>Ga0193716_1000615_pt1 | contig 21733 bp, 23 predicted proteins | sample U2c1metaG_FD_145901 | JGI IMG/M metagenome (GOLD analysis project Ga0193716, IMG submission 145901) | Soil microbial communities from a riparian zone of the East river system, Colorado, United States - U2c1 | ecosystem: Environmental > Terrestrial > Soil > Riparian zone | place: USA: East River...
GAGACTCACCTTGCCCAACGCGCATGGTCTCCCGTTGACAAAAAAGAACTGTCGATCGGTCCCCGTGCGTCCACACCCAAGGGAAAACTTGGATATCAGACCTTCAACTTGTACTTGTATTTCCCTAGTAATGTCGTATTTGATAATCAGTACCCTGCCCTCTGCCGCCAGAGCACATAAAATTGGAAAGAGACGTACTTCGCCTTTGCAGATACGAACGAATGTGACGTAGACAACCGTGGCTTGGGACCTTCCACGGAAAATGAAAGTTCGAATTTCGTGACGCTTTCCAGGGCTTTCGACCCCCACAAAGCCTGAGCGGTAGCAAGCGTGCTAGATCCAGAGCCAGCTGAAAGTATGTTGGTTTGTTTCTTCCCTGCCGAGAGCGTGTTGGTGAAAGTTAGTCTCACTCCTTTCCCTTTGCTGTTGTTCCCTTTAGTGGTGCTGGCACACGGCACCAGAGCATAGCTGGTCAATAGCCCCATCGCTTTACCAAATTCACGCTTGGCGTTGCGCTCGAACTCCTTGCGGCGCACGGGAAGGGGTGTGAATGGGTTTGTGAGTGTTATTGTTGTACCACGCTAGATAAATTATGCGTGCGGTTGGTATTTAATATTAGAAGGGAATTATCATATTTCGACAACAGGCTTACCTGTCGTGCAGTGATATTTCTCTTCACGACCTCCCCGCGCCTTCCCATTTCTAATTTCGTACCGACACCTTTCTGCCCTTCAGCGTCAGTAGCTGTAGTGACCACAACGCTCTCGCATAATGCACAAAGGGAAGAAAGAGCCTCTCCGCGGAAGCCGAAGGATGTCAGCGTAGTCAGAGAGGAAAGAGAGGTTAGTTTCGAGGTATGATGGTTCAGAGCTGAGGGTAAGGAATGATTCAACATGAAGAAGGGCGATGTGAGTACGCATGCGACTTGCCGATACTGTCATAATCCTCCTCCGCGATCCCACTCCCATTGTCAACTACCTCCACAGACTTCAATCCATACTCCTTAAATTTTACCTCTGTATCGGAGTACAAGTCCGATCAGTTACTGACCCATGTGAACCAGCCTTAAGACGCGCACCAATATTAGTGGCCCCTGCATCCAAGCTGTTTTCTACGAGTTCTTTTACAGCTGTTTGGAGGTCAATTATTACTTGACCCGATGTTATTCTGTGAATTGACGAGTTGTCTATCGCGCGTATTGAGGTTGTCATTCGAGATGAAGATCATGGGCTTCATCAGGAAATTGGGGCGGCCCTGGTATGACCGGGCGGAGCTTATAAGTACAGGGCAGTTTGGCAGTTTGTGTTCGGACATAGTAAAGGAATATAATGTCGTATAAATACTCGTCAGGCCGCCAGTAAATGACCATACAGTACAATTCTGTTGTTTGTCTGCTCAGCAATTGTATTGTAACCAAATCATTGTAACCAAATGGTAATCTCTGATCTCCCGCTACCATTCTGATCCTTGCTTGCCAAATAATTATATTGTAGCTCAACTATTGTAATAAAATGGTAATAGCTGATCTCCCGCTACCATTCTGATCCTTGCTTGCCAAATGATTACATTGTAACCAGATTATTGTAACCAAATGGTAATAGCTGATCTCCTGCTACCATTCTGATCCTTGCTTGCCAAATAATTATATTGTAGCTCAATCATTGTAATGAAATGGTAATAGCTGATCTCCAGCTACCATTCTGATCCTTGCTTGCCAAATAATTATATTGTAACCAGATTATTGTAACCAAATGGTAATAGCTGATCTCCCGCTATCATTCTGATCCTTGCTTGCCAAATGATTATATTGTAACCAAATTATTGTAACCAACGATCTCCCGCTACCATTCTGATCCTTGCTTGCCAAATAATTATATTGTAACTCAATCAAATGGTAACACTCATTACTCGCTCCCGTTCAGATATCTGTCCGTTCAAAGGCGGAATCTCAACTTGTTTCAGCCAGCTGGAGGCACGACTGCAAAGGACAGCTCGGGGTACTTGATGTCTGAGACACTGAGTTCTTTGGCTTCGAGGAAGCAAGAGTGGAGTATTCGCCGAGTAAATGGCTTGCGAAAGCACAGTCATTTTGTACGAAGCCTTTGTAACGCGTATCTTCGAAGACAGCCTTCTCCGTCACAACGAGAGCAATCTGAGCAAATTGAGTAGCAAAAAGTAAGCCTGTCGGATGCTGAACGTGTACTTAGGCGTTCGGGCATTGATATTACCGAAGAGTGGGAGAGTTTTGACCTGCCCGTCCTTGTCCATAGTATCATAGGTCATGTCCACATATTGGTGACGGATTGCTTGACCCTTGATACCATCAAAGTGAATAGTCTTCTCCATGGGGTTATCCTTGATGATTTCGATAATGGAGAAGCCGTACACGGCGAGGAGGTGAGCATCTGCACCATCCCAAACGGTGTAGAGATCCATTCCCATGCCTGCGTCTTGTGAAGCTTGACCGGTGAAAACGTATATGGTGGTGGATTGCGCAACTTCGGCAGACCCTTCGAGAACCTTCTCCCCGCAATCATTGATTGTTTCAATCTTGACGACTATATTGCCATCGCGCATACCGACGTGACGGACGTTGACCTTGAGTTCATCACCGGGCAGTACCATTCCAACGAAAGTAACATCGCATCTGCGAGAGAAACAATGAGAAAGCAGCCACAGAAATGATTTGAAGGAACTTACGCAAGAACTCGATCGGGATGGCATTCTCGACGTACTTCCGGGTAGCGGCGCTAGACCACATACCGTGTGTAATTGTTCCAGGGAGGGACGCGTAGTCTGAGAAATAGGGGCTGATGTGGATGGGATTGAAGTCGCCATCGTCGATCATGCTTGCTGGCGTTTGCAGCGCGATGGATGAGCAGGAGAGTAGGTGTGGCGTATAATTCATTAGTAGTGGAGGGGTGTTGGTGTAGACGTTGGCAGCGACACTTAGCAAGAGCACCGGTATATAAAGGAGAAGCTGATCTTTCCTTTATTTTAGGTTGGACTGGGAATCGACTAGCATGCTCGCGCGTCTGAGTGACCTCAAATGCTAGAGAAGTCTTGATGTTTATCCTCCACTCCTCTTAGGAGGTTGCGTGGGACAGCGGTGATAACGAAGTCTGTCTCCTTTATTAGAATGGGGCGAGGATAACAAGCAGAGAATGAAATAATAAGGCTCGAGGATTACTTTGGGATATGTATGTAGAGACGTAATATTGGTATAAAGTCGGCATTGGCTACAACTGATGGTTTGCGAAGTTGCGCTTCAGCCTCAGGATTGATGTTGATACACTCGGAGTGCACACTCTTGCTGCAGTAGGTAGTTCAACCAAATTGAAGAGTGATAATAAGCAGAGCACTTACAGATGATCCAACATACCGCCTCGATTAAATTGGCCAAGGCATGTTGGGATTTGACAATTCCAGTAATGGTCGCCATTCACAGGGCGGGGGCCGAACACGGCAGCTCGCCTTCGAGCATTCTTGCGGTCTCTGGCTCTCGCTCGTTGCTTTTCTGACTTCCGATTCGCCTTGATGGTTGATTTTCCAGATACCATGTTATCATCATCATCGTACTCATTCGCCCTATCGCCGTCGTCTATGTCCATCGTGCCAAGTGAGCCATGGTTAAGCAGTGTGTGTGGATCGACCGACAAGGGTAATCCACCACCAACACTAATAGAACGCAAATCAGAAGCGAGGTCATGAGATTGACCAGTAGGCGCTTTGGCTAGACGGGATAAGTTGACCCATGCATACCACAGAGTCAAATAAAATTGGAGCACGTCATCTCCCTGTGAGGTAGATAGACGCTGCTGTCGGAACTCGCCAACAAGACGTTGCGTTCCCTGGAGATTAAGTACGGAGATGAAGTCGCCTGCAATCTTGATTGCATCTGCAAGGTTGGCCACCTGATGCGCGCAGTATACGGGAATAAATACGGCTTCTCCGGGATATTGGCGAATTGTATACGGACGAATGCCATATTTTTGGAACAACCGTTGAAGCATGTCCTGTGTGAGATATATAGTTTGAGAATGTATAGGATCGCCGGGGCCTGTAAAGCCACAATCGTCGATCAGGAATTTGCGGAGAAGGAATGACGCTGATGGCGGGAAAATATGCCATAGTGCACAGCCAGGTTGCCCGTCTTCGGACTTGGCAGCCCAGAGCATGATGTTCACTGCATCTGTCAAATCTTTATGCAGCTTAGTGGAACCATGCTGATCATCTGGTGCGGTCTCTGTAGCATTATACATTTTAGGGCCTATCAGAACCATTCAGCATGGAGATTTGAACCAACAAGACAAACAGTTACCTAAGTCCGGAGATATTGCATTGTGAGGACTATGCACCGCTAAGTTATAGACACCATCCCAACACGCAAGGTCAGAGCAGGGGACATGTCGCATAAAGTCCTTGAAAAGTTCCGGGCATACCTCACGAAAGTCATCCTGAGGTGGCCAATCCTGGCAGTCAAGGACACCAAGAATAAGAAATAAGCCAAGCAACAGAAAAATTAGCTCACTTTTAGCTTCCAGATGCCGATGCGTCGTCGACTCGGATCAATGAAAGCTTGAAAAAAATCAGCGACTGTGATCTTGTCGGTCTCCCCGGTCTCGCAGTTCTCAATTGTAACAACCTGTTCCCTATACCGCTGAATGAAGTAGTCAGGGTCCCATGTCCCTTGAAATTTTACGGGACCAACTACAGCAGGGATGCCCAAGGAGCAGTAGCGCATAAACTCAGGGATGCCAAAAGTGTCAGGCAAGAATCTCGGCGCCTGCTGCTCGTTAGAAACAGGATCATTCAGACCACTCTCCCCGATCGGTATCTCGTCAAGTTCATCCTCTCGACACTTATACTCAGCGTCCTGCTCGACAAGAAGCTGCATCGCTTGGATTGCTTCAGAAAGCTCGTGATCCTGGAAGCGACTGACGGGAAGGAAATCGTCCTTGCGATGCAACCGCATGTGGGGTAGACCCGAGCACTCGATCGCAGATGATGTGGGCTCATCTATATCGCTTACGCAGAGGTGGCACACTTCTCGACCACATTGTGTACAAAGCCATGAGCAGACAAAAAGAGCGGTGGAACAAATGTCACAAGTGACTCGAATGGTCAATTCCCGTTTGCGACGGATGACACCGGACTGCTCGGTGTGCAATCGTTCTTCTAGAAGCACTGGAAGGAGTGTCCGCGCACATGCAGTCATTGTTATTTTTAGAACCTCAGGAGTGAAATCGCGGTTAAAGACAGTGGGGAAAAAGGGATCGGGACCTCCTGGAGGGTATCGAAAGGTGATGCTAGGAAAATCCCCAGATGGAAGAATGGTGCGGCATCCTACATACATCCAAAATGGTCAAATAATGAAAATTGGAAAAATGAGGCCTGGTCATACCAGTGAACCGACAAGCGCCCTGACCCCGCCTAGCACGACAAACAAAGCACATTGGCAAGTCTCGGAAGGGATTGTGTCTGATGCGAACTTTGCACGCAGTGGACTGGGTAATTGATGATAGGGACATTGTGTTCCTACAAGCGTAATATCCCAGTAGAGAAAGACTCCAGCTGGTAGCAAGAGCGTGCCGCGCAAGTCTTCCGAAGGGCAAATCCTGTCGGTGCAGACTGTAAGCACAAAGGAGCGAGGGTCTGGCGGTCGACGCTTCAAATGACGAACTAGACGAACTCCAACTGGTAGCAAGAGGGTGCCGCGTAAGTCTTCCGATGGGCAAATCCCGTCGGTGCAGACTGAGAGAGTCAAAGCGAACCTGAAGGCAAGTTGTGGCGGAGTTTCAATTACGCTTACAAATCACAAGAGATGAGCGAAATCGCCTTTTTGTATCACGCTACCATAGGTCTTACCTACACATGTGTGATTTTTGTTCTATTTAATTTTTGGATATCACCCCATCTCACCAGATCTGGTGGTTGCAAAAACATTTAATTTTTGGATATTGCGACGTCGGAGTGAAGCCGGGTCAACAACTTGCCTTAAGGGGCGACAAATATCCGTTGCTCCAGAGTCTCTGATTGAAGACTCAGTCATATAAGCATTCGGGTTCTCCTGTAATGTGTTTGAAATGTTTCTTCTGCTTTTCCTGTAATTTTCAGGCAACAATTTAGAAAGAGGCTCGTATCCCGACTTGCCGACTCGGATCAAGCCATTCCAAATCATGTACTCAAAAGGCACGGCACCATCCCTCGCTCAACGGGATTATATGACACTGATAGAGTATGCATGAATACTTTTGGGATTTGTCGACCCAAGGAACGTGCTGCAGAGTGTATTACTATGCGCGTTGCATAGCGGGCGGCCATGATGGTAGCGATCTGATCGCGAGGATGTTATAATGGCGTGTTGAGAACATATAACTGGCAAGAGTACAAAGAGAAACGAGGGATGTGGGATGTAACAGACTCAAGAAGCCGATAGCGCAAGCTATCGAAAGCAATGTCGTAGTAAGACGGAGGGGGAAAACAGATATGGCATAGGGTATTCTGCGGAACGGTGAACGAGAATGTACAAAGTATGGTATAACAGGCTGCGACCGTTGATGTGGGGAATTCAGTTGTGAAGGAATGGCCGGACACGTACTAGGTAGTTTTACAAATGTAAGCAGTGACGGTGAAATACTAAATGACTAAAGGCTCTGGGCCCGTTGAAGCTGCGATGTGGCGATCGTGTATTGACGCTCCCTCGTATTCATCCAGTCGATATTCTCGGCATGCTGCTCACCGTATCTGACCAGCTCGTCATAGTTCACTTGATCTATAGGGCCTAGGTCAACCTTGTTGCCGGTGATGATGCGGTTCGCCACATGACGAGCCTGCCACAATCGTCAGAAAAAAGGTACCACGAATAGATGAACACCTAATACCATCATCCCAGCATAGGGAAACAAATTCGATGGAGTTCGCCCGTCTTTCGGTGTCCATCGGAGGCCGATGGGGATGTCAGTGGCAGACACTGGTCTGCCACCATAATTGATCCTCATAACGATACTATTCAATATTTTGTCACCGAATATCAATAGTTTCCCCTGCATCGTTCATGTTAGTCAAATAGCGACACCAAAACCAATTTCGCGTACATCATTTGATCTGGCTGAAAAGGGGTGATCCCCATACATGGAGTCACGAATGGACAAGTTGTGGTCCTCCTCCGCCGACGATAGCCGTGTCTTTATAATAAAATTGTACTGAGGGGGTTGGGGTCCCGTACGAGGTTCGATGGGGAATGCATTCACTGTTTTGTCGAGGTCATTGGACCGTGCTTTGGAGGAGCGGTCTTTCAAGAGGTATTGAATATCATCGTCGTTCGGATTGAAATCTGATTTGTGGATTACTTCGGTTGATAGTAAGGAGCAATGTGAATCTAACTTACAGTTGGAGGCGAACGGCCGATCCCGCCTTCGCAATTCGTTGCCGGCTGGGTTAATGAGCTCGCCGATGGTCCTCGGAACATAGAGACCTTCATTGAAGGACCGAAGATGGCTGATATCGATCCCGATGAGGAGTGCCTCCCATCCTAGACGGTCTCTCGCCTTCCACCACCCGGTCCTATTCCTAGCGTCCGGTGGTTCGTGTTGGCTACGGTCAACCATGTAATATGGCGCCGGATATTGATGCCACACACTCCCGAGAAAGCGAAGGTCCCCGGGCGCAGAAGTGGGTCTGCCGAGTGGTATAACGGCTACGGCCTGTGTTAGCTGGGAGGACGAACCTGCAATCGGCTGAAAAACACCAGATAATTGCATCTGTGTATAGGGATGCTCTGCACCACCCAGATGAGCCAACTCCATGGGCTGGGAGGGCTGATAAGGTGCGTACTCCTGCGGGTACGAACCTACCCCCTGATGAATGGACTGGATGGGCAGATATGGCGCGCTTGAATTCGCCTGAGGGGCATCGAGAGGGTGTATCTGCGGGTACGAAGTATCTATGGCCCGTGGACGAGCGGGCGGCGTCCCAAGTGCATGTGCCAACGTAGAGAACGTGCTGTTAATAAAATTTAACTGCGCGATGTGAGTCGTGTAATTGTAGTAGAGTGAACTGTCTTACCTCGCGTCGCAAAGAGGGGCCTACAGTTGCATTATCTGCGTTGCCAGACGACTGGTAACTGTTATTTTCGTCGACGTTCGATGCGGCCTCGTTTGACATCGTTGTGCGAGTAGGTGATAAGGTGAACGAATCGGTTCTGTACACACTGCCAGCGTTCCCAACAATGTGGTCCTGTTGACATAATAGAACGCCAATAACGCCAGCTGCTAGCGGCGTTCATGCTCGAGAGATATATCGAGAGTGATTCGAATGGGTTTGTCCTGGTACGTAGCTAAAAGGCTAGACTTCGCAGGACAGATGGATTGCTGATACGAATGTGTGCTCGCCTCATTCTAGGAGAATCGGGGGAATTGAACAAGGAAGCTGCAAGTGCGTAGAGCCTCACGGTTACTCACCCGAAGTTATGGGTCAGGGTCCAATTGCAACTGGTGATCCGATAAATCTATACCTCTTGTCCCAATGCGGTTGATGACAAATCGAACCGATGCATCAAATGATCTTTGCATAACGCGGGTTCGAAAACACAAGGACACTTGGAGTTTGAAGTCGTTGATGCCGGTGTCACATTGTGAGAAGGAAAAATCCGAGTGGACTTGAGCGACTCGCTCATGTTGCGCAGTGGCTGGCACAGCAAAAACCAAATATAGTCAAACATCATGCCGCCAGATAAGTGTTCGGTTTCATTCGCCACAGATGACTTAAAGAATGGCATCTACCAGTACCCTTACGTATCCACCAGCCCTCTACTCCCTCGAAGATAATGATCCGTCCTCGGGGAATAATTATTCTGTCACAGCATCTCCAGGTGCCTCCTCCTTGAATTATACAACAGTAACAGTATGCATCCTCCAATTCAATATGTACTATATGAATGGACCTATTCTCAGGGCATCCAGCTTTCACCCTCATTGAATGAAATACCAGGACATGTCAAGCAGGAGCTGCAAAAAATATTTGCAATTCAATGCAATGTTCGGTCCAAATACGCCATAGCTGCCTTGCTCTACGACGAAGCGAAGAAGGTTGCTCAGTCATACGAGCAGAAGGCAAACGATGCTCTTACCGAACTCAATGATTTATCGGTCCATGTCGATAGATGCGTGTACTTAGCCTTGAATGGCGAGCCTACTTCAGGCAAAGAAATCATGGAGCATGGTGCGATTTTGAGGCTTTCTGCAGGGCAGTGTACACTAACTCCTAAATCTTCCAGCGGCACCGAATGTAGAAAGTTTCGCTGATTCTGCTCGTAACGGCTGCAATGTTAATACTGTTGTGAGTAACTCTCCAGCTGCAAAGCCATGTACCAGTGCTTAATTTTAATCAGGCGATCCACTAAAGAGAAATACATACATCTGCATAGACTCTGTGTATATAAGTACATAGTAGCACTAGTGGACAGGATGTAATTATTGACCCGGTTCTGTGGAAGCTTTTGTATGATTGATAATGTATCACCTCAGATCCTTGTCAGAATTCACAGGCACATTTCATTGGGAGCTTGCTATTGTCCGTATCGCCACCCGCAACTCAGATTTATCGAGCGTCCTATTCATCGGAGGGAACCACTGGAGAATATTACCGTGCAATTGATTGGAACTATTAACAAGCTCGGCGGATTAGTCTGAGGTCACAACAGGCGATGCTGTAACTGCGGTGGCGCAGATATGATCCCTAAAAACTCTACGTGTCATGATCAATCCGCAAACACACTTCGCAAATAGCATCTTGAACTCAGACTCAGTGAGCCCAGGGCGTCTGGAAGTATCAAGGCGTAGGAGTTGCTCGACGATGGTCTCAGGGCCTCTAAGCGGGCGCTCAGGGGTTGGCAGAGACGCAGTCACCTCCTGGACACCTGCGATTAAGATACAATTATCACCATATTCAAATAATAATGGTAGTCGCAGGACATACCGATCTTTCGTGGCCTGTTCGGCAACCGCGCAACCGCAGCTAGCGCGGGATCTGCACTGCCTACATACCCAAATTCTTTGAGATCAACAATCAACTGTTATACGAAATTGACGTACATCTCTCTGGATACCTACGAAGCAATAGGCCCCTTCTCGAATACATGCGTTCAAGGCAAACTGAGCAAGGATGAAGTCATCTGGCGACTGTACTCCAAAAGAAAAATCGTTTTAACTTACTTAGGTATCCGCACTTATTCAAGGCACAACGAGCCACATACTCTCCAAAGTATGGGCCAAAAGTAGCGACCAAGATGGTTGTTTCGACGTAATCTGCGGTTGCAGAGTCGTTCACAGCGCAAAGACAGCAGGGCGCTCTGAACTCGTAAGTGATACGGTGATCAGAGAGGCTGGAGGGAGTCACGCGCCGCCCCATCTCATCGACAGGCCTTGAATAGTCACGGAATTAACAAACCACCAATAATAACTCTGAAATCTTACCAAAACCAGGCACGAAGGTCGCTTGACCTTGGATCATAGTGCAGAATGACATTAACCACGAGCTGTCGACGAATGCGGACGAGGAGACTTGAACGTTGGGGAGAGTCCATCGTATCAAGCAATAAAATGTGGAGTAGTTGAGGTGCAGCGACATTCATGCTCGTGCTTTATAAGTTATGCAATATTAGCCGGAAATAGTGTGCAAGAGCCTCCAAATTCTTCTGGCATCTCTTGACGCCAATTGCAGTTAGTTGTCCTTGTGTCACTGGGGACTTTAGTAGTAGTGTTTTTACAAACTCATTTGGGCTAGGATTCGGAGCTAATTCCCAAATCTGATGACTAATTGCACCACTCCGATCACCCCATCTCACCAGATCTGGTGGTTGCAAAAACATTCTAATGGCGCTCTGATCGACCTCTTGTTTCCCAATAGGTTAGTGGCTTCCAAATCGGTATGTCACCTTCGTTCCAAAGACACGAGCCAAATGATACTGAGCAGTTTGAACGTTGAACGTTGAACCTTCAAGTTCGTCTTTGTGTGCCTCAGTAGGACCACACTGCAGTGGTATGGATACAACACCCAGAGCATTCTGTGAAACCTGCTTATGCGGAAGGACCTTTTCACAACCTGGAGCCTTCCATTATCACTCCCGCAGCTGTTCACAGACCAAGAAACGGCTGTCTGGGGCTTTAGCAAGCGCGCGGGATGCCTGGAATGGCAGGAAAAGAAGGCGGATGGAGATGTTGAGTAGTGAACTAAGTGCGGCCGCACCTCAAAATGTATCAAGCGAAGATTTTGGTTTGTTTGCCACTGGCGTTGATGCAGATGTAAGTGAACACTCAAGCAATTTGGCAATAGTTTTAGTCGGTTTACTTGATTTGCCACCGTGTAGAATGCATCTCTTCGTCAAGATTCCGATGGTCCAGGTATCATGATGCGGACTGATTCTATTATTGAGGTATTATTTCATTTTTTCCTGGTGTTCTTCGTCACGAACTGATCGCTTATTCCTGTTTGGTCAAGGACACCACTGCTGTCGCCGAAACCGATGAAAGCTTATCTCTTGCAAAACGAAAACCGCCTAGGACAAACCGCCAGATGCCAAAACGCTTCAGAGATATCATGCCGCAGCCATTACCTTTAGCGCTACCGGAACGCCCCGAATCCCCTTCACCCTCCGTTTCTCCTCGTTCACTCTCTTCTCCTAATCTGAGCGAGTTTAGTTCTCGGGTCCATCAATTGTTCCGTACACCTCGGAATATATTTGGTCTATTCAGACAATATTGCTCCGAACAACCACCTTCCCATGACCCTGAGGAATACGCCGACTTGGAAGACGTATCAGATGATCTACCCATTGCAACCCTCGCATCCTTACAATCGGCATCCTCGTCACCTCTAATTGACTCTTCATTTTATCCTTACCCGAACAAAAGTTCTTTTCAGTTGGGAGAGTGGTATTGGAACGGCGGGATTCAGAAATCTCGTGAAAGCTTCCGCCGTCTGGTGTCCATTGTTGGGGATCCGCAGTTTTGTACGGAGGATGTGCGGCGCACAGATTGGAGACTGGTTGACACAAAATTAGCTGTCAATGACTTTGATCCGCCTACGGATGATGGGACTGAATGGATGGACGAGGATGCAGGATGGAAACGGACTCCCGTCAGTATATCCGTCCCTTTTCACAGTAGAGCAAGACAACCAGGTCCTCAGAACTTCCTGGTCGGTGACTTTTATCATCGTTCCCTTATCTCGGTTATCCGCGAAAAGCTGGCAAATGTTCAGGATATGAAGCGCTTTCATTTGGAACCATTTGAGCTCTTTTGGCGGCCGTCTAGCGAAGTCCCTGATGTGCGAGTCCATGGAGAGCTGTATACATCAGCGGCTTTTGTCGAGGCTCATCGTGAGCTACAAAATGCACCCCGAGAGCCTGGTTGCAATCTTCCGCGTGTGGTGATAGCGCTAATGTTTTGGTCTGACGCTACGGAACTGACATCCTATGGGACCGCGCATCTATGGCCGGGGTACCTTTACTTTGGAAATGAATCAAAGTATCGCCGATGTAAACCGTCCCATCATTTGTGCAATCATGTAGCTTATTTTCAGGCAGTGGGTCCTTGTTCGTTCTTCCATTTCATCATCCCTTGACCTTTAACCTTTTTTTCAGCTCCCTGACGCATTTCAAGATTTTGCCAGCCAAAACTTTGATGGAAAGCCACCCAGCGACGCCCTTATGACACATTGTCGACGCGAACTACTCCATGCACAATGGGATGTGCTATTGGATGACAAGTTTATGGAAGCTTATAAACATGGCATCGTGGCCAAGTGTTACGATGCACTCATGCGCCGCTTTTATCCACGATTCTTCACCTATTCAGCGGATTATAAAGAGAAGTACGCATGATCGTCTAGCTTGACTGAGTTTGTTCTAAATATTACCAAAGAGTTATACTCTCCAGCATCCGCGATCTAGGCCGTTGCCCTTGTCCACGGTGTCTTATTCCCCTCTCTCGCATATACCAGATGGGTATGACTCAGGATATGAAAGAACGGAAGACGCTCGCTCGAGTCGATGACGATAGTAGGAGACGTAAAGTTGAAATTGCAAGAGAGATCATCTACGAGAAGAACTACGCGGTTGATAACAACAATGTGGAAGCAATTTTGAGTCCGGAGTCATTGGTCCCAACGGCTGTAGGTTTAGTTTGAGCCTATAGAAACACCGAAACTGAACGATTGTCACAGAATGCATTCTCTCGAAAGCTTGGCCCATTGGGCTTCAATATGTTCCAGATGTTCGTTGTCGATTTGATGCACGAGGTCGAGTTGAATGTCTTGAAAGGTTTATTTATTCACCTTCTCCGGATATTGAATAGTGTAGACAGTGCCTTAGTCATTGAACTGGATCGCCGGTATATACGGATTCACCATAACATCCTTTTGTCGAGACACTGACTTCTATTTGAAGGTTCAGACAAATACCAAGCTTTGGCAAAGACACCATAAGGCGCTTTTCAAACAATGTTTCTGGGCTGCGGAAGTTAGCTGCGCGGGATTTCGAAAACATTTTCCAGGTATTTGTATGCGTACCCAGCCTCTTGAGCTCCTTGCTGATTATAAGGTAGTGCGCTATACCAGTCTTTGAGGGTCTACTTCCGGAACCGCATAATAAAGCCATTTCGCAGTTATTATTTATTTGCGCGCATTGGCATGGCCTGGCAAAACTCCGCATGCACACCGACCAGACCCTCGAGGTCTTTGAGGACACGACAGTGTGTATAGGTGCCAAATTCCGTGCGTTTGTTAACAAGACATGCACCTCCTTCGATACTCGAGAGCTTGCTCGCGAGACTGATGCACGTAAACGCCGAGAACAGAAGAAGGCACAGTCGCAACCACAAACTAATCAGTCGGCTGGGGCTTCTGTGACGGGGAAGAACCAGGCTAAACGGAAAACGTTCAGTCTTCGAAGGTATACTTATCATGCGTTTGGCGATTATGCCAATACTATACGTCAGTTCGGAACTTCAGACTCATTTTCAACAGAACCTGTAAGCAACACCTGCATTATGTCCATGACCAAACCTCACGCAGCTTGTAAATTATACAGGGAGAACTGGAACACCGCACTGCTAAGGCTCGCTATAAACGCACTGATCGAAAGAAGTTCGTGAGGGCACTAACTCGGATTGAACGCCGCGAGGCTCGTCTCCGTCGCATCCGAGCCAGACACCCTCGAGAAGAAAATAAAGTTGAAAGGGTACCGAGCACTGTCCATCAACATCACCACATCGGAATATCGCAGAACACACATGAACACATTGGTACTTTTCTTGGCAAGCATTCCGGTGACCCCGCAACTAAGGTGAGACAACTATGAAATTGATTCGCGCTAGCTAACTACTTTTCCAGAATTTCCTACCCAAACTCCAAAAACATCTCCTTCCTCGCATTTTATCAATAATGCAGAAAGAGAATGGACATCTAGGGCACGATAACCACGCGCAGCTATTGAATGATCACTCCCGCAATTCAATATTATTCAAGTCCGACCGCATATACCGCCACAAAATCATGCGCATAAACTACACAACGTATGACACTCGGCGTTCCCAAGATGTGATAAACCCATTCACACCGCATCGCGACATTATGGTCCTCAATGACTCGTTTGTGGATGATGACCATCAGTCATCTCATCCATATTGTTATGCTCGGGTGCTAGGTATCTACCATGCCAACATAATTTACACCGGTCCAGGAATGATTGATTACCAACCAAAACGAATGGAATTTCTTTGGGTGAGGTGGTACCGACATGCAGAGTTGGTGCAAACCAGCTGGGGCTCCTACCGTCTAGACCATGTACAGTTTCCACCAGTGGCCGATGAATATTCCTTCGGTTTTATCGATCCTTCGGATGTTATGCGAAGCTGTCACATTATCCCTGCCTTTGCCGGAGGGAAGGTTCATACCGATAATAAAGGTTTATCACTCTGTGCGCAAGACTCCTCAGATTGGGTTTCATATTACGTGAATAGGTAAGTGATAGCGATTTGTACAGAAAACATTATTTAATCATATTTAAGATTTGTTGATCGCGACATGCTCATGCGATATCACTACGGGCTTGGCGTCGGCCACATTTATGCCCGTCCGTCTGATAACACGAAAGAATCCCACCTGCCGACTTCAGTTGACGAGACTGAGGAACACAGCCCATTGCATGCTGGCGAAAATTCTGAACCAGAATCGGAGAGTGCTGGTAGTGATCTCCTGAATGACGACTCAGAGGACTCACAAGATGGTGATACCGATGACGATGAACTCCTTGAAATGTATGACATGTATGGACCGTAATTAGTTTATAGTCATTTCTAAATTATTTGTACTTACTGCAGAAATTTAATGGGTAGCGTCTGAGTCTAAACAGAATTGCCAAATTTCCACACGTTCAGCCACAATTTGCACAGCCATGGCTTTAACGTACTACCTACTTACCTTCCAGAGTTACTTATTGTATCATCCACCACTTGATCATTATGGTGCACGTTGTCCACCCACTCCCGCCCGCCCAAGTAGTCTTTCGAGACCTCCAACAGCAACGACTCCAGGCCTATTGCCGTTTGATCAACGGCGATCTATGGGTCACCTTGCGTTCACCTGCTCCTAATATTCCGCCCGAGGCCAAATGTTACAAGGACATTTTACCTAACAACTATCCATCGTCTTGCTTGCAGAACGGTCTTTTTGCGCAGATGGAATGGGGTACAAACCCCGACTGGTACAGGCGCGATACTCATTGGAGAGCTTGGATTCCTATCCCTATGCCAGCCAGTTGGTTTGATATTCGTTGTGGAGGGGTTTGCAGTGATACTCAACAGGAGAGTGTGGGAGACAGGGTCGTATTTCATCCCGACTTTAAACTCGCGGTGCTGCAAGACCTTCGCGATGCAAGTCAAATTCTATCAAGGTGGCATAGCCGCTTGAGGGAATCGCTCGAATGGCGTGCTCCCGGAGTTCTTCTCCCCCCTTCATCCGCTGACGATGTTTTGGATGGGTCTTTCGCAAGCAGCTCAGCCATGGCCCAACATCTTGCTACAGTTCAGCGCCATTTTCTCGAACTACTCGGTGCACTCCGCTGGCTCATGAGTATTGACGATGACATGTCTGCTAACTTATCATTCGTCACCAAAGATCTTCGCATGGATATACAACAGCGCTTGATTGAATGGGATTTACCGCAAGCATATGGCCGAGGCGTCCTCGTTGATTTATCCCGGGACTGGAGGGAGATTAATATTCCTCTTTACATCGATAACGGTATTCCAGTTCACTACATGTGGACCCCCGCTCTCCAAGCCGATCCACGCTTCCGTTCTCTATCACCAACCGCATTAAATGCTCCTTGTCCCACTCATGCCGCATCATGGGCGTATTCTTCTGACGCGACTCCCCCTATCACCAGTCATTTATGCGACCAGTTCCTGCAATTACGATATCCCATGGACATACCGGTCGACGAAGCTCGAACGCAATGCAAAATCGACAACTTCGTCGTGGATTTCGAAGGGTGGAAGGCTCGTTCTATTACCAATTGCCAACGTCAGCGTTACCTGAGTGATCTTTGGTACGCCGAGGTTGCGGGAGTACCTTCCCATACACGCAGAGTATTCTACAGGAACCGCCCTCGTGTGGACTATTATGATGCTTATAATTATCTCAATGCCCCCGCTCCAGAAAACCTTACCATAATCCGCGAAGTCTGGAAATTCTTCTGCTGCCCTGTTCCTTTCCACAGTTATCTTCCCCCGATTTCAAAAATAGAAGAGTATGTGGGCGGGTATTCTATCCCATCTAACGCCCCTTCTTGGTCGCTGCAACCGCAGCCGCTCCCTCCCGTTGCCACTGGCGACCCCTACGCGGACTTGGAAGATGACGATGAGTACATGGATACCTCCACACACCTGCAGTTAGCTACGTCGGCGGCTGTATCGACCTTGGACCAAGGAAGTAGTGATGGACTGGTTCATTCTACGTCGCCATCGCAAAGATGGTCTCGCACTCACACATCGCCGACATTGGCTAGTCATGACCCTAGATCTTCGCGACGCGAACCTACCCGCAGTTCCTCATTTGCACCGGATCGATTTGGGCTTGACAGAGCACCAAGTCACCGCTCTGCCAGGAAGCGCAATGGGATGGTACAGGATGTTAGTCGTGGCAGAGATACCAAAAGACCGATCCGTCCACATACCGACGACAGGCGGGGTGCCCGTGCACAGAGTAACAGCTGGGATCAAGTGCCTCGTCCAGCCGATGCTGGTTGGAATAAACCTGTTAATAACGGGTGGGATGTCTCGCAGAAATTTAGTCGTTGGAGTGAAGCGCCACATAAACCTAATTGGGGACCCACCGACGACAGGCGGGGTGCCCGTGCACAGAGTAACAGCTGGGATCAAGTACCTCGTCCAGCCGATGCTGGTTGGAATAAACCTGTTAATAACGGGTGGGATGTCTCGCAGAAATTTAGTCGTTGGAGTGAAGCGCCCCATAAACCTAATTGGGGACCATCGTCTGGTATGCCTGTAGACATTGAATGGGGCCGACCCGGCAGTTGGGGCGGGGCGTATCGTGAATCCTGGATCGATCAGCCTATAGACGATGTGTGGGGTGACTCGCGAGAACCTGGCAGTTGGGCTCGCGAAGCTAATTGTGCACCATTGGTCGGTAACCCTGTGGACAATAGTGGTGTACCGCAGCAACTTTATAGTGGGGATCGGCCGGGTGAGACTGTTGCCGAGCGAGTATTCTCAGCCGTAGAAAGCGGAGTCTGTCTGTCAGGTGAGTTGCGTGTGTGGTTCCATTTGGCACCAATGCTGATAATTTCTAAAGATTCTCGGTGTTTGGAATCAATCAACAACTTGTCCACCGACGGATCGGGGGAATCTGGTCCCCCCCAAGCCCCAGCTATACCAGTTAACCCCACTGCGGATCAGTGTGATGCCATGGATGTGTCGCCTCCGTCGCCTCCTGCCGTACAATCTCTTAGTCAGACACGCACCACCCTACATAACCTCATATCACCTTTCGTGACTGAGGTCACCGGAGTTCCCGCTGTTGCATGCAATTGGAATCAAATGCTTATGTCTCATGTTATTTTGGTTGCCCCTCATGATGAGGCTCGTCTTCGCTATCGTGCATTGTGCCACCCTGCTTGGACCGTTCAAGACATTATGACTGACGCATTAAATCGGTGCATCCCCTTCCAGCTTGGGGTCCGCATCGAAGACGCTCCCAAGCTTGCGGTGGAGCCCGCCCCTGAATGCCAGGACGAGCCTCTCGCGTGGCAGAATTCTACCAGCAACTTCGCAGAAAGCTGGCTGGCTGCATGCAAGGATATCCTTAGCAGGCCACATTCCAGGTGGTATACATATCAAGGTGGTCTTATATCGCGGTTAGTCAGACAGATCGGAGGCCCTGGTATCTTGCAAGCTGCTGCCAAAGGGCCTTTCATTACGTTTATCCATGACCAGCATGAATCGCCGGATGGCTTGGTCGTTGGCAAAGCTCCATCCGAACATGAAACGGCTATAGTTTTGGGACATGTCAGTCTCAGCGGAGATACAGTCAGATCCCTCTGGCCTACGGAGGACATCTTCCGGACTTTCGTATGTTGGCAGGGCGAGTGGAATGAACAATGCGAATATTGGTTCCAAGAACGTTGGAAAAGTATAGTCTCTCCTCGCGGTGAAATGCCTAAGCGTCAGAGCGAGTGGAAGCGGATGTCCCGATATGGTCGACGGGATCGAGTGGATTGGATATGCAGTCTGCAAACTGCTTACGAGGGTTTCATGGAAGCAACAGGAAATCAATGGAATGGCCACCGGATAACTGACATCGTGTTTCCAGAATCACTGTGACCACCTCTTCGTATCCACGCTTTAGTCGTCGCATCGCAGGTTCGGTCCCCAAACCTTAAGCCGTTTATTTCTTTAAATCTATTTAGTCCGGCCATTCCTTCGCACATCGGCGGTCGTTATGTCATGCTTTGTATGTTAGTTTCAAATCTCGTCCACCACGATATGCATTTTCCATCTCCGTCTTACTACTACGTTGCTTGCGCTTATCGGCTTCTCTGTTACAATATGTATAGTGGTGCTTGCGCACCAGTCCCCGACTCCCGCTTTCAATAAGATATCTCATAAATATTGGTATCCTATTGAGAACACGAAGTCTAACAAATGCGCGGTTAAAGTAACTTTAGTAACGACAAGGCTAAAGTAATCTGTGGTATTTTCCGTTGGCCCAACTGCTATGATGGCCGCTTACTGAGTTTCCATAGCAGTTTCGTCTTTCGTAACACGACTAGTCGGTTTTTTTTGCTTGCAATCTGAAGTCCTATGGTCTTCTGAGCGCGAAGGCGAGTCGCATCGACCCATTTTGACCATCTGCCTGATGGACCCGCTCTCGCATTCAAGAATCATCCCACCGATTTTCGGGCCCAAAAAAGGAATTTTTCACACGAAACTGGACAAATTTCCGACTATACAGTACGTTCTCACGTTGAATTGTATGGTGGGACGTTCGCGTCTGACAAAACCCTCCTCCCTCTCCTTCGGATCGGGAGTCGGGGATATTCGTGGCGTGTGATGTTGTGATTTGTATGCGAATTTGAAACTCCGCCATAACTTGCCTTCAAGCTCTTGCCATCGCTTTGACTCCCTCAGTCTGCATCGACGGGATTTGCCCATCGGAAGACTCATGGTGTCCTCCTACTTCTGACGGGGAGACCATGCATTGTTATTTCGCTGGTCTGCGTCCACCTTTCAAAGGGAGATACGGGCTAAGTGAGATGCAATTGCATCTCCCGCAGGATCACCATCTAGGCGACGGCTCCTTCCGCTCACACCGGGGTACAAGGTGAGCACCACCAATCACCTCATGGCTGACTCCGTGATGGCTGACGGTATTAGTAGCTGTGGTTTTGTGTCGGGTTTGTTGCGTGACTGGGCTGATACAAGCCCCGGACTTGGGTCGCTCAGCCTTCTTCCTTATCGTGGCCATCATTAACTATCGCTCAGTCTGCACCGAAGGGATTGACCCATCGGACGATTTGAGCGGTGCCCTCTTGCTACCGGCTGGAGCCTCCCTGCATCCACTGTCGTTACAACTAGATCTTGAAGAAACGACCCTGACCCTGTTGTCGCCACCATCGGTCGTCGTCCAGTCTTCACCAAAGGGATTTTGCCCATTGCAAGACAACAATGATGACCTTTTGGTGTCGTCCGTGCCCTGGTGTTCGGTAATTGGCAGTCGCCTTCCTTATCGCGGTCATCATCGTTATCCGCGATCATCAACCGTAGCTGGCCTGTACCGAAGGGATTTGCCCATCGGAAGGTTGCAATGGTGGACTTCTGGTGTTATCCGTGCCTCGGTGTCTATCGAACGGGAGCCGTCATCGTGATCAGCGATCGTCTACCGTAGCTCGTCTGCACCGAAGGGATTTACCCATCGGAAGGCTGCAACGGCGGGCTTTTGGTGTTACCCGTGCCCCGATGTCCACCGAACGGCATCGTATGCTGTTTCGAACTCCGGGCCATAGATACTTCGTACCCGCAGATGCACCCTCTTGATACCCCTCAGGCGAATTCAAGCGCGCCATATCTGCCGATCCAGTCCATTCATCAGGGAGTAGGTTCGTACCCGCAGGAGTACGCACCTTATCAGCCCTACCAGTCCATGGAGTTGGCTCATCTGGGTGGTGCAGAGCATTCCTATACACAGATGCAATTATCTGGTGTTTTTCAGCCGATTGCAGGTTCATCCTCCCAGCTAACGCAGGCCGTAGCCGTTATACCACTCGGCAGACCCACTTCTGCGCCCGGGGACCTTCGCTTTCTCGGGAGTGTATGACATCAATATCCAGCGCCATATTACATGGTTGACCGTAGCCAACACGAACCACCGGACGCTAGGAATAGGACCGGGTGGTGGAAGGCGAGAGACCGTCTAGGCTGGGAGGCACTCCTCATCGGGATCGATATCAGCCATCTTCGGTCCTTCAATGAAGGTCTCTATGTTCCAATGACCATCGGCGAGCTCATTAACCCAGCCGGCAACGAATTGCGAAGGCGGGATCGGCCGTTCGCATCCAATCGCAAGTTAGATTCACAGTGCTCCTTACTATTAACGACAATTAGATTTCAATCCGAACGACGTTGCAATTGGACCCTGACCCATAACTTCGGGTAAGTAACCGTGAGGCTCTACGCACTTGCAGCTTCCTTGTTCAATTCCCCTGATTCCCCTAGAATGAGACGAGCACACTTTCGTATCAGCAATCCATCTGTCCTGCGAAGTCTAGCCTTTTAGCTACGTACCAGGACAAACCCATTCGAATCACTCTCGATATATCCCTCGAGCATGAACGCCGCTAGCAGCTGGCGTTATTGGCATTCTATTATGTCAACAGGACCACATTATTGGGAACGCTGGCAGTGTGTACAGAACCGATTCTTTCACCTTATCACCTACTCGCACAACGATGTCAAACGAGGCCACATCGAACGTCGACGAAAACAACAGTTAACAGTCGTCTGGCAACGCAGATAATGCGGCTGTAGGCCCCTCTTTGCGGCGCGAGTTAAGACAGTTGACTCTACTACAATTACACGACTCACATCGCGCAGTTAAATTTTATTAACAGCACGTTCTCTACGTTGGCACATGCACTTGGGACCGCCCGCTCGTT
>Ga0193716_1000616_pt1 | contig 21706 bp, 14 predicted proteins | sample U2c1metaG_FD_145901 | JGI IMG/M metagenome (GOLD analysis project Ga0193716, IMG submission 145901) | Soil microbial communities from a riparian zone of the East river system, Colorado, United States - U2c1 | ecosystem: Environmental > Terrestrial > Soil > Riparian zone | place: USA: East River...
CTCAGAGCTGCATTTCAGTGATGACCCAGCGGAGCAGGCGACGGCGCTGGAGGATCGGGACTACTACACCTCTGCGAATGTGTTCTGGGTGCCTCAGGTGGCGCGGTGGGAGACGTTGCGGAATCAGGCGAAGCAGCCGGAGATTGGGCGCTTGCTGGATGAGGCGCTGATTGCGATTGAAGACTTCAATCCGTCGCTGAAGAACATCCTGGACAAGCGTTTTGCCCGGACGCAGATTGAGCCGTCGCGCTTGGGCCAGCTGATCGACCTCATCTCGAAGATTGGCTTCACGTCGGAGGACAAGGCGAAGGATGTGTTGGGCGAGGTCTACGAATACTTCCTTGGTCAGTTCGCCACGGCAGAAGGGAAGAAGGGCGGGCAGTTCTACACGCCGGGGTCGGTGGTGCGGGTGCTGGTGGCGATGCTGTCTCCGCACAAGGGGCGCATCTACGATCCGTGCTGCGGGTCGGGTGGAATGTTCGTGCAGTCGGAGAAGTTTATCGAGGCGCATGGTGGACGTACGGATGACGTGTCCATCTACGGGCAAGAGTCGAACCCGACGACGTGGCGGCTGGTGGCGATGAATCTGGCGATTCGCGGCTATGGGTTCAATCTTGGCAAGGAGCCCGCCGACACGTTCACGCAGGATCAGCACCCGGACCTGAAGGCGGACTATGTGCTGGCGAATCCTCCGTTCAACATCTCCGACTGGTGGAGTGCGAAGCTGGAAGGGGACAAGCGTTGGGCGTTCGGGACGCCTCCGCAGGGCAATGCCAACTATGCGTGGCTTCAACATATCCTCTGGCACCTCAAGCCCACCGGGCAGGCCGGGGTGGTGCTGGCGAACGGGTCGATGAGTTCAAACCAGAGTGGCGAGGGCGAGATTCGACGGCGCATGGTGGAGGGAGACGTGGTGGAGTGCATGGTGGCATTGCCTCCGCAGCTCTTCCTGAATACACAGATTCCGGCCTGCCTCTGGTTCTTGACGCGAGATAAGACCGCGCATGGGCGCGACCGGCGGGGCGAGATTCTGTTCATCGACGCTCGCAAGCTGGGGCGAATGGAGACGCGGGTAAATCGGGTCTTTACGGAAGCCGACGTTGAGAAGATCGCTGAGACGGCGTATCGCTGGCGGCAGAGTGGCGAGGTCTCGGGCGAGTATGAGGATATGGCGGGATACTGCCGGGCGGTGAAGCTGGAGGAGATTCGCGAGCATGGGTATGTGTTGACACCGGGAAGGTATGTCGGGGCGGAGGCGATGGACGACGACGACGAAGCCTTCGCAGAGAAAATGGAGCGCCTAACGGTACTACTCTCTGAGCAGATGGCGAAGGGCGCGGAATTGGATGCGGTGATCCGAGAGAAGCTGGGGGCGCTTGGTTATGGGGTCTAGCGCGAAATCCCAACGCCAGACAACAACTGGAGGCAGAGAGGCGACAACTGGCGTGATTTCAGGACGTTACTCTCTATCAGTTGGTAATCCACGAACACCTGCTCCTGATGGATGGCGATGGACAAGCTTGTCTGACATTGCGCGGTTGGAGAGCGGTCATACGCCAAGTAGGCGCAAACCGGAGTACTGGGACGGGAATATACCTTGGATAGGAATCGCAGACGCGACGAGCAATCACGGACGGACGATATATGAGACCTTTCAAACGGTGAGTCAGGCAGGCGTGGATAACTCGTCCACCCGGCTACTTCCCGAGGGTACAGTGTGTTTATCTCGAACCGCATCTGTGGGATTCGTCGTAGAGATGGGACGCCCGATGTGTACTAGCCAGGATTTCGTCAATTGGGTCTGTTCCGAGCATTTGAATAGCCAGTTTCTCAGGTATGTGTTGCTTTCCGAGCACGACAGCATGATGCGCTTTGCCAGCGGAACAACTCACCAAACTATCTACTATCCAGAAGCAAAGGCTTTTCATGTATGTCTCCCGAAGCTAAGCGAACAAACTCGCATCGCGGAACTCTTAGGTTCTGTCGATAGCAAAATCGAGGCACTTGAGAATCAGTCAGAGAATCTGAGCGATTTGGCGCGGGCGATCTTCAAATCGTGGTTTGTGGATTTTGATCCGGTGCGGGCGAAGGCGGAGGGACGGGAGCCGGAGGGCATGGATGCCGCCACCGCCGCTCTCTTTCCCAGCGAGTTTCGAGAGTCAGTCCTCGGTGCAATTCCGGCGGGTTGGAGCATAGGACGGCTTGATGATCTATTAGTGCTTCAACGTGGATTCGACTTGCCCCACACTCAGCGAACGCCCGGAGTCTATCCAGTTATCGCAGCAAGTGGCCCATCAGGCACCCATAATGAGCCTAGGGTAAAAGCACCTGGGGTAGTCACCGGACGAAGCGGTGTTATTGGGAAGGTGTACTGGGTGGATGATGATTTTTGGCCTTTGAATACAAGTCTCTGGGTGAAAGACTTTAAGAGAGCGACCCCCGCTTATGCATTTCAGCTTCTAAAACTCTTGGACCTACCTAGCTATAACGCGGGCTCAGCGGTACCAACGCTCAATCGAAATCATGTTCACGGCCTTCCAACGTTGCTACCACCAGCAAACATTGTTCGTGCCTTCGATGAATTTGCGACTACTTTGTATCAGAGAATTCACATAAATAGGAAGCAGTCAGAGACCCTCATTGACCTCCGCGATACACTCCTACCCCGCCTCATCTCGGGCAAGCTGCGAGTGCCAGAGGCGGAGAAGCTGTTGGAGGCCGTGCTATGAGCGTCTACGAGAGCGACGTGGAACTGGAGATGCTCGCGTGGTTTGAAGACCTCGGTTATGAGGTGATAGCCGGGCCCGAGCTCGCGCCGGACGGTTCACAACCAGAGCGAAAGAACTACAAGCAAGTTTTGTTCGAAGGGCGGCTGCGGAATGCGCTGCACAGGCTGAATCCTGACTTGCCACCGGCGGCTATCACCGATGCGGTGGATGTGATGCAAGGGACGGGAACTCCGGGACTCATGGGGGCAAACCGTGAGTTTCAGCGGTGGCTGACGACGGGCGTGCAGGTGTACTGGCAAAAAAACGGGGAGACGAAGGGTGGAAGGGTGCGACTGGCGGACTTCACCGACCCAGATAAGAACGATTGGCTAGTGGTGAATCAGTTCACCGTGACCGGAACGACGACCAGCGGAAACCGGGAACGCAGACCCGACGCGGTGGTCTTCCTGAATGGGATACCAGTAGCGGTTTTCGAGCTGAAGAATCCCGCAACAGAGAACGCGGATGTTTGGGCGGCGTACCGGCAGCTACAGACCTACAAGGAAGAGATACCGGCGCTGTTCCGCACGAATGGGTTGCTGGTGGCGTCGGACGGTGTCTATGCGCGGATGGGGTCGCTCTCTGCCAATGAAGAGCGGTTCATGGCGTGGCGGACGATTGACGGCAAAGAGAAAGACCCGCTGGGTCAGTTTGGCGAGTTGGAGACGCTGGTGCGGGGCATCTTCAAGAAAGAGCATTTGCTGGACTATCTCCGCAACTTCATCGTCTTTGAAGATGACGGCGGACTGAGTAAGAAGATCGCGGCTTACCACCAGTTCCATGCCGTCAGGGCGGTGGTGGCGAAGGTGCTGGAGGCTTCCGCACCGGGAGGCAGCGGGAAGGGTGGCGTGGTGTGGCACACGCAGGGCGCGGGCAAGAGCCTGGAGATGACCTGCCTTGCGGGCAAGCTGATGACGCATCCGGAGATGAAGAATCCGACGCTGGTGGTGGTGACGGACCGGAACGACCTGGACGGGCAGCTCCACGGGACGTTCGATATGGCGGCGGAGGTGTTGGGCGAGACTCCAGTGCAGGCAGATAGTCGGACGGCGCTGCGGGATCACCTGAATGATCGCCCATCGGGCGGGATCATCTTTACGACCATTCAGAAGTTTGTGCCGGGCGAGGATGAAGACCACTATCCAACGTTGACGGAGCGCGAAAACGTAGTTGTGCTCTGTGATGAGGCGCACCGTAGTCAGTACGGTATGGCTGCCCGGATCAAGAAAACGGGCGAGACGGTATATGGCTACGCGAAATATCTTCGTGATGCGGTGCCAAACGCTACCTTCGTCGCATTCACCGGGACTCCCATCGCAGCAAAAGACAGGGACACTCGTGCCGTGTTCGGCGACTATGTGGACATCTACGACATAGAGCAGGCGGTGAAAGACGGTGCGACCGTCCCCATCTACTACGAGTCGCGTCTGGTAAAGCTGGAGTTGCAGAACTCCATCGAGGACACTCTGGATGATGAGATCGACGCGTTGACGGAGGACGAGGAAGAATCAGCCAGGGCGAGAACGAAGAGCCGTTGGGCTGCGTTGGAGAAGCTTGTGGCGACGAAGCCGCGCATGGAAACAGTGGCGGCAGATCTGGTGCAGCACTTCGAGACGCGACAGGATGCGATGCAGGGCAAAGCAATGGTGGTCTGCATGAGCCGGGAGGTGTGTGCGCTACTGTACGCGGAGATTGTGAATCTGAGGCCGGAGTGGCACGACGCTGATCCGGAGAAGGGCGCAATCAAGGTGGTGATGACGGGTTCGGCTTCAGACCGGGAGGCGCTGCGTACGCATGTGTACAGCGGAAAGGTGAAGAAGCGGCTGGAGAAGCGATTCAAGAAGGCAGACGACCCTCTGAAGATTGTTCTGGTGCGCGATATGTGGCTGACTGGGTTTGACGTGCCGTGCCTGACGACGATGTATGTCGATAAGTTTATGAAGGACCACAACCTCATGCAGGCTATTGCGCGGGTCAATCGCGTCTTCAAGGACAAGCCCGGTGGACTGGTGGTGGACTACATCGGCATCGCGAACGAGTTGAAGGACGCGTTGAAGGAATACACGCAGAGCAAGGGCCAGGGACGTCCGACCGTACCGGCAGAAGAGATGCTGCTGAAGCTGCAAGAGGAGATGGAAGTCGCATGGGGGATGCTGCACGGTCTGGATTACAGCGACTTCCGAGTGAACGCATTGAAGCCGATGCGGGCGGCGGCGGACCATATTCTCGGCCTGGAGGATGGGAAGAAGAGGTTTGCGGATTGCGTTCTGCGGATGACCCAGGCTTTCGCGCTGTGCTGTACGTTGCCCGTTGCGGCGAAGCATCGGGAGGAGATTGCGTTCTTCCAAGCCGTGCGGACGATCCTGACAAAGAGTGATCCATCCAAGGCTCTGAGTGATGATGCGAAGGAGCACGCACTGCGGCAGATTATCTCGCGGGCCGTGGTCTCGGCTGAGGTGATGGATATATTCGGCGCGGCGGGTCTGCAACGGCCTGATGTGGGGATACTCTCGGACGAGTTTCTGGGGGACGTTCGCAAGCTGAAAGAGCGGAATCTTGCGGTGGAACTGCTGGACCGGCTGCTGAAGGGGCAGATCAAGAGCAGGTTTGCGAGCAACGTGGTCCAGAGCCGCAAGTTCTCTGAGCTGCTACAGGACTCTCTGACTCGCTACCGCAACCGCGCCATTGAAACGGCTCAAGTGATCGAAGAGCTGATTGCTATGGCGAAGCAGTTTCAGGCAGCAGCGAGCAGGGGCGAGCAGCTAGGACTGTCGGCTGACGAGATGGCTTTCTATGACGCCCTGGCAACGAATGAGGCGTCTGTCCGAGAGCTGGGGGACGAGACGCTCCGTAAGATCGCACAAGAGCTGACGACGAAGCTGCGAGCGAGCAATTCGGTTGATTGGTATGTGCGGGAGTCGGTACGGGCTAAGCTGCGGCTCATGGTGAAGACGATCCTGAAGAAGTGGAAGTATCCGCCGGACGGACAGGATGCGGCTACGGAGACCGTGTTGGATCAGGCGAAAGAACTATCGGCTGCATGGGCTATCAATTGACGTTGGAGACGCAACGAATCAACCCCACCGCAACGGTCACTAGCAGAACGGCAAACCTAGCAATCGCTGTAGGGGCTGGTAGTTTCCAGCTGAAGTGCCGAGCAATTCAGCTGGCGTCGATACCAGTACAACGTTGTACTGGTATTTGCTGACCCGAAGATCACCACATAGGCCAATCTCGATCTGCCATCGCGTTGTGCGACACACAGTCGGAACAGCGGTCGCCCCTCATACAGCGTTGCCGGTCAAGACTCGGAGATTCAGCTTGCGGCTGTCGAGGGTGTTGCTGTTCGCGTGGCGAACGTGGTGATAGCGGTGCCCGACGCGCATCACCACACCCGGCTATACGCCTGTTCTTATACAGGCGTAGGAAGAACGAACCACTCTGGCTGGACGAAAGTGGTATATCGGTAATGCATCGCGCACCTTAGGATGAGTCACATCGATGTGGACTTGCGGCTGGCTCAGATCCAAGTGTCCTTTCCTCTCGAAAGGAGATGCCTGTGAATCGCTTGTTGACCTTCCTGCTGCTTTTGTTCTCTGTCATAGCCGGTGCTCAGGCTCCGCACGTAAAAAGCGGAGCCGCCGTCTATATCGAGCCGATGAATGGGTATGAAACGTATCTGGCCGCCGCCAAGGTCAAGAAACGAGTCCCCCTGGTTGTGGTGGCTGACAAAGACAAGGCGGACTACATCATCAGAAGTAGTTTCAGCCAGACGCGGCCAAATCAACCGGCGGTCGTCGTCAACAACACGAACACCAATGTCAACAACGGAAATAACAACGCCTGGGGTCGGGGGTGGGCTGAAATGGCTGCTCAACGCGCCGCCAGAGAGGTGTACACCAGCGCCAGCATTGCCATGATAGATGGGCGATCTTCACAGATTGTGTTCGCCTATTCAGCAGGTAAGGGCGGAATCAATGGTTCAGCGGAAGATTGTTCAAAGCACCTGAAGCAGTTCATCGAAAGGGCGGGAAAGCAATGAACCTCGTGACGCGAATCACTGAACCGTCTGCGGTGTCGAAAACCGACTCGCTCAACAACTTCGATCACGACGCGAGGCTACTGATCAAGACATTGCAGCATTCTTTCCCCACTCATCCTGAGGGGAAGCCGGAACGTTGGCTGGTTCCACCACTGAACGTTCTCGACTGTGTCCTGTCGCTAAACCGAAACTATGATAATTTTTGCGAGCCAAGAGTAAAGCGGTTCCAGGAGCAGAATCCGGAAGTGGATTCACTGGCGCGCCTGCTACGCCTGATTAACACATATCCCACCCCTCTCGAATTCAGCATCAAGGAATTGAATTATCGGGACGAGAAACGCGCCGCGACGTTGGTTGGCGTATTAATTTACCTGCTTAAGGTTCAGACAGACTACGAAGGTTCCTCGGAGACCTCCCGCCTAACGGAGTGGGCAAACTTGGCCCAATCATGCGACTACGAACGGTTGGAGATACGAGGATTTGGGCTCTCTGGGTTCCAATATTTGCGAATGTTATTCGGGGCGCAAACAGTAAAACCAGACCTCCACATTTGTCGTTTTGTGGCAAAAGCGGTGGGGCACGCCGTTTCAGATACGCAAGCGCTCGCTCTATTGGAGGTCGCTGGCAAAGATTTGGGGTGGCCGCTTTCGGCTCTCGACTATGCGATTTGGGGCCAACGTGCGCGGGGCGCGGTTGGAGCGCCGCCGCCCTTAGTGTGTGGTGGGCTTGTAAGTTCGACCCCGGCAAAAGGACCGAGTCTCAAATTCAACCCGCATTAGCAGACGCGTCCGCTGATTCTCAACGGCTCTATCCATGTACCACTCCACCGGCAACACGGAGTGTGAACAATTTAGACATTGAATTTCCCCGCGCCCCTCTCTGGGTAAGGGAAACCTGAGGACTGGTAATCCTCCGGCCGGACTAGGTAAGGTCCGGCAATTCCAACGTTCAATCATTGAACGTTGGCTGCACCAAACCTGAAAGGACAGACTGCCCAATGCTCAAACGAGTCGCTCTGATACCGGCAATACTGATGGTGGTTACGCTGAGCGGTTGTCGGTAAGCCGCAACGAGTGGGCCGGTCTCGAAAGTTGATCCGGCACGACTGCAGCAAAGGTTGTCTGATGCACAAGGAAAAGTCCCGCCCGAGAACGCGAAACCAGCAAACTCATTGTCCGTATCTTTTGGAGACGACCGGCTCAAAATAATGGAACTCGATGATTACCCCGTAGTCGGAGACAGTGATCATCGAGTAATCGAGGGCATTTGGCTTCCAGAGTCCAAAGATCCGACCAAAGCACTTTTCTTTCCTGAACAGGTGAGTATCACATGTTCCAACTCGGAGAAGACTTGCCGGGAGCTAATCGTACCTCTGGGGATAATGGGGTGCATCGTAGAGGTCATGAACGTTGAAGAAAAAGGTTGGGAGATTCGGTCGTGGGATGCACATGGCTTGCTCGCCTCTTACCAGCCAGACAGTACTCCGACTGCGGCGGCCTCGGATCGATGCCACCACCGTGTATTGACAATGACTTTTGCCTCAGGTGCCTGCTGAAGTGCCGAGCAGTTCAACGTTGTACTTATATCGACGCCATTAAGTGGGAAGGCTCCGCAGGACTTCGGTCAATCGCATTTGCAGGGCGGCTGGTGAGGCTCTCCGTTACGGACAGGCAACCAATCGTTCATAGAACGACTCGGCCCCGAGCCGTTGATGTGCCCAATGAAGCGTTCTTTTTTTCCTGAGGTGTGTGTGTTTTTTTTTCGTTTTGATAACCGTGAAGAACCTTTATGACCTTTATGACCTTGATGACCCTGGTGAGGGTAGTTCTAGTTGGTGGCCAGAATCCCAGTCCCACTGGTCAAGCCGGAAGAGGTATTCGGAGGCGCGGCCCTTCGTGTAGGAGGATTGTTTTTCCCAGGTGAGCAGATTGAATCTTCGGGCGATGCTCAGGTAATCAGAAATGGTGGTGTGGTGGTATCCAAGCAATCCCCCAAAAGCTTCACCGGAGATAGGTATTGGAACTCCAGGCGTGGCGCGTTGCCGATGCCCCACGACCGATATGAATTGAGAATATCCGGGGGATATGTCCTCCGAGGGAAAGAGGGGGCGCTTTATGGCTTCGTCGTATGCATCTTGGAGCGGAGAATCCGTTTCTGTTAGTTTCGGCACATCCCAGACAGCTATGAATGAGGAGCGGGGATCATCTACGTGCAGATTGCCGAAATGATGTTCCCAGTGGTCGACACCCTCACTTGAGCTTTTGGTTAAAACAGCGTCCAGCAGTTTAGCCGCAGACAAGGCATCTTTGCCCGCGAATTCGGTTCGGCTTTTCAGTCTCTTCGCGAAATAGAAAAAAGGCGAGTGCCACTTTTCCCGATGTTCATAGGCCGCTTTGTTCTTTTCAATCGCCACTGCCACAAAGTCGTCGAGTGGCAACACGTCGGCGCTATCCACCTTAGTAGGAAGCTTGCCGATATCGTTCGCAATCCTTCTGGTGTCCTTCCTTCTATCGGCAGTCATAGGCGAGGCGCACAAGGGGGCCTTCTCTCGCAGTAATGTCGCCTCGATGGCCGCTGGCTCCATCCCTAGATGCCCTCGCAGATATCCGGCGGAATGGAGAAATGCATCGTGTCGAGTTCCCTTGGGAATAGTCTGTCCGGGAGAGCGTCTAGGCGTCTTCGTCGTAACCAGCTCCAGCAGCCACTCTGGGGCGGCGGCGATAGGAGCATTGGGGTCAACCCACTCATAGCGACTACCGAATTCGTGAATTGACCCTGGGGCAATAACGTATCCTCCCTTTCCCCGAACGTCTAGGCCTGGCCTTACCCCCGTCCGGTTGCCAATCTCCCGGTTAGCGGGATATCGAAAATACAGATGTCTGCCTCGTCCCGTCGTCGCAGTCAGCGTCTCAAGCCATTCCTCGCCATGTTCGCGGCAGAGTTCACGCAAAAAAGCCGCACCCTCTTTTCCGTCAAAATCCAACACCCAAATACCGCTCTCGCGGCCCGTGGCAATGCCGATGTTGGCGCGTGGCCACCTCAACCACCAATCAAGAACCTTAGCCCTGTCGGAGCTTGCCCCCTTAAATCCATTCCGGTTGCGAGGGTGTTTTCCTATGTCATCGCAACTGGGCTTCCTCCTGCATGAGCACTGGTCATTCGATATGGGCTCATAGACAGGAAACACTCGCAACCCTTTGGCGGCATACTCCAAAGCCCTTTCGCGCTGGAGAGACGGCTTTGGTATGCCGTTGCCGTCGCATCGGGCACCTGATAATGTTTCCATTAGCCAATATCCTTTGTAAATCGCCCGGCGGCAGCAACCGCCGGGTTTTCGTTTTGTTGGAACCTGTCCGGCAAGGTTCTGCGGACGGGTGCTGAGTTGCATCTGGTGGTGAAGGCTTACAGGTCGCGCTTGCGGATCATCGGTGCGCCGTACCGTCTCTCTCGCCTGTTATTTGCTCAACTCGCGGCGTACCACGGGCGACTTTCCGCCGTCATCCATCACCTTAAGCAACTCCGATTCGCGGATCATCGTCCGGGAACCGACCTTCGTTCGCATCAGCTTTCCTGAACTCAACCATGCCGCAATTGTGTGCGGGCTCACACCACCGAGAAAATCGCTTGAGCCCCTGATGGAATACAATTTGTCCTCGCCCATACAAACCTCCCTATCTACATGCAGAGAAATATAAGAATTTAGGCTTGCAGCCAAACTCTTATATGTGACAGTATATTGACATGGAGACATACACAAGGGCACATTTTATGTCACAGACGCGCATTACTCTTCCAATTACCGTGGCCGAGATTAATAGCAGTCCAGTACATATCAAGGCTGTATCGGATTGGGAGGCGGTTACAAATCCAGACACCGCCCGATTTCGGTTCACCCACTCAAACGAGAATCCGCATGGCCCATTCAACCCGTGGCAACTTCGGGATGACTTTCTTAACTGGTCGCTCGAAGACTGGAGCGGGTTTTTTTACATGGCCGGTACGTTCGGTGGAGTCTATATCACCAGGAATGATTTCGAGGAATGGCAACGATTGATGCGAAAAGCTCTGGTCCTTCCGAGCTGCGAATGGAAGACGCTTGCGAGCGAGTTCGACTCAAAAAAGGTTGCGAAGCTGAGTGCAAGTTTGCCGATTATTTTTGATTGGGACACAGAACCCCCGACCGCAAGACTGCTGGGGCTCACATCGTTGGGTACGCTGATCGCAACAATTCAATTGGACAAGGTGCAGGGGGCAGAGTTCCGAATCTGTGCGCTCGACGATTGCGAAAAACCGCCCTTCAGAGTTGGCGTGCACCAGAAGCTTTATTGCAATCCAAAATGCGCCCATCTCGCGGCTGTGCGTGCTGCGAGGACTCGTGCTCGCGCCAACCCAGTCAAACGTAAAACGCAAAGCAAAACTTCGCAGCGAAAGGACAGCAAATGAGCATTTTCAAGCGTGGAGGGGTGTACTGGTTCGAATTTGTATTCGAGGGGAAGCGCGTCCGGGTGAGCACGAAGCAGCGCAACAAAGAGAAGGCTAGAACGCTAGCATCCACCCACCGATCCAATCTCGCCAACGGCAGGTTCGGTCTTGCCGAGAGAAAGAAGATTCCCTCTTTCAAGGCTGCGCTGGCAGATTTTCTAAGTTGGTCAGAGCGGGAGCATCGGGCGCACCCCGCCACTTATCGCCGCTACGTCACCAGCAGTGTCGCGTTGTTGCGTCATTTCAAAGACGTGTCACTCGATAAGATCACGCCCGATGAAGTGGAGCGCTTCAAAAGCGCACGGCTGAGTCAGTGCGGGACCGTCAGAGGTAAAGACAAACGCACGACGACCAATAAGAAGATTCAACCTGCTACAGTCAATCGCGAACTGGCATGTCTTCGGGCGATGTTCAATCACGCAATCAAGGCGGATGTGCCGTTGCGGAATCCTATTGGGAAGACGGCGGCAAAGGCTCTGCGGGAAGACAACGAACAAACTCGCGTTCTTACCTATGACGAGCAGGAGAAGTATCTGGCGAAGGCAACTCCCATGCTGCGTGATGTGGCCACGCTGATGCTTGAGACGGGGGCGCGGCCCGAAGAGGTCTACAGAATTGAGCCGAAGAATGTCCATCTAGCCGAGAATTATTGGTTCAATCCCCACGGTAAGACGAAGGCGGCGAAACGCCGTATCAAGCTCACAGCGACGGCCAGGGGCATACTTGCCAAGCGCATGGAGGATGCGTTGCGCCGCGCCAAGTCTGATACCACCGCCGACGACTGTCGCATAAACGGCAAGACCGAAGTGGATGGTGGGGCTTTTCTATTTCCTTGCGAAACGGATGCGACGCGCCCTGTGCCCAAGGTCAACAATGCTCATGATCGCGCAGTGAGAGATAGCAAGATTGTGCCCTTCCGCCTCTATGATTGCCGTCATACGTGGGCTACTCGCGCAGTTGAGGCCGGGATTGACCTCGTGACTTTGGCGGCGATGTTGGGGCACGCAAAGATCAACATGGTTCTCCGCTACGCTCATCCGACGCGAGAGCATCAGACGAAGGCAATGGACAAGATGGAGCTGTTCGTTAGTGAGCAGAAGATTGCCCATGCCGAGCGTATGGCACCACAAACGTCATTCGCTATTCAGTAGAGGCTGAGCGGGGCACGGAGCACGGAAAGCGCGGCACTCCCCACAGTTTCCACCACAGTATAAAAGCCCTCCGATCTAGAGGGCTTCTAAGTTGCTGATATATTGGAGGCGCGGGTCGGGATCGAACCGACGCATAAAGGTTTTGCAGACCTCTCCCTTACCACTTGGGTACCGCGCCTCGGGTGGGCTATCGCGATTCAGCCCTGCTTAATTGTAGATGAAGTGTATCGCAGGCAGGACGAATTTGGAGCGGGAGACCGGGGTCGAACCGGCGACATCTTCCTTGGCAAGGAAGCACTCTACCACTGAGCTACTCCCGCTCTCACAGATTAAGTATAGCGGTCGGTGTGCGGATGGTCAACGCATGCTTGATGATATGACTGCCTGCCTAAATACCCCCTATCCCAAATTTTGCATCTTAACCGTTATGTGCACGAGTATTCAGCGAGAGTTGGGATGACAACGGACCAAGGGATACGGGCAGCGTCACACGATCGGGGGCAGATGCAGCAGTGGCAGGCAGTGCTTGACTCTGCTGGCGAGGGCATTTGGGGGCTGGATTTGGAGGGAAACTGCACGTTTGTCAACCGCATGGCGGTCAGCACGTTTGGGTTTTCCGGTGAAGAGATGGTGGGTAACAATATGCACGATTTGGTGCATCATCACTATCCCGATGGGCGGCATTTCCCCAATTCAGAATGTCCTATCTACGGCGTGTTTCGGAAGAATGCACCGCTGCGGCAGGTGGTGGACACGATGTTTCGCAAGGATGGGAGCTCGTTTGTAGCGGAGGTGTCGGCACAACCAGTTATGGTCAATGGTGAGGTGACGGGAGTCGTGGTCACATTTCGTGATGTGACTGAGCTTCGCCAGCAGCAGGAAGATTTACGAAAGCTCTACGATCTGGCCGAGCAACGAACTGCAGAGCTGGATGCGGTGATCGAAAGCATGCCTCATGCGGTGTACGTCGCGACGCGAGGCGAGCCTGTGAGATGCAACCGTCGTGCACGGACGATGAGCGGAGAAGGCTTTCCCGCGACGTTCCATACGCTCGATCGAGCTCTGGCGGGGGAGTCGTCAACCGAGACAATGCATACGGCGGATCGCTGGATTCGCAGTACGGCTGCGCCAATCTTTCTAAATGGCGAGATATTCGGCGGTGTTGCGGTTAACACCGATGTGACGCAGACGCGGCTGCAAGATGAGGCGTTGCGAAGGTCGGAGAAGTTAGCCGCTGTGGGGCAGTTGGCGTCATCGATTGCGCATGAGATCAACAATCCGCTGGAGTCGATTACAAATCTGCTCTATTTGATGCGGCACTCCGACGCGATGGAGGATGTACAGGAGTACGCCCGAATAGCCCAGGAGGAGCTGACGCGCGTAACTGAGATCACACTGCAGACTCTGCGCTTCCACCGGCAACAGAGCAAACCGGCAGAAGTGGACATAGCGGAGCTGCTGCGAACAGTGATGTCTCTGTACTCGGGGCGGATGCTTGTGAGGAATATCAACATCGACGTGAAGCTGGTCGCATCACCCCGAGTCGTATGTCTGGAGGGCGAGATTCGGCAGGTCGTCAATAATCTGGTACGCAATGCTCTCGACGCGATGAGTGAGGGCGGATGGCTGTTGGTCCGCTTGCATCCGGAGTCTGACCGGAGGAGGGGATGCAAGGGGGTGCGACTGACCATTGCGGATACAGGCGAGGGTATCAGTCCCGATATAGAGAATCGCTTGTTCGAGCCGTTTCAGACGACGAAGGAGCTGACAGGGACCGGTCTCGGGCTGTGGGTGAGCAAGGGCATCGTTGAAAAGCACGGCGGCAACATCCGGACCAGGACGCGGCGAGGGAAAAGGCATGGGACGGTGTTTGCGGTGTGGCTGCCGGTGAGCAGCGGGCTCAATTTGACTGCTGCGGCAGATTGAGAGCGATACGGGGGCCAGCGCTCACGTTCGAGCGACGACGAACGATGTGAGGCGTAAGGATGAGCACGAGTTCGCTGGAATCTGTCTCCCGGATCGTAACGGCGGTGGCGGTTTGGAAGCCAGGTAGCTGGCCAAGGCCGGGGATGCCGCTTACGGCGGCGGACTCGGATTTGGTGAGGCTGCTGAGGAGCAAGGCGGACTCGCCATCCGCTATAGTGACATCGGAGGCATATTGGCGGCTGGCGAGGATGGGGATGTTATTAACCGTGCTTCCGGCCAACGCTTCAATTTTGAGCTCCAGGTGCATCCTGATGTGGCCCGATTTCTGTACGGTGGGGGTGGCCTTGAGGGTTAAGCCGAGGTCTTCATACTGAATCTGGGGGATGGTGACGGAGGTGGCCTGGTTGAGTAGGCTGGCGGCGCTGACTCCATTGATGGTGACACCGGCGAGAGATGCTGAAGTGCTTGATATCCCACTTGAGAAGGTTGAGGTTGTGATGGGATAGCGGGAACCAACGCGGAAGGTGGCAGCCTGCCGGTCGCCGACGCGAAGCTGAATGTTATCGAGCGCGCGGGTGTCGCTGGAGGTGAGCCCAAAATTAACGGTCGTGTTTACGTTAGTGGTGACGCCAGCCAGCGTGAGGCCTCCGCCGAAGAAGCCAATGGTGCTGGACAGCAGGCTGCTCTGCACGAGACCGGAGGCGATCAGAGCCAGAGCGATCTGAAGTTCGCTTGACCCCGCTGGGATGAGGCCTTGGGCGATGGCTTGGTTGACGGTACTCTGATTGGCGGCGACGAGATCGTGTGCGGCACCGGCTACGCTGTAGACACCGATCTGTTGGGGAAGCTGGACGCCGATGTTGCTTTGCCGGGTCTTATCGACGGCATAGATATTCAGATCGAGCATGACCTGAGCGCCGCCGTCGATCAGATCAGCGAGGGTCAGGTTGATGGCGGTCAATGTCTCTTCAGACGCGCGGATGGCGATAGTGCCTCCGGAGTTTTGCACTGTGGCCTGCTTTACATCGAAGACATTGCGGATAATGTTGCCGAGTTCGCCCATCTGCTCGGGAGTCATGCCGGGAACGTAGATGGTTTCTTCCAGCAGGCGTTCGAAGCGTTGGCGGTTCTCGGGAGTGTCCTTTGCAATGAGGACGCTTTTAGGGTCAAGAGGCACGGCGAAGAGGCCGGCCATGCGTAACAGGATTGGAATGGCCTGCTGGTAGGGAGTGTCCTCGAGGTCGAAGCGGATGCTCTGCCGCGGAACGGAGTCGTCAAAGGCGGGCCGGATCCCATAACTCGATATCACTCGCTGGATGACGTCCTGCATATCGGAATGAATATGGAAGCTCTGGGAACTGTCGTTAGGCAGGAGAGCAACGGGGCCGGCGAGGCTGGGGCCTTCCTTGATCCAATGCTCTGGTCCAGCAGCTATCTGGGGATTGAAGACCTTCGACGGAGCTCCTACATGCTGACTGACGATGTTGTTCTGCGGATCGAGCCGTCTGGCCTCGGCAAGGAGAGCCTCTGCTTGGCCGCTCTGTCCGACGAGGCGGGCTTTGCCGGATTGTTGAATGAGTTCGGTGACGCGGTGTTCGCGGGCGAGCGCGACCGCCAGCGCATACTCGCTCCTGGTTGGGTTGAGCTTGAGAGCTTTGGCGAACAGGGCCTCCGCACCGGCAAGATCCTTGCGGTCAAAAAGGCGGGCCCCTGCAAGGTAGGCGTCTTCGGCGGCCTGGACTTGACGTTTGCCGGGCGGCTGAGGAACGGCTCGTGCAGCTTCGGAGGCCGCGGAGGTCTGCGGGGCTGAGTCTGCGCCCTGTTGGGGTTGAGTCGCAGGTTCCTGCGCCAGGGTTGCCAGGGAGAAGCAGACAATCGCAGACGCGGCTGCGCGTCTGGTGACTGCGGCAGCGCGAGACTGAGAGGGGTGCTTCATCTACTGCTGATTAGACGGAGCCAAACGCCTAACGGGCGCTGGCGATACTTTGCACGCGGGGGCGCTCACTGCTGGGTGGTCGGCGCATACCGTTGCGAATCTGCGCGGTGTCCATATCCAGCTCGGCGAGAGTGCGGCTGAGAGTATTGCGATGCATGCCGAGCTCTTCGGCGGCCTTGCACTGGTTACCCTTGTGGTGCGCGAGCACTTCGAGGATGTAACGCTTCTTGAACTGGCGAATAGCATCCGCGTAGGGGATGCCGGCGCTATGCATCTGCGTGATGAGACTGTCCATTTCGCGCTTCAAGGTTTCTTCCTCGCTTGCCGTGCCAGATTGAGGCACATCCCCATTGTGACCCTAACCATGCGGTTTGATCCAATCGGGTGCGTTGTGCTTGAGCTGCGTTGCGCCGTCCAGGATGAGTTGCTGCAGGTCGTGAGGTACAACGAAGGATACAGCATGCGCCCCCGCAAGGAAATAGGGAGCGAGATAAGAATTTGAAATCCATGTAGTTTGAGGCAGGAAGGCGGCCGCGGCCATCATGAGGACGACGCCGATCAGGCAGCCTCGGGCGAAACCGAAGACGGCGCCTAGAAGGCGGTTGAAGAAGCCCAGGCCGATGGCGTCGGCAGTGCGGTGGAGGATCTTACCCGCGATCGAGCAGAGAATCATAGCTCCGATGGCAATAACGAGGAAGGCAACGATATTGGCGATGGAGGGCGTGGTGATGACGCGGCTGAGCAGAGGCGCGACGCTGCGATAGTTCCAGCTGGCCAGCAGGATACCGGTGATGAGGCCTCCCAATGAGAAGAGCTCAAGCAGGAGGCCACGCGCAAAGGCGAGGATGGTGGAGTAGGCGAGAACGGCGATAAGGAACCAGTCAAAGAGGTTCATGCGTGGGTTTACGTAAGGCTGGTGCGACCGGTGATGAGATGGAAGGCTTCGAGATACTTCTCACGCGTCCGGGACACAACTTCGTCCGGTAAGGCCGGGGCCGGAGCCTGCTTGTTCCAGTGGATGGATTCCAGGTAGTCGCGGACGTACTGCTTGTCGAAGGATGGCTGCGCGCCTCCTGGGTTGTATGTCTCGGCGGGCCAATAGCGGGAGGAGTCGGGGGTCAGTACTTCGTCCGCAAGGGTAACTTCGCCGTCGATCAGGCCAAACTCGAACTTGGTATCGGCGAGGATCAACCCCTTGCTGGCGGCGTGTTTTCCTGCCTTTTCGTATATCGCGAAGGTCAGAGCGCGCAACTCCTCCGCCGGCTTCTGGCCGATGGTGTTGACCATCTCCGCGAAGGAGATATTTTCGTCGTGGCCGTCATTATTCTTGGCGGCGGGAGTGAAGATGGGCTCGGGCAGGCGGTCGGATTCGCGAAGTCCGGAGGGGAGCGTGATGCCGCACACAGCACCCGTCTGCTGGTAGTCCTTCCAGCCAGAGCCGGAGATGTATCCACGGACGACGCACTCGACCGGGAACATCTCTGCGCGCTTGACCAACATGCTGCGTCCCTCGAGCTGTGTCGCGTACGGCTGGACTTGGGAAGGAAAGTCGCTTGTATCGGAAGCGATGAGGTGATTCTTGACGGTGTCTTTGAGGAAGTCGAACCAGAAGAGGGAGAGCTGCGTGAGAATGCGGCCCTTGTCGGGGATGCCGCTGCCGAGGATATGGTCAAATGCGGAGATACGGTCGCTGGCGATGAAGAGCAGCTGCTTTTCGTTGATAGCGTAGATGTCGCGGACCTTCCCCCGCGCTGTGAGGGGGAGGGAGCCAAGATCGGTCTGGAGAAGGGCTGGTGTCATCATGTTGACGGTATCACTTTCAAAAGGCTGTATTGCTGGCCCATGTCTAATGGATCGGCAGAATCAGGTCGATAGCCCTGCCATTGGGATTGGAAGGCGCGGCGGGGCAGTGGAAGCGGAGGTGCTTGCGATCAGGCTCAATGGCAGCAAAGGCTGCGGTGGCGTTGCACTGATCATTGTTGAAGGCCGCGCGCTGAATCTTGTGTCTCAGGAAGGGGGCGAATGGGGGGCGATAGTAGACCATGAGGTCGACGCCGGTGCTCTGGGTACCAGTATCCGCCTCCCAGGGGTTTCTCTCGCAGATGAAGTGATTGCCGATCGACGTAATGTCGGCTGGCGTCCAATCGAAGAGGCTGGTGAGTGGCATCAGAATACTTGAGGCGAAGACGGGAACCAGCAGGATCGCTGCGCTGATCGTGGTGAGCCACTTCGGACGATACAGGGTGAAGAGAACGATCATCAGCTCGTATCCGGCAACAGCGCACCAGTTGACGAGGACATTCATGTGGTCCGAGGTGGTGCTCCAGCCGGAGACGACGAAGACGATCCGGAGAAGAATCATCGCTATCGCCGCATAGACGATGAATCTGCGGAGCCTACCGGAGAGTCGAGACCAGAAGATCCGGAGAAGGATGATCGCAAGCGTTAGCAGGACCAGCGCGGCAGTTGTGATGGGGACGTGCATACCCTTTTAGCTTAGATTGCGTCGAGCTGGCGTGGAGAAAAAAGAGCTGGAGCGGATCCTGTTCGGCCCGCTCCAGCTGCGCAAAGTTTTGTGCGTCAAGCTACCGCGCGGCGGTTCAAGTTGACGCTAACGATCTTCGAGACCCCGGGCTCCTGCATGGTGACGCCATAGATGACATCGGCCTGAGCCATAGTGCGCTTGCTGTGCGTGATCACGACGAACTGGGTGGTCGCGCTCATGTCGTGGATCAGCTTGGCGAAACGGCCTACGTTGGTCTCGTCGAGCGGAGCGTCGACCTCGTCGAGGATGCAGAAGGGAGCAGGCTGGAACTGAAAGATGCCGACCAGCAGGGAGAGCGCAGTGAGGGCCTTCTCTCCTCCAGACAACAGAAGGATATTCTGCAGCTTCTTGCCCGGGGGCGAGGCGAGGATGTCGATGCCGCTCTCGGCCGAGTTCTCCGCGTCGGTGAGCTTCATCGAAGCCTGACCACCGCCGAAGAGCTTGGTGAAAGTGACAGAGAAGTTCTCATTGATGACCTTGAAGGCCTCGTCGAACTTGATATGCGAGACCTCGTCGATCTCCTTGATGGAGGCCTGCGTGTTCTCGATGGAGTCGAGCAGATCCTTGCGTTGGGTCTCGAGGAAGCTATGGCGCTGAGTCGTCTCGGTGTACTCCTCGAGCGCCATCATGTTGACCGGCCCCATGGCCTCGAGCTTCTGCTTGAGCGCGCGAGCCTCTTCTTCCTCGGTGTGGAGCGCATCGCCTTCGATACGGGCGATGCCTGCATCCTCGCGAAGAGTAATAGCCTCGACAGCAAGGTCGTTGAGGCAGGTGGCATCGATGTGCTCGATGTCGGAGGCGAGCTTGGCGGCACGTGCAGTGAGCGCTGCACGCTGCTCGCGGAGGGCCTCAGTCTCATGGCGCAGCGTGCGGAGACGAGCGTCCAGCTCGGCCATCGCACTGCGTAAAGCCGCAGCTTCTTCGGAGAGGCGAGTGCCTTCCGCTACAGCATTGGCGCGTATCTCGGAGAGCTCGCTGTGCTGCGTGGCGAGCGCCGCGGTCTCCTCTTCACGGCGGAGTTTCTCCTGCCCGGCAGTGACCAGTTGCTGGTCAAGCTGCTGGATACGCTGGTTCTGCCCGTTGTAGAGGCGCGTCGTTTGGTCGAAGTTAGCCTGCGCGTTGCGCCGCCGTTCTTCAAGGCCAGCCAGTGCCGCGGAGGCCTCGGCTGCAGCCTGCTGGAGGTGCTCCCGCTGTCCCCGAAGTTCGTCGAGGTGGTGCTGCAGGTCGCTAAGCGAAGCCTCCAGCGTAGCGCGCTCGTTCTCGAAGGCGGTAGCCTCCTGCTGACGGCGGGCGATCAACTCGGCTTTCTGATTGCGAGCATCCCGATTCCGCTCGTTGGTCAGGGCCCAGTCCTGCAGGCGCCGCTGGATGCGGGCGACCTCGGACTCCATCTGGCGAAGCGCAGCGCCGGAGTTGGCGGACTCGCGTTCGGCATCGCGGCGCTCATGCGTCTTGCCTTCAATTGATGAATTAAGTTCGGCGATCTGGTGTTGGAGCTCGGCGGTATTCAGGTCGGTCTGGGCCAGCTCCTGCTCGGCCTTCTCTACCTTCTGCTGCACCTCGGCGAGCTCACGCTTCAGGGCGAGTGGGCCCTGCGCTCGCGGACGACCGCCCGTGACGGTAACGTTATGGAAGGTTTCGCCAGAGGGCGAAAGGAAGAAGGCATGAGGATTCGAGAGCGCCAGTGAACGGGCAGTGTAGGAGTCTGGCGCGACAAATCCCTCCCGAAGCTTGGGAAGAATCACCTCCAGCGATTTGCCGAACCCGTCGAGTACCCGGACGCACTCCTTCAGAGGCACCACGCCTTCGATGCCCTCCGTATTTGTCTGCGCCGCGCTCTTCATGCCCTCGGCGAAGGCGAAGTTGGCCTGTGCGTCATTGGGGTGGACCAGGAAAGTGGCGCGACCCGCTACATCGGTCTGGAGCAGGTGCATTCCGGCGTCGGCGGCGTCCCAGCTCTTGACGACGATATAGTTCAACTCGTCGCGAAGGAACTCGTCGACAACGCTCTCATACTTGCCGTCAACCTCGAGAAAGTCCGCGAGCGTGCCTACAGCGGCCATACCGTTGGTGTTCTGCTTGTAGGTATCCGTCTTGAAGATGTTGCGAACGGTATCGGTCGAGTAGCTATGCTCTCGAATCAGAGACTCAAGTGAGCTGCGGCGGCCATTGAGAGAGGCGACTTCACCGCGAAGCTGGTCGCCACGGCGCTTGCTCTGCGACTCCTCCGCGCGGCGTGCTTCGATTTGGAGCCGGAGGTCGGCGATCTCGGCCTCGAGACGTTTCAGACGTGCGGTCACTGACTCGAAGGAGAGCGCAACCTGTCCACGCTGCAACCCTAGAGTCTCCAACTCCTGCCGAGCGATGTCGGACTCGGAGAGCAGTCGCTCGGCCTCGCGGTCCAGCCCGGCAAGAGCGGCTTCGGCCTGGGCCTGCTCGTTGCGGGTCTGCGAGGCGCGTTGTACCAGCTGCATGGTCGCTCGACGGTTCTGCTCCGCCTGCTGTTCGGCGGAGGACACAGCACGGACAGCCTCCTGCGCCTGGGCCTGCTGACTCTGGACGGCTTCGCGCGAGCCCGCGGACTCCGCCGTCGCATTCTCGAGGAAGCTGCGGTGCTGCTCCAGCTCACCGGCTAGCGAGGCAAGCTGTTCACGGGCCTGCGCAAGGTCGTCGGCACCGGTGGCGAGACGGCTGGTGAGTTCGGTGATGCGATCCGCGTTGGCGGCTGATCGGGCGGTGATGCGCTCCAACTCCACGGCGGACTGATTGGCCTGTGCGTTTGCCTCGCGGATCTGCTGGTCCAGCGTGTAGCCGTTGCGAATCCCCTCGGTGTGATCGGCATCCATCGCCTCGACC
>Ga0193716_1000620_pt1 | contig 21573 bp, 19 predicted proteins | sample U2c1metaG_FD_145901 | JGI IMG/M metagenome (GOLD analysis project Ga0193716, IMG submission 145901) | Soil microbial communities from a riparian zone of the East river system, Colorado, United States - U2c1 | ecosystem: Environmental > Terrestrial > Soil > Riparian zone | place: USA: East River...
ATTCGCAACCTAAAGAGGTATTAGGGATCAGGAAGTATTTTATGCCGCTGTTCCCGCCCACGGAAACTTTAAAATCCACCATTAGCTCAAAACTGCTAAATGACCTGGTAGTGATGATATCGGTCCCATGGTCTTTTGCCGGATCAAAAGACAATTCTCCGTTTTGAGCGCTCCAGCCAGCATCAAGAAGAGTATCTTTCTGGGCCTGTCGCCAGCCGTTGAGCGTCGAGCCATCGAATAAGGGTAACCAGCCGTCTTTTGTCTTTGTTTGCGCGTTGGTGGGGCCGTTGCCCAGCAGAAGGGCGAATATCAGAAAATAGAAATGGGATCTCATTTGCGGGATGTTTGTTTCATCAACTTTTCGATAAAAAATTGCCTGGCAGTCGCATGCCTTTTTCAGTGACCAGTACTTTTAGCATGACTTTTTGAAGGCCTTTTGGAATAAGGTCTTTTTCTGCCTGGGTCAGCGGCTGAATGAGTTCGAAAAATTCGTCATCATCATCATAATAGCCAAAATGCAGGAACCATCGGTCATCGGAAAGTAAACAGACGGCAATTTCCTTATCCTCTTCGTAGATATGCATTTTTATGACGGCCCATTCCTCTTTATCTTCCTCTTCAAAGTGGACTTCAATGTAGTCTTTATTGATAATTTCGGTGACCAGCTTTTCGACCAGGGAGCCCGCGTGATTTTTTACTAATTCTTCGTATGTCATTTTTTGCTTATCTCTTGTAAAGATAAACAAATAAATCGCTTATTTAGCAGGGTCAGCCGGGGCATCGATGAGATGGCGCAAGGGAGAAAACATTTTTCTACCTGCCGTTGGAGCGCAGGACGGTCACTTCCTTTTTATCAGAGTCGTCGTAGGTCTTTTTGACGATGTAGTGCCATTGCTTTTCTGCAACATCCACAAAGAAGATCTCGCCGGTTTTATGATTCTTAACAGCGTCCTGGAATTCTTTTGGCATCATTTCTTCGCCAAAGAACCAGCCGGTATCGCCGTGGGTGGTGTTGCCGTCCATCGTATATTGGTCGGAGAGCTGTTCGAAGGGGGTGCCTGCGGTGGCCTTTTGCTGGATGAGTTTTTTCAGGCTGTCGACCTGGGTTTGGGACAGTGATGAGCCATCAAGGAAAATATAGCTGGAGCGGTAGGCGAGTGTTTCAGTTTCCTGGATGATCTTATAGGTGACATAGCCGACGGAGAAGACATCTCCTTTGTGCTGTCTTAAGAGTCGTTTGTTAATAAGTGATGTGTCTTTTCCCGAGGAGAGGTTGAACAGGGCGGGTTTAAGAGTTGGATTGGCGTCGATGTATTGTTGTGCCTGTTCGAGTGTGATGATCTTTTGGAACTTTTCGTTCACCGTCAATTGTGCAAATGTTGATGATGTAACAAGCAGCAACAGGCCTGCAAGACTGATTTTCATATTTTTATTTTTATCCTGATTTATTAAAGTTAAGTATTTCTTTTCGCATCATTGCGCGGGCTGCAGAGGCATAATAACCAGCCTGTATTCCGGGAGCGGGATATTTTCCGGAGCGGGGCTGCCGGGATATTGGTAAGAGACCGTATACTGGTGGGTTTCCGGATGATAGAGTACTATTGTAGCAGAGCCTGCCGGTTTATGGGTAGTGTCCAAAACGATGACCTGCTGGCCGGGTGAAAATTTCATAATCCTGAAGGTACAAATTGAAAAACATTCTTTGTTCCAATTGAGGGTTTGTTAACAAAAATTAACACGAGATCCTCAAAACCAGGCGCTGGCGCGCCTGATTTTTATCCGGATTTTAATCGACCGGATTATGAAGGGCCTTAGTTTATTTCTAATTTAGTATTACTCCTAACGTCGATCTCTGCCCCTTCTTCTGATAGCAAAAACCCACTTATATGCATCCCAAGCATGCCTTAATACCTATGCTCTTTATTGCCCTGCAAACAGCGGCACAGTCGCAAAAAACAGTTGCAGATTCGATCAATTATTATACCCGGAAAATATCGGACATCGAGCAGCGGGTGACCGATTCGCTTAATCATTCCCAGCCTTATAATTATTATCTGAAGCGAAAGTATTACTGGCAGAGACTTTCAAAGGACCGGAAATACACAGGTCTATCCTTTTACAACGAGTTTGCCGGCGTCGATTATGGAGCCTTCAACCGGAAGATCGCGCAGGAAGGATATGCGCAGGTTGGCGGGGCCCTGTACAGGGTTGGGCTTGGGCTGAGTCATATGACTCATACCGGGCTCGTGTTTGACCTTAACTTTTACGTGCTTGGTGTCGACAAGAGTTCCAGCAACGGATCGCAGGTCATTTCGGGCGGCTTTACGGACTATTGCCAGGCAGACGTAGGTTATGCGGTGTTCAGCTCACGCAAATTCGATATCTATCCTTATGCGGGTCTTTCCATTCGCAGTTCGGACTTCTCCTTTTCCCGGCCACCGCGGGGAGGCAGCACCTATAATGATATCATCGGCGTCGATCAAAATAATAAGGATATAAACTCCAGGACCGTCTCGCCGAGCTACCAGGCTGGCGTCTGTTTCGAATGGATAGCGGCTTCTTACCTGGAGCGGAAATTCGGGGCGATCGTTTTTTTAAAAGGGGGTACGGACGGGGTCTTTGGGCGGGAAAGCTATAAGATACAGGGTATTAATTATGACCCCGGGATAAACTATGGCGCCTGGGGTATTGCTTTTGGTATCAAGATCATCTAAGACCTGGCGTTAAGATCATAAGACCTGGCGTTGCCAATACGAAAAGATATTACATTTGTCGGATGGCATTGAAAAAGAACAATTCCCAGGTGCAGGTGATAACGGTGACGCCCCCTTCCAAAGAAGCGGTGAAGCGCAAGCGACTGACCGGCAGGCTACTAGTCCGTCTGAATCCAAGTGTACCCGTTGAAGTGATCGAAAAGAAGGCAAGGGCCAGGTCACTCCGCCTGGTCAGCCTGCGGGATCTGCCGACGGATGGAGGGCTGTCAAAAGCGTTGGAGAAAGCGGATGGTGTATTGTTCGATCGGTTGAGGGTCGTCCTTGTGAATGCCGGTGAGGCCGGAAAGATAAAGCGGCTGCTGGCGTTGCGTGATAGTCCTTTTTTGTCCAGCGAACCGGAGCGTTATCTCTATAAAGCTGCCGGGGCGAAACGCCCGGTCTTTAAGAATACGGCCGCCGCTACATGGGGCATACAGGCAGTAAATGTCCGCAGCAGTAAGCTTACGGGGAAAAATGTCAGGATCGCTGTTCTTGATACAGGTTTTGACTTTACTCATCCGGATTTTGCGGGCAGAGTTATCCACCGAAAGTCGTTTGTCGGGCGGCAGGCCAAGGACAGGGAGGGGCATGGGACTTTTTGTGTGGGGATCGCAGGTGGTGGAAGGAAGGGAAAGTCTGGTGCGCGTTATGGGGTGGCTACGGGGTCACGGCTGTATGTCGGGAAGATCCTGGATGATGCGGGCGAGGGGTCGGATGGATTGGCTTTGGCCGGCATCGAGTGGGCATTAGAGAAGGGATGCCAGGTTATCTCCATGTCTTTTGGAGGAGCGGTAGAAGCGGGTAGTGGTTATTCTGAGATCTTCGAGGACGTGGCAAAGACGGCTATGGCCAATAATTGTTTGTTGATAGCGGCCACCGGGAATGAGAGTGATCGGGAAGAAGGGGTGATCGCACCCATCAATCACCCGGCGAATTGTCCTTCGGTGATGGCGGTGGCGGCGCTGACGGAGGGGTTGAAGGTGGCGAATTATTCCTGTGCGGGGAGGGGTGGGGTGAATATTGCTGCTCCGGGTGACAATATTGTGAGTGCTTTTATTGGCGGCGGGTATGAGGTCGAATCGGGGACATCGATGGCTACGCCTTTTGTTGCGGGGGTGGCTGCGTTGTTGTGGGAGCAGTATCCGGGCGCCAGCGCCAGGGAGATATGGGACAAGCTGATCGGGCAGGTGCAGCCATTGGGGGGATCTGTGGCGGATGTGGGGGCCGGGATGGTATATATGCCGTGAGTGGTGTGCCGGGAGCGGGATGGCCTAAATGCCTAGATTGGTGTGGCGGGAGCATGGGGGCTTTTGAGGAAATTTTGTATCTTTGGTGAGATGGATTTTATAGCCAAAATAGAAGAAAGCCAAAAATCTAATATTCAGGAGATTGCAAAGTCTCTTGAGAAGATGGGCATTGAGATCAAGCGGATCATGCGGATCACGGGGACTATTTCCGGGTCCAGCAGTTCGTTGCCGTTGGCGCAGATAAAGATCAAGGGGATCAAGTCTGTTGAACAGAACCGTCGTTTACGCGCACACTAAACTGCTACGCGCATACTCCTTTTAAAATATTGGTGTCTTTAAAAGATCAGGGCCGTGGTACAAACCACGGCCCCGGGAACTTTTATTTAAAAAATATACCTCAGGCCGAACTGCATCTGCCAGCGGCTGGGCAGCTCGGGGCTGCTGATAAAAGTACTTTTTACCGAAGGATCGAAGACATAGACCGGGTTGTTGTTGGTGTAGTTTACCGTTAGCGGCTGATAATAGCTGGCTGTGGATGCATACTTACGTACGCCCCAATTGCTATTGATCAGGTTACCGAGGTTTACGACATCAAAGCTCAGCTGGATCGTTTGCCATCTGTCCTTTCCTACTTTGAACTTCAGGTCCTGTAAGATCCGCATGTCCAGCTGGCTGAACCAGGGAGTCTGTCCGCCGTTCTTTTCTGTGTATTGTCCGCGGCGACTGTTGAGGTATTTATCCTGGGCGATGAAGGCTTTGAAAGCGGCTTGCTGGGTAGCCGGGGTTTGTGGGACACCGTTGGCATCGGTAAAGCTGGTGAAGTTCATGGCATTGATCTCTCCGTCTGTCGGAACGTATAAGAGATCGTTAAGGGCAGAACCGTCGTTGTTGATGTCGCCGTTGTAGGTATAGGAGAACCGATTGCCGGATGTCCAGGAACTGAAGAAGGAAATAGTCGTTCCCCACATCTTATCTTTTCCGTAGCTGAATCGTTTGGTGCCTGCTACGAGGAAGCGATGGGTATTGCCGTATAAAGAATTTGACAGTACCGCCTTATTGGCGTTGCCTACGACCTGGTTTCGATCGAATGCATCGCTGGAAATCTCGGCTGATACGGAGCTGGCTTCTTTTGAGATGAGGTAGTTATAGCCAAACATCGCAAAGAAACCTGCCGGGAAGGTATGCTGTACCTGGAGGCTTGCATTAAACTGATGGCCGAGATCGGTATTGGTAAATACATAGGCAGCTGACGCTCCTTTGTCTCCGGGAAGATAAACGCTTCTTTTATCTCCTGTCCCTGAATTCAGTACTCCGGTGGGAGTGCCCAGTCCGTAATTGCGGACCATCATGGCATGGACGTCTTTTGTATACGCGAGGTCTACGGTGAAGAGGGTACCCCAGGGGGCTTTGATGTCCGTGCCTAAGTTGCTCCGCCAGACCTGTGGCCATTTGAAGTCCCGGGCCGTGACGCAGTAAAAGCTCGAATAGGGGTTGCCGATCTGGTTGCCTACCCAGACAAAGGGGAAACGACCGGTGAACAGTCCTGATCCGCCGCGGAGGACGACCGTCTTGTCACCTTTTATGTCATAGTTGAAGCCGACCCGTGGAGAGAACAGGGGCGTTGCCTTTGGAAAGCGGGTGTTGTCCAGGTCCTTGCCCGGACCGTTGGTGACGGGATTGCCGTTGGCGTCAAAGAGTTTTAAATTATCGGTATTGGCAAGGGTCGGGCTTCCGGTGGTGTAACCGCCCGCGAAGGTTCCGTCGGGGTTGAGTTTAGGGTCCTTGAAGCTGGAGTTATAATATTGAGGGATATCCAGCCTGACTCCATAGGTGAGCCGGAATCGGTTGGATAACTGCCACTCGTCCTGGATATAGGTTCCGATCTGTCCGACGGTGAGATAATACCAGGTGAACTGTCCTGAAGCCGCATGATTCCGTGCATAATTGACGTCTACATCCAGGGGGTAGGCTCCGAAGACATAGGCGCCGCCTACGGGCACGCTGTCTTTGAAGGTTTGGATGTCTGCGTCGGAAAAGATTGCCGGCCCATATCCCGTCAGGTTGAAAGAGTTTCCGAATTTGAACGACTCGAACGATGCGCCGAGAGTCAACGTATGTTTATTCAGGAATATGTTGAAATTATCGGTAGCCTGGAAGGCGTCCTGGTTGAGGATGTTGTTGATCGAGAATGGCTCATGGCCTGCTATGATATAACGTTCCTGGTTCTTATCGATATTGACCACCGGGAAAGGCGCGGAGAAGGGCTCGCGGTGATCGCGGAAGGTAGTATATACCAGGCGAAGCTTGTTGGCGAATTTACCGCTGAAATTGGATTTAAATTCCAGGTTGAAGGATTCCAGCTTGTTCACCATTTTGTAGCCGGAGTTGCGGAACTGCAGCGTATAATAGTCAGGGCCGCGGCGACCGATGGCGCTGGGGTGGGCGGGTTTGTCGAGACTTGCATCGAGGCCGTTGTAAATAAAGGTCAGTTTATGTACTTCGTTGATATTCCAGTCGAGTTTTGCCAGCCATTTGTAATTCTTTTGATTGAAGGTGAAACCCTGGTAGGGTCCTGTGTCGTAGTTAAAACGCTCTTTCAGGATAGTGCTGACGGCTATGAGATCGGATTCCAGAACGCGGGAGGTATTGGAGTTTCCCGCGTTGGTAGCGTTCCGTGCGACATAGCTGGTTGCCTGGTCTTTGCGTTGTTCGGTTTCGAAGTTGACAAAGTAGAAAAGCTTGTTTTTTACGATCGGGCCGCCGAGGGAGAAGCCTGTCTGCAGATGGTTGAGTGAGGGTACGACGAGTTTGGTGTGGGAGACGCTTTTGCCGGTGAGCGCATCGTTACGATAGAAACCAAAGACGGTTCCGTAGAAGTGATTGGTTCCGGATTTAGTGACCGTATTGACGCCTGCGCCTGTGAATCCGGCCTGTGTGACGTCATAGGGAGCGATGTTAACCTGGATCTGATCGATAGCGTCCAGCGAGATGGGCTGTGCATTTGTCTGGCCGCCGGGCGTGGGGGCGTCGAGTCCGAAAGGATTATTAAATACGGCTCCGTCCAGTGAGAAATTGTTGTACTGTCCGTTCCTTCCGGCAAAAGACAGTCCATTATATGTAGGGGAGGCGGAGGGGGTCAGCCGCAGATAGTCGTCGGCGGAACGGGCGATGGTCGGCAGCTCCCGGATCAGCCGGCTGCTGATGTTGGTGGAAGCGCCTGTTTTTTTGTTATCGGAGGTTCTACTGGCGGTGACAGTGACGCCGGCCAGCTCTTTTGCCTCGCCGGTGAGGGTGAGCTCGACAAAATTGTTGCCCAGCTCGAGAAAAACGTTGTCCTGTTGGGTGCTTTCCTGGTTGACATAGGAGGCTTTGACCTGATAGGGGCCTCCGACGCGCAGGTTTGGAACAGTGAAGCGACCGTCCGCTCTTGCTGCCACTACCTGTTTTATCCCTGCTTCGGGGTAGCTGACGGTGACGCTGGCTCCTGCAAGGCCTTCTCCTTTGGAGTTTTTGATAAAGCCGCTGAGTGTGGCGGTGGTGACCTGGCTATACACGTGATTGACGGAGAAGAGAAGCAGGAAGCATAATAACGCACGGCCTGTCGACGGAGTGGTGTTTCTCATTGCAGAATAAGTTTGGTTAATGATATAATGCAGTCGCTACTAAATTTATCGAAAAAAATTCAAACTACGACCTGTTGGGGATAAGTGGTTACACTTATCTATTCAACTATTTAAATTATTGAATTATTGAATTTATTTATTTTGTGATAGTACATGCGTGTACGTTAGTATTTTTAAATCAAAACCTATCTATGGAACAGAAAATCTTATCTCTTGAGGATCTGATCACTTATCTGTGTTTACTTCATCCACTCTCATTACCGGAAGCACTGCAAGAACGTCTGCGGAAAATCGTAAAAGTCAAAACCATTAAAAAGAAAGAGTTCCTATTGTCGGATGGAGAAATCTGCAGGCACATTTATTTTATTAAACGAGGGCTATTGCGGTGTTATTTTCATGATGAAAAGGACGAGGAGGTGACCTGTTGGATCTATGGTGAAAAAAAGACAGTGGTAGGCGTAATGAGTTTCTATACTCAAAAACCGGGCTTTGAGTATATTCATGCGTTAGAGAAAACCGAGGTCTTTTATATTTCATACGATGAATTGATGGCTCTTTATTTGGAATTTCCAGAGTTTTGTTTTGTCGCTGTCACGTTGACCGTCGAGTATCTGATGTTCTGGTTCTTGCAGTTGTGCAATTTCAGAAGGTTTGGCGCCCAGCAGAGATTTGAACAAATAATGAATAGTGATGAAGCCTGGCTTTTTAATATCGTGCCATTGAAATATCTGGCGTCCTATTTAAATATGACTCCTGAAACGCTTTCGCGAATGAGAAGTAATTCTTGATTTTTGTCATTTTTTTTGAAGGAGGGTTGCTTTAATTTGGTTGTATAAAAACACAAAAATATGCAACCTTCCTATTTTGAAAATCTCCATGCGCATATGGAGCAGGGACTTTATGAAATTCGGAATTCCCACGAGAACCCTGCTGACTGGGCCATAAGATCGATTCCCCTTGTCCAAAAATGTCTGGCAGAACTAAAGGAGCATATATTGGAATATCCCTTTAAAAGACGTTCAGAGGAAATTGACTTCTTTAAAAGAATGAAGCCAGCTATCGCTTGTCAATTAATTTTTCTGACTGAAGTATTTAACTGGTGGAATGACCGGATCATGGAGGATAACCCTAATAAGCAGAGGAGATATTGGGCGGACAAGAGAAAGTTGATCCGGACTTTTTTTCGAAAACAGGTCGTTCTCTTTAATTATTTAGTAAACGATTACAATTGGTTGGATGTACATTTTTTTGTGCGTCAACAGAAGGCTGGTTTTTATTATTGGGGGATTCCAAATGAGTTGGACCCTGTCAGTTATCTGGTCGATCCGGAATTTTCTACCAGTCATGATCATCGGGTAGCAAAGCTCATTGCTTATAAGATGCTGGATGAATTTTGCCAGCAGCAATTAGTGGGGGCTGTGGCAGTGCAGCGGGTGCCTAAGGCTAATGACCCCGGCAGGCCAAGGTATAATCTTTTGCCGTTGTTGCGGCAATATGACAGTCTGTTTACTTGCGGGGGTACATCAGGCCCGATCACCCGTAAAGAAATGAGTTTGCTGCTTCATCGGTTTATGCGGGTTAATTTTGCCAGTAGTCCTGACCCTAAAATACTTGAGCGCTATAAAAGCAACGGTAGTTTAAGTAAACGAGTCAGGAAAGGGATCAAACAATTTCGGGCGCTGTGGAAGGACGAGAATATGGATGTTGAGTACGGCGGCACAGAAGGGGCGTAAATAAGTCCGGACAATTTTTTAGACGCAAAAGCGTTTGTCCTCAACGATGAGTTACGCCATAAAAGCTACAAAAGAACGTCACAAGGATCTTCAGCCGATGCCGGACAAGCATGAAACGATCCCTATCGAGTGGAAGTTTACTCCGGATGAGTTTGGGCGTATAGGGATGGGCGATATTCCTTGGGAATTTGGAGACAAGAGGTTTTCTTACATGGAAGACAATTGTTTATATATTCATGAATTTCTTGGTCGCTGCCTATATATGGTTTGGTTCCAGGACCGGGGGGATGCCATGGTTGCGTGGCAGTTGCGGTTGAACAGCTTTGGGGCTTCCTCAGCCCTTAATAATCCGGATTATCATCTGGGAGTCGTTCGTCAATACATAAATAACCGGCTTATAAGGGGAAATACTAGTGCTGCGCTGGAGAATAGTGATATTGTCCGGGATCGGGTCCGGGCTGCTATCAGTGACGGGAATCACCCATTGCCGGAAGAGCCAATGTCAACAGATAAGGTATATCAGTCGGCGTATTGTAGTGCAGATGGCGGGGAACGACGGGATTTGCGTTTTATAGTAAAGATCGACCGCTATAGTAATCTGTATACCGAGTATTACCTGATCAAAGGTGAATCGTGTATACGGAGGAGAATTGATCATACCGGTAAGCAGATCGACGTGACTGCGGGTGAACTTGATCCGCGTTTAGTCGAGGTGTACGCCGCCGTTTAGTTGAGGTAGGCGACGCGGTTTAATTGAATTAGACTTTTGTTTTAGTTGAAGGATCCTGCCTCCGTTTAGTTTCCCAGTGAATCTATCTTTTGATATACTTCCTTAAAACAGTTCCAGGCTGTATGTTCGCGGACGGGGCCTTTCTGGCCTATACCGTAAAAGCCATTCAGGAAGGACTGTGTCGGGGACCAGGTAGTCTCTACGATACCCAGAAAACGCTCCTTCATTTCAGGCGTTGATTCCGATCTGAACCGGACCATGTCATCCACCTGTACGATACCGTTAGACGAAATCCGCCAGGGGCAGGACACCACGCGCAGACCTTTCATCGCGAAATAAATGGCTGTCTTGTCGGGACGCTCATAATGCCAGTCGCAAATGACAACATCTTTTGGGATCAGGTCAATTGCCCGGTAAGAATTGTTATAGCTGGCCTCCCACTGGCCGATGCCGGTGGTTTTACCGTCGATGAGGCGATCGCCCCAGATCCACAACTCCCGACCTTTTTTCGCCAGATGGTCGTGGATAGCCCGGACCTCACCGGCAAATAATACAGAAGGATCGACGCCACCGCAACGGGGACATTTGCGTTCACCGAGGTAAAAAACCTCATCCATACCGCCGTGAAAGGCCGTGCATTCAAATGCATCGCAGAGTTCGTCGATGACGGCAAAAAGAACTTCGTGGACTTTGGGATGAAGGGGACAGTAGCTTCTGCAATAGAGATTGTCCGCATTTGGCCAGACATATTTTTCGGGGTTCTTTACCCAGGGCGTTTCGTCAAACTCGGGATAGGCCTGTAATAATTTACCTGTATGCTCCTGCCAGCCCTGGTGGCCCAGGAGATTTATCTGGGGTATGATGCGGATCTTATGTTGGGCACAGGCCTTTACGATCTTTTTTACGTCTGCATTGGACAGGGCAAAGCTGTCAATCAACTCGGGATGTGTCCTGAACTGATAATGATAGTCCACCAGCAGGAATAGGGTATTGACCTTACGAGGCGCCAGTTCTTCGTTGATAAAACGCACAAACGAATCAAGACCTGCCGGCCGGGGCGCATCGATACAAAAACCTCTCACGGGGAGGATACTGTCCAGCTTTTGCTGAGCATGGGAAGAAAATGGGCCAAAGAGAAAAATGGCAATCGTTACAAGGATAGAAGGTCTCATGGACGGACGGTTTTAGTAAAAATAGTAAATTGTAGGTGTAACAGCGCAAATACATCAAAATGAACAAGCCATCCTTTGAAAGTGGTTATGCCCAATTGGGTGCACTGAAAATGTATTTTGAGATCCATGGCAAGGGCGGGGTGCCCCTGGTTTTACTCCATGGAGGCGGTTCTACTATTAAGATCTCATTTGGGCGTGTGCTGGATTCGCTGGCAACGGATCGGCAAGTCATTGCTGTAGAGTTGCAGGCGCATGGTCACACAAAGGATATAGGCAAGCCCACCTCCTTTAAACAGGATGCGGATGATGTGGCTGCCTTGCTCAAATACCTGAATATATCCAAGGCTGATATCTTTGGTTTTAGCAATGGAGGGCAGACTGGCATGCAGATCGCGATCAGTCATCCGGAAGTCGTCAACAAGCTCGTCATTATGGGCGCTTTCTACCAGAGGGAGGGAGCGTTCGCCGGCTTTTTTAACGGCTTTGCAAAGGCGACTTTGAATGATATGCCGGAGGAGCTGAGGGCCGCCAATTTGAGGGAAGATCCGGACCCGGCTCATCTGCAGATCATGTTTGAAAGGGACAGGGCGAGAATGGAGGCTTTCAAAGACTGGTCGGATGAGGAAGTTCACTCTATCAAAGCCAAAACATTGATCTTTTCCGGGGACCACGACGTGCTTACTGCCGAACATGCTGTGAAGATGTCAAGGATCATACCCAATGCCGAACTGGTAATAGTCCCGGGTACCCATGGCTCTTATCTTGGCGAATCGGGCTCAGGAGACGGGAAAATGCCGGCGATAACGGTTGGGCTGGTAAAGGAGTTCCTGGATAAGTGAGCCGGATAAAAGGGGGGCCGTAGCTGCCCTTTCGGCTTATATTTGTGCAAAAACGGAAATGTCTATTAGCTGCGCTATTCCTGCCGATATACCTGCCCTGACCCGTCTGGTAAACAGCGCTTACCGGGGTGAAGGAGGCTGGACTCACGAGTCACATCTGCTCTCGGGGCCGCGGACGAATGACACCGGGATAGACGAACTGATGCGGGATCCGCAGTCGATGATATTGAAATATACGGACGGGGAGGGTGTGCCGGGTAGGGATGAACAGGACGTGCTGGTTGGCTGCGTATATCTGCAAAAGCAGGGCAGTAAGCTATACCTGGGATTGTTGAGCGTAAGCCCGGAGCAACAGGGTAAGGGAGTCGGTCAGGACCTGCTGAACTCTGCTCTTGCGTATGCCAGGGAGATAGGTTGTGCCAGCATTCGCATAACTGTGATATCTGTTCGTCATGAACTCATCGAGTGGTATGAACGGCATGGATATAAGCGAACCGGTGAGACAGAGCCTTTCCATGCGGGTGAGAAGTTCGGTATCCAGAAGCAACCATTGGAACTGGTGGTGCTGGAGAAGCCGGTTGATTAGCGCTTGACGGCGGCGACGTATTCCTTCATTGTGATCTTACCACTGATAAGCTGCGCGTAGAGAAATTCACGGGTCGGCATTGCAATCTTTATCGATTCTACTAATTCCTGGTCGAAGAATAATTGTTTAATAAGCTGTGTCATATGTTTAATAAGCTGTGTCATATTCTTTGTTTTTACAAGACAAAGGTACGGTGCCACTAGTACGTAACATGGACACATTTGCGCCGATATTATCACCGCAAAGGATGAGTGGGTTGGTTTAAGTAATTGATAATTAATTTCGTATGGAGCCAGATGACATGAGGTCCAGGAGGACTGCCGACACCCTGATCATCGGAGCCAGCATATCTGGTTTGGCTTGTGCTGCCGTTTTGCAAAAAAAAGGTATCGGGTATATTATCATCGAGAAGGAGGGGCAGGCGGCGATGCCCTGGCGTACTCATTACGAGCGGTTGCATTTGCATACGAACAAGCGACGGTCAAGTCTGCCCTTTAAGAAGTTTGGGGCGATGATACCACGATATCCGGCCAGGCAGCAGGTTATAGATTATATAGACGAGTATCAAAAAGAATTTAAGATCCGGCCGGTGTTTAATACGGAGGCGATCGCCATCAGGAAAGAGGGGAGGCATTGGATAACGGAGACTACGAATGGGGTCTTTGAGTCGAAATATCTGATTATGGCTACGGGTGCCTATGGCAAACCGAGACCTGTGGGCTTTAAGGGGCTCGAAACATTTCCGGGGAAGGTATTGCATAGCTGTGAATACAAAACGGGGGCGGATTTTGGAGGGCAAAAGGTTTTGGTAGTAGGTTTTGGGAATTCGGCGTGTGAGATTGCCATCGATCTGTACGAACAGGGGGCCGCGCCTGTAATGGCGGTTCGTTCTGCGGTCAACGTGATCCCGCGAGACGTTTTGGGTGTGCCTGTGCTGGAGCTAAGCATATTGCTTAGCCATCTTTCGCCACGAATTGCCGATGCGATCAGTGCTCCATTGATAAGATGGTTGATCGGTGACATCGGGAAGCTGGGGCTTAGGCAGAAACCTTTTGGGCCGCTGGAGCAGATCAGCAGGGAGGGGAAGGCGCCTGTGCTGGACATTGGCACCATTCAGCATATCCGGGACGGGCATATCAAAATTTACGGTGACGTCGATCATATGGAAGGGAATGTCGTTTATTTCAACGATGGCAGGAAAGAGGTCTTTGATGCCATCGTCGCGTGTATTGGGTATGACCGGAATTATATCGGGTTGGTTGAAACGGAAGGAGATGGTTTGTATTTCTGTGGTTACCGGATCAGCCCGACGGGACAGATCCGGGAGATAGCGGCAGATGCGCAAAAGATTGCAAGAGCTATCGCCAAAGCAGATCGCTCCACTGCTTGGTGAGTGGGGTGAGAGATCAAAGGTTGGCGAGTGAGGCGGAGCGGGCTAAAGGTTGCTAAGCTTGTCAAGCAGGTTTTCGGGTAAGAAGGGTCTTCCGCCGCTGGCCTTTACGCAGGTGCCTGAAAAGGTGCCCTTTGTTACGATCTTATTGTTCAGCAGAATGGTTTGATCAAAATTCAGGACCGATTTATTGTTTTCATCCAGGAACGCTTTACAGGTGACGATGAAGCTGTCTCCTTTTTTGAGGGACCGGACAAACTGAATTGTATATTTTGACAGTACCATATTGATGCCGTTGTGCGCTTCGGTTACGAAGTCGAAGCCCAGGACTTCGCGGATATAATCATGGCGGCAATATTCCATGTAGAAAGGATAGTATAATCCGTCCATGATGTTTTGAACGTCGATGTGTTCGTCTTTAACCGTGTAAGTCTTTGAATACTCCATGTAACAGGTTTTGCTGATAGGCGGCAAAAGTAGATTTTTATTTGCCTTCCCACCTACCCATTATTAGTGAGTATTGACAATAACATGGATAAGGAATCCGAGGAACGCGAGATAATAGATGCCGACGAGGCCGGCGCTGTAGAGAAACTTCTTATTGTCCAGCAGGGAGATCTTTCCCTCCATTTCCTTGATAGCTTCTGTGATTGGCATAAAATACTTTTTAGGTTTAGGGTATGATAATAGTAAACCCTTATAGACAAAATGTAACCGGCGGGTATAAAAAAATTTCAAGTAATTGATTATCAATAGGTAAAAAATTGTTTGGCGGCGTGGTTACATTCAGGGCCCCGGCCTTTACAAATTAAGGTGCGTGCAAAGCAGCCGCCCGCTTGAAAAACATAAAAAGAAATGGTATTTTGTAAGCAATAACACTTAATCCCAATCCATGAAAAAGCATTACCTGCTAGGATTGATCCTGATACTCTTCGTATGTGCCTGTAGCAAGAATTTGTCTGAAGCTGCAGGTGGGGCCCCTAAGGTGCCTAATAAGCCTGTTCGTGATACGACCGGGACTACACCAGCCGATACTATAAAGCCAAGGGTCGGGGTCGATACCACAAGGTTCGACACCGCGAAGACTGCGCCTCCGGTGGTGCCTTTCCCGGTAACCGTTGCGTCGGCTCCACCGGCACCGAGCTGTCCTATATCTCCGATCTATGGTGATACCATCATTTATCCTCAGCCGACAGGTGGTGGGGATTATATTGTCACCCCGTTGAACAACCCCGGACCGGGCAAATATTTTTCCTGGCCTGTAGGCATGGTTCTCGATGCCAATACGGGGGCTATCAACGTGACGAAGTCCGAGACGGGGTTGAAATACGCCCTTGGTTTTGTCCGCAGCGGAACTAACGATACCTGTCTGAGCACGCTGGTCATTGGCGGGGCGTCCTATATGGATAGCGTTTATGTCATTGCCAGCGGAGCAACCGCGGCTCTCCCATATTTTGAGGCTGATCCTTATCTGCTAAGCACCTGTGCCACCGGTAACGGATGTTCATTTGACGTCAATAATACGGCTGCGAACAGTAAGGTCATCGTCGATAAGTCGACGGGTGTGATCGATGTTCAAAAGACGCTGAACGGAAGTGGTCTTTTAAGTTTAGGCGGCGCCTTTGGGTTGCTTCCACAGAATGGGTCCAGTGTCACGACGACTATCTATTATAAATTGACCGACGCCAGTAACAACGCCTTACAGCATATTGACGTACAGCTGGTCTATTTTAATACAAAGGCTGATATAGGAAATTCGAGTCCGGGGTTGTTGTCAGGCATAACGAATGCCGTGAACAATCTGCTGGCCGGTCACCTGATCAGCACGACGGCCAATCCGAGGCCCCCTCTAATCGTAATTGTTCGACGTTTAAATTGATATATGTAACATTTCGGCATTGTCAGGCGGCGGATTCTTCCGCTGCCTTTTTGCATTATCTTTAGGTAGTAAATGAAGCTGCCTAAAATCGTATTCTTATTACTGGTCTTATTAGTCTGCGGATCTCCGGAGTTTGGTCATCCCGACCCGCCGGTGGACAAGGTCATCGCTCTTTATCATCACGCGGATAATCTTTTTCGGCTGGTCAATAATACTCCGGCTACGGATAGTGCAGCCATTGCCGGTTTTGAAGGCGTCATCCGGCTGATGCCATCGCTGCCGGACTTTAAAGAGAAAGATACGGTCTATGCCTTTTCCTGGCTGAAAAAGGGCATTCTGCTGGATGCTTCCGCCAACTATCCCCGGGCCATTGATGCATACCGAAAGATGCTGGATGTCCACCAGCATGACGACTCCCTCAGTTTTGTAGCGAAGGTTTATGCAGGAGCTGCCTATTACAACCTGAATAATTTTGATTCTGCGGACTATTTCCTGCAAAAAGCTGACTTGATGGCCCAGGACTATCGCAACTGGGATGCCGAGGTTCGGTTATACAATACTTTGGGGGTAATGTACTATGACAACGGCAACTACCGGCAGGGCATAAATTATTTTAACCAGGCGCTGAGGCTGGTAGAGGGCAGAAAGCCATTGGACAAGATCTCCGCCATCAATCTTCAGACGAATATCGCCACTTCTTTTTATAAGCTGGGGCAGTACCAGGAGGCGTTGGCCCTATACAAGAAGGCATTGACCTGGAACCTTTCCACCAACTTTATCTATATCAACATGGGGCGGACCTATGCCGCCCTGGAGCTGTACCCGGAAGCGATGGCATCTTTCAGGCTGGTAGATGCCGCCAAGGTACCTGCTGTGCTGAATGAAATGGGGTGTACACAACTGCAGCTGCGCCGTCCTGATTCCTGTGTCTGGTTCCTGGACAGGCTGCAAGCGCGGGAGCGGGCCAGGGCTGGCTCGATCAACCGGCTGGATATCGGTATCAACCAGCTGTATCGCGCCGACCTGCTGACGGAGCAGCATCAATATTCCGATGCCGTGAGTTCTTTGCAGGGGGCTATAGATATGTTGACGGTTTCATCCGGCTATTTCCGTCTTTTTGATGCTTTATTTAAGAAGGCACAGGTGCTGGGACTACTATATAAGAATGATCCCAGGGAAAGCTGGTTGTTAGCATCGTGGAAGGCCTATACGGCGGCCTTGTCACTTCTGCGATATATTGAGAAAAGTTATGACACGGATGATGCCAAGCTGTTCCTGAAGAAGAAAAGCGCGGGAGTATATGATGGAGCGCTTGCCGTATGTCTGCAACTTCACCGGTTACATCCGGACAGCGCCTATCTCGAGCAGGCTTTCCTGATCAGCGAGAAAAGCAAGGCGACCATTATCTTCGCCAATCTCCAGGAAAATGCGTTTGCAAACGGAGTTGCGGGAACGGACGGGCAGGCCCTGAAAGAAATGCGCAATATCAAGTACAACATAGCCCGGTTGAATGTACAGTCGGAAGAATCCAATAGTCCTGAAACGATGCAGGCCATGATGCGGAAGAGGGCGGATTATGAGATGGCGCTGGCAAGGCTGCAAAAACAGCTGGAGCAGAACAGCGCCTATTATAAGCTTAAATTTGATGATGAGGGGCCGGGTCTAAAAGAGATACAGCAAAGGTTGAGCGGAGATCAGGCATTGGTCAGCTATTATACCGCCGCGGGCGCGCTGCATACTTTTGTGTTGACCCGGCAAGCCATCGCCTATCATCGGAATGATTCTATAACTGCGTTGCAAAAAGATGTGGAAAGCTGGGTGAGCATGCTAAAGGTGACGGATAATGGAAGGAAATTCAAGGCGGGCCAGGTAGGTGAGAGGCTCTGCCGGCAGCTGGTAAAACCTATCGAGGAAGCCGCTCCGTCAATAAAGGAGTGGATCGTCATACCGGATGGCTTCTTATATTATCTCCCTTTTGAATCGCTGCCCGGCGGGGACGGGGAGGACTTTATATTGCGGACCCTGACCATCAGCTACCGGTTATCCAGCCGGTTACTGGACGTCGCGGGGGAGAAAACGAAGGGTGTGGAAGTACTATCCTTTGCGCCGTTTGCTTCCCGGTCGTCTGCCGATCTTCCGAGGCTTGTCTCGTCGCGGGATGAGATAGCCGGTTTGAAGGGCGGGCAGTATATCGACAGCAGCGCTACCAAGAGTAATTTTTTAAAAGCTGCCAATCACTATCCTGTTATCCATCTGGCTACACATGCGATGTCTTCTCTAACGAGTGCGGCTGGTTCTTTTATAGCGTTTTATCCAGCGGGTTTGCGACCGGATGAAAACAATCTGTACCTGGAGGAGTTGTATGGCCTGAATCTCAGCGCTACGCGGCTGGTCATTATCAGCGCCTGTGAGACCGGTCAGGGGGAGCTTGCGGGGAAGGAGGGTGTGATCAGTCTTTCGCGGGCTTTTGCCTATGCCGGTTGTGCAAGCACCATCAATAGTCTGTGGAAGGCTGATGATAAAGCTACTGCGTATATCCTCAAACGATTCTATGTCTATTTGCAAAAGGGAGAGAGTAAGGCGAAGGCATTGCGTCAGGCGAAACTGGATTATCTCTCAGGGGATGCTATCAATAAAAGTCCTGCTTATTGGGCGCACCTGGTGTTGATGGGGGATGAATCGGCTTTGTATGCGTCAACGGGTTGGTGGAAGTGGAGTGTGGTGATTGTCCTTTTGGGGGCCGTCGGCGGCGTTGCGGTGGGGCGACGAATAAAGAGTGGGAAGAAAAAAGTCGGCGATTTTTAAGTTGTAGAAATTTTTTTCGAATTAGGTTTTTTCAGGGTACGCCGACTTTTTGCTGGCTCGGTTTTTAAGGATTGGATCGGACTCGGATTTTTCAACGGGGCAAGTTTTACAGGTTCTTCAGAGATTTGGATGCTTATATATATTAGTAAAGGGAACGGAGTAAAATGTAACCGGTTTAGGGTTACTTATTTTCCTTGTATTGGACCAGTCTCAGGTCTGTAAAGGACATTTTTTCAACCTTATCGTGGTAAAGATGGTCTTTGTTTGCCCGTATCTTTTCCAGGATGGGCATGGCCTCATTCACCTTGTCCTTAGCTAACCAGCTGATAGCCAGATAATATTCTGCTTCATCTTCGAAATAGTCTCCACCGGAGTGGGTATTCGAGGCTATAATCTGCTCGAAATGGGCAATTGCGTCATCAAATTTTTTCAATTCGAGGTCGGCCAAACCAGCCAGGAAGTCGGTCTTATTGCTGCGGTCTTTCCCGGGAGAGAACAACGCAAGGACTTCGGACCAGTTCTTTGCCGTATAGGCCTTTTCGATGGCATCCTGGGATGTACTGCCACGGCTGGTGTTGAGTTCGTAAGACGTATAATATTCGCTATAAAGGCTCGATGAGCTGAGTCGGACGTATTTAAAGATACATGCACCTCCGGCGACCAGCACGGCGCAAGCGGCTACGCGCATCATGTTGCGGTAGAGATTGCGGACCACGCCTCCGGTGTTTTCTGCGGTTTGGTCGGAAGTCGTTGTTGTTTGATCCTGGGTCGCGGCCAGTGGCTCCGGTGCTGCGGCGGCTTGTGCTTCCCACGTTGAGGCCGTTTGTGTCTCCCACTGTTTTCTTACAGTCGTCACTTGTTCACGCAAACCTGCGTCCTTTATGGTATCTACGGCAAGTTGTAGATAAAGCCATTCCCTGGCGGCATCTTCGTCTTCGGCGATGAGGCGCTGCATTGTTGCAGAGGCTTCGGGCGAAACGGAGTCCGGAGTAGCGGTGAAGCTTTCATCCAGGTGATCGATAAGTGCATTTGTGTTTTGAAGTGACATGACCTGTTTATTTTATAAGTTGACTGAGTTGCCCGGCAATCACCGGGTTAGCTTTGATCATACCGGTCAATTGTTGCAGGCATTTGTATTTTTTGTTTCTGACCACCTGCTCATTTTCATAGGGCAGGTGAGCCGTTATCTCTTTCATGGACAAGTTCTCATAGTAGAACAGGAGCAGAAGTTTCTGGCAGGGCTCGCCCAATCGTGATAACAGGTCACGTAGCTGCTGCTTCTGTTCGAGGTCACCGATCTGGTGGCTGATATCCTGTTCCTGCTGGTCCCGGGTGGATTCGAATTGTTTCTCCCGGAAACCGGCACGTTCTTTTTTCTTCAGATCATTGAACCAGATGTGTTTGGCTACTGAGCCAAGGAAGGTTTTGACACTTGCTTCCTGTCGGTATTTGCCTTTTTTGACGCTATCGATAAAGGCCACTACCGTTTCCTGGAAGACGTCATCTGCGTCCTGCTCGTTGCCGCCATAACTCATAATGAAAGAACGGGTAGCCTCGGAATAACGTTGATAAAGGAAGAGAATAGCTGGATTCAGGTCCTTTCCGTTACTGATGGCCGAGATCAGCTCGGCATCGGTATATTTTTCCGCGACTTTCATATATTAGTAGGTTCTGAAAAAGGGAATGTAACCGGGTTGGATGAGATTTTTATATGGCTTGTTAATGGTTTATACCTATTTTAAACGTAATAAGAGGCCATTGAATTGTATACCATTGATTTATACCTGAAAACGCTATGCGGCCCGGTTGCATTATGTTTTGTAACTTATTGATAATTATACTATTATTTAGAGCTTATCCACCGTTGAAAAAATTCATATGTCCGGAGCATCTGGTCTATGCGCTGACGGTTGTCCCCGCTTCGGGTCAGTTCGTGTGTTGCTCCCGGATGGCGTACATATTCCACGGGCCGTCCCAGAACTTTGAGGCTGCGGTATAACATCTCGCCCTGGACAAAACCGGTGCGGCGATCGCTTTCCCCATGAAAAATGATCAGCGGGGTCGTGATATTCGCGACATAGGTGATCGGCGACTCGTGCTCCAGCAGTTGCTTTGTTTGAGATTCCCAGGGGTAGCCGCCGAAGTAATTGGGTACCAGGCGCCATGCATTGCCTTCGCCGAAGAAGGTCGCCAGGTCATATACGCCGCGCTGTGCACATGCGGCTTTGAACCGGTGGTCATGCCCTACGATCCAGGCTACGAGGTATCCGGCATATGATCCGCCGCTAACGATCAGCCGCGATGTATCAGCCCAGCCTTCGGCCACTGTCTTGTCCAGTGCGGTCAGGACATCGCTGGTCGGGCCTGTGCCCCAATTCCCGACATTCGCGCGCAGGAAATCCTGGCCGTAACCCCCGGAGCCGCGTGGATTGCAGTAGACCACGCCATAGCCCTTGCTACAAAAGAACTGAAATTCGTGCCACATCGAGGCTTCGCCCGGTCCCCACATTGCAGAGGGGCCGCCATGGATGTCTAGCAGGAGCGGGTATTTCTGTCCGGGGGTATAATTTGCCGGCTTCATTACCCAGTATTCGATCGTTTCGCCAATATTGTTTTTGAACTCGTGTTTCTCCGGCAGGCTGAGCTTTTTGGCCGCTATCCAGTCGCTGTTGAGGGTGCTGATCTTTTTTACGCCCTGCAAATTTGCGCCCTGCAAACTGGCATTGGCGCTGTAGAGTTCGGAGGGGTCAGCTACTTCTGTCCGGGAGAAGACCAGGTGGTCGTTCTTAAGATCGAAGCTGCCGGTACCGCTGTTG
>Ga0193716_1000621_pt1 | contig 21568 bp, 20 predicted proteins | sample U2c1metaG_FD_145901 | JGI IMG/M metagenome (GOLD analysis project Ga0193716, IMG submission 145901) | Soil microbial communities from a riparian zone of the East river system, Colorado, United States - U2c1 | ecosystem: Environmental > Terrestrial > Soil > Riparian zone | place: USA: East River...
GTGTCGGCCACGCGGCGATCAGACCGAGGCCGAGCGGCGCGCCCTGCTGCCATCCCGGCGCACCCAGCGCCATCGGGAACCCGCCCTGCGGGTTGTGGTCACCGACCCCCTGCCAGCGCGACGGCGGCAGCACGATGTAGCGCGCCTTGCCGATCACCTTGTCGATGGGGACGACGCCGCGAATGCCGCCACCGCCCTGGCACCGGGAGTCGCAGGAGTCGCTGCGGTTGTCCCCCATCACCCACAGCGTGCCCTCCGGCACGAGCACCGGGTCGAAGCGCTGCCGCGCGTCCGGCACGCCGTTCTGCCAGTAGATGTAGGGCTCGTCGAGCGGCCTGCCGTCGACCAGCACGCGGTTCTGCTCGTCGCAGCACTGGACGGTCTGGCCGCCGACGGCGACGACGCGCTTGACGAAGTCACGCTCGTCCGGCGGCGCGAGGCCGATGAGCGCACCGATCTGCGCCAGGCCGCGCACCAGGAAGTTGCCGGACTTCGGCACCGCGATGTCGTTCTCGGTCCAGGCCTCCGGGCCCTCGAAGACGATGACGTCACCGGGCTCGGGATCGGAGAACGCGTAGGTCAACTTGTCGACCAGCACGCGGTCACCGGTGCAGCCGGGACAGCCGTGCAGGGTCTGCTCCATCGAGCCGGACGGGATGGAGTACACGCGGCCGAGGAACTGCTGGATGAGGAACGTCAACACCAGCGCGACGGCCATCAGCGTGAGCAGCTCACGCCACAGCGGCTGCTTCTTCGGCGGCCGCCGATGACGGCCGCGCTTGGAGTTCTTCTCCTCCGTGCCACCCTGCGATCGCGACTCCGGAGATGTTCCGGAGTCGTCGACCGTGGGGATCAGCTCGGTGCGCTCCGGATCATCCTCAGGCGTAGATGCTTGCACAGGGGTGACCACGAAGCCCAGGTTACCGGGCTCGCCGATAAATTCCTGGTCAGGAGGTCGGCGCGGTCTCGCGAGCCTCGCGCTTCTCCTTGATCTTGGCGGCCTTGCCGCGCAGCTCACGGAGGTAGTACAGCTTCGCGCGACGCACGTCGCCGCGGCGGTCGACCTCGAGCTCGGCGATGTTCGGGGAGTGCACCGGGAAGGTGCGCTCGACGCCGACACCGAAGGAGATCTTGCGGACCGTGAAGGTCTCGCGGATGCCACCGCCCTGGCGACGGATTACGACGCCCTTGAACACCTGGACCCGCTCGCGGGAGCCCTCGATGACGCGGACGTGGACCTTCAGCGTGTCGCCCGCGCGGAACTTCGGAATGTCGGAACGCAGCGACTTGGCGTCCAGGGCGTCCAGGGTGTTCATCGGTGTATCCGTCCTCGTGTCGTTCGTGCGTCCCGGGGCGCGGACATGCTGTAGTCCTTGGTCAACCTCGGGGAGTCAACGGGTGCGCCCAGGGCCGACCCGGTCGCAGCAACCGGTCAAGTATGTCAGACGCCCGGACCGGGATCGAAATCGGGAGCACTCAGCCGGGCGAGCTGAGCGCGGTCGTGCTTGTCGAGCGCGCCATCCGGAAGGGCGTCGAGCAGCTCGGGGCGCCTGCGCAGCGTGCGGGTGAGCGCCTGGTCCCGCCGCCAGCGCGCGATGGCCGCGTGGTTGCCCGACCGCAGCACGTCGGGCACGGCGAGCTCGCGCCACACCTCCGGGCGCGTGTAGCTGGGCCCTTCGAGAAGGCCGTCGGAGAAGGAGTCCTGCTCGTGCGACAGCGGGTTGCCGAGCACGCCGGGCAGCAGCCGGGCGACGGCCTCGACCATCGTCATGACCGCTACCTCGCCGCCGACCAGCACGTAGTCGCCGATCGACACCTCGTCGACCGGCATCCGCCGCGCCGCGTCGTCGAGCACCCGCTGGTCGATGCCCTCATAGCGGCCGCAGGCGAACACCAGCCACTCCTCCTGGGCGTACTCGCGGGCGACGGCCTGCGTGAACGGTCGGCCCGCGGGGGTAGGGACGACGAGACGGGGCGTGACCCGATCCGGGACAGCCTCACTAGTGGAGCTGTCCCGGATCGGGTCACACAGCTCGTCGAGCGCGGCGCCCCAGATCTGCGGCTTCATCACCATGCCGGGGCCGCCGCCGTACGGGCTGTCGTCGACCGCCTTGTGGACGTCGTGCGTCCAGTTCCGCAGGTCGTGCACGTCGACCGTCATGAGCCCGCGCTCGATCGCGCGGCCGAGCAGTGCGGCGCGGAGCGGGTCGAGGTACTCGGGAAAGATCGTGACGACGTCGATGCGCACTAGCTCAACAGGCCTTCCGGCGGGTCGAGCACCACGCGGCCGCCCTTGACGTCCACCTCGGGGACGATCTCGCGGACGAACGGGACCAGGGCCTCGGTGTCGTCCGGGAGCGTGAGCACCAACAGCTCACCGCCGGGACTCCTGGCGATCTCGCGGACGGTGCCGATCTCCGTCCCGTCGACCAGCACCGCGGTGAGGCCTTCGAGCTCGTGGTCGTAGAACGCGTCCGGGTCGTCGGAAGGCGGCAGGTCCGCCAGGTCGACCAGCAGCTGCGCGCCACGCATGATCTCGGCGGTGTCGCGGTCGGGAACCTCGTCGAACCGGATCAGCAACCGGCCGGAGTGCGGGCGGACGGTGGCCACCGTGACCGGCCGGACCGAACGATCCCGGAGCCGTGCGGACAGCACGGCCCCGGGCGTGAAGCGTTCGTCCGGCACATCGGTGTGGATGTCGATGGCCAGCTCACCGGTGATCCCGTGAGCCTTGGCCACCCGGCCGACCAGCAGTTGCTCGCTCATGACTCCCCCTCGCAGGCTCCGGGGAGCCGCTCGCGGTCGCCCTGTGACATTGGCTCGCTCGCAAGCTCGCTCACTGGTCGGTGTCGACTACATCCACTCGGATGCCGCGACCGCCGATGCCGGCCATCACGGTGCGGAGCGCGGTCGCGGTGCGGCCGCCCCGGCCGATCACCTTGCCGAGATCCTCCGGGTTGACGTGCAGTTCGAGCGTGCGACCACGACGAGTGGTCACCAGCTCGACGCGCACGTCGTCCGGGTTGTCGACGATGCCGCGCACCAGGTGCTCAAGAGCGTCAGCCAGGAAGCTCACGACTCTTCCTTGGCACCCTCATCCGCGGCGGGCTTCTCATCGGCCTTCTTCGCTTCGGCCTTCTTGGCGCCACCCTTCTTCTTCGGGGTGGTGGCGTCGGTGGTCGGCTCGGAGCCGGCCTCCTTCAGAGCCTGCGCGAACAGCTCTTCCTTGCTGGTCTTGGGCTCCTTGACCTTCAGGGTGCCCTCGGTGCCGGGAAGGCCCTTGAACTTCTGCCAGTCGCCGGTGATCTCCAGAATGCGCTGCACCGACTCGGTCGGCTGCGCGCCGACACCCAGCCAGTACTGCGCGCGGTCGGAGTCGACCTTGATGAAGCTCGGCTCCTCCTTGGGGCGGTACTGGCCGATCGTCTCGATGGCCTTGCCGCTGCGACGGGTGCGGGCATCCGAGACGATGACGCGGTAGTACGGCGACCGGATCTTGCCGAGACGCTGCAGCTTGATCTTCACTGCCACGGGCTGTGGTGCTCCTCTGAATCATGGTTGGGCGCTGGTGGACCGCGTGGGGTTGCGACTCACTGGTGCCCGAAGTGCGATGGCGCCATGGCACGGTGAGAGGGGCCGGCCAAGACGGACAGCTAGCCATTCTGCCAGACGCGTTTCGACTAGGCCGGCATGGCCCCGATCGCGATGAGCAGCGCCGCGAGCGCCGGCAGGAAGTTGTTCACCTGGTGGGCGATGATGCTCGCGCCGAGATGACCGGTGAACAGGCGCGCCAGCCCGATCGGCACGCCGATGACCAGCAACAACGAGGTGCGTAGCGGCTCGAGGTGGCTGACCGCGAAGATCACCGTGGTGAGTCCGAACACGGCCCACCGGCCCCACTTCAGCCGTTCGAGGGCGCCCCACAGCAGACCGCGGTAGATCACCTCCTCGCAGATCGGCCCGATCAGCCAGACGAACAGGAACATGGCGATCGCGGCGGCGAGCGGCATCCGTTCGTTCTCGACGAGCCGCCCGACCGCGGAGGACGCGTTCTCCTCGCCGACGAAGTTCGTCCACAGGAACGCCGCCACGGTCGTGCTGACGAGGCCGATGACGCCGAACTTGACGCCGACGCGGAGGTCCGCACGGGTCATGGACCAGCGCAGGTCGATCTTCGGGCCGTTGCCGCGCAGCTTGGTGACCAGTAGTGCGACGCCCGCGGCCAGGAGCGTGGGGATCATCGTGCCGATGACGATGACGACCGGGTCGTTGCCCGCGTTCGGGGCGACCATGCCGACGATCGCGCCGATGACGACCGCGGAGAGCACGAAGACGGCGAAGACGAAGAGGAAGGCGCCGAAGCCCCAGCGGTGCTCGCGGGTGAGCCGTGGGTCGACGACAGCCGGGGTGTCCGTCGCTTCGCGTTCGGCCGTCATCTACCTGAGAGTAGTCCGTTCACGACGGACAAACCGGTTGGTGGGGGCGGCCGCCGGCCCCCGGTATCCATTTTACCGGCGGGCACCGACAGTTCTCGGCGCCGCGAGCGTCGGCGGTGGACAGGTGCGACCCCGTCAGCGGATCACCCGGCCGCGCAGCACGATCCGGGTCGGGTGGCGCAACGCGTTCAGGTCGGTCCTCGGATCGTCGGCGTACGCGATGATGTCCGCTGCGGAGGACTCCTGTATGCCGGACCAGCCCAGCCAGCTCCTGGCCGACCACGACGCCGCGCCCAGTGCGTCCGAGGTGGTCATGCCCGCCTCGTGCAGTGCCACGATCTCGTCGACGATCCGGCCGTGGGCGATGCCGCCGCCCGCGTCGGTGCCGGCGTACACCGGGATGCCCGCCTCCAGCGCGGCGCCGACCGTCTTGCGGACCCGGCCGTAGAGATCCAGCATGTGCCCCGCGTACACCGGGTACCTGCTGGCCCCGGCCGCGAGGCTCGGGAACGTCTCGATGTTGATCAGGGTGGGCACCAGCGCGGTCCCGTGCGCCACCATCAGTTCGATGGTCGAGGCGGTGAGACCGGTCCCGTGCTCGATGCAGTCGATGCCGGCCTTGATCAGACCGGGCAGGGCCTCCCCGCCGAACACGTGCGCCGTCACCCTGGCGCCCGCGTCGTGCGCGACCTTGATCGCCTCGGCCAGCGCGTCGTCCGGCCACAGCGGGGCAAGGTCACCCGTGTCGCGGTCGATCCAGTCGCCGACGAGCTTCACCCAGCCGTCGCCGGCCGCCGCCTGTTCGGCGACCGCCGCCGGCAGCAGGCTCGGATCCTCGAGCTCGTCGCTGATGTACCGGATGTACCTGCGGGGCCGCGCGATGTGCTTGCCGGCACGGACGATCCTCGGCAGCTCCAGCTTCTCCTGCAACGGCCGGGTGTCCAGCGGCGCGCCGCAGTCGCGGACCAGGAGCGTGCCGGCGTCCCGGTCCGTCAGCGCCTGCTGCTCCGCCTCGGCCAGGTCGTCTGCGGCAAGGCCGATGTGGCAGTGCGCGTCCACGAGCCCCGGCAGCAGGTAGCCACCGTCCACGATGGTCTCCGCGCCCGGCACCGGCCGGGTTCGGATGCGACCGTTGACGATCCACAGGTCACGGAACTCGCCATCGGGGAGCACCACGCCCCGCATGTGCAACGCCGTCATGCGTTACTTCTTCTTGGGGAACTTGAGCTTCGACGGGTCGAACCCGGGCGGTAGCTGGTCCATGCCGCCGCCACCGAGGCCGGGGGGCAGCTCGTCGAGACCGGGCGGCAGCTGCGACAGGTCGGGCATCCCGCCGGGGAACCCGGGTAGGCCGCCGCGCACCTTCGGCGGCGTCGGGCCGCGGCCCTTGCCCTTCTTGCCCTTCTTCCCCTTGCGGGACTTGCTCCCGCCGCGGTTGGCGCCGGGGAGGCCGAACCGGCCCGCCATCTGCTGCATCATCTTGCGGGCTTCGTAGAACCGGTTGACCAGGTCGTTGACCTCGCGGATCGCGACGCCGGAGCCCTTCGCGATGCGCACCCGGCGCGAGGCGTTGATGATCTTCGGGTCGGTGCGCTCCGCCGGCGTCATACCCCGGATGATCGCCTGCAGCCGGTCGAGGTGGCTGTCGTCGACCTGGGCCAGCTGTTCCTTCATCTGGCCTGCGCCGGGGAGCATGCCGAGCAGGTTGGCGATCGGGCCCATCTTGCGGACCGCGAGCATCTGCTCGAGGAAGTCCTCCAGCGTCAGCTCACCGGTGCCGATCTTCGCGGCGGCGGCTTCGGCCTGGTCCTTGTCGAACGCCTGCTCGGCGTGCTCGATGAGCGTGAGCACGTCGCCCATGCCGAGGATGCGCGACGCCATCCGGTCCGGGTGGAACGCGTCGAAGTCCTCGAGCTTCTCGCCGTTGGACGCGAACATGATCGGCTGGCCGGTGACCTCGCGGACCGACAGCGCGGCGCCGCCTCGGGCGTCGCCGTCGAGCTTCGTGAGGACCACGCCGGTGAAGCCGACGCCGTCGCGGAACGCCTCTGCCGTGTTGACCGCGTCCTGACCGATCATCGCGTCGACGACGAACAGCACCTCGTCGGGCTGCACGGCCTCGCGGATGTCGACGGCCTGCCGCATCATCTCCTCGTCGACGCCAAGCCGGCCGGCGGTGTCGACGATGACCACGTCGTGCTGCGTGCGCTTGGCCTCGTCGATGGAGCGGCGCGCCACGTCGACCGGGTCGCCGACGCCGTTGCCCGGCTCCGGGGCGTACGTCGGCACGCCGGCACGCTCGCCGACCACCTGGAGCTGGTTCACGGCGTTGGGGCGCTGGAGGTCACAGGCGACGAGCAGCGGTGTGTGGCCCTGCGAGACGAGCCAGCGGGCGAGCTTGCCGGCCAGCGTCGTCTTACCGGAACCCTGCAGACCCGCGAGCATGATCACGGACGGCGGGTTCTTGGCGAAGCTGAGCCGTCGGGTCTCGCCGCCGAGGATCGCGACGAGCTCCTCGTTGACGATCTTGACGACCTGCTGGGCCGGGTTCAGCGCGCCGGAGACCTCCGCGCCCTTGGCGCGCTCCTTGACGTTGGCGATGAACGTACGGACCACCGGGAGCGCGACGCCCATCGCCAGCAACGCGATCCTGATCTCGCGCGCGGTGGCGTCGACGTCGGCCTCGGAAAGCCGGCCGCGGCCGCGGAGGTTCTGCAGGACCGACGTGAGCCGGTCGGAAAGGGTGTCGAACACAACTTCGAGGGTAGTCGTACCGGCGACATGGTCGCCGGGATGGGCCCGACCCCTCGACGGGCCCCACCCCGGCCTACCCAGTGCGCGCCTCTCGGCGTGCGGGTTCAGCCTGTCGGGCGACCGGCCCCGTTGGCAGCGTGATGGCCCCCGGTAGGGGTGAGTAGAACTACTCAACCGCACGCGAAACGGCAACTCACCAGTCCCGAAACGGCGACTCGCGGGTTCTGAACGGGGGACTCGCGCAGGCGCCCGCGAGTCTCCCGTTCGGGGACGGTGAGTCGACCGTTCGCGAATGTTGAACTCACCTGTCGTGAGTGTTGGACACGCGGGGTCAGCAGGCGGTTAGTACCGCTCTTTCTATTTCTCTTCGCCAGTCCTGGCTCGCCGTGTCGCCGTCCGCCGGGCTCGTCGAGGCCAGGCTGAACGACGCGATCGCCGTGCCGCCCACCTGCATCGCGCGCGCCCACAGGACGTCGGCGCCGCACTTCTCCAACGCCTCCGCCAGGCTGTACAGCAGGCCGAGGCGGTCGGAGGTGCGCAGCTCCAGCACCACGTCCTTGGACTCGGCGCCACCGTCCGCCTCGTCGTCGAACCACAGCACGCGGGACTCCGGCACGTCGTCCGGCTCCGCGGCGTAGTCGCGTTCCTTCGCCGCCAGCTTCTGCGCGAGCGGCAGCGACCCGGAGACGGCACGGGCGAACTGCTCCCGCAGCAGACCGGCGTCGGGCAGTGACCCGAACCTCGGCGACACGGAGAACACGTCCACGGCGGCGCCCGAGTGCGAGCGCAGCTCCGCCGCGTGCACCTTCAGCGAATGCAGGGCCAGCACGCCGGCCGCCCGCGACAGCAGTCCTGGCCGGTCCGGCGCGACCAACGTGATCGTCGCGAGGGAGCTGACTGAGCCGTTCGTGCCGATGATGATGTCCGGTTTCCCTGACGCGGCAACGGTTTCCGCCAGCGCACGCTGGGCGTCGTCGAGCGGCACCGGCGGCTCGTACCGCTCCCCGGCCATCATCCGGCGGCACCGGCTGACCAGGTCGGCCACCAGCCCCGCCTTCCAGTCCGACCACACGCCGGGGCCGGTCGCCAGCGAGTCGACCTCGGCCAGCGCGTGCAACAACTCCAGGAGCACCGGGTCGCCGTCGAGCGTGTCGACGACCCGCTGCACGGTCGCCTCGTCCTCGATGTTGCGACGGGTCGCGGTGTGCGGCAGCAGCAGGTGGTGACGGACCATCGCGGACAGCGTGGCGACGTCGCGGGCGGCCAGCCCGAGTCGCTCGCCGACCTGGGTGGCGAGTGCGGCACCGACGACGGAGTGGTCCTGGTCGCGGCCCTTGCCGATGTCGTGCAGCACGGCGCCGATCAGCAGCAGGTCGGGACGGGACACGGACGTGACGAGCCGGTGCGCGTTCGCGGTGGCCTGCACGAGGTGGCGGTCCACGGTCCACACGTGCGCCGCGTCGCGGGGCGGCAGATCCCGCACGGCGCCCCATTCGGGGAACAGCCGCGCCCACAGCCCGGTGCGGTCCAGCGCCTCAATCACGTCGATGAGCCCCTCGCCGGCGCCGAGCAGCGACACCAGCTCCTGGCGGACGTCGGCCGACCACGGCGCGCGTGGCTCCGGCGCGGACTCCCCCAGCCGCGCGAGCGCGGCCGGCGCGATCGGGCGGCCGGTCCGTGCGGCGGCCGCGGCGACCCGCAACAACAGGGCCGGGTCCTTCTTCGGGTCGACGTCGCGGGCAAGCGTCACCTCGTCGCCGTTGAGCACCACGCCCTCCGACAGCGGCCTGCGCTGCGGGGCACGGCGCAGCACGCCGAGCACCTTGCGGGCCTGACGCGACGGCTGGATCGCCCGCAGCGCCACGTCCAACGCGTACGCGACGGTGCGGCCCGCGCCGGACAGCGCGCGGGCGAGGGTGAACCGGTCGCCGATGCCGAGGATCGCGGCGATCTCGTCGCCGTCCTGCGGCATAAGCACGTCCCGTGGCCGGCCGGCGATGCGGCGCAGCTCGGTGCGCGTGTCGAGCAGCAGCTTGCGTGCCTGCGACACCTCGCCGGAGGGCCGGTCGACGAGCTGTGCGAACGCGAGCGCGTCGAGCATCGCGAGGTCACGCAGACCGCCGCGGCTGTGTTTGAGGTCGGGTTCCGCCCAGTGCGCGACCTCGCCGCTGCGTTGCCAGCGGGCCCGCGCGGAGTCGACGAGGTCGTCGACCCGCCTGCGGACGCCGGTGCGCCACGCGTCGCGGGCCGAGTCGCCGAGCTCGCGGGCCAGCTCCGCGTCACCCGCGAGATGACGGCTGTCGAGCAGCCCCATGGCGGTGCGCAGGTCAGCGCCCGCGACGTCGAGCGCCTCTGCGACCGTCCGCACCGAGTGGTCCAGCCCGACGCCGGAGTTCCACAGCGGGTACCAGAGCTGCTCGGCGATCGTCTCGATACGCCCGGCGCGCTTGCCGTCATGCACGAGCACCAGGTCGAGATCGGAGTACGGGACCAGCTCGCGCCTGCCGAGCCCGCCGACCGCCACGAGCGCGATCCCCGGCGCGTCCGACTGGATACCGGCCTGCGCCGCGTGCACGGTCAGCCAGAACTCGTGCAGGTCCGTCAACGCCTCCCGAAGGACGTCCGGACCGAGCCGGCCCGCCTGGTGCGACCCGTTGCGACCGAGCAGCCGGTCACGGGCCAGGGATAGGTCGGCGGCAGTGGGGGCGGCCGGGACCTGACGGCCGGCCGCCCCCTCCCCCTGTGCCTTCATCAGATCGCGTCGACGCCACGTTCCCCGGTACGCACCCTGACCACGGTGTCCACCGGCGTGACCCAGACCTTGCCGTCGCCGATCTTGCCCGTACGAGCGGCCTCGACCACGGCCTCCACCACCTTGTCGCCAAGCGTGTCGTCGACGAGGACCTCGACCCGCACCTTCGGCACGAAGTCGACCGAGTACTCGGCACCGCGGTAGACCTCGGTGTGGCCCTTCTGCCGGCCGTAGCCCTGGACCTCGCTGACCGTCATGCCGAGCACGCCGACCTGCTCCAGCGCGGCCTTGACGTCGTCAAGCGTGAAGGGCTTGATGATCGCCGTCACCAGCTTCATGGCGTTGCGCCTTCCTTACTCGCGTTTGCTGGAACCTTGCTACCAGCAAGGCCGTCCGCCGCCTTGGAGATCGGGGCCGACCCGCTGCGCAGCGTGGAGAAATCGTAAGCGCTCTCCGCGTGCTCGGCCTCGTCGATCCCGGTCGCCTCGGCCTCGTCGTCGACCCGCCACCCGATGGTGAACTTGATCAGGTAGCCGATGAGCAGGGTGACGATCAGCGAGTAGAAGAGCACCGCGAACGCACCGACCGCCTGCTTGCCGAGCTGGGACAGCCCGCCACCGTAGAACAGGCCGTTGACGCCGACGTCGTTGACGTAGGTGGTCTGGAACAGACCGATCGCCAGGGTGCCCCACAGGCCACCGAACAGGTGCACGCCGACCACGTCGAGCGAGTCGTCGAAGCCGAACTTGTACTTGAGGCCGACCGCGAGCGCGCAGATGATGCCGGCGAACACACCGATGAGCAGCGCGCCCCAGGTGTCGACGAACGCACAGGCCGGGGTGATCGCGACCAGACCGGCGACCACACCGGACGCGGCGCCGAGGCTGGTGGCGTGCCCGTCCCGCAGCCGCTCGACGATCAGCCAGCCGATGATCGCCGCGCAGGTGGCGGTGAACGTGTTGATAAACGCGACACCGGCGAGACCGTTGGCAGCCAACGCCGAACCGGCGTTGAACCCGAACCAGCCGAACCACAGCAGGCCGGCGCCGAGCATCACGAACGGCAGGTTGTGCGGCTTCATCGGCTCCTTGGGCCAGCCGCGCCGCTTGCCGATCACGATCGCCAGCGCGAGACCAGCGGCACCGGCGTTGATGTGAACCGCCGTACCACCCGCGAAGTCGAACGCGACCAGGTTGTTGGCGATCCAGCCGCCGACGTGCCCGGAGTCGTTGCTGAAGTCGAACACCCAGTGCGCGACCGGGAAGTAGACCAGCGTCGCCCAGATGCCGGCGAAGACCAGCCAAGCGCCGAACCGGACCCGGTCGGCGATGGCGCCGGCGATCAGCGCCACCGTGATGATCGCGAACATCGCCTGGAAGGCGACGAATGCCGTGGTCGTCAGCGCGTCCTCGTTACCGATCAGACCGGAGAGTCCGAGGTACTGACTGATGTCACCGAAGAGCCCGCCGGTGACGTCGTCGCCGAACGTGAGCGAGTAGCCGTAGATGACCCACAGCACGCCGACAACGGCCATTGCTCCGAAGCACATCATCAGCATGTTCAGCACACTCTTCGTGCGCACCATGCCGCCGTAGAAGAACGCCAGCCCCGGTGTCATCAAGAGCACCAGAGCAGCACTGGTGAGCAACCAGGCCGTATTCCCTTCCACGCTTTCCTCCTCTTCCTCCGCGCCATCCGACTTGCAGGGAGCATCGAGAAGTCAGGTTTCGCAGGATCGCGCCCCAGGTTTCGGCAACGTGAACTGTGCGACGTTTCGTGTTACGAGCACGTTGCGCAATCGGTCACCACTACCCTCTAGAACCATCACGCAACTCATCCCCGTGCCCGCCACCGCGGTCACCGACCCGAGCTGGCTCACCACCCAGTTCGCCGCCGCCGCACACCGGTACCGCATGGACCGGGGCGCGTCGGTCGGCGTGCTGTGGTGGTACTCGGCGAGCTCGGCGCTGCTCGGCCCGTCCGCGGAGTCCTACGTCTACGGCGGCCGGCCCGCCGATCCCGCGCTGCGGTCACTGACCCTGTTCCTGCACGAGGACGGCCGGGTGCTCGACGCTCGCGCGTCGTCCTTTGTGGACCGTCTGGCGGTGCCGGTCCGGCTGGCGGCAACGCTTTCCGTGTGTGTCAACTCGGTCGCCACGGTGTCCGGCGCGGCGCGCCGGACACTGTGGGCGATCGCGACGGACTCGCTCGCGAACCGGGTGCTGTGGGCGGGCGGCTCGCCGGCGGACGCGGCGGCGCTGGCCGCGGACGAGCGGCTGCCGGCGCCGAGACACGTCGAGGTGGCGGGGCAGCGGGTGGTGCGGCGGGCGTCGTGCTGCCTCATCTACGAGGCGCCGGGGCAGCAGAAGTGCACAAGCTGTCCCCGCCAGCACCCCGACGATCGGTTACGACGGTTGCAGACCGCGTTAGGCCAGGAACCGGGTTAGCTGGTCGATGACGGCCGCCGGCTGCTCCTCGACGACGTAGTGCCCGGTGCCGTCGACGCGGACCACCTCCGCGTCGACCGCCTTCGTCGGCAGGAGCCCGCCAAGGTAGTCGTACTGCGCCGGGTTGGCGAGCGCGAGGAGCGGCGCGCTGACCGGCGGATAGGTCCGGTCGTCGGCGATGTCCTGCCCGAACGCCTGGTACCACCCGTTGCCGGCGCGCACGGCGTCCCGCGACTGGTAGGCGCTCGCGTAGATCGCGCGGTCGCGGTCGGTGACGGCGTCCTGGTCGACCAGCATCACGTCGCACAGGTAGTCGACCAGCTCACGGGCATGGCCGGCGAGCAGCCGCTCCGGGAGGCCGCGGACCTGGTTGAAGGCGAACCACCACAGGTGGAACGTGACGCCCGGTTGTGGCAGGAGCGGGAGCTGGTACCAGCCATCCTCGGGGTGCGCGACGTCGAGCAGGGTCACCGTGCGGACCAGGTCCGGATGGTTGGCCGCGAGGCTGAAGGCGACCATGGCGCCGATGTCCGAGCCGACGACGTCGACCGAGTCGTGGCCGAGGTGGCGCGCGAGTGCCGCGATGTCGGCGGCCATCGTCTTCTTGTCGTAGCCGCCTTCCGGTCTGCCCGACTCGCCCATGCCGCGCAGGTCGACGGCGATCACGCGGTGGGTCTTCGCGAGCGCGGGCATGACCTTGTGGAACTCCCACCACGTGCGCGGCCAGCCGGGCAGCAGTACGAGCGGCGCGCCGCTCCCACCCTCGACGTAGTGCAGGCGGACGCCGTTGACCGTGGCGTAGCCGTTCCGGAAGTCGCCGGGCAGCGACCGCGCGAGCGACCGGTCGCCGGTGGTCGACGGGGCGCCGCTCGCCGACGCGGCGCCGGCGCTCGCCAGCAGACCGCCTGCCGCGACACCCATTCCCGCCCCGAGCACTGTCCTTCGCCGCATGTCCATGTCTCTCCTAATTTGAACGATCGTTCCAGATTGACGGCACGAGAAAGCGCCACTCAGTCGAGCAGCGTCAACGCCTGATCGACCGCGTCGCGCATCCGGCGCTCGTCGGGCACCTTGGCCATCACCTTCAGGCCCTGCACCAGCGTCACGAGGAACCGGGCCAGCGCGCGCGGATCCTTGTCCACCGCCAGCTCCCCCTGGTTGCGCGCACGGACGAGCGCGCTCGCGATGACCGACTCCAGGCCGTCCCAGTTGGACTCGACCCGCCGCGCGATCGCCCGGTCGCCCGCGCACTCGACGGCGGTGTTGGTGACCAGGCAGCCTTTCCGCTCGGTCAGCGACTCGTCGAGGAACGCCAGTACCAACCCGCGCACGGCCGGCAACACCGGCCCCGGCACGGACACCGTCTCCAGCACGCTGTCGCCGGACTCCTCGGCGTACCGGTCGAGCGCGAGCAGGTAGAGCTCGTGCTTGCTGCCGTACGTCGCGTAGATGCTGCCCCGACCGATGCCGAGGTGGTCGACGAGGTCCTGCATCGACGTGGCCTCGTACCCCTTGCGCCAGAACAGGTCCATCGCCGCCCGGAGCGTCACGTCCGGGTCGAACTCCTTGGTTCTGGCCACACCGGAACCCTAGCCCAATCTGGAACAGTCGGTCAAGAAACGTAGACCGGCAGCGCGCCTTCGCGGACCCGGAACGTGAACTTGCGGCCGAGCGGCCCGACCTCGCCGTCGAGCGCGATCCTGCGGTGACCGTCGACCAGGACGACCTCGACCTCGGGCACCTCAGCGTGCCGGTACACGTGACTGGTGTGCAGCGTGCCGGTGAGCGTGGCGAGCACGAACCTGGCCCGCGAGTACCGGAGGTCCGCACGCAGGTAGCGCACGTCGAGCAGCCCGGATGACATCGACGGCCGACGCGCCGCGCCGAACCCCTTCGGCTCGTAGGCGCCGTTGCCGACGAACAACATCCAGATGAGCCGCTCGTGCCCGTTGAGCACGATCGGCAGCGGCTTCGCGCTGCGCAGCGTGCGGACGGCGGCGATCCCCGCGGCCGCCCACTTCGGCCAGCGCGTCCGCAGCTTCTCGCGCAGCCGCACCGTCTCCGGGTAGCCGCCGAGCCCGGACGTGTTGATGAACGTGACCCGCTCGGTCGTGCCGCTGCTGTCCTCGACGTCCACCTCGGCGATGTCGCACACGAGTACCGACCCGGCGTCCGTCGCGGCGCGGGCGTCGTCGAGGGTCGCCACGTCGACGTCGCGGGCGAAGTGGTCGAGCGTGCCGGCGGGCACCACCACGAGCGGCAGCCCGTGCTCGACCGCGACCCCGGCCACGCAGGCGACGGTGCCGTCACCGCCCACCGCGCCGAGCGCCCGCACCGTGCCCTCCTCGCCGTTCTCGATCCGTTTGGTCAGCTCGGCGACCACGTCGACGTCGGGGTCCAGCTCGATCACGTCGGCGTGCGGCCAGGCCGTGTCGAACTCGTTCCCGGCCTCCGGGTTGCTGCCCGCGCCAGGGTTGACGACCAGGACGAGCCCCTCGCCGTCGCCGAGCTCGGCCGCGGTGTCGCGGCGCTGCGGGCCGACCGGGAGGTCGTTCTGGTGCGGCCACCAGTGCCGGGTGGCGTAGGCGGCGCCGACCCCGATGGCCGCGCCCGCCGCGACGTCGGTCGGCCAGTGCACGCCGGTGTGCACGCGGGAGTAGCTCACCGCGGCGGCGAGCGGGAGGACCGCGGCGCCGGCGACCCGGTTCTCCATGGCGACCGCGGCGGCGAACGCGAACGCGGAGGCGGAGTGTCCGGACGGGAACGACGAGGAGGTGGGCCGGCGCGTCATCCGGCGGTAGACCGGCAGCAGCTCAGCGGCGGGGCGACGGCGCGGGAAGAGCCGCTTGCCGACGAGGCTCGCCGCGAAGCTGGCGAAGCCGATCGCGGCGAGGCCGCGCGACCCGGCGCGCCTGCTCGCCCCCTTGCGGACGGCGAGCAACGCGCCGATGCCGAACCAGAGCTTGCTGTGGTCCGCGGCGCGGCCGAGCAGCCGGAACCCGCGGTCGGCGGGAGTCGGCGGGAGTGCGCCGCTGCGTTTCATCAGCTCGGCGTCGAGCCCGCTGACATCACGGAAACGGCGACCCCAACGTCTGATCCTCATCGGCACCCGACCGGAGTACCGCGATCGGGACCAGCGGAAACCCCTGAGGTGACCGGGACGTCTCATGCGCTGCCGGCCAGTGCCGGTGGCGGTTCGGTGACCGGGCGGCTCGCGGCCACCGTCGTCGCCTCGTCCGCCGGCACGCCGGCCGCCGTCAGTACGGCCACCGCCTGGCTCGTCGGCAGCAGGTTGAACCACCGGCTCACCAGCTCCGTGCGGCCAGCCGGCGTCAGCGCGCCATGCAGTCGCAGCCGGGCCATGCCGCCGTCCGGGTAGACGTCCATCCGCACATGGGTCACCTCCGGCGAGGCGACGCGGAAGCGGTGGCGGGTGTCCGGCTGCAGACGCGTGCGCGGGAGCAGCTCGAACCACTCCTCCGACACGCGTTGGTCGCAGCCAGACAGCGACGCCCAACCCGGCGCGTTTCCCTTGAAGTGACTGGTGTCCAGCTCCGCGAGCCGCACCGTGCCGGCGGCCGCGAGGCGCACCGACACCCAGTCGTTGGCGTCGTCGCGGCGGCGGGCGGTCTCCCAGCCCTCCCCCATCACCGCGGCGGAGCCGGGGGAGATCAGGTTCGCGGGCGATGAGTAGAACATGTTGCTGCAGCCGTGGATCTCGGCGCCGTTCTCGAGTGCCGCGAGGTCGACGGCGGCGAGGTCGAGGTACCTCGGGTCCGCCACCGGCACCCCGTGTACCCGCAGCCGGGCCACGCCGCCGTCCGGGTCGATGGTCAGACGGACATGGGTGTACCGCCGGGACTCGGGGACCTCGAACGAGTTCTTCGTGTTGCCGAGCAGCGGGGACCGGGGTACCAGCGGCTCCCAGTCCACTTCGGACAGCTCGGCCGGCGACGGGTAGCCCTCCACCGCCGCACCCTCGACCCAGCAGAACGGCGGGTAGTTGCCCGTGAAGAACGCCGTGTCCACGACGATCCCACGCACGACACCCGGCAGCCCCAGTCGGATCACCGCCTGGTCCACACCGGGCGCACGGCGTCTGCGGGTCTCCCAGCCGTCGTAGACCTGTCCTTTGTGGCCGAACGTGGCCGGCTGGAACACCGGCTCCTGCGGCCGGATCAGGTTCTCCCGCTCGGCGAACAGCTCGTCGTTCGCCCACAGAACACTGCCGCCAACACGCCGGGATGCCAAGTCGGGCAGGTAAGTCCACTCAGTCATGACCGCATCAGCAGCTTCCCGTGTGCCGTGCCGCCGACGATCTCCCTGCCGCGCAGCCAGGTCCGCCGCACCACACCGGTCAGTCGACGGTCGTGGTAGGCGGACACCGCGTTGCGGTGGAACAGGTTGGCAACGTCCACAGTGAACTCCTCGTCCGGCGCCAGCACACACAGGTCCGCGTCTCGACCGACCGCGATCGCGCCCTTGTCCTTCAGTCCGACAAGCGCCGCCGGCGCGGCCGACATCCAGCGCACCACGTCGGTCAGCGGCACCCCGCGCCGCCGGGCCGCCGTCCACACCGCCGGCAGACCCAGCTGCAGGCCGGCGATCCCGCCCCACGCCTGACCGAAGTCCCCGGTGTCGAACCGTTTCAGCTCGACAGTGCACGGCGAGTGGTCGCTCACCACGCAGTCGAGCACCCCGTCCGCCAGCCCCTGCCACAGCAGATCCTGGTTCGCCGCGCCACGGATCGGCGGGCAGCACTTGAACTCCGTCGCACCGTCCGCGATCTCCTCCGCGGTCAACGTCAGATAGTGCGGGCACGTCTCGGCGGTGATCGCGACGCCGTCGCGGCGCGCGGCCGCGATCATCGGCAGCGCCTCCGCCGACGACAGGTGCAGCACGTGCACCCGCGCGCCGGTCCGCCGCGCCAGCTCGATCACCGTGGCGATCGCGGTGTTCTCCGCGGCGGGCGGTCGGGACGCGAGAAAACCCGCGTAGCCGCGGCCGTCCGGGTCGGGCGCGGCGTCGATCGTGCCGGGGTCCTCGGCGTGCACGATCATCAGCCCGTCGAGGTCCCGCAGCACCCGCAGCGCCGCGTCGAGTTCGTCGGGCGAGAGGTGGCCGAACTCGTCGACGCCCGAGTGCAGCAGGAAACACTTGAACCCGAACACGCCTGCCTCGTGCAGCCCCGGCAGGTTCGCCGCGTTGTCCGGCACCGCGCCGCCCCAGAAGCCGACGTCCACATAGGTCCGGCCGAACGCGGTGGCGCGCTTGAGGTCCAGCGCCGGCACGTCCACCGTCGGCGGCACGTTGTTCAGCGGCATGTCGACGATCGTCGTCACCCCGCCGGCCGCCGCCGCGCGGGTGGCGGTCGCGAAGCCCTCCCACTCGGTGCGACCGGGGTCGTTGACGTGCACGTGCGTGTCGACCAGGCCCGGCAACAACACCTCGTCGGCGGCGAGGTCGATCACCCTCGCGCCGTCCAGCGACGAGTCGACCGCGACGATCACGCCGTCGCGTATCCCGACCGCGCCGGCCCGCTCGCCGTCCGGCGTGATCATCCGACGGGCACGGATCACAAGGTCCATGTCAGTCATGGAGACTCCCGCCGCACGAGCGCACTTAGCTCCACTTCGGACAGTCCACACAGGCGTGCCACGTCGTTGGCGGACAGCGCGCCGCAGTCCAGCGCCCGTCGCATCGACATGGCAAGCGCTTGCGCCGTCGCGGGCTCGTCCAGTACGCCATCGTCCGCCTTCGCCACGTATGCCCGCAGCCGCCGCGCGTCCGCCGCGGCGTTGCCAAGGTAGAAGGCGTAGTTGGCGGCGTAGCGGGTGACGAGCTGCGCCGGATGCAGGTCCCAGCCCTGGTAGAAGCCGTGCGACAGCGACCGCAGCACCAGTCCGAAGTGCGTGCGCCAGCCATCGTGCACGGCGTCGGAGTCGCCGACCGGCAGGATGTTTGTCGAGCCGTCGGACAGTCGCACCCCGGTGCCGGCCGCGCTCACCTGCATGACGTTGCGGGCGAAGTCACACGTGGCGTGTGCGAGGTGCTGGTCGGTCGCGGACAGTCCGCACGCCGCCGTGTAGTCGTACGTGCCGAAGTGCAGCCCACTGACCCGCCCCTTGCCCGCGCGCAGGAACGTCGGGATCGCGAACGCCCCCGACGAGTCCACAATGGACTGCGTGGTCTCGATCTGGATCTCGAACCGCAGCGTGCCGGGCGCGAGCTCGAGCCGTTCCTCCAACACCTCGAGCAGCTCGCACAACACGGTCACCTGCTCGACCGCCGTGACCTTCGGGAACGTCAGCACGAACCCCGGCGGCACCGCACCGAGCGCGGTGACGAACAGGTCGAGCGTGCGGATCCCGCGCTCGAACAACTCGGCGGTGTCGAACGACTTGAACCGGAGGCCGACCCACGGAACCGCGAGCCCGCCGACGAGCCCCGCGCAGCGGACCGCGTCGGCGTCCTCGTCGGCGCGCCGGCCGTAGCCGTCCTCGAAGTCGATCCGCAGGTCCTCCACCGGCTCGCGTTCGAGCTTCGCGACCACCTTCTCGTGCACCGGTTCGGCCAGCTCGACCGGCAGCCCGAGCACCTCGGCGAACGCGCGTGGGCCCGGCGCGTGCTCACGCAGGGCGGCGAGCGCGGCCGTGCCCCACTCCCCCGGCAGGTCCGGCGTGACCGCGTCGGCCGGCACGTAACACGTGTGCACCGGCTGCCGGCCACCCTTCTCGCCCGGATACCGGGCCGCGCGCGCGGTGTCCACTTCGGACAGTCGGTGCGCGAGCGCGGCGACGAGCGAGCCGTCCAGTGTTGTCCGCACGGACTAGATCCGCTCGTAGGCGGGCAGCGTGAGGAAGTCCGGGAACTCGTCGGCCAGTGCCACCTGCTCGAACAGCTCGCACGCCGTCGCGAGGTGCCCGGCCGGCACGTCCTCGGCGAGCGAGCCGCGCACGTCCGCGAGCATGACCAGCTCGGCGGTGACCGTGTCGCCGGTGTCCAGCACGACGCCGTTGCGCACCCACTGCCACACCTGCGAACGCGAGATCTCCGCGGTCGCCGCGTCCTCCATGAGGTTGTGGATCGCGGCGGCGCCGTTGCCGGACAGCCAGGACGCGAGGTACCGGATGCCGACGTCCACCGCCGCGCGCAGACCGGCCGAGGTCGCCTTGCCAGGAGTCGCCTTGATGTCCAGCAGTTGGTCCGCCGACACCGACACGTCCTCGCGGAGGCGGTCGAGCTGGTTCGGCTTGTCGCCGAGCACCGCGTCGAACTCCTCGGCGCAGATCGGCACCAGATCCGGGTGCGCGACCCACGAGCCGTCGAACCCGTCGCCCGCCTCGCGCCGCTTGTCGTCGTGCACCTTGGCAAGGGCCTTCTCGGTGACCTCCGGGTCGCGGCGGTTCGGGATGAACGCCGCCATGCCACCCATCGCGAACGCGCCGCGGCGGTGGCAGGTGTGGACGAGCAGCTCGGTGTAGGCACGCATGAACGGCGCGGTCATGGTGACGTCGTTGCGGTCGGGCAGCACGAAGTCGGCGCCCGCGTCGCGGAAGTACTTGATGATGCTGAACAGGTAGTCCCAGCGGCCCGCGTTGAGACCGGACGCGTGGTCGCGCAGCTCGTAGAGGATCTCGTCCATCTCGAACGCGGCTGGGATCGTCTCGATGAGGACGGTCGCGCGGATGGTGCCGTGCGGCACACCGAGTGTCTCCTGGGCGTGGGTGAACACGTCGTTCCAGAGCCGGGCCTCGCGGTGGCTCTCCATCTTCGGCAGGTAGAAGTACGGGCCGGCGCCGCGTTCGAGTAGCGCGTGCGCGTTGTGGAAGATGTAAAGGCCGAAGTCGACGAGCGCGCCGACCGCGCGGCGGCCGTCGAACGTGAGGTGGCGCTCGTCGAGGTGCCAGCCACGCGGCCGCATGACGATCACGGCGGGCCGGACGTCTGGTTTGAGGGCGTAGCTCTTGCCCTCCGGCGAGGTGAACGCGATGGTGCCGCGGACCGCGTCGGCCAGGTTGACCTGCCCTGCGACGACGTTGTGCCAGTGCGGGGTGTTGGCGTCCTCGAGGTCGGCGAGCCAGACGCGGGCGCCGGAGTTCAGCGCGTTGATCGCCATCTTGCGCTCGGTCGGGCCGGTGATCTCCACCCGGCGGTCCTGGAGCGCCTCGGGGGCCCCGGCCACCCGCCAGTCCGACTCGCGCACCTCGCGGGTCTCGGCGAGGAAGTCCAGCTTGCCGGTGCGGGCCGCCTCCTCCCGCCGTTTGCCGCGGGCGGTGAGGAGCTCGTCGCGCCGGGCGGCGAACCGCTCGTGCAGACCGGCGAGAAACTCCAACGCCGCCGGGGTGAGTATCTCCTCGCTTCGCTCGACGGACCCGCCGAGAACCTGGATGTCGACCATGGTCTACACCCTATGACCCGAAGACCCGCCCCACCCAAGTCCGCGAGTCCAACGTTCACGACGGGTGAGTTGAACATTCGTGGCTACGGCCGTTAGCCACGAATGTTCAACTCACCCGTTCTGAGTGTTGGACTCGCGGGTTCTGAGTGTTGAACTCACGGGTTACCAGTTGCCGTGGTGGATTACCGCGTTGCGGTCGCGGCGGGGGCGTTTCGCCGCCGAGCTCTCCGGGTGCACCTTCGGCTCGTCCGGGTAGCCGATGGCGATCGCGCCGATCGGGTCGTGGTCCTCCGGTACGCCGAACTCCGCGCGGAACTTGGCCGTGTCCTGCGGGGCGATGCCGAACAGCAGCGCGCCGAGCCCCTCGTCGACGGCCGTCTGCAGGATCAGCAGCGCGGCCATGCCGGTGTCGATGTGCCAGTACGGGACCGGCCAGTGCGACTCCGCCTTGTCGGTCCACCCCTTGTCGGACTCGGAGTAGCGGTCCAGGTAGACCTGCTTGCACGCCAGCGGCACGATCACGAGCTGCGCGGTCTCCTGCACGGACTCGAAGGCCCACGCGTCGCCGAGGCCCCAGAACCGCCGCAGATCGTCGCCTCGCAGGGCCAGGAACGCCTGCCCCTGGGAGAATCCCGCCGACGGGCCGCGGGTGGCGTTGTCAAGCAGCCGCGCCACGACCTCGTCCGGCAACGGCTTGTCCGCACGGAACCTGCGCACCATGCGGCGCTTGCGCACCACGTCCTGGAACTCCATGTCCGATCCCCTCAGCTCAGCGGCT
>Ga0193716_1000622_pt1 | contig 21489 bp, 11 predicted proteins | sample U2c1metaG_FD_145901 | JGI IMG/M metagenome (GOLD analysis project Ga0193716, IMG submission 145901) | Soil microbial communities from a riparian zone of the East river system, Colorado, United States - U2c1 | ecosystem: Environmental > Terrestrial > Soil > Riparian zone | place: USA: East River...
ACCTGGCGACCTTCAGCAATTTGCAGGCGGCTGCGGATGGGACGATCACCTTTACAGCCGGTCTGGGAGCAAATACCCAAGTCGGGTATCTCAATGCCATTGTGCTGACGAGTGTGTATGACGACGGTTCAGTGCCAGTGACTCCGCAGGCCTTTATTGCCCAGGATGCCCCGGGGCAGGGTGTAAATCTGAGCTGGCAGGATGTCGCCTACAACGAGAGCGGTTATGAGATATACCGGTCTCTCAGCGCGGCGGGACCTTTTGCCCTGGTCGGTCAGGCGTCTGCCAATGCTACCGGGTTTACCGATACGACTACGGGGGGTAATAGCCTTTACTACTACCGCGCCCGGAGTGTCAATTCCTATGGGGCTTCCGATTCGACGCCAGTCGTGGCCGTAATTACATCCAATAAGGTCCCGAGGATAAATGCCATTGGAAATGTCCTTTTGCGAAGTGACCAGCAGATCATCGTCAACGTGACCGCTGTGGACGACGCGTCCGACCATATCACGCTTTCCGTCGCCAACCTTCCGACCTTTGCCAGTTTTGCCGACAATGGCAATGGCACGGGCACCATCACCATTGCTCCGCAGGCCGGCAGCATCGGTACATTCCCGAATGTGACCGTGACGGCTACAGACAATAGTGACTCCAGCCGCAGCACCAAATTCGACATTGCCATCGTGGACAAGAATGTTTCTTCTACCTATGTGATGTTCAGCGGTGGGCCGGTAGGTCCGAGACCCTGGAACAGCTTTATCAATGCGCCCCTGGCGGGAGCTTCGCTGACGAATCTTGTCGACGACGGCGGGGCCAGCACGGGCATGTCCGTCAATCTTGTGGATGGCTTCCAGTGGTTCATTTCTTCGGGTATGCGGCCGGGTAATAATTCGACTATCTATCCCGAGGCTGTCATCCGCAATGGCTTCTACGAAACTTCTACTGCTACTCATACCTTGACTGTAAATGGTCTCAGTGCGAGCAGGCGGTATAATTTTGTCTTCTTTAATAGTCATGATGACGGATTCAAATGCCTGACAAATTTCACGATCAATGGGCAGACCGTCTCTCTCAATGCAACTTACAATATCAATAAGACCGTGCAGATAAACGGCATTGCGCCTGATGCAAGCGGGAAGGTGACTATTACCGTGGCCAAGGCGTCTGGCCAGGACTATGCATTCCTGACGACCATGATCATCCAGAGTTATGATCCTGCCGTGGTGAGTCTGCTGAGTCCTTCGGATCTGCGGGTGGCGGCCGTGGCAAGAAATTCCGTTTCGCTCCAGTGGGCGGACCGGGCCTCCGGCGAGACGGGCATTGAGGTATGGCGGGCTTCGTCCAACCCGGGCAGCTATTCCCTTGTGACTACATTGCCTGCCAACAGTACGAGCTATACCGATGGCGGACGGGCTCCGAACACGACCTATTACTATACCCTGCGTTCGGTCCAGGGGGCTGCCCATTCAGACTATAGCGGCAGCTTAGCGGCGACGACGCTGGTGAATGCCGTATATATCAATTTTGCGAATGGCAACCAATCACCGATACCATGGAACAATACGAATACCAACCCGCAGCAGGATTACGAGTGGGATAACTTCTATGATGAGCTGGGGGTTCCCACGAATACGGGCATGGTCGTGACAGAGAACTTCGATGGACTCTACAGCGCCGGCGTGCAGACCGGTAATAATTCCGGCATCTTCCCGGACAAGGTAATGTTTGACAGTTACGGTCTTTTCCCTGGCAATATGGGCGCCGTAAAGGTCACGGGTCTTAACCTTTCGCAGGTATATGACTTTAGCTTCTTTGGCAGTACGACAGTTTGGGGGGATGTCAATACCACCTATACCATCAACGGGCAGTCCGCTATGCTCAATACTTCCGTCAACAGTACGGCGACAGTGACGCTCTATGGCATCCATCCGGATGAGAATGGGGAGGTGAATATTGTCGTTACTCCGGGTACGGAATTCTCCCAGTTCGGATTATTGGGAGCGATGATCGTCCAGGGGTACACGCCACCCGCCGGCGGTGCTCCTGCTGTTCCGGTGAGCACGCTGGTCATACCCAACGGCAGGACCGCGCAGGGGGCCGTTCTGGCGAATGTCACGGCCGGCGAGGATTCCGTGCTGAGGAGCAAGGAAGTGCGGGCTTATCCGAACCCCTTCAGGGAGAGCTTTACGCTGGTAGTCCCGGCCGAACGCGGGGACAATGTGGAGGTGTTGTTATATGACATGGCCGGCCGGCTGGTCTATGGCAACAAATTCAGCAATCTCAACGAAGGGGATAATAACCTGACGATCAGAAGTGACCGTAGCATTGGCCGTACGGGTGTCTACTTTGTGCGGGTAGTTTACCTGAACAAGGAAAGCAAGATGGAGAAAGTGATCAGAATGATCAGACAATAGAGCTGACCTATATTTTAAACCCCAGGGTCCCGGCCTTCGGCCGGGACTTTTTTTTGGTGCTTGCAATATTTATCTATCTTTGCTTATCCTATTTCCCTGCCGCATGGCGGGTTTAATGATTCCCTTTAAAAAGTGATCTTCCCTGCACTTATCCTGTTGCCTACCTTGTAATTACTGCTCTCGTCTTGCCCGCTTACCCCGGAGACTCTCTCAATGTATTTTCGAGCTAACGTATTTTAACCCTCAACTAATCCCTAAATGAGACTTTTTTACAAGTTCTTGTCAGGACTTCTTTTTCTATGCCTGTATGCGGGCTTTACCGACGAGGCGATAGGGCAAACCTTCACTATCCGCAGCATATCTATCGATGCCAATACCAGAGCTTTTTACGAGTATCTGCCGATGGGGTATGATCCGAATGATACTGTCACCTATCCATTGATCGTAACTCTACACGGGCAGGGCGACCTGGGAAATGGGACGGCGGCGAGCATGCCTTTGCTGCTGAGAAGCGGCATTACGCAATATATCAGTCTGAATAGGTTTCCTTCTTCCTTTACCCTCAATGGTCAGACCTTTAAGTTTATCGTCATTTCGCCTCAGTTCGTCAATCCGATGACTCCTTCCGGCGTGGATAACGTAATCAATTATGCACTATCGCACTATAAGGTCAATCCAGGCCGGGTATATCTGACGGGGCTGAGTCTGGGAGGTGGCGGCACGTGGGAATATTCGGGCAATAACAGCACCTATGCCAATAAGGTGGCGGCTATCGTTCCGATCTCGGGTCAGTCTGCGCCGACGACGGCCAGGGCCCGTGTCATTGCGAACGCCAATCTTCCTGTCTGGGCGACCCATAATGACGGCGACCCGCAGGTGCCGGCGGCGTGGACCAATGACTGGATCACTATGATCAATGCGGCTCCGGCCCCTGTGCCTGCCGCGATAAAAACTATCTTCCATTCCAATCAACATGATGCCTGGACACAGACCTGTGACCCTAATTTTAAGGTGAACAATCTGAACATCTATCAATGGATGCTTCAATATACCCGACAGGTCAGTGGCGTCAACCGGGCTCCGATAGCCAATGCGGGTTCCAACCAGGTCATCACTCTGCCGACCAATATGGTGACTCTTAGCGGCAGCGGTACCGATGCGGACGGGTCAGTCAGCGGCTATGCCTGGACGCAGGTGGGTGGGACAGCGGCCGTGATCACCAGCCCAGGATCTGCGACGACTACTGTGACGGGGTTGACGACTCCCGGGGTGAGGACTTTCCGGTTAACTGTCACCGATAACAAGGGCGCTACCGGAACAGATGACATAACCATAACCGTTAGCGGAACCGGTGTAAACCTGCCTCCTATCGCCAATGCCGGTGTAGATCAGTCCGTTTCCCTCCCGACTACTACGGCCGCGCTAAATGGCTCCGCTGTGGATTCCGATGGCGCCGTGGCCTCCCATACGTGGACCTTTGTGGGCGGTCCCGTGACTCCTGTGATCACTACGCCCGGATCCTATACGACTACTATTACCGGGATGACCGCGCCGGGAGCTTATACTTTCCGACTGACGGCTATCGACAATATTGGCGCCACCGGTATCGACGATGTGGTGATAACCGTGGTTCCTATCGGCAACACCCGGACGATAAACGTCAATCTATATGGTACTGCCAGCTACAACAATCCCGCCTGGAACAACTGGAACGTCGTGTCCAGTCTGACGAGTCCAGCCCTAAAATACAGTGACGGCGGCGCTTCTACCATCAGTGCCGTGCTCTCGGCGCAGAATGGATATTCCGACAATGGGGCCAACTATCCCGTGACTATGTGTCCGCAGCAGGTGGGCCGGGATTGCAGTTATGGTACGGCTATACGGAGGGATACGCTGAAAGGGCTTGACAACAGTAAATTATATGATATCCAGCTATATGCTACCCGTGGTAATGCGGGGCAGACGACGCGTTTCACAGTGAATGGCGTAAATGTGGATATCGCTACCAATACCAATTATACCAATATAGCCACCTTCTCCAATATCGCTCCAGCCAATCAGAAGATCGTTATTACGATAGCGAACCTTGCGACTTATAATTATTTGAACGGGTTTACGCTGACCGAAAAGACCGTGACGGGCGTACCGCCGCCCACGCCGCAGCCTCCTGTGGCAGATGCAGGTGCCGACCAGTCCATCACCCTGCCGTTGTCGTCCGTGACCTTGTCGGGCAGTGGGTCCGAGCAGGGCGGGAAGATCATTTCCTATAGCTGGAGTCAGAATGGCGGTCCGAATACTGCTGTGATCGCTACTCCTTCCGCTGCATCCACGATCGTAAGCGGTCTGATCCAGGGGCAATACAGGATGAAGCTAACGGTGACGGATAGTCTTGGTGTAACGGCATCCGACACGATGAATATTATCGTCAACCCGGTCGTTGTCACGCCCCCTCCGCCGCCAGGAGCGTTGCCGGCGATAACCGTCAGTCCTGTCCTGGATTCCGTCACGACAGATAGTATTTTGCTGAATTCTTCGGCTACCTCCAGTCTGCTGTTGAAGCCGACGACCTGGACGAAGTTCTCCGTGCCGGGGCAGGCCCTGCTTAGATTTACGGTGGTGGGCAGTTCCACTTCCGCGGGAACCGGCGCCACCGTGCCTGACAGTGCCTATATCAACAGGCTGAAGGCGTACTACAAGGCACCAGGGATCATAGACACAGTCTATAATCTGGCTATCGGCGGTAGCTGGGTAGGGGATGTGGACATCACGACGGCGCTGAACAAGGGAGCTCCTATCCTGCTGGTCAACTATCCTTCCAATAATTACAATGCGACTACCAATGCGGCTGCCATTGCCAAGTTCCAGGAGATAAAAGACAGCTGTGATGCAAGGGGCGTTCAGTTCTATTGTACCGGCACTGCGCCTCGGGGGATCACCAATTATGATGCCGCCGGCCGTGCGAACTTAATCGTGCTGAATGACAGTCTTCGGAACCGGTTTGGCTCCCGATTCATGGACTTCCTCACCCCGATGCTTGACACGACTAACAACGGCATCAAGGCAGCGTATAGTTATGGCGACGACATTCACGTCAACAATGCGGGACATGAACGTTATTTTCAGATCGTCAAGGCATTCAACATCTTTAAGAACAATATCTCGTCAGCAGCGGTCATAAATAGTCCGTCCCAGGTCTCGACGCTGGTGCGCGGGCTTGTGCCGGGGGTGCATCGATTCCAGGCCGCGGTACTGGATAAAGGCGGGTTTGCCGCCAGTGCTGTGGCAACCGTGAAGGTAAAAGCGATGGTGGTGCCGCGGAATCAGCCTCCTGTTGCGAAGGCGGGCGCCGATAAGACCATTACGCTGCCCGTAGCTGCGGTAAACCTTGATGGCAGTGCCAGCACAGACGATCATCATATCCTTACGTATAACTGGTCCGTGCTTAGCGGGCCGGGTGTCTCAGACGGGACCGTTTCCGCCCCGGTGTTGGCGACGCCTGGTGCGGTGACGACTATATTCAGTGGTCTGTCCCAGGGTATTTACAAGGTACAATTGACAGTAACGGACGATAGCAGCGCCGTGGGGCTTGACACTGTCATTGTCGCCGTGAATGCGGCTCCGCCACCACCACCGCCCAATCAACCGCCGGTGGCTCATGCGGGTGCGGCCCAGACGATCACCCTGCCGACGGCAAGCGCGAATCTGAGTGGCAGCGGCACTGATCCAGATGGAACTGTCGTTTCTTATATATGGAGCGAGGTTGGCGGGCCCGGTACTGCCAGCATAACCAATGGGGCGGGTGGGGCGGCGACCGTGAGCAGTCTTGTGCAGGGAGTATATCTGTTCCTTCTAACGGTGACGGATAATCTGGGTGCGAACGCAACCGACAGTATGACGGTGACGGTGAATCCGGCTCCTGTGGTGACTACGCGGGTCATCAACGTCAATCTCTATGGCTCGGCGACGTACAGCAATGCGGCCTGGAACAACTGGAACGTCGTATCCGGTCTTACCAGTGCTGTTCTCAAATACAGCGATGGCAGTACTTCCACTATTACTTCTGTCCTGTCTGCCCAGAACGGTTATTCGGACAATGGGGCCAGCTATCCTGTGACCATGTGTCCGCAGCAGGTGGGCCGGGATGCGAGTTATGCCACTTCGACCCGGACCAATACCCTGAAAGGGCTGGACAATACGAAGCTGTACGATATTCAGCTGTATGCGACCAGAGGAAATGCCGGGCAGACGACTCGCTTCACCGTGAATGGGACGAGTGTGGATATAGCAACGAACAGTAATTTCACCAACATCGCAACGTTCAGCAACGTGACGCCGAGCAATGGGAATATCGTCATCACGCTGACGAACCTCTCGACCTATAACTATCTGAACGGGTTTACCCTGACGGAGAAAACCGCTCAGATTACGGGTCAGGCAATCGTTGGGGCCGGGGTGACTGGTACCGGTAACAATCTGGCGACGGTGACGGCAGCGGCCCAACCGGTGCGGATCTTCCCCAATCCTGCTAAAGATCAATTCATCGTAGATGTGAACACGCCGCAGACGGGTGCGATGAAGATCTTGGTGTTAAATTCTTCCGGTGTGATGATCAGCCAGGTGGAATCGACGAAAACGCAGGCTGATGTCCAGGTGAAGATCCCGGCCGGCAGTCTGCCGACGGGAACTTATATTATCCGGGTGATCATCGGCAGCTGGGCGGCATCGACACAGGTGATAAAGCTATAATTTGGCGCTTAAATGGTGTCTCCTATTTTTTCAGGATCTTTGACCGCCAGACGCTGCGGGAGATATCCCACAAGGCGGACATTGAATCTTTAAATTCCTGTCCCATTGATTTTTGGGGGAAGAAGGAGTCGGCCCAGGATTCTCTCCAGATGCCTTTGAAATATTTGAGTATTTCCGGGTCGGTGGGTTCTACCACGTAGGAAAAGTCTCCTTCCCATTCGATACGGGTGGTCATGATATTGGGATGGGTACGCTCGACGATCTTCCAGCCGATGGAGTGTTTCGGGAGGTATTCCTGTACCAGTTCGACCAGGTCATAACTGACGTTGAAATTGAGTTTTTCCTTGTCCACGAGGTATAGGACGTTCTGGTGCTCGTGCATAATCCATTTGTGGGATTCTTTTGGGGAGAGGTATTCACCGAGGAGGGAGGGGAATTCTATGTATCCTCTTTTTGCTACGCGGAACTGTTCGCTGAGGAACCGTGTAGGGTTGGGGACGTGTTCCAGTACGTGGTTGCAGATGACATAGTCGAATTCTTTATCCTTGAAGGGGAGATCTTCTCCGTCTACATTCATGAACTGTTGGTTTTTCAGCACTTTGATGTCTCCGCTACGGTGGGAGTTGTCGTCTGCGTATTTGTCTACGACGATGTTGGAACGTGGGTGCGGATTATGGCCGCCGCCTACTTCCAGGACGCGGTCACTTTTTTTTACGGACAGATCGAAACGGCTTTTGGGATTCCTGATTTTCATTCGTTTAAGCGAGGAATTTTAATGTAAATTTGTTAAATATAAGTTTGATTTTCAAGTTTTTCTTATGTATTTTGGCAGGGTTTATCCAAATGGCTTCAGAGAGAAATAGCACCGGTTATGAAAAAGTGATGGTGGCCCTGGCCGCGATCTTTTTTCTGTACTTATTTTTAAAAATAATCTTTTTTTAATAAGGATGAGCAGAATATTGCAGGGGGGAAATAAAAGATTATCTGTTCGCCTCAGGGACTTTTATGAACAGTATTTTATCCTCGAGAAGCTGAATAACTGGGTGGGGTACACGTTGGGTATAGGGGTAGCTCTTCTCATTGGGGTTATCACTCCTTTTCAGCCGATGTTCGGGATGGGTCTTGTGGGGGCGATCATCGGGATCATCGTCCTGGTGACCATTCTTTCCAATACCGTGGCGGGGCTGTACATCAATGCTTTCTATGCCTTTTTTATCTACTTTATCACCAGGATCGCCAACATGCCATCTTTCCCTGTGGGAGTGGTAACCGATCTCCTTATTTATGTCACGTTTCTCAGTCTTTTTTTGAGAAGGCTGAACTGGAAGGAAATGTTTGGCAAGTTTTCACGCTCGGCAATCGGGGGACTGATACTGATAAATGTGCTTTATTTGTTGCTGCAGTTCTTTAATCCCAATGCTCATAGTTTTGATGGATGGTACCAGGCGTTTCGCAGGGTATTTGGCGCTGTCCTTCTGCTTCTAACCTGTTTTGCGGCCTTTGACAACTACGAGCAGATGAGGAAATTTTTTTATTTTCTGTTTGGGCTGTGTGCTTTTGCAGGGTTTTATGGCTGTGTTCAGCAATGGCATGGTCTGTTCCCTTTCGAAATAGATGCTGCCGTGATGATGGCGACGCATGGCAGCGGTGTAATCGATCCCAATTACCGTAAGTTCAGCACCTTCCCGGATTGCAGCGCCTTTGGCACCCTGATGTCAGCTGCTGCCGTATTTTACCTGGTGCTGGCCATGTATGAACAGCGGCCCAAATACAGGAATGGTATGTTGCTTGGCGTGTTATTCATGATCATGGGGATGGGGTATTCCGGTACAAGAACGGCCAATGCCATGCTGGTGGCGGGTATATTTATGTATTGCCTGTTGACGATCGACAAGAAAGGCACCCGGATCTTTGCGGGTATTGCTGCGTTCCTACTGATCGTCATCCTTTACGCGCCGTTCTACAGCAATGCGACCATCAACCGGTTCCGTACTACTTTTCAGTCAAAGAAAGACGCCTCGTACCAGTTGCGGCTTGCGAACCGGGCATTCATCCAGCCCTATATTTATTCACATCCTATCGGGGGTGGGCTTGGAACCACGGGGGGGACGGGGCAGGCGTTCAACCCGGGTCATTTTCTGGCGGGTTTTTCGCCGGACGGGGCGTATCTCCAGAGGGCGTTGGAGACCGGGTATATCGGCATGATCCTAGGCTGTTTGCTTTATTTCCTGATCCTGAAAAAGGGCATCCAGGGGAGTTTCCGAAGCCGGAGTGAAAAGGTCAAAATACTTTGCGCCGCTGCAACTGCGAGCCTGTTCTCCTTATATGTGGGGGAATATACACAGGTGGCCATTGGCCAGATCACGGATATGGTCTTTTATTATCCCATTCTTGCTTTGCTGATGAAGGAGGAGGAGATCGACCGGCGGGCTGTGGCCGAGCATATATAAGGAAACCCAAAACCTACCGTTTAAAATATTATGAAACTAGCTGTGAAATACGATCGTGTCTGTGCCTTTTCAATTTTCATTTTTATAACCTGGGTATTTCTTATTGAGCTGTTTGTGCTGAAGCGGACGGGGGGTGTCATCAGCTATCCGCTGGATGATGCCTTTATTCATATGGCTCTTGCCAAGAATCTTGCTTTTCATGGCAACTGGGGTATCAATCCGTACGAATTCGGATCTGCTTCTTCTTCTATTTTTTATACTTTGTTACTGACCGTGCTGTTCCTCGTCTTTCGCGGGGGCATTATCATTCCCCTGCTGATAAATGTAGTGGCCGGCGTGTTGTTGCTCATCACGGTCAACCGGTGGCTGCGCCGGCAAGATATAAGTGAAAGGGCCCGTTTAATCATATTACTGCTATTGATAGTGATCACTCCGCTGCCCATCCTTGCGATAACCGGCATGGAGCATACTTTACAGTGTCTTTTTGATTTTCTTTTTATATTCGGTTTTGCCGGATGGTGGGAAGATGCGCGGCGGTCCGGTTCGTCCACTCCTTTTCCGACCCGTCTTTTTGTTTATTCCGTGCTGGTAACATCGATCCGGTTCGAGGGGATGTTCCTGGTGGGTTTTGTGTGTCTCATTCTCCTTTATCATAGAAAAATCAGGCTTAGTGTTTTGTTGGGTATTGTCGCGCTTTCTCCTGTTATCCTGTTTGGTATTTTTTCGGTGATGAAGGGCAGTTATTTTCTTCCCAATTCCGTTCTGTTGAAGTCCGAAAGCCTGAGGTTTACCGTAAGGGGTATCATCGATTATCTCTCGAACGGTATCGGTCAGAAGCTAACGGTCATCAATCACCTCCGTGGCAAGGCTACATTCAAGCCGGAAATAGACCTGCTTGCCACCCAGCAATTGCTGATCATTCTGCCGGTAGGGTTTCTTTTATTTCGTAAATATATTGGGGAGCGGATTTCCTACGTTACTATCCTGATCATTCTTGCGGCTACCACTGTGCTACATCTTTGGTTTGCGTCCACGGGATGGTTTTACCGGTATGAAGCCTATCTTATTTTCTGTTCGGTGGCCGTTCTGGGGGTATTGTTCGTCAAATACGGGAAGTTCATTTGGCAGGAGAGGGGGAAGGGGGATCTGCTGCTGGCCGGCTTGCTGGCTTTCGCGCTGTTCTTTCCATTTGTCTTCCGGAGTTCGGCGGCATTTGATCATGCTGTCACGGCCTGTGTGAATATCAACCAGCAGCAATACCGGATGGGACAATTTTTGAAGAAGTATTATCCCGAAACGAAGGTAGGGTTTAACGATGCCGGCGCCATTTCCTATTACACCGGAGGTGACAACCTTGATCTTTGGGGGTTGGGGAATATCGATGTGGCGCGGAGCAAGAAGAGTGGAAAGTGCAGTCCGGAGTTTCTTTACGAGCTAAGCAGGAAGCGGGATATCAAGTTTGCCATTGTCTATGACAGCTGGTTCAGCGACACGCTGCTTCGGCATTGGGATAAGGTAGCCACGTGGAGTATAAAGAACAATGTCATTTGCGGGGACAGTATTGTCACTTTTTATGCGGTGGATCCGACGCTGAAAGGGGATCTAAAGGAGAAACTGCAGGACTTCGGGCCTCAGCTGCCTGAGTCGGTTGGGATAAAATACTATTGATGGTTGGGATAAAATGCTATTGATATGGCCGGATATATAAAAAGTCTTGATGGGGTAAGGGCGCTGGCGATACTGCTGGTGATGGCTTTTCACGTCGAGATCATTCATTATGGGTGGATGGGAGTGCAGCTCTTTTTTGTGTTATCGGGTTTTTTGATCACGGGAATTCTGTGGAAGGACAAGTTTGCCGTAAGCACTGTGCCGGGCAAGCTGAAGAAATTCTGGGTGAGGCGGAGTCTGCGTATTTTTCCGTTGTATTTCGGCTATTTGTCCTTGTTTGGCATCAGTTACCTGGCCTTTCATTTTCCCGGTTATTACCGGTCGTTGATCCCCTACCTGGCGAGCTATACTTTTAATTTTACGCGGACCTCGAAGATCTGGGAGCAGACTCCATTGTTCACCCATCTCTGGTCGCTCTGTGTAGAAGAGCAGTTCTATCTTTTTTTTCCGCTGATCGTGTTTTTTTTCCCGCCCCGTTGGATAAAGGGTTTGATGGTGGCTGTAATCTTTCTGTCTCCGCTTTCGCGTTACTTTTTAGGGGAGTACTATAAGAGCAAGGGGTTATTGCCGGCTGTAACGGCGGATGCTGTCTACTGGAATACGCTGAGTCACCTGGATGCCTTTTTTATGGGGGGTATTATCCCGGTGCTGGGGCTGGATAAAAAGATCAGGCGGCCGCAGTGGCTGCTGTTGGGTGCGGGGTTGCTGGTACTGGTGGCGGGGATGATCAATTTTGGTTTTAGTCCTTCCCAATGGCCTTACCTGGCCGATATGGGGTACAGCCATGGGCGGGTAGGTAACTATGAGCATGTATGGCATTATTCGCTTCTGAATATCTTTTTTGCTTCTTTCCTGCTGATGCTGGTGAGTCCTTTTGGCGGCAGGGTGGTGCGTCTTTTTCACCGGGTGCTGGAGCTGGACTGGCTGGTACGGATCGGGAAGGTTTCCTATGGGATGTATATTTTTCACTGGGCCGTCTACTATTATTTTTACGACAGGTTGTTCCATTCCGACAAATTGCTGTTGAATATCCTCTTTTTTATTCCCTATGCGGGGGTCGTATATGGTGTGGCGTGGGTGAGCTACCGGTGGTATGAAAGCTGGTTCATTGCATTAAAGGACCGGTTTTTTCCTACCGGCGGGGAGGTCATTGCGGTCCCTACAAATTCATCTTCTTTAACTGGTCGATAGCGTGATCGCAGGCGCGTGCGGTCAGCGCCATATAGGTCAGCGATGGGTTCTGGCAGGCTGCGGAGGTCATACAGCTGCCATCGGTGATAAAAACATTCTTCACGTCGTGCATTTGGTTGAAGCTATTGAGTACGGAGGTTTTGGGATCCTTTCCCATCCGGGCTGTGCCCATTTCGTGGACGGCGGTGCCGCCGGGGAGGGCGTGGCTATAGGAGTGGATATTGGTGAAGCCGGCGGCTGAGAGCATTTCCCTGGAGCTGGCTTCTATGTCTTTACGCATCGCGTCTTCGTTCTCGTGGTATTCGAAATGAACTTTTACCAGGGGGAGTCCCCACTGGTCTTTTTGAGTGGGGTCGAGGCTGACCCGGTTGTCAAAATAGGGGAGAGTTTCGCCCCATGCACCCATCCAGAGGCTCCAGGGGCCTGGTTTCACCAGCTCTTTTTTGAAGCCGGCGCCGAATCCGGGAGTTTGTGCTCCTTTCCCGTCCCATTCTATCCTGCTACCGACGGCCTGATAGGCATAACCCCGCAGGTAGTCCTTGCGATTGGTGGAGGGGTCGATGTTGCGGAAGCGTGGGATATATATGCCTGTTGGTCTTCTGCCGTAATAATACTGGTCTGTGTATCCTTCGTGTTCGCCTGTTGCGCCGGTGCCGATGAAATGGTCCATCAGGTTATGGCCTACCTGGCCGCTGGAGTTGCCGAGGCCATTGGGGAATCTCCGGGAGGTGGAGTTCAGCAGCAGGGCGGCTGTGGCGATGGTAGAGGCATTGAGGAAGAGGATGCGCGCATAATATTCCGTGACCTGCCGGGTATGGGCGTCCATCACCCTTACGCCGCTTGCGCGGTCGTTCTTCTCGTCATAGATCACTTCGATGACGATGGAGTCCGGTATGAGCGTGAGGTTGCCTGTGGCGGCGGCGGCGGGGAGGGTTGCTGCGTTGCTGCTGAAATATCCGCTGAAGGGGCAGCCCCGGTCGCAGAGGTTGCGGTATTGGCATGGGCCTCTTCCACCGACAGCCTTGCTGAGATTGGCTACGCGTCCGATGGTCACTGTTCGGTCCGTGAAATGTCCTTTGATCTTATCCCTGAAGTGTTCTTCGATGCAGGTCATGTCCATTGGGGGAAGGAATTTGCCGTCTGGCAGGTGGGGCAGTCCTTCTTCCTTTCCGCTGATGCCGGCGAAAGATTCGACATAGTCGTACCAGGGGGCGATGTCTTTGTAGCGGATGGGCCAGTCTACGCCGTGGCCATCCTTTGCATTGGCCTCAAAGTCCAGGTCGCTGAGGCGGTAGCACTGGCGGCCCCAGGTGAGGGATCTTCCGCCTACCTGGTAACCCCGGATCCAGTTGAAGGGTTTGTCCTGTATATAGGGATGTTCTTTGTCGCTGACATAAAAATGTTTGGAGGCTTCGTTGTAGGCGGCGCTTTGAACGGGGTTTTCCTGTTTTTCCCTGAGCGAATTATTGAGGTGGTGGGGGAAGTCCCAGGGGCCGAGGAAGGCTGTCGTATAATCTTTGACGTGTTGTACGTCCCGTCCTCTTTCAATTACCAGGGTCTTTAGCCCTTTCTCGCAGAGCTCTTTGGCAGCCCAGCCTCCGCTGATCCCGGAGCCGACGACGATGGCATCAAAACGTTGGTCACCCATTGGTTGTGGTTTGGTTTTTATTTTGTCGCCCAGGTCTTTTGACCCGGGAGCATTGGCATACAGCCCTGAAAACGTCCAGGTACTGCCAGGTAGTTCAGTGCCCGGGTGGCTCCGGCCCGGGAGGTACAGTAACCTTCCACTGTAAGGTTCTTTAAAGTGGAGAAGAAAGATGTTCCCAGGTAGCGGGTTTGGATCTTGCCGGCGATGCCTCCCCAGGGGCGACCTTCTTCCTCAAAGTGTCGCAGGATCTGTTCCTGTTGGCTGGCGGTACACTGCGGATATGCTTTATCATATTTTGACAGGCTGTAGGATCTCAGGTCTTTGAGGCCGTCGATGAACTTATTTTGAACTTTTGTCTCCGTACAATCGCGGATCATCAATAGGATATAGTCGTGGACTCCTGCTTCCTTTGCGCCTGGTGTATCTGTTGCCGGGATGATGGTTTCGGCCAGGGCGGCGAGTAATTCCCGTTGTCCGGACAGGAAGGCAAGATCCGGTTTTTTATTCCAGTCGTACCATTTATATCCCGAGAAGAGGAGTCCTCCACCGGCGCCTACTACCAGGATTCGGCCTATGGCTGTACGTCTTTTCATATCAGGGCTGGTTTTGAAGGGTGACTGGCGCGGCCGGTGCCGATGGCGGCGCGGGGGCCCGTTTTTTTGATTTCCGGAAGGAGAAAAGCCACCATCCCGGTTTTTCGAAGATAAACAAGTTGTAGATGATTACCGGTATTGTTACGCCCATTGCGATGCCTCCCAGCAGCAGGATGACAACATTATGGATACCGAAGACCTTCATAAGTATCATCCGGGTGAAGGCGGCTACCAGGACGTGCATGACATAGATGTAGAGGGAATGGTAACCCAGTACCCGGAGGAAGGACAGGCTATTCCAGGCCTGGAGGCGGAATGCGATGACCAGCAGGAAGAGGCAGCCGATCAGGGCGATCCCAAGGAACAGGGCTAAGCTTACCGTATGTGTTATATAATACCATTGGGAGAGGCCGAAGACGGGAATGAGTGCGAAGAGCAGCCAGTATTGGCGGAGAAAACGCTGGACCCGGTCTTCGAAAAAGTATTTTGACAATATATCTCCAAGGGCAAAGAAGATATACAGGCTCATCCAGTCGGACAGCATTGAAATAGCCTGTACATAGGGTGCCGTGAAATACAGGATCAGGCCGATTCCCAAGTGCAGCCAGGGTCTTTCGGTTACAAAACCTTTCCCGTCCCGGCCGATGGTCTTCAGCAGCAGGTAAAATGCAGAAGCATTGAACAGAGCCGGCAGGTACCAGAACTGGTCCAGGTTGCGGGGTTGGTAGAACAAGTAGGTATAATCGATCCAGGTCCTGTCCGAGTTGGTATAACGGGACAGGACGATCTGCAGGGTGATCTGAAGGGTGGCCCAAATAAAGTAGGGGTAGAGGAGATTGTCGAGTTTGATCACGAACACTTGCCGGATGGATCTTTTGGCGAGAGAGGTTTGGATAAAAATCCCGGAAAGGAGAAAGAACAGGGCCATGCGGAAGCTGTAAAAGATCTCGTTGGCGTTGCGGATGTAAGGCGGGATCGTCACTCCGCTGCGGCCGATGCCGATCATGACGTGTCTGTACACGACAAGAATGATGGCCAGGCCTTTGAGGTAGTCTACCCAGGCCAGGCGGCTCTTTTCGAGTATGGATAAATTAAAAGCCTTGTCTAGTAATCTTCTGGTTTGTTCCCCGAGGTTACCCATTTCAATTGATTGCAGTTTCCAATCGCGTTCCGATGATGTTTTCCAGCTGGATCTTGATAAGGTCCTGTTGCAACTGGAGGTTCAGTTTTTTTGCGACGTCGTCGCTAAATGATTTGTTGGCGATGTTGTAGATCTCTATCGTGATGGCGCCGTCTTTGAATCTTTTTTCGGTTTGTGCGAGGGCGGCCTGTTCGTCGAGTACGATCTGGTTCTGAAGGGCGATGAGGGACGAGTACATTTTATACTGATGGTATTTGCTCAATACGTCAGAGCGGATGTCGCGGGCGAGCTGTTCCTGAGTGGAGTGGCTGACGGCGACCTGTTCCCTGGCGATCTTGATCTGGGGTCCCAGGCCGAAGATGAGGCCGAGCGGGATGTTTATGCCAAAGAAGAATTTTGGGTATACATAAGCAGTATTCGGGTTTTGTTTGGCAAAGGTCTGGTCGTTGTAGTTACCGGAGATGGTCAACAGGTTGAGCCAGTTCCTTTTTGTAGCGAGGAGCGATTTCTCGGCTATTTTATTCTGGTGATCAGAGATCTCGTACTTAGGTCCCTGGAGGGCGAGGGTTACCAGTTTTTCTTCTATCATTTCCTCGGTATTTACCTGCCGGTAGACGGGGCTGCTGTTGGCCTTTGCCGGTGCACCGGGGCGTGTTTCTTGCGCGGTGGCTGAGATATGAAGGACCAATAGCGAACAGGTGAGCAGAGAAAGGGTGGAGGAGTGTTTTAATAAAGATAACTTCATGCCGATGATGATTTGTTTTTATGTGACGTTTACATTTTCAGGATCGACCATATTCAGGACGGCTCCGCAAAACTTCCCGTTCAGTCCTTTGAAGAAATCGATGGAGTCCTTGTCCACCTGTTTGATGATGTGCGTGGCTGAAAAGACGGCGATGACACCGTCCACATATTGTACCAGTTCGCGGGCGTCGGAAAAATCATTTAGTGGCGGGCCTTCAAGGAAAATAAAATCGAATTCCGTCGTCAGAGTATGCAGGTGGTGGAGTATATTTTCGCGGGGTAGTATTTCGGATGGGGTATAGTCTCCGCCTTCGGCTCCGATAACGGACACGTAACCGACGCCGATGTCTTTGGCGGCTTCTTTTATCTGGTCGATCAGGGCCCTGGAACTGGTTCTGTCAGGATGGATCTTTTCCAGGATGGGGTCTGCATGGAGTCTCGACGTCAGGTCCGGGTTACAAAAGTTGGTATCGATGATGAGGATCTTTTTTTTGCTAAGGCTCATGCTATAGGACAGGGCTTCGATGAGTGTTGTTTTTCCCTCTCCTTTTTTTGTGCTGGCGAAAAGGAAGATCTTTTTGCCGCTGCTTTCCACTTCGTGTCTCAGTTTGCGAAGGGCTTCGCGGAATATATTATGGCGTTTGTTATTGAGGGCGTCCGGGGTGGTCTCGAGGATCGTCGTTATCTCCCGGAGCGTCTTGTTTTTGAGGTTCATCAGGTTGACCATGCTTATCAGTTTCAGGTCGACCATTTTGGAGAAGATGATGGGGGTCTTGATGGAGGAGTCGAGCGTGGCCAATACGACGATGATCAGAATAGTGAAGATCATGGCCGATGCTCCGGCCATGCCTACCATCAGGATCCGTTTGGAGGGTTCCGGCTCGATGGCGGGCTGTGCCATGAGGACCTGGCGGAAATTATTGACCGAGGAGGTATTGATGTCCATCGCGTCATTGTATTTCTGTTTGGCGGCCTGGTATTCCTTATTGGCGACTTCGGCGTCCTTTAGCAGTCCTTCCAGGACCGTGCTTTTGCCGGCGTCTTTTGTCAGGGCTGCTTTCAGGGAGTTGATCTTCTCCTGGATGGCGGAAATGTTGCTATTGGAGGCCTGAATATTGAGTTCCAGGTCTGCCTTTTGGTCCAGCAGGGAGGATCTGGATGATTCGGGAGCAGCTTCTGTATTTTCTGGCGAAGCGGTCTGTATCTCATTGACCTTGGCCTGGTATTCCGCGTTCAGCTGGTTGTATTTTTTTAGGAGGGCGGGGTCGGATGATCCACCGTTCACGTAGGCGGTGTATGCTTCTCCCACTGCCCGCCGGAGGATAACCAGTTCATCGTTTTTGGTGGAGGAAGTTCCGGTTCCGCCGCCTTTCTTACCGCCGGTGAGGGCGGCCAGTTTTTGGTTCACCCGTTGAAGGGAGAATTGCTGGGAGGTGAGTTTGCTTTTGGTGTCTGTAAGCGTTGTTTCCAGGCTCATGATGAGGTCCAGGGTGCTGCTGTTCTCCTGGCTGATGTCTACCGAGCCGTTCTGTCGCAGCAATGCATTCTTTGCGTCGAGGTCCTGTTTTTTCTTATCGAGCAGGCTTTGCAGGGTGTCGATGGATTCCTGGCTTCTGTTGCTTCGTACGTTCTTATAATACCGGAGGAATTGCTGGAAGGCTGTATTTACGATGTAGGCGGATAGTTCCGGATTTTCGGTGACGCAGTCGATCTGGATATAGTCCGTGTTTGGCATCCGGGCGATATAAAGTGTTTTACCGATGTTCTTATAGTCATAACCGTACAGGCCGAGATATTCCAGCAATTTTTTTTGTTCGGGGTTGAAGGAGGTGAGGACGCTCATGGACTCCAGTTTTTGCTGATAGACTTTTTGTGCGTCGGGTATATTGATCTCGCGAAAGAGCTGGGACTTTCGTTTTTCCGCATTCAGCACGCGGAATGGGGAGGCGTTGTTGAGGTCGTGCAGGATGAGGTTATAGGAGATCAGGCTCAGGACGGTGGGGGAATTCCAGGTGACGATGGCATTGTTGAACTTGGTATCGGCATCGAACATGCTGAAATTCTCGTTGTTGACCTTGATCTCATCGGTGACGGCAAAGCCGGTAGAGATCTGGGCAGTGGACCTATAAAATTTGGGCTGTTTGGATGTAAGAAAATAGGCTACGGCTATAGCAATGATTGCCGCTCCAATGATGATCCACTTTCTCTTCAGCAGAACTCTGAACAGGTATAAGACATCCATCGAATTTTATTTTTAAAAGGACAACCCATTACTTATGCAAGAAACAGGGGATAAGTTATTAGTTTGTTGTGTTATGTGTATTGTGAATTTTTTAAATATTTTATTCACAAGGTGTTTTTACGACTGTAAATATAGCACCATATCCACAGACCTGCAAGCTTCCCGTGAGTGGATAGGACTAAAATAATTATAAACATTTGGCAGCTCAGAGGAAAATGTTTTACCTTAGCCGCGGATTTTATCGCATTTAGTCCAAGGATCCTAGAAAATTCAAACCTGCCGTCCAACTCCAGAAAAGTCATCCTTACTTCTTATTTAGGCTTGAAACATCCTTTTAAACGACTATTTATGCGGAAATTTTACTTATTAACTATTACCTTTTTGTGCTTAACCGGGGCCATGGCCCAGGCTCCTGGTGGAGTCGCCGGAGCTACGCTTTGGATACATTCCGGCAGTGGCACCAGCACCACTACTAACGGGAGTCCCCTGGACACCTGGACTTATTTGAATGACGGCACCAAGTCTTTTGCAGGCACTGCCGGGGCGAGACCTACGTTTGCGACCAATCAGATCAATTTCCAACCTGCTATTGTGTTCAACAATTCCCTTATGGATGGACCGACGGGGGCTCTTGCGCCAATCACGGCCGGGAATGATGCGTACACTATTTTTGCGGTGTGGAATTCCACCGTTACTGTTGCTATACAGCGAGTATGGTCCCAGCGTTCGACCGCGTCAGCGGGTGATGGCGGGGCGCTTTGGCTGTACAACGGCAATTACGGCGACCAGGCTGAGCTTGGTCCTTCTTTTACGCAGGGGGCAGTACAGCCTTTTTCGTTGGGCACCTGGTATATCAGCCAGGTCAGTCTGCTGAATCAGGCCACGAATGATGTGACGGTGACCGATCAGACCAACCTTGCGACAACACCTGCCGTGGGCAGCACGTTTGATCCTGCCGGCACGCCCGCCAATGATGGTGCCGGGCAGCGTAGCATCGCCAATATCCTGAACCGTCTCGGGTCGCGCAATAGCGCTACTGAAGAGCCATTTTTGGGTGACCTTGCGGAACTGATCGTTTTCAATAATACGATAACGCCGGCGCAGCAAGCGAGCATATTCTCTTATTTGTCCCTTAAATATGGCATTCCCACCAATACGAGCCTGGTGAATTCCAGCGGCGCGACCATCTGGGATAATTCTGTGAATACGACCTATAATCATGGCGTATTCGGAATCGGGATCGACAATGGTTCGGGTCTTTCTGTAACCTCGTCGAACAGTGCTCTTACCGGTAATGGCGTGCCGCCTGCCGGCGATGCCAATGTCATCCTGTCCAATGCATCTTCGCTGGTGAACGGTACTTACCTGATGATCGGCAATGACAATGCAACTTTTGCTGAAACGGGTTTGAATGTTCCCCTGGCTGCAGGGGCTTCTTTGAGGCTGACGCGGCAGTGGAAGGTTCAGAATACGGGTACTCCCGGGACTGTGACCGTGGCTTTTGATCTAAATAGTGTTACTCATTCCGGTGCTTCGGCAGCGGACTATCGTCTGATAGTAGATCAGGACGGCAATGGCAATTTCCTGGACGGCTCCCAGCTCTATTATGCTCCGGACACCTATAGCGGAAATGTGGCTACGTTCAATAATATCGATCTCAGCGGCAGCCCTGTAGTTGCGCTGATCACTGCTGCTGCTGCCGGTACGCCTTTGCCAGTGACCTGGGAAGGGTTTACGGCCAGCGTAAAGGGCCAGGATGTTACCCTTGATTGGAAGGTGAGCAATATTACAGGCGCCAACTCTTACCAGGTAGAGTATGCCGAGAATGGTAAGGATTTTGCGCCCATAGGCACGGTGAGCAACCAACCCGATGTCAATGAATATAGTTTTGTCCACACGAATGTACCTGCCGGTTCGCATGCGTACCGGATCAAGGAAGTGGATTTCGACGGTAAGTTCATTTACAGTAAGGTGAATGTTGTAAATATTCTGGGTTCGGGGCTTATCATGCGGGTATTGGGCAATCCTGTGGTTACGGGGTCGGCTACTTTGGAGATAGTCGCCGCTGGTAATATCGGAAAGGCGAGCATTGATCTGTTCAGTCTTTCGGGTGTGAAGAACAGCACTCGTCTTCAGTCGCTGAATTCCGGCTCGAATATCGTCAATATACCGGTGGACGGGTTGGCGGCCGGGACTTATGTCATCAAGGTCATGGTGAACGGGAATGTATATACGACCCGGTTCACGAAAGTAAATTAGAGGATCTAATTAATCTGAAATAACAAGGGCCGCCTCAGTCTTAGCTGAGGCGGCCTCTTTATTTTTTATTGTTATTGTACTTGTATGCGGCGGGCTTTTTCCCAGGCACCGGACTGGCTTCCTTTCAGGAAGCGGATGAATCCGAGTACGACGGAAAAGTTCATGAATACAAAATAGGCTATGAGTCTGGCGGGTTTGATCTTGTTCAGCGCGGGGAAAACGCTGGTTGCGATGGCTGTCCCGTAGAAGGCTGTCTGCCCGAGTAAGAGGAGGGTATACGGGGTGCCTGCGTGGCAGGCCACGAGGATGATGTTGGCGATGAGGGCGAGGATCATACCCAGCGGGCTGAGTGTCCATCGTAGGACGCGGTGGGAAATATAGAGAAAGGAGAGG
>Ga0193716_1000623_pt1 | contig 21436 bp, 22 predicted proteins | sample U2c1metaG_FD_145901 | JGI IMG/M metagenome (GOLD analysis project Ga0193716, IMG submission 145901) | Soil microbial communities from a riparian zone of the East river system, Colorado, United States - U2c1 | ecosystem: Environmental > Terrestrial > Soil > Riparian zone | place: USA: East River...
CAAGGAGGTCGAGGGCATGATCGAGGGGCGGCCCTGGCTGCGCAGCATATTCACGGTCAGCGGCCAGAGCATCCTCGATGGCATCGCCCTGCCGAACCGCGCCTTGATCATCGTGGCGCTGAAGCCCTTCGACGAGCGCAAGGATCCAAGCCTCTCGGTCTTCAGCGCGTTGCGCGAACTCAATCTCGCCTTCCGGCAGATCGCCGCCGCCAACGTTTTCGTCTTCAACCTGCCGCCGATTTCGGGCCTCGGCAACGCATCGGGTTTCGAGTTCCAGCTGCAGGCGCTCTCGGGCGCCGCACCGAGCGATCTCGCCGCCGTGGCGCGCGCCGTCGTTGCCGCCGCGGCGAACGAACCGGCGCTTGCCGGCGTTTTCACGACCTACGGCGCCGCCACGCCGCAGGCTTTCCTCCAGCTCGACCGGGAACGGGCCCAGACGCTCGGGATCTCCATCAGCGATATCTTCAACGCGCTGCAGACCTCCATGGGCGGCACCTACGCCAACGATTTCAATCTGTTCGGCCGTACCTGGCAGGTGAAGATCCAGGCCGACGCATCGGACCGCAAGACGATCCAGGACATCTTCCGCGTGCGCCTGCGCACCGCGCAGGGCGACCTGGTACCGCTGCAGGCCGTGGCCAACGTGGAGCTGGTCACGGCGCCCTCGACGATCATCCGCTACAACAACGTCCGGTCGGTGACGATCAATGGCGGACCGTCTCCCGGGCATTCCTCGGGCGAGGCCATCGCCGCCATGGAAAGAGTTGCGGCGGCGACCCTCCCGGCGGGCTTTTCCTACGAATGGACCGGCACGGCGCTGCAGGAACAGCAAGCCTCCGGCCAGACGGCCTTCATCCTCGGATTGGCGGTGGTCTTCGCCTATCTGTTCCTGGTCGGACTTTACGAAAGCACGGCAATCCCGGTCGCGGCGCTGCTCTCCGTCGCCGTCGGCCTGTTCGGCGCCATGGCGGCGCTCTATCTGAGCGGGTTGGACAACAATATCTACGCCCAGATCGGCATCGTGGTGCTGATCGCGTTGGCGGCGAAGAACGCCATTCTGATCATCGAGTTCGCCATGGAGCAGCGAAAGGCCGGGCGCGATATCGCGGGCGCCGCCATCGAGGCGGCGACCTTGCGCTTTCGCGCCGTGATGATGACCTCCTTCGCCTTCATTTGCGGGTTGGTGCCGCTGGTCATCGCCTCGGGCGCGGGCGCCGCCACCCAGCGCGCCGTCGGCACGGCGGTGTTCGGCGGCATGATCGCCGCGAGTTTCCTCGGAATCTTCGTGATCCCAGGCCTCTATGTGCTGCTCGAGACCATGCGCGGGAAAATAAAGGGCGTGCTGCAGCCGAAAACCGAAGCCAAGCCCGCCGACACCGCGCACTGAAACCCTCGACCCGAAAGGCATCGAGGGCCTTCGAGGGACCTGCTGCTCAGCCTTTGGTTTTCAGCGGCTCGAACTCGAACACCAGGCGCGTGCGCGTGACCTCGGCGAAACGCTTCAGCGTGCGCCACGACGGCGTCGCCCGTCCGCTCTCCAGCCGTGCGATCGTGCTCTGCGATGTGTTCATGCGCGTCGCCAGTTGGGTTTGCGTGAGCCCGGCGCGCATCCGCGCCCTGATCAACGCCGCAGCGATCTCGAATTCCGTATCGCCAACCGATTGCCCATGAGGATTTTCACCGGACATTAGTGACCCAACCGACAAAGTCGCTCAAAGAAACTAGCATGGCCGAATTGTCTTGTGCGCCGGTCCGACTGTCGAGATGTTTTTTCGTTTCCCGCGTTTGAAGGCGGCGATGGGGTCCGTCGTTTACGCTGCGGGTCTCAGGCCTTCCGCCGAATCGCGGGCGGGCGGAAACGAAATAAGGAACTGCGCCCCGCCTTCGGCGCGGTTGCTGGCGGTCATTTCACCGCCCATGCGATTGACGATATCGTAACTGATCGACAGGCCAAGCCCGGTGCCCTTGCCCGCCGGTTTGGTGGTGAAAAACGGCTCGAACAGGTGTGGCAGCGCGTGATCCGGGATTCCCGGGCCATCGTCCTCTATGGTCAGGGTGACGCGCTTGGTCGCCTGATCGACGCCGACGCGGACGTCGATGCGTCCGATTGAACCGCGCTCGGGGAGCGGCCGGCGATCGACCAGAGCATCACGGGCATTGTTGACCAGATTGATGACGACTTGCTGGATGCGGCCCGGTTCGCCCACGACCAGCGGCCCCTTCGGCAGGTCGAGGTTGAATTGTATGCGGCTAAGGCGCATCTGCTCCTGCAACAGATCGCAGCCGACGCGGACCGCTTCCGAGAGTTCGAACGGCTGGGCATCATTGCCCGGTTTGCGGGCAACCGTACGCAAGTCACGGATGATGCCCGAGGCGCGCTCGGTCTGTCCGGCGATGCGCTCGAGCTTCTGCTTGAGGAATGCGGCCAGCGGCCCGGGCAAGTGGATGGCATCCGGCCCCTCGAACTCTTCCACGACGCTTTCGGCGGCGAGGCGGATGACCGCCAGGGGCTGATTGATCTCGTGCGCTACGCCCGAGGCCATCTCGCCCAGATTGGCCAGCCGCGAGGCGTCGAACAGGCGGATCTCGGCCAGCCGCCGCTCCGTGTCGTCGACGCCGATCAGCACGATGTAGCGTAGAATCCCTTTCTCGTCCTGAACGGGGTTGGCGGTGACCCGCACGATCCGGTGGCCGCCCTTGCCGTCGGCCGTCTTGGTCTCGAACTCGACCGGCTTCAGCCGTTCTTGTCCCGTGACGCCCAGCCACTCCTCGAACGTAGCCTGCGGCAGGCCGCCGAACGCCAGTTCATCATAAGATGCGCTATGGGCCTGGTCGGCTGTAAGCATCAGCAGATCGAGCAATGCCTGATTGGCCATGACGACGTGCCGTTTGCGATCGAGCATGAGAATGAATGCACCGGTCGACTGGAAGATCGAATTGAGCAGCTCCATTTCGTGATCGAGCTTGCGCGCCAGCATTTGCTGTTCATGGATGTCGCGAATGACGCCACCCATGCCGCCGGTCGAGGTCTTGAGCTTGAGCTGCATGAACCGTCGCGCACCATCGCCGCGGACGAATTCGCAGACAATGGTCTCGGCCTTCTCCAGCGTGCCCTGCATGCCATCGAGCACGGCCACGACACGGGCGCGGTCCTCCGGCGCAATCAGCGTCAGTAATGACGTACCGATCAGCCGCGCCGGCAATATCCCCAGGACTTCACCGGCTGCGTCGCTGGCATAGGTGATGCGCAGCGTCTGATCGACCGAAACGACCACATCGGGCAGCGAGTCCACGAGTTCGACATAGCGCCGCTCGCTCGCCGCCAACAATACCTCGCGTTGCTTGAGCTCGGATATGTCGACGCGCAACACGACGCGGCCGCCGCCCGGCATATCGGCGAAATAGACGCGCCTCCAATCGCCATTCGGCCGGAGCACTTCCTGGGCAACGCCGTGATTGAAGATGGCCATCTGCTCATCGAGCCAAGCTTCCCAATCGCGGTCCGGCTGGGCCGCGCGGAACTTGTCGACGGTCTGTTGAAGCAGTTCTCGCAAGGTCTTGCCGCACGGATCTCCCGTTATCCACGCGTTGGACAGACGAGCCTCCTGGTTGAACAGCATCAAACGGCCATCCCGGTCGAACTCGGTGAAATCCGCCGGCACGACATCGATGGCGGCCCGCATGCGCTCGCGCGCAGCGTTGGCGGCATCGCGCTCGACGGCGAGTTGACGCGTCTTTCGTAGCAGCAATGCGGTGAACCAGAGCACCAGCAGGCAACCCGCCAATGCGGCGCCCAGAATGGCGTATTGCACGGGCGTCGCTTCGACGAGAATGCGGTGGCGGTCGAGAGCGGCCCGCAGCCTCAGGGGCCACCCCGGCACAACTTCCTCGGCAACGATGTAGCGACCGGCCGCCAAGGCCTCGGCTTTGGCCGGAATCAAGCGATCGTCCGCGCTCGGCCAGTAGATCCGGGCTTCGTCATTTCGCACGACGGCGGTCAGGATGTCATCCGGCATCAGCCCGACATCTCGCCAGATTGCGCCGATCGCCGCGGCGTCGATCGTGGCGGTGAGAATCCCCAGAAGCTTGCCGTCGGCGTCGCGAACCGCGCGCGACACAGGGATGGACCAGCGGCTGGTAAGGCGCCCCACGATCGGCCGTCCCATATAGGTGCCCGCGGCCGGGTCATCGATCTGAACGCGGATATGGTCGCGATCGCCATTGCGTATCCGCTTGGCCAAAGGTCCGGCCGATGTCGCAACCATCCATCCATCCGGGTCGGTGAAGCTGATCAGCGACACCACCCCCATTGGGAAAAGTCCGGTGTCGGCGAGCGTCGGCAAGACCGCGGGTGCGCTCGTTCGCACAATCTCACGCTCGGCGAAGCGCAGGCTGCGGTCGATCACGACCAAGGTGTTCTGAAGCTGGTAGGCGGTGGCCTTGGCCAGCCGCTCGGCGCGCGCCTCGCCGCCGGCAGCCACCGTGTCGCCGACCTGGCGCAATGCGATCGTGGTGAAGGCCGCGATCAGGGCGATGAGGCTCGCGCCGATCAGAATGATCATCCGGCCATCGCGGCCGGCCGGCGAGCGCCAGCCGCGAAACGTACTGCCTACCGCCTCGAGAACATACGCAAAGGGCTTTGTCGCCATACGCCAGCCGGTCCTCAACGCCACGCGTCAAAACCTCATCGAAAGGGCGACCAGCTGCGCTAGAGCGTGGCTTCTCTAGGCTTGGCCACGTAAGCGAGAATCCGCGTATATAATTGGAGGAATGAAAACGGCTTGTAGAGAATCTGCACGCCAGCCGATCGCAGTTCGGAATCGAGCTCGGCGTGCTCGAAATGGCCGGTGACGAGCACGCAATGGCATTTGCCACCGGTTTCTCGCAGTATCGAGCGAACGAGTTCGACGCCATCGCCATCCGGCATCCGCACGTCACTCACCAACAGCCCGATGGAACCGCGATTGGCCGCGAAAATCCGACGCGCTTCGGAAACCGACCCCGCTCCGACCACCGCCTCGCCACGGCGCGAAAGATACGCCACGATTTCGGACAGCAGATCAGGCTCGTCGTCCACCACGAGTATTCGTGGCGCGAGAGTCAGGCCGTCCATTGCCTAAAATCCTTTAGGCGGCGCGCGGCGTCGCGGACTGGATGAAACGGTCCAGGAGGCGCAGCGGCACCGGCTTGTCGACGACTGCGAATGCCGGCATCTCGGCAATGCTTTTCAGCTGATTACCCTGGCGGACCAGATCCTGATTGCCCGACATCAAAATCCACTTGGCCCGCGGATGCAGATGGGCATGTGTCATGCAGAAGGTCGCACCATCGCCGTCGGGAAGATGGATGTCGGAAACGACAACATCGGGTTCCATCTCCGCCAGCGCCTGCTCGGCTTCGCCGAGAGTGCGGCAAGAGCGCACGATGTTTCGTCGACGCACGAGGAAGTCCAGGATTTCGGCGCGCAGGTGCTGGTCGTCTTCGATTACTAAAATCTGTGCGGCCATAACCTTAATCCCTTGCTATAACTCTTTGAAATTATATCTCATTTCTAGACTTAGAAAAGTCCATTCTAGGATATCGCTCAAACCGACTTCTTGCAACAAAGTTAACCGTAGCTTAAGCGAACCTCATGCTTGCAATATAAATACTATTATACTGCGGTTTTAAGCATTAATTGTCATGGTTACGCTGCGCACCAGGGCCGGCCCGTTCAGTCCTCCACGACTGCCGTCGCCTCGATTTCCACCAGCAGGCCGGGCAAGGCGAGCGCGCTGACCGCGACCAGGGTCGAGACCACCACCGATCCCTTGAGCGCCTTGGCGAGCGCTGTGGTCACGGTCTCCATCTCGCGAATGTCGGTGATGAAGATTCCCAGGCGCGTGATGTCCTTGAGGCTTGCGCCGGCCGATTTGAGGCCCGCTTCGATCTTGCGCATGGTGATCGCGACCTGCTGGGCGACATCCCGGCCCCGCACCTTGCCTTTGGCATCGAGCGAGGTCGTTCCAGCCACGAAAACCAGCGGGCCACTGCGGATCGTGCGGACATAGAAGCCGGCCACTTCCGTGCCGTCGGGAAAGATCTGCTTGGCCATGATTCACTCCTCCTGATATCGCCGTTACTCTAGAGGGCGTCCATTGGACACGCAAAAACCGGATCGCAGGGAGCGCACATGACTCTGGCCCGCTATCGCAGCGCCGTCGTGACCGGCGCCAGTCGCGGCATCGGCGCAGCCACCGTACGGCGCCTCCGCGCCAGCGGCCTGGAGGTGCATGCCGTTTCCCGTCCCAGCGCCGAGCTCGAGGCCTTGGCCCGCGACACCGGTTGCAATGCCTTGCCCCTCGACGTCGCTAACCGGGCAGGTGTCGTCTCGGCGCTCGGCGGACTGGAAGTGGACATCCTGATCAACAATGCCGCAACCTCGGCCCGCGTCGCCGCCGCGTGGGAGACCGCACCGGCGGAAATCGACGCCCTGCTCGACGTCAATCTCCGTGGCGCGCTCAACTGCCTGGCCGCGCTTGTGCCCGGAATGAAAGCGCGCGGTCGCGGTCACATCGTCACGCTGGGTTCGACCGGAGGCACCTGGGTTCTGCCCGGCATGCCGGTCTACGCCATGACCAAGGCCGCCCTGCACCATCTCGTCCATAGCCTGCGGATCGATTTGCATGGCTCGGGTGTGCGGGTGAGCGAGATCTCGCCGGGCCGTGTCGAGACCGGCATGCATCTGCACATGGCGGACGACCGTGAGGCGGCGCGCCGGCATTTCTACGATGGCTACGAGACGCTGCAGGCCGAGGACATCGCCGACGCCATCCTGTTCGTGTTGGCGGCACCGCAGCGCATGGACGTTACCTACATGGAGATCGTGCCGACCGACCAGAGCCACGGCGGCGCGCAGTTCCACCGCCGCGGCTAAGCATGCGGCTTGCAACTTCGCTTGGCCTTGGGCAATCGTAACCGATCATGGGCATCAACAACCTCGCCGCCATCGTCGATCCGTCCGCGCCGGACGAGCTTCCCTTCATCATCCAGCTCTCGCCCGAGGGCGACGAGGAGTTGCGCCTGTCCTACGGCGAGGGCCGCCGACGGATCGCGGCGCTGGCGCGCGGGCTTGCCAAGCGCGGGCTGAAACGCGGCGATGCGGTCGCTATCGTCGCCGCCAACAGCGCCGACTATCTGATCGTCTATCTCGCCACCATGGCGGCGGGCCTGGTGTCGGTCTGCGTCAATCACAAGCTGCCGCGCGAGACGGTGGTGCACATCATCAAGGATTCGGCGGTCAAGCTCGCCTTCGCCGACCGCGAGCGGCTCAGCCTGGTGAGCCCGCTGGCGCCGTCCGAGTCGATCGAGGACCTCGAATTCCTGCTCGACCCCGGCTCTTTCAAGCCGCTCGACATGCACTACGACGAGACCGCGATGGTGCTCTACACCTCGGGCTCGACCGGCCTGCCCAAGGGCGTGCCGCTCAGCCATGGCGGCTATGTCTGGGCCGTCAGTGCCACGCCGGAACAGCGCGCCGGGATCGAGGGCAACGCAGTGCTGATCGCTGCCCCCCTGTTCCACATGAACGGCCTGTTCAGCGCCAAATCGGTGATGGCCAACGGCGGCACGATCGTGCTGATGACCGGCTTTGCCGCCCGCGGCTATATCCGCGCCATCGACCGCTACCAGGTCGCCATGATCACCTCGGTGCCGACCATGCTGGCGCTGGTGCTGCGCGAGACCGAGGAGCTCGCCAAGGCGGATTTCAGCTCGGTGGTCATCGCCGTGACCGGCTCGGCGCCTTCGACGCCCGAGTTCTTCGAGCAGTTGCACAAGACCTTTCCGAATGCCGAGGTGTTCAACAGCTGGGGCACGACGGAATCGGGGCCGCTCGGCTTCGGGCCGCACCCCGACGGCCTTCCGCGCCCGATGGGCACGCTGGGCTATCCGCGATCCGGCATCGAGATCAGGCTGGTCGGCGGCGATGAGCGCCGGGGCGTGCTGCACATCAAGACGCCGGCGCTGATGACGGGCTATCTCAACCGTCCGGCCGATACGCAGAAACGCCTGATCGACGGCTGGTACGATACAGGCGATGTGATGCGCCGTGACGAGAACGGCTTCGTCTTCTTCGTCGGCCGCGCCGACGACATGTTCCAGTGCGGCGGCGAGAACGTGTATCCCGGTGAAGTCGAGAAGCTGCTTGGCCAGCACCCCGACGTGGCACAGGCCTGCGTCGTGCCGGTGCCGGACGAGGTCAAATACCAGCTCCCCGTTGCTTTCGTCGTGGCCAAGCCCGGCACGGCGCCCAGCGAGGAGACGCTCCGCCGCTTCGCACTCGACAACGGCCCCGCCTATGCGCATCCGCGCGCGGTGTGGTTCATCGAGGAACTGCCGCTCGCCGGCACCAACAAGATCGACCGCAAAACGCTCGCCGACCGGGCGATCGCCGCTTACGTCCGCGACGATACGCGCCGGGTCTGATCAGGAGTCGGCGGTGAAGCCGATCTGCTTCACGATCGGCCCCCAGCGGTCGTAACTCGCCTTGAGCAATGCCGCGAGTTCCTCGGGCGTCGAGGAGGCCGCCTCGAGGCCCATTACTGCCAGGCCATCGATCACCTCCTGCGACGCGAGCGCGGCCCGGAGCGCGGTGTTGGCGTGCTGGATGACGGCCGCGGGCGTGCCGGCCGGCGCGAAGAAGCCGAACCATTCGCTGAAGGCCATGTCCTTGAGACCCTGCTCGACATAGGTCGGCACGGTGGGCGCGAAGCGGTTGCGTTGGGCACCCGATACGCCGAGCAGGCGCGCCTTGCCGGCAGCGACCTGCTGGGTGAACTCGCCCACCGGCGCGGAGACTGCCTGGAGCTGGCCGCCCACCAGGTCCTGGATCGCCGGCTGCGAGCCGCGATAGGGTACGTGCTTCAGCTCGATGCCCGCACTCCGGCCGAGCAGCACGCCGATGAAATGCGGCACCGACCCCGCCGCCGGCGAGCCGAAATTGGCCGCCTCCGGATGGGCCTTGCACCAGGCGAGGAACTCCGGGACGGTCTTGACCGTCTCAGGGACAGCGGGCCCGACCGCGAGGCCGAAGTCGAAATTGCAGGCGAGCGTGATCGCCGTCACATCGGTGAAGGCGTCGTAGGAGAGCTTTTTGTAGATGTGCGGATAGATCATCAACATCGAGGCCGGCGTCTGCAGGATGACGCTGCCGTCGGTCGGCGCGCCTTTCATCGACTGCACGGCGATCTGGCCGCCGGCGCCCGCCTTGTTCTCGACCAGGGCGCTCCTGGTGTAGTCGCCGCGCAGCTTGTCGGCGACGCGCCGGCAAAGCGTGTCCGAGGTGCCGCCGGGCGGAAAGCCCGTCACGATCTTCACGACATCGAGCGTCTGCGCCGTGGCAATGCCAGTGAGGCCAAGGGACGCGAGCGCGGCGGCGCCCGACGCGCGGACGAACGCGCGGCGACTGTGATTGGACATGACGATGGCCTCCCGGTGTTTTCTGTTTTGCGGGATGCTACCGGCGCGCGCAGGGGGCCGCAACGGCGGGAGCCCCCTCGACAAGCGCTATCAGGGATCGATCAGCCCGACACGGCAGGCAAAGTCCGAAGCGAAACCCGGATCGATGAAGGCACGGAAGCGCGCGGCCTGGGGGTAGAAACGCTCGAAATAGCGTCGCGGCAGCCGCCCATCCTTGGCCGGGTAGATGCGCCCGCCCGCCCCGGCCACGATCTCGTCGAGGGCCTCGAGCAAGGCCAGGGTTTTTTGCCCGCGATTGGGGAAATCCAAGGCAAGCGTCGTGCCCTCGAGCGGGAAGGACAGCAGTCCGGCGGGCGGGCGGACGCCAAATGTCTTGATCACCGTGAGGAAAGAGCCCTGACCCGAACGCGCGATATGGTCGAGCAGGGTCGCCGTGGCCGCTCCGGCAACAGCCTTGGGCACCACGCACTGATATTGATAGAAGCCGCGCGTACCGTAGAGCCGGTTCCAGTCGGCAATGCCATCGAGCGGGAACAGCGCCTTGTAGACCGGCACCCGGCGCTCCACCCGCGGGCGTCCGAGCAAGCGGCGCGCATAGAGCTCGTTGAACAGACGCGAGGTGAGCGGCGTCACCGGCGAGACCGGTGGCGCGAACGGCACACCGAGGCGCGGCGCGCCCAGCGCCGGCGCCAGGCGCCGGTCGGCCGCGGCGTGGCGGGCGCGGGTGAAAATCCCACGCCCTTGCGCGGCGCCGCTTGCCAGGCTGTCGAACCAGGCCACGGTGTATTCCCAGGCACCTGCCGATTCCTCGGACAAGGCGAAGAAGGCATCGAGATTGGCCATGCCGATGTCTTCGCTGTCGAGCCACAGGCTGGCGACGCGGCGCAACTGCAGCGTCGCCCCGAGGATCAGGCCGGTGAGACCGAGCCCGCCCACGGTGGCGGCGAACAGATCGGGCTCATGCTGGCGCGAACAGCTGAGCAGCGTGCCGTCGCTGCGCGCCAGTTCGAGTGCCAGGACATGCTCGCCGAAGGTGCCGAAGCGATGATGGTTCTTGCCGTGCACATCGTTGGCGATCGCGCCGCCCACGGTCACGAACCGCGTTCCCGGCATCACCGCCGGCAGCCAGTAGCCCTCGGCGTCGGCGCCGCGGGCACGCAGCCAGCCGAGCAGCGCGTCGAGCGACAGGCCGGCGTCGCATTCGAGAATGCCGCTGGCCGGATCGAAGGAGACCAGCCGGTCGAGACCGGTCATGTCGATGACGCGGCCGCCGTCGTTCAAGGCGCTGTCGCCGTAGGACCGGCCGAGCCCGCGCGCCAGCACGCGCCCGGTGTTGCGCCGGCGGACGCCTTCGAGCGCGTCCTCGCGCCACAGCGGCCGTTCGGTCTCGTGTTGCGCCGGATGCGCGCGGCCCCAGGACCAGCGTTCGCCGGAATCGGCCATTGCGCGCCTTACCAGGCGAGAAAGATCAACACGGCGCAGAGCCCGCCCAACACCCACGATTGCGGATCGCGCAAGGCGAAGGCGATGGGGTCTTCATCCATCTCGCCGCGACTCGCCAACAACCATATGCGCATCAGCCAGGCCAGGATCACCGGCGCCATGAACCAGAGCGATATGGGATTGCCGTAGATGCGCGCGGGAAAGCGGTCGAGGATCAGGTACATGATGAAGATCAGGACCGCGGCAATCCCGCACCCCACGCCCAGCGCCATCACGAAGGCGATGTTGCTGGTGTCGTATCCGCGGTCGAGCCGGCCAGGCGCGCCGCTGCGATCGGCCATCTCGCCGAGCAGACGCGACAGTTCCGCGTAACGTTTGACCGCGGCCAAGCCGATGAACATGAACATCGCGAAAGTGAGGAACCACAGCGAGACCGGCGGCGGCACGAAAGCCATGCCGGCGAGCACACGGATGGTGAAAAGCCCGCCCAGCGCCACCAGATCGAAGGGCGGGATGCGCTTCAACGCAAAGCTATAAACCAGGGTACCGGCGAAATAGGCGCAGAGGCCGATGATGAACAGCCTGGGTTGACGGGCGCCGTCTGCCGCGACGACTGCGACGGCAGCCGCCGCCAAAATGCCGATCGGCACCGCGGCGATTCCCGCCCAGACCGGCAGCGCGCCGGAGGCAAAGGGTCGCCGGCACTTCGTCGGATGAAGCCGGTCGGCCTTGAGATCGCACAGATCGTTGACGATGTAGCCCACCGAGGAGGCCAGCCCCAAGGCGAGGAAGCCGAGCATGGCCGCGCCGATATCGAAGCGTTGGGCCTGCACCCCGGCGAGCGCAAGGGGCGCAAATATAAGCGTATTCTTGGCCCATTGATGGAGCCGCAGCTCTTTCAGCCAGGATCGCGCAATGGACGGGCGACCAGCGATTTGCTCAGACATTCCGGGATCCCGACCTTTGCCCGGTCCGGAAGATGATGATCGCAGTCCGGACGCAAACGATTCTAGTCAGTTGGCGGGAAGGCACAAAGGACAAAAAAGTGGCGGGCACCGCGCCGGTCGCCTCCAGCACCCTATCGCGGCACCGCGTTGCGGCCCGCGCATTGCTCCGCTATGTTCCCGGCCCATCCAGCGGGACCCGTAGCTCAACTGGATAGAGCGCTGCCCTCCGAAGGCAGAGGTTGCGAGTTCGAATCTCACCGGGTCCGCCACTACCTCCTTGAATTCATTGGAATCACGTGTCGGAAGTTTTCCACCGATACGCAGAACGGCGCAAGAACACTCAGCGCGATTGGGCACGTCTTTGACACGCGCGTTTTTCTTCGGTCCGCCGCTGCATAGGCGCGACCGAGGTGACGGTGGGATGTCGCCCCAGCCAATCACTCAGCAGCAGATGGCGCGCGGTCGCCGCTGCGGGCAAAGACGGCCGATGCGTGAACGATGCGCTCGCCGTTGCAGATCAGGTAACAATTGGCGAAGGCCAGCCGCCCACCCACCTTGTGGACGTCGACATGGGCCTCGACCCAGTCGCCGAACTTGGCACCGCCGGCGAAGTCGGTGGTGACGCTGGCCGTGGTCAACAGCGGCGCCGGCGTCTGGCTGCGCGTCGTGCGGTAGCCCAGCGCGATGTCGCACATCGTCATGAGCAGGCCGCCGTGGGCGCCGCCGCGGCCGTTGGCGTGCTTGGGCTGGATGCGCAGCCCGATCACGAAGGTGCCGTCGTCGTTGTCACGGTAGAAAAACGGCCCGTTGTGATCGAGAAACGGGCTCGAGCGGAATAACGACTTGAAGCCCTCGGGCGGGTCTCGTTCCAATCGCGCCTCCTGATCGGTGGTGACGGCGGGCATTCAATTGTACTTGCGCAGCTCGGTGCGGCCGATCTGGTTGCGATGCACTTCGTCCGGCCCGTCGAAGATGCGCATGGCGCGCGCGCTGGCGAAGGCGTAGCCGAGGCCGAAATCGTCGGAGACCCCGGCGGCGCCGTGCGCCTGGATGGTATAGTCCAGCACCCGGCAGAGCATGTTCGGCGCCGCCACCTTGATCATGGCGATCTCGGCCAGCGCCGCCTTGTTGCCGATCTTGTCCATCTTGTCGGCCGTCTTCAGCACGAGCAGCCGCGCCTGCTCGATGGCCATGCGCGCCTCGGCGATGCGCTCCAGCGTCACCGTCTGCTCGGCAAGCGGCTTGCCGAACGCGGTGCGCGACTTCACCCGCTGGCACATCTTCTCCAACGCGGCCTCGGCCTGGCCGATCGCCCGCATGCAATGGTGAATGCGCCCGGGCCCGAGCCGGCCTTGCGCGATCTCGAAGCCGCGGCCTTCGCCCAGCAGGATGTTGTCGATTGGCACCTCGACGCCCTCGAACACCACTTCGCCGTGACCGTACGGCGCGTCGTCGAAGCCGAACACCGGCAGGGAGCGCACGATGGTGACGCCCTTGGCCTCGCGCGGCACGAGGATCATCGATTGCTGACGGTGGCGATCCGGATTCGCGGGATCGGTCTTGCCCATCAGGACGAAGACCTTGCAGCGCGGATTGAGTGCGCCCGAGGACCACCATTTGCGGCCGTTGATGACATAACGGTCGCCGTGCCGCTCAATGCGGCATTCGATGTTGGTGGCGTCGGAGGACGCGACCGCGGGCTCGGTCATGGCGAAGCAGGAGCGGATCTTCCCATCGAGCAGCGGGTCGAGCCACTGCCGCTTCTGCGCTTGGCTGCCGTAGCGCTCGATGGTCTCCATGTTGCCGGTGTCCGGCGCCGAGCAGTTGAACACCTCCGGCGCCCAGACGAGGCGGCCCATGATCTCGCACAATGGCGCGAATTCGAGGTTGGTCAGGCCCGCGCCGTGGGCCGATTCGGGCAGGAACAGGTTCCACAGGCCCTCCACCTTCGCCTTCTCCTTCAGCTCCTCCATCACCGGCGGCGTGTGCCAGGGGCCGTTCGCCCTCAGCTCCTGCTGGTAGCGCCGCTCGCTGGGATGGACGTGGCGATCCATGAAGTCCTGCACGCGCGCCTGCAGCTCCGTTACCTTCGGCGAGTAGTCGAAATCCATGGCGTCCTCCGCTGCTACAGTTGCGCGAAGATGACCTCGGCCGGTACCATCAATCAAATGAATTGATGGAATGTTACATTATGAGCACAGTGCATTTATCCCGTATCGACCTCAATTTGTTCGTCGTCTTCGACGTCATCTACGCCGAGAGCAGCATCACGCGTGCCGGACAACGGCTGAACCTGTCGCAACCGGCGATCAGCCACGCGCTGGCCCGCCTGCGCACCATCTTCGATGATCCGCTGTTCTCACGACACGGCCATGCGATGACGCCGACGCCGAGGGCGCGGCAGATGATCGAGCCGGTCCGCGAATCGCTCCACCGCCTGGAGGCGTCGCTGAAGATGGCGGACCGCTTCGACGCAGGCGCCGTCCGCAAGCGCTTCACGATCGGCGCGCAGGGCGTCATCGAGCCGCTGATCTCGCCGACCTTGATGCAAGCCATCACCAGGAACGCGCCGCACATCGACATCAGCATCGTGAGGCCGGACCGGCGCGAGCTCGAGCGCGAGCTGTCGGCCGGCACGCTCGACCTCGTCGTCGACGTCCTGCTGCCACTGCCGGACGAGATCCGGCGGCAGCGCCTGGGCTCGGAGCGTTTGGTGGTGGTCGTGCGACGCGATCACCCCCGCGTTTCACGGACGCTCGACCTCGCGACCTACCTTGCGCTCGAGCACATCCAGGTGTCGCAGCGCCGGCGCGGCCTTTCGGCGGAGGATTTTGAGCTGTCGCGCCAAGACCGGCGCCGGCGCGTGCGGCTGCGCTGCCAGGACTTCTTTGCAGCCTGCCGCGTGGCGCACGACACCGACTTGGCCGTCACCATGCCCGAGCGCTATGCGCGCATCGTCAACGCGCAGTTCGGCAACCGGCTGCTGCCGTTCCCGCTCGATGTCTCGGTGTTCGACACCTACGCCTACTGGCACGCCGGTTCGGACGGTGATCCGGCCAACCGTTGGCTTCGCGAGCAAGTGTTTCTGGCCTTCGCGGGCGGTCGCCCCAAGGCGCGCTCCCGCACCTGATGAAAGAAAAGCAGCGGCCCGTCACCCATCGGCCCGGTATTGACACGCGCCGTGACGCCAGCGAAATAAGACAAAGGCAGGACACTAGGTTAGTGAGGTTCACGCTCTCTCCCCGAAGGCAGAGGTTGCGAGTTCGAATCTCACCGGGTCCGCCAATCCTTTCAATGAGTTAGCTGCGTTTCACCTGCGCTCGGAACCCGCCGGGGCACACGGGGACACATCAGGAATAATTTCCCGGCCCTTTTTGAGCGCATTTCCAGCATTCAGCTCTTCGGGAGGTCGCATGCCCATCACGTGGACGGTCTCACATCCAGCGCGGCTCGTCGTCGCTATCGCCAAAGGCGATATCAGCGCCGCGGACGTGCTTGCGTACCTGGACGAAATCGATCAGGCGGGCGCCATGCCATATCGCAAGGTGTTCGATCTGACCGGCGTCGTCGCCACGATGCAGACGGAGGACGTTCGATTGGTAGGGATGCGCGTGGTGGCGCTTTCCGGCGACAAACCCACCGGACCGCTTGCCATCGTCGTTGCGTCCGACGCCATTGCCGAGTTGGCCGAGGTCTTTGAAGCCACCGCGGCCACGAAACGGCCGCTACAGATCTTCCGCGATCTTCACAAAGCGAGAACATGGTTGGACGAGGTCGCGCCCGTGAGCCTGACCACCGGTTGAATGACGGCCTTTCACGCCCTCAGGCCGGTGTCTCGATAATCGGCAATTGCCCTCTTGGCCGCCATCCATTCCGCCCTGGCGGAGTCGAGCTGGGCAAGCTGCGCTTCATTCAATCGCTTACGCGTCTTGAAGCGGGTAACGGCCAGTGCAAGAGCGAGCGAAACGTAGCGCCGTCCTGCCATTTGTCGAGCTTCGGCCAGTTGAACGACGTGTGGTCTATCTGAGTCCATGATTCATAAACGGACACAGCGACCTATGGTTGCCAAGCCTGCAGCCAATACATGTGTGCTCGTTGGCGGTTCAAAGCATTAGTCGAATAACGGATAGCGCGCATCCACACTCTAATTCGTGGTGCAATTCAATGAGGGCCCGTTGTAGCTGCAATTCGTCGTGACGGGCCGGCTCTTGGGGTCAATCATTTGCCGCTGCCGATTCAGCACCTGCTGCTGATAGGCCCACTGCCCCATGGCCGCTGTGGCGACTTGGCGGCGCTGAGTTTCCTGGTTCTGGGATGTCTCTACCTTCCGGTCGATTTGCGTGTTGGCGAAGGCCAATTTCCGCGAGACCATCAGATGCCGCACATTGGCCGCGGTGGCATAGCCACCCCAGGTGATCTGTCCCTGGACGAGACGCACATAGCTCGCGTCCGCATCCGCGTAGCCCTCGGCCAAGGGTGCCGCCAGAAGCGGATCGCTTCGGCCCAGATCGAGCAAGGCGAGCTTCCGGCATGGGGTCAGGCCATCCTGGTGGTACTCAAGCAACAACTGGATCTCTTCCGGCGTTGGCTTTCCCGTATTCGTCTGCAACTCCATGGAGGGCGCCGAGTCATCGCCGGGCGGTAGCTTATCTCTGAGCGCCTGGTAGCTCGGCAGTCCGACCGATCGCTCCAGGCACGCCCTCAGCCCAGGGCTAACCTGATCCCCCGCCGCGACCGTCGACGATTTCTCCCGATCGGCTTGGGGCGCGCAACCGGCCAGCGCGAGCGCGAAGATTGCGGACAGCGGAGTGTTCATCGGGAAATCCTGCCGCATATTGACGTGCAACTACTTTACCTTGGCCGGCTTCCATTCTCGTACGCGCCGCTCGGCTTCGGCAATTTGTGCCGCCGTCATCTTTTCCGCTGCTTTGGCGCGGCTCTTGGCTGCGAAATCGCCCTGGCCTCCCGCCTCGCTCAAGCTGAACCACACGAACGCCTGAACGTAGTCTCGGGCCACGCCTTCGCCAGCATAATACATCCCCCCGAGGTAAAACTGGGCGCCGGTATGGCCCTGCTCGGCAGCAAGCCGATACCATCTTGCGGCCTCGATAAAATCACGCTGCACGCCTTCGCCGTTCTCGTACATCTTGCCAAGAGCGTGTTGGGCGCCGGCCCTGCCCTGTTCGGCGAGAGGACGGTACAACCGCTCGGCGGTAGCGTAATCCTGGCGGTTCCAGGCCGTTTCCGCATCTTCCATCGCCCCGGCCATCGCAGGCAACCAGAAGCCCAGTGCCAGGACGACGGCGGCAAGCACGATTTTCAGCGTGTTCCACATGATTGCTCCGTCGCGAGTATCACTCGTGGCTATCGGCGAAAGCGTATCATCCCGACATGGCGACGCAAATCCTGGCCCCGAAAGTCGGAGCGTGAAGCCCACTCCCGGCGTCTGATCGGCGCGCTACCGCGCGGCTGGAGCTTTCGGTATCCATCCGCACGCCTCACCGACCGGCCCGATGGCTTGTCTGGCGCCCGCGATCGGGAATGTCGCAGAGAGCGGCTCGCCAACGCGGCGATAGAAAGTCATGTGTATCGTCGATTTTCCGAATAGGGACGTGATGAACCGGATGCCCCAATCATCCCAGAGCCCCGCGCAATTTTTGTCGTCGCAGATGCTCCATCGGGCCTTTTGTACACCATCGCCGTCAGTGGTGAATTCGATGGGCACGTCGTCGCGGCCGAAAGAAGTGAACTTGCTGGTCACAAAGACCGTCGTCGCTCCCTTCGAGCAATTGATCGTCAGCTCGGCCGGAAAATTTCCCGTGCGCTCCTGGATCTCGCCGACACTGGTCGTGCCAATGCCAATATTGCCGCCCGCTTTATCCGTCACATTTCGGGCAACCCAATCGCCGGCGTGCGCAGCGGACACGGAGAGGACCGTAACGATCATTGCTAGCCCGAATGATCTATCCATGCCTTCGTTCTAACCGCGTTGACTTTCGTGATTTTGCATACTTGCGGCAACGCATGCAACTCAAACCGCGGTTGCCAGCGCGATTGATGCTGGCGTCAAGACCACTTACATTGACCACTCAAGCGCGATTCATGGCTCTTCTCCCGGAGGCACTCCTCACACCGGGGATCGGAGTCCAACGAGAAGGCGGCGGCGATGGGGCTCCATTTCGGCATATGACAAGAACCCTGCTCCTGCTGCTCATCGCAGTCCTTGGCATTGCCCCGGCCCACGCCGGCGAGATGCATCGAATCAACGTCAACGGCGTCGAGCGCAGCTATTATCTGCATGTGCCGGCCAGGCTCCAGCGCGGCGCGCCGTTGGTGATCATGCTCCATGGCACAGGCGAGGCCGGCGAATACGTGGTAGCCGGCTACGGCTGGCAATATCTCGCGGATTCACGCAAGAACAACGACACCTTGGTCGTGGCAGGGCCCGACGGCACGCTGGTCTACCCCGACCGCCCGCAGTCGCGCGATAATTCGCGCGTCTGGAACAGCGGCGGTCCCGATATCCCGCCCAATGTCGCAAAAAGCGACGACGTCGGCTTCATCGTGGCCATGATCGCCGACATCGCGCGGATAGCCGATATCGACAGGCGTCAGGTCTATGTCGCGGGCTTCTCCAGCGGCGGCAATATGGCCAACCGCCTGGGCCAGGAGATTGCTGGCCGGCTGGCGGCGATTTCGGCGAGCGGGAGCACGACGATGGAACTGCGCACACGGCCGCCGTCGCGCGGCGTCCCGATCCTGATCTCGGCCGGCAGCCTTGACCAGATCGCAATGGGCGTACTGCCAACCATCGTCACGAACTGGCGCATCTTGAATCATTGCGCCGCCGCGCAGATGGTCTCGGCGCCGACCAACGTCACGCTCGAAGTGTCGCGACCCTGCCGCGACAACAGCGAAGTGCGCTCCCTCGTCATGCAGGGCGTCGACCACAAATGGACCACCAGTACCAACGAGCCGATCCGGCTCACCAACGAAAGCTGGGACTTCTTCCAGCGCTTCCGCCTGCCGGCAATACCCACGGGAAACTGATCGGCCCGAAGAAGAGGCCACGCCCGCGCCGCAAAAGGGCGCCAGGAGCGTGGCTTCCAGGCGACGGTTGGTTAGTTGGGGCGGTAAACCGGGCCAGGCCCGGAACGATCATAAATGGTGCTGATACCGGTGCCGTGCTGGATCCGGTTGGTCACGGTCGTTTGTGCAACCGACCGCGCCTTGCTCATAGCCGATTTTGCTTCCGCGTCCGTCATGCGTCCGGCGCGGACGCTCTCGTAGGCATTATTGCCGGTCGTGGTGTAGTAGGCGACCAGGTCGGGTGGCAGACGCTGATATTCGCCGCTGGCGAGCCGATCGCGCTCGCATGGCCATTCCTCGACAAAGGACCGGGTACTGGCGCCGCAATCGCGCTGGATTTCGGCAATGCTCGGCCCGCGCGTCGCGCAGGCGCCCACCAGGGCTGCAACGAGCAAGGCGGCGTAGAATTTCATAAGCGTATCCCCATTTTCTTTGGTCGGTGCTTTCCGGGCATCGACTCGAACCACGATTAACGCCGTCAAAAGGCGTTACCCTACAATTAGACGAACCGGAACCGTTCGCAACCCCGCTCGCACACGGTCTGCGCGCGGCAGGCGCGGATCAGGAATATTCTACACGTGTAAGCTGCAGGTAAGCGAAAAGCCGAATTGCAGCCGTTTTCGCGGCCCTGAATCGCCATCGCTCGGTCAACGAGCGATGGAGGAAAAGATGAATGCTTCGATGAAATGGCTATTGCCTGTTATCGCGCTTTCACTACCCGCAGCGGCGTTCGCTCAGTCGAACGACGCCAAATACTGTCAGGCCTTGTCCGACAAATACAATCAGTACCTCAACATGGGCCAAAACAGAGGAGCCCAGCCGCAGAGCCTTGACGCCCGCGTGGCCGTAGAGAAATGCAAGGCAGGCGACACGGCCGCCGGCATCCCGCCACTTGAAAAAGCCCTTAAGGACGCGAAACTCGATCTCCCGCCGCGCACCTAGATGCGACGCCAAGATTGATCGACGGCGCTCCCGCTCGGCCGACGAGCGGGAGCGCTGGCTCTGGTATGGCCGTCGAATCGGCAAGTAGACGCAGCGCTTCAGGGTGCGAAGATCAGGAACACGAAAACCACGAACAGCACGAGATGCACGAAGCCCGGCAGGATGTTCGTGCGCCCGGCGCCGAAGGTGACGAGGCTGACGGCGAAGGTGAGCACCAGCATGATGGAATCGCGCAGCTCGAGACCGAGCGCCAGGGGGCGGTCGACGATCACCGACAACATGCTGACCGCCGGGATGGTGAGCCCGATGGTCGCCAGCGACGAGCCCAGCGCCAGGTTGAGGCTCTTCTGCAGTTCGTTGCGGCGGGCGGCGCGCAGGGCGGACATCGTCTCGGGCAACAACACCAGGAGCGCGACCATGAGCCCGACAGCCCCGATCGGCGCGCCGAGCACTTCCATCGTCGACCCGACAGAGCCGGCGAAGGTCTTGGCCAGCAGCACCACGGCGGCGAGCGCCATGACGAGGAGCACGACGCTTTCCCAGACCTGGCGCATGGTCGGCACGCCGTGCGTCGCCTCGTCGGAAGGGATTGCGTCGTCGGACAGGAAGTAGTCGCGATGCCGGACGGTCTGCACGTAAAGAAAGACGCCATAGAGCGCGAGCGTGACCACGCTGTCGAAAGTAAGCTGTGTGTCGGTGTAGAAGGGCCCGGCGGCGCTGGTGGTGTAGTTCGGCAGGATGAGCGCCAAGGTCGCCAGCGGCATCAGCACCACCAGATAGGCGCTGGCGCCGGGCACGCGAAAACCCTGCTCGCCATAGCGCAGGCCGCCGACGATCAAGCTAAGGCCGACCAGGCCGTTGCACACGACCATGACGACGGAGAACACGGTATCGCGCGCCAGGGTCGGGCTGCCGTCTCCGGTCAGCATGATCGAAAGGATCAGCGCCACTTCGATGACCGTCACAGCCACGGTCAGCACCAGCGTGCCGTAGGGTTCGCCGGTGCGATGGGCGATCACGTCGGCGTGATGGACCGACGCGAACACCGCCCCCATCAGCACGAGCAGTTCGATCAGGGAAAAGAGGACATCGAGCGACGCCGGCAACAGCCCGCGGCCGGCGATCAACAAGGCTGCCAGAGCCACGGCGACGCCAAGGGGCGGGACCAGCCGCCAGACCAACCTTCTGCGCGCGCCGGTCATTGAACACCCTTTCTTCTCGTCCACAGCGATATCAGATATAAAGAAGCGACGACGGGGAAGCGAGATCGCATTCGCACAAAGTGTGAATGCAGCAGCGGCGAACTCATGTGATCGTATGCGTCAAACTGGCGCCCTCGGGGATGCCGGGATACGGCATCCCGTATGCTTCTAGCGGGGAACTAGAGCGCAAAAGAAACGCAGAGGTTGTGCAGCGCACCGCGCTTGATCCTGGTGCTTGGCTGACAGTCATGCGGGGAGACTATCAGGGATGACCAAAGCGACTTGGTGGAAGTTCGGGGTGGCCGTTCTGGCGATCGGTGTGGCGGCCACTGGATATGTCTTCATCAGCCATCT
>Ga0193716_1000624_pt1 | contig 21409 bp, 20 predicted proteins | sample U2c1metaG_FD_145901 | JGI IMG/M metagenome (GOLD analysis project Ga0193716, IMG submission 145901) | Soil microbial communities from a riparian zone of the East river system, Colorado, United States - U2c1 | ecosystem: Environmental > Terrestrial > Soil > Riparian zone | place: USA: East River...
GCTCGCGTCGAAGACTCCAATAAAGATGGGTGGCATCGCTCCGGGCACATCGACGCCGGATAACGCGACGAGAATATTGAAAGCCGCGCTCGGTCTGCCGATCCAACTCGTCACCGGTTACAAAGGCACCGCTGACGTGCGCCTGGCGGCGGAAAGCGGCGAAGTCGCCGGCGGTTGCTGGGGCTGGGACTCGGTCAGCGTCACCTGGCGCAAGGCGTTGGACAGCGGCGATGCGGTGGTCGTCCTGCAAGCGAATCGGCGAAGTCATCCGGACCTGCCGAATATTCCGCAGGCGATCAAGTTCGCCAAGACTGAAGAAGCCCGCAAAATGATCGACGTCGGCATCCACGGCGACAGCGACATCGTGCGAACCTACACGCTGCCGCCGGGAACACCGAAGGACCGCGTTCAGCTCTTGCGCAAAGCTTTCGAAGCTACGCTGAAAGATCCCGAGTTCGTCGCCGACGCTCAGAAGTCTCGGCTCAACGTCGACCCCATCGCCGCGGAAGATCTGGAAAAAGATATTGCCGGTTTGTTCAAGCTCGATCCCGCGCTCGTCACCAAACTCAAGGACGTTCTTTACAATTAAACATGACACTGATATGGAGCGACGAAACTTTGGCGGCGGTGCGCGGAGGAATTAAGTAGTCATGGACATGGTTCAGGCATTGATCTCTGGTTTCCTCCAGTGCTTCAACATTTCCACCTTTAATCTAATGCTGATCGGCATCGCCATCGGCTTCGTCGTCGGCATCCTGCCGGGACTCGGCGGACCGACTGCGATGGCGCTCATGCTTCCTTTTGTTTTCAAGATGAACGCTGTTGAGGCATTTGCCTTTCTTCTGGGCATGACCGCCGTCACCGCCACGACGGGCGATATCACTTCCGTGCTCTTCGGCGTTCCGGGTGAGCCGACTACGGCATCAACCATCGTCGACGGTCACGCCATGGCGCGCAACGGCGAAGCCGGCCGCGCCTTGGGCGCGGTGCTGATGAGCTCGCTGGTCGGCGCCATCTTTGCGGGCGTTGCGCTTGGCGTGGCGATTCCGATCATTCGGCCCCTCGTGTTGTCCTTTGGTTCGCCGGAATTTTTCATGCTGGCGATTCTCGGTATCTCGTTCGTTGCCGCGCTCAGCGGCGAAGACGCGCTTAAAGGTATCGTTTCTGGCGGCATCGGCTTGATGCTCGCGACGATCGGCTTGGATCCGATATCCGGCATTCAACGCTACACGTTCGGCCAACTGTTCTTGTGGGACGGTATTGGCCTAGTGCCGATTACCATCGGCTTCTACGCCATACCCGAAACCATCGAGCTCGCCGTGCTCGGCACCAGCATCGCTAAAGGAGAAGTTGGACAGCTTGGCGGTGTCATGGAAGGCGTCAAGGATACGTTCCGACATTTCTGGCTGGTGATTCGCTGCAGCGCGCTGGGCACCGTGACCGCAATCATTCCCGGCATGGGCGCGGCAACGACGCAGTGGCTCGCCTACGCCCACGCCGTACAAAGCTCACCCAATAAAGAGCGTTTCGGCAAAGGCGACGTGCGTGGCGTCTTGGGTCCGGGCGCGGCCAACAACTCAACCCTCGGCGGCAGCTTGATTACCACGATCGCCTTCGGCGTCCCGGCCAGCGTCGTCATGGCGATCTTGCTCGGCGCCTTTATCATCCAAGGTATCGTACCCGGTCCGGATATGCTGCTGCCGCCGCCCAAGGGCAAATTAGACCTGACCTTTTCCTTCGTCTGGGTCATTATCATTTCCAACATCATCACCGTCGCGGTTTGCTTTCTCTTTCTTAAACCGCTGGCCAAAGTCACCCAGGTTCGCGGCGCTATTATCATCCCGATTATCCTGGTCCTGATCTATCTCGGCGCGTTCGCCGAAAAGAACGCCTTCGAAGATATGATCATCGTACTTTTCTTCGGCGCCCTCGGTTGGGTCATGGAGAAGATGGAATGGCCGCGCCCGCCGGTGCTCCTCGGGCTCGTGCTCGGACCCTTGGCCGAGAACCGATTATTCTTATCGACCGATAATTACGGTTTGGCTTGGATGCATCGACCGGGCGTCATCGCTATTTTTGCGCTGACTCTCGTCGGTATTTTTATCCGATCATAAAAAGCCGGCGCGAAGCGAGACAGAAAGCGGCCAGCGAAGGCACGGAACAAAAAACCTCCGAAGCAGGCGGCCGCGCCGGCGTCCGGCTCAGTGCCGCCACCGTATTTACGCTCGTGGTCATCGCGATTCTCGCGCTGGCGCTCTGGCAAAGCCGCAATTTCGGTTTTCGCGCCGGTCTCTTCCCGTGGGTGATCGGCATTCCGACGCTGATTCTCGCCGTCGCCCAGTTGGGCCGCGATCTCTACGGTAAAAAGAAAAAGAAGGAGCTCTATCCCGGCGAAACTGCGGAGACTGAAGTATCGCCTGAAGATACCAAGCGGCGCACGATATCAATTATCCTTTGGACAATCGGATTTTTCGTCGCCATCTGGTTGTTAGGTTTTTCCTACGCGGTGCCGCTGACCATCCTGCTCTATCTAAAACTTGCGGGCCACGAACGTTGGCCATTATCGATCGCCGTGACGTTTTTTTCCTGGCTGTTTTACTGGGGCTTGTTTGAACGGATGTTGAACGTGCCATTCCCCGAAGGCCTGCTGATTGAACTGATCAAAGGCGGATCGTGAAATCGACTTGGTGTGATGGAATAGGGTGTATCGGCGGTGAAACGTCGAACGCTCGTCGACCGTCGAAACTACAGGCTCTTTTCGTCCGAACGCCGGTCTTTTTCTTGTAGCGCCGTCCAAACTTTCTCCGGGGTAAGCGGCAAATCGTAAAGCCGTAAACCGGTCGCGCGAAAAACCGCATTGCCAATCGCCGCGGCCACCGGCAACAAGCCGCCTTCCCCGGTCCCCTTCGACCCGAACGGACCCGGGCCGTTTTGACTTTCGACGAGTATCGTCTCGAAATCCTTAGGCAGGTGTTGGAAGGTCGGCACCCGATAATCGACCAGGTTCGGATTGAGCAGCTGGCCGTCTTTGTAAATCATTTCTTCGATTAGGCTATGGCCGATCGCATTCATTACTCCACCCTCGTCTTGTCCTTCGCAAAGCACCGGATGAATCGCCTTGCCGACATCGGCCAGGGAAACATACTTGAGCAAGTTGATTTCACCGGTTTCGCGGTCAACCTCCAATTCAGTGCCGCCCCAGCTAATCTCCCAGAAATTCGTCGGCGAGCCGAGCACGGCCTTCGGGCTTTTGATCGATTGATAAGCGCCGTGTCCGATCATCTCACCCGATCTCGACAGGAATACTTTCTGCATCAATTCGACGAAAGACAAACTCCGGTTTTTGGCGCCGACGATTTTACCGCCGGCCAAGGAGAGCTGTTCCGCTTTGGTTTTGAGTACCTTTGCCGCATGGCGCAATAACTGGCGTTTGAGATCCTGCGCCGCGCGCTGCACGGACAACCCCATCACCACTGTCGAACTGCTCGCATTGGTATTGACATCGTAGGGCGTCACGTCGGTATCGAGCTGTGCCACTGTGACCGCATCGTAAGGAATCCCCAATTCCTCGGCGACCACCTGGCTAAGCGCGGTGCGCGCTCCTTGACCGACTTCGACCGTGCCGGTAAGCAAAACCACACTGCCGTCGGCGTTCATTTTTACTGCGGCGGATGAGACCTTGTAGGTGCCGCCGCCGTCCTTCATGCACACCGCGAGTCCTTTGCCCAACGCCTTGCCCGGGCTAGCCGTCTTGCTTTTTACGTTCCAGCCAATTTCTTCCGCGGCCTGCAACAAACCGGCCTTGAGATCGCAATCCACCGGCGTGTCGCCGGGCGTGTAAAGCTCGCCCTTCTTGAGCAGATTCTTGAGGCGAAACTCCAATGGATCGAAGCCGAGCTTTGCGGCGATAATATCCATCTGCGATTCGTAGGCCCAGGTCACTTGCAAGGTGCCGAAGCCGCGATACGCGCCCGCCGGCACCGTGTTGGTGTAGACCGTGTAGGCATCAGTCTTCATGTGTGGCAAACGGTAGGGGCCGAAACAGCGGTAGCCGGCCTTCTGCGTCACCCGCGGTCCCGCATCGGCATAGGCGCCGGTTTCCATGTGAATCAAACATTGACGCGCCACCAGCTTGCCGTCTTTCATCACGCCGGTCTTGATCTTCACCCGCGCCGGATGGCGGGTGACCGTACGAAAGCTTTCTTCGATGGTGTGCGCCAAGCGCACCGGCCGCTTCGCTTTCCACGACAGAGCCGCCGCCAACGGTTCGGTTTTCACCGCAAGCTTGCCGCCATAACCGCCGCCGACGTAAGGCACGATGACGCGGATCTTGTTGAGCGGCACGCGGAAGATCGCGGCGATATGCTCGCGCAAGGTGAACGGCTCCTGCGTGCCGGCCCAAAGCGTAATGCGATCACCCTCGACATCAGCCACGGTCGCATGCGGTTCCATCGAGAAGTGCTGCACGCGCGGAAAAGTAAAAGTGTCTTCGAAAACATGATCGGCTTTTTTGAATCCCGCTTCGACGTCCCCTTTGCCGTAACTGAAGCGGTAGCAAAGATTGGTGCCGCTGAATTCCTTCGGCGCCTCATAGTGCTGGCCCATCAATTCGCCGCCGCTCGCCGAGGCTTCGTGCACCAGTGCGGCGCCCGGCACCAGCGCTTCATCAAGATTGGTCACCGCCGGTAAATCTTCGTAATCGACTTCGATCAACGCCAATGCTTCGGTTGCCGTCGCGTCGTCCACCGCCGCCACCGCCGCCACCGGGTCGCCGGCGTAGCGCACCTTGTCCACGGCGACGATCGTCTGATCTTTGTATGCTGCGCCGAACATGTTGAGCCGTCGCTGGTCGTCGCGCGTGATCACCGCGAAAACTCCCGGAAGCTTCTCTGCCTTGCTCGCGTCCACGCGCGTAAGCCGCGCATGGGCATAGGGACTACGAAGAATTTTTCCGTGCGCCATATTCGGCAGCACCACGTCAACCGTATACAAGGCCTTGCCGGTAACTTTTTCTTCTCCGTCGGAGCGCGGCTCGGCATGTCCGACGACTCGATAGGTCGGTGCTTTCTTCATTCCTCAACCTCGATTGCGATAATTTCGCTCTAACCACGCGAGCGCTTCTTGGCGGCTGGTGAGGTCGCCGCCAAGCTGTGCGTCTTCCGCCTGACGAAGAATTTCGGCGAAGCTCGGTCCGGGCGTCAATCCAATGGCGATCAAATCGCCGCCACGCAGTAACGGCTGCGGTCGAATCTCGTCATCCTTGAGCTCGCCCATGCGCTCTTTGCAGAATCGGTAATACTGCAAATCACCGTTCGACGACAGCGCGTCGATGCGCGCCAGCTCCAACAGCTCGTCGATGCCGTCTTCGCGCAAGAACCGCTTGAGCGTACTCAAGCGCATTTTTGGCGCCTGCACATGGCGCAAATGGTTGCGCACCAAATATGCGACCCTGTCCCATACCGTTCGGCTCCGTTTCAGCCGTTTGAGAATGGCTTCAGCGATTTCAGCGCCGCGCTCGGTGTGTCCATAAAACGTAATGCGGTGCGCCTCCTGACGCACACACAACGGCTTGGCGACATCGTGCAGCAAGCAACCATACGCCAATGTTTCCGAGGGCGCTTCTAAATGTCGCAGGAGCAGCATGGTGTGTTGGAAGACGTCCCCTTCGGGATGGTAATCAGGGCTTTGCGGCGTCCCCTTCATTGCGCCGATTTCCGGCATCAAGGTCGCCAGCAGGCCGCAGCCATCGAGCAATAAAGAACCACGGCGCGCGCCGCCTTCGGTCAGGATGCGCGTAATCTCATCGCCGATGCGCTCCCAGGAGATCTGCGCGATAGTCGGCGCCAACTCTTGGATCACGGCAAAGGTCTCCGCTTCGATGGAAAATTCCAGACTAGCGGCGAAGCGCACGGCGCGAATCATACGCAGGCGGTCTTCCTCGAAGCGCTGCCGGGCGTCGCCGATCGCTCGAATGGTCTGCCGCGCCAGGTCTTTTTGGCCTTCGACGAGATCGATGAGGCGGTCGTCGATCGGATCGTAGACCATGCCGTTAATGGTAAAATCCCTTCTTTGAATATCCTCGCGCAAGCTGCCGTAGCGCACGTGAATCGGCCGCCGGCCGTCCAAATAGGGACCGTCATAACGAAAGCTTGCGACTTGGAAAGGATCTCCCTCGACCAGAACTAAGATCACGCCAAACTGCGCGCCTACCGGAACCGTATCGGGAAAAACCCGCTGAACGTCCTCAGGCCGCGCGCTGGTAGCAATGTCGTAGTCTTTCGGCGATTTGTGCAGCAGCATGTCGCGCACACAACCGCCGGCAAGATAACTTTCGTAACCCTGCTGACGAAGCCGTTGAACGATAGAAAGCGCTTTTTCACGCAAAGGCACGGGACGAATCCTTAGCACAAATGGAAGCGGGCGAAACGGGACGACGAATCAGCGGGGAAAGGTAGTACCGGCTGACGGTATCAGTTCGCGCACCTTACTTTGGAGTTCCTGGAAGGTAAAAGGCTTGACAATGTAACCATTACAGCCGGCATCCATACAGTTTTTCAGGTCCGAGTCGCGGAATAACGCGGTAGCCGCCAAAATCGGAGTATCTTTAATATCCGGATGCGCGCGAATTTGTTTCGCTGCCTCCCAACCATCCATTCCTGGCATCATGATGTCCATAATGATCAATTGGGGTTTTTCGTTCAGCGCTTTTTCCACGCCTTCGCGTCCTTGTTTGGCCGATATTGGCATAAAACCCATCAACTCGATCTGCCACGCGAGCAGTTCACGCATGTCGGCGTGATCTTCGATGATTAAGATTTTGTTCATTTTTTGAACCTGGGGTCTCCAAGGCTCATGGCCAAACCACAGCATAAACTATGCCGTAGCGGGACGGTGGCTGTCAAGGTGGGTTATATATCACTTGTCCGCGATTTTTTTCTGATTGCCGACAATCACCGTGACAATTTTATCGGGCTGTAAATATAGCTTGGCGACCCGTTGCACCTCGGCTTGGGTCACTATGCCGATGAGGTCTTTGTAACGGTCGGGATAATCCAGTCCGAGTTGAAAAAACTCCATCTGCGCTAGAAAGCTAGCGACCTTGCGGTTGGTGTCAAATCGTAGGGGAAAGCTGCCGGCAAGATAATTCTTCGCGTCGTTTAGCTCCTGCTCCGTAACGGACTCTTCGCGCATGCGGCGAATTTCTTCTCGGGCAAGCCTGACGGCTTCCTGAGCGGTCTCGTTTTTCGTTTGCATGACAAACTCGAAGTAACCGTAACTTTTCTCGGCGCCAAAAAAGCTGTAAACCGAATAGGCCAGACCGCGTTCGTTGCGGATCGAATCCATCGCCCTCGACGAAAACCCGCCACCCCCCAAGATATAATTCATAACCTGAATCGCGTAATAATCCGTGTGGTTGCGCGGGATGCCGGCGTGGCCGAGAACGATATTGGCCTGGGTTAGATCTTTGTTCACGCGCAGCGCTTGCGCGGCGCCGACTTTGGACAGCACGAGCAGCGGCGCGCTTGCCTCGCCTTTACTCCAACCGCGCAATGCTTGATTGAGCGCCTTGACCATCTCCGCCTCGGAAACATCGCCCACGACGGACAAGATCGAACGATTGGGCCGATAGTGACGCGCGAAAAATTCCTTCAGACTTTTTTGCTGCAGCGTTTTGACGGAAGCTTCAGTGCCTTCCACAGGCTGGCCGTATGGACTGCCGGGAAACAGCGCCGCCGCAAAGGTCTTCTGCGCCACCGCGCTGGGGTCTTCTTCTTGCGCTCGGATCGACCCAACCACCGCCTGCTTTTGTCGGTCGATCTCTGCCGGCGGAAAACTCGACGAGGTCAGAATATCGGCTAATAGATCGAGGCCCGTGGCAAGATCTTTTTTGAGGATCGTCATGCTGATCGTCGCTGTGTCCGCGCCGCAGCCGGCTTCGAGGCTGGCGCCGATGAAATCGAGAGTTTCGCTGATTTGCACCGCACTGCGCCGAGCCGTCCCGTTGGTCAAGAGCTTGGCGGTAAGGTTCGCCAAGCCGGCTTGGTTCGCCGGTTCGTAGCGCGATCCGGCTTCGATCAAGAGTTCGATCGACACCATCGGCAGCGCCCGCTGCTCCGAGGTCAGCAACACCATTCCGTTGCCGAGTACCGTGCGCTTGGGCGCCATGCCCGCCGAAGCCGGCACAGCGCAGAGCAAAGCGAAGACAGCCGCCACCGAGCGAGCCAAATTGTTTATCATTGCGCTTTTTCTTTGGTCGGGATCAAAGTGCCGAGCGTGCGCCGGTCGGCGTTGAGATACTGGCGCGCAACGCGGCGAATATCTTCGCGCGTCACTTTGCGAATACCATCGAGATAGCCATCCATCTGGCGCCAGCCGCCGGCGATTTCATAATATCCAATTTTCATCGCCTGACCGAAAATCGAATCCTGGGCAAACACGAACGCAGCCTCGATCTGATTTTTGGCTTTTTGCAATTCACGCTCACTGATCAGCTCGGCTTTCACTTTGACCAGCATGCCGTCGATCTCGCTCTCGACCATCGCCGGCTGAACTCCCGGGAGAAGCTGCGCCGAAATCGAAAATCCCATGGGATCGACCGAGACGCTGATATAGTCTGCGTCGACACCGCGTACGAGCCGTTTTTGATAGACCAGCTCGTGATGCAGCCGCGAGCTTCGACCGCCGGCGAGCACCACGGCCAAGAGATCGAGAGCGAAATTGTCGGTACTTTTTAGATTGGGCGCGTGGTAAAACATCAACAAGGAGGCAAGCTCAGCCTCCTTCTTGAGAGTCACCCGGCGTTCGCCGCGCTGCTCCAGCTCTACCACATCCACCACCGGGGACGGCGCGCCGCGAGGTATTTTTTCGAACCCGGCTTTGACCTTCGGCAGGATTTCCGCGGTGGAAAAATCTCCGACGATAACGATCACCGCGTTATTAGGCGCATAGTAGAGTTTGTAAAAGTCAGCCAGATCTTGGCGAGTTAAATTTTGAATGTCTTCCATCCAACCGACGACGGGCCGGCGGTACGGATGAATGACAAAGGCCACGGCACTGGCCACTTCACTAAGAGCGGCGGCGGGATTGTCCTCGGTGCGCAGGCGGCGTTCTTCCTGAATCACCTTTTTCTCTGGCTCAAAGTACGTTTCACCCAATAACGCGTTCGCCATCCGATCGGCTTCCAGGTCGATCTCTATGCCGATTTTTTCACGGCTCATGGTGGCAAAATAAACGGTCATATCGTTGGAGGTAAAGGCGTTCGAGCGGCCACCGTTCTTGGCAATGATGCGCGAATATTCTTCCGGTCCGGTCGTCGGCGTTCCCTTGAACATCATGTGTTCGAGGAAGTGCGCCAGGCCGCTTTTGCCGTCTTTCTCGTTGCGCCCGCCAACGCGATACCAAATCTGAAACGTTACCGACGGGCTTTTGTGATCTTCAGCGAGAAGGATCTTGAGGCCGTTATCGAGGACGAATTCCTGGACTGACGCGGCATACGCAGACCCGAAAGCCAAGAGAGCAAGAACTAACAAAATCGCCAGACAGTGGCGCGCCCGAAGCATGACTCAAGTTAAAGGATGGACCCTCAAAGTCAAGATAAGACACTCGACATCACCGTAGACAAGTAAGAGCAGGAATTGTCCGTATTTCTCCACCGCACATTTGACTCCCCTGGCGGGCCACCATAATATGACGAATCACTGAGGAGGACTGATGGCTGACGTGACCGACATGCGGGGTTATATTGAAGTGCTCGAACAAATGGGCGAGCTGCGCAGGATCAAAAACGCCGACTTGAAAACCGAAGTGGGAGCGCTGACGGAGTTAGCAGCCGATAAAGAAGGACCGGCGTTGCTGTTTAGCGATTTCAAAGATTATCCGGCGGGCTTTCGGGTGATCTCCAACGTGTTTCGCACGTGCAAACGCACCGGACCGGCGATGGGCATCAGCGAAGAGAACGGCATCGACTACCTTTACGCCTGGCGTAAGAAGCTCGCCGCTTACAAGCCCGTGCCGGTCAATCAACTCGAGGGCGGTCCGGTACTCGAGAATCAAATGGTGGGGAACGATGTCGACCTTTACAAATTTCCCACGCCGCACTGGCACGATTTGGACGGCGGACCCTACATCGGCACAGGCTGCGGCGTCATCACTAAAGATCCGGACAGCGGCGCGGTCAATATCGGTACCTACCGTGTCATGGTCCAGGACAAGAACCACGTGTCCGTAAAAATGAATATGGGCAAACATGGCCGTATGGCTTTCGAGCGGGCACGCGACGCCGGCAAGGCGCTGCCCGTGGCGATCACTTTGTGCCAAGGCCCGGCGATCTTTCTTGCCGCGCAGATGCCTTTGCCGCCCGATGTTAACGAATTCGAATTCGCCGGCTACCTCCAAGGCTCGCCGGTGCCCGTGGTGCGCGGCGCGGCGACCGGTTTGCCGATTCCGGCGAACGCGGAAATCGTTCTCGAAGGCGAGATCTTGCCGATGAAAGACGAAGACATGCCGAAGGAAGGTCCCTTCGGTGAATGGCCCGGGTATTTTACCGACGCGAATATCGGTGAAACGCCTCTCATGGAAGTTAAGCGCATTTATTACCGCAACGATCCTATCCTGCTCGGCGCGCCGCCGCTGAAGCCGCCGTCGAGCTATCTGCCGATTCCGCTCGGCGCCGCAACGCTCTGGGAGCAGCTCGAAAAAGCGGGCATCCCGGAAGTCAAAGGCGTTTGGGGGTTCGTTTACGGCGGCCAACCCGGGCCGTTCACAGTGGTCGCCATCAAACAACGCTATGCCGGTCATGCGAAACAAGCGTTGCTAGTGGCTGCGGGAGCGCGCGCCGGCGCTTACGGCGGAAAGTTCGTCGTGGTCGTCGACGAGGACATCGACATTACCAATCCGGCAGAAGTCATCTGGGCAATTGCGACGCGGTGTCATGTGCGCGAAGACCTCGACATCGTAAAAGGTGTATGGGCCTCGGTCTGCGAGCCGGCGCTGCCGCCCGAAGAGCGTTCACCGCGCGGCTACACGACGGACCGGGTTTTGATCGATGCTTGCCGGCCGTTCAAATGGCTCGATCAGTTTCCGGCGGTCAACGCATTCACTCGGGACTACAAAACCCAGGTGGGCAGCAAGTACAACCTCTAACAATCGGCAATCGGTTAAAACTGCTCGCGCTCGAACGTCTAAGGATTATTTGGCCTCGACTTGTCGGAACGGAGTGATCCTATGGGCACAATCGAAGCGTTAAGTCTGGCGATGGGAACTGCCTGGACCTCGGGCATCAATCTCTACGCCACGGTCGCCGCGCTTGGCATTGCCGGACGCGCGGAGTTGGTTCATCTGCCGCAAAATCTCGAGGTGCTGAGCCATCCGGCCGTGATCGCCATCGCCTGCGTGATGTATTTGATCGAATTCTTCGCCGACAAAGTGCCCTATGTCGACAGCGGCTGGGACGTGTTGCACACTTTCATTCGCGTGCCCGCCGGCGCGATCTTAGCTGCCCGCGCTCTCGGCGACATGAATCCGGCACTGGAACTGGCGGCCTTACTCGCCGGCGGCTCGATCGCTTTTGTTGCCCACGGTGCCAAGGCCACGACACGTTTGGCCATCAATGCCAGCCCCGAGCCTTTTAGCAATTGGGCCGCGAGCATCACTGAAGACATTGCCGTGTTGGGCAGTATCTGGATGATCTTCAATCATCCGATCATCATGCTCGGCTTGATCTTGATTTTTCTCGCCTTGGTCGTCTGGTTAGTGCCCAAGGTTTTTCGCGTTGCCAAACGTGGCTATCAGGCACTGCGCAACAAGTTGCGCGGAGTCAAGCCGGATCAAAGTACCCCAGCGGGCCAATCGCCTCAGCTAACCTAGCATTCGCAAACGTTGCAGTGGAATCGCTAGTTCATTTGAATTTATTTATGGACGATCTAACCAACCCGCAAATTGCAGAATTGCCGGCGACACCGCTCACCCTCGACGGTTCTTTTATCCTGCACCAGATGTTTCACGTGCGCTGGACTGCGTGGCAGAGTCTCGGCAGTTCGGACCGCAAACATATTCTCACCAATGCCGTCTCGAAGTTTATCGCCATGGAACAAAACCAACAGGAACCGACCGGCCTATTTTCCATGTTGGGACACAAGGGCGACCTGATGGTCGTGCATTTTCGCAAGACCCTCGACGAGCTCAATCAAGCCGAGCTCACCGTCGCTCACTGCGAGCTCAATGAATATCTCGAACCGGCGTCGTCCTATCTTTCGGTCGTCGAGCTCGGTCTTTACGAAGCCTCGGTGAAACTCTATGCCGAGTTGATCTCGAAAGGCTTGAAACCCGGCACCGCCGATTGGAATCGGGAAGTCGAAGCGGAATTAGCGCAACAACGCCAGACTGCTGCGCCACGTCTGTGGCCGGAAATCCCCCAGCGCCGTTATGTGTGTTTCTATCCGATGAACAAATTTCGCGGCGAAACCAAGAATTGGTACAGCGAGCCGATTCGCGAGCGGCACCGGATGATGCGCGAGCATGGCATGATCGGGCGCCACTACGCCGGGCGGGTCACGCAAATTATCTCCGGCTCGATCGGTTTCGATGATTGGGAATGGGGCGTTGACCTGTTTGCCGACGACCCGCTGGTTTTCAAGAAACTGGTTTACGAAATGCGCTTCGACGAAGCCAGCGCGGCTTACGGCTTGTTCGGCGTGTTTTTCGTCGGTCTGCGATTTCCCCCGCGTCAGCTCGAAGCCTTGCTCGATGGCCGGACCCCCAGCTTTACGTAATTACGACTCAGCTTAACGCCGCCGCCACGGAGGCAAAATGCGATTGAAAGATAAAGTCACTATTATCACCGGCGCTGCTCACGGCATCGGCAAAGCATACGCCCGGCGCTTCGCCGAAGAAGGCGCCCATGTCGTCGTCGCCGACATCGACGCCGATGGCGGGGAAGCGACGGCAAAGGCGATCATCGACGCCGGCGGTTCCGCCTGGGCACGGACCACCGACGTGCGCAGCTTTCCGCACGTTCAAGGTCTGATTCAAGAAACCGCCAAAAGGTTTGGCCGCGTCGACGTGCTGCTGAACAACGCCGCCATCTACGTCACTCAGCAATTATGGAAGGGCCCGGTCGAAGAACTCGCATTGGAGGAATGGGATCGAGTCATCGAAGTGAACTTGAAAGGCGTGTTTCTCTGCAGCAAAGCGGTCATCCCGGTGATGAAGCAGCAAAAAAGCGGCAAAATCATCAACATCGCCTCCGGAACTTTTTTTAGCGGCTCCGGCAACATGCCGCACTACACGACCGCCAAAGGCGGCGTCGTCGCGCTGACGCGCGTATTGGCCCGCCAACTGGGCGAATGGGGCATTAACGTAAACTGCATGACGCCGGGCTCGACCATGAGCGAAGAATCGGTATCCGATGAGATACTCAAGCGCCGCGAAGGCAGCAAGGACAAGCGCGCCTTTCGCCGTGTCGAAACTCCGGCAGATATCGTAGGAACCGCCTTATTTCTTGCCAGTCAGGAGAGCGACTTCATCACCGGGCAGCTTCTCGTCGTCGAGGGCGGCGGGATTATGTACTGAGCAATCCAGGCTGCTTTCAGCAAACTAGGAATAATGATTTTCCTCAGGAGACGCTCGCAGTTACGCCATAAACATGGCCGCAGCCTTTGCAAAAAATCACGTTAAAGGGACTGGTGACGAATTGCTTGCCGCGGCCAGCGGCGCTGCCCGCCCGACGTAGTATAATGTTGTCGGCGCCTTGGACCGAGCAGGTTGGACATTTGGGCTCGGCTTCCATCCTGCTTTTGGTGCTTTGAGTGAAACCAAAACCGTTGCCAACATTTTCCTCGGACTTACGCTCCTCAGTCTTCTTTTGTTTCTCGCGCGCCGCCCGTGCCTCGACTTCTTCCGGATGCATCGCGGCGTCGTATTCTGCGCGCTCTGCCCCATCGGACAGAATATTATAGGCGTCTAGGACCTGCTTAAATTTCTCCGCCGCCTGATCGTTGCCGGGATTCCGATCCGGATGGTAACGAAAAACCATCTGACGGTAAGCTCGTTTGATCTCCTGGGGCGAAGCGCTCGGTTTCAGGCCGAGCGCGGAGTAGTAGTCGTTAGTCGCGGCCAATGGCGGTCACCTTTTCATATTGTCGGATCGATGGAATGGATCACAAATAAAATCACCGCCCCCGCCCGCCGCCGGTGCCGGTAAGTTTTTTCCGCTGTTTGTACATAGCGATGCAAAGATCGTAGATCGCGGCGCCAGACCTGTCGTCGACGGTTCGTTCTCCATCAATGTTCAGATACTCAACTCGGAGCGAAAATTCTTCTCCGCTTGAAAAGTTGTTCGTGACCCGCAGCAACTTGGCCCGATTGCGATCGAGGTATCCTCCTATGGTGCGCAATATTTGCACTTGGCTTAGAAATTCCTTTGCGGGAGCGCTTGTGCCGCGCTGCTCTTCGCCGAGCGCTTCCAACTCCCGAAGATCGGCTTGTGTGTACTGGATTTCGACGGGCGTCGGCGCAGGCGGTAGTTGATAGGCGCATTCCGCGATGTAGAGATCGCCATCCACTCTTAGGTCGAATGACTTAAGCATCCGGCGCTCCCAGTCCTGGCCGATGACGCGCAGTGCGGTTGCATAATTCATCCTGGGCAAACGGTCGTTATTTTTGTTATAGCGTCGCAATGGAGATCGTTCGAAGGCCGTCCGAAAGGCATCAGCGTAGGTAGATGGTACGAACAGTCGCCCCAAAAATCAATAAAAAAAACGCCGTACTCAGCCAGTCGGACAACGTCGGTGAGTTACTCAAGTGCGAGAGATAAGTAGTCTAAACTGGCTGGATTTAATCGGGAATCGCCGGCAACGCATCCATCACACCGATCATGCTGTCCCGGGTCACCAGCTTGGCAAGTTCGGTCTCGCTCCAGCCCTCGGTTCCTTCAGGACGAAGCGGTAAAACCAAATAACGTATATCCGCAGTACTGTCATGAATGCGAACCTCAACGTCGTCGGGTAGTTCTAAGCCAAATTCGCGCATGACCCCGCGCGGATCGCTAACCGAGCGCTGTCGATAGTTTAAGCTCTTGTACCAATCGGGAGGGCGCCCAAGGATCGGTCGTGGATAGCAGGAACAGAGCGTGCACACGACCATGTGACGCAACTGGTTGGTATTCTCCAAGACCACGAACTCGTTGAGCGCGGTGGCATCAATCCCCATTTCGGCGCAGGCAGCCTTGGGATCGGCGATGAAGCGGGCTTTGAATGCGGGGTCGACCCAGGCGCGCGCGACCAGCTTAGCGCCGTTTGCTGGCGAGCGCGCCTCTTGATAGTCGATCTGACATTGAATGTCTTTTTCCGAAATCACGCCTTTTTCGACGAGCAAATCGCGAATCGCGTAGATCCGCTTGGCGCAGTGGCTCAACTCATGTTTCGGGTGCTCGTGACCGTGTGCATCCGCGCTAGTTTCGCTCATCGGGTTTCTCCTCTTCTTTAGGTTTAGGCGTCCGAGTCTAGCCAGTGTTCGTAAATATCGACCAAAATCTTGTCTTTGGGTCCGGCAGGCTTGCCCCAAAGTTCGCCGTAATCGAAGCCGACCAGATAAAGTGTGCGCTTGGGCAAACCGTCAAGGCCATAAGCGAGTTGTTCCGGATTGCGAAAATCGCCGTAGACGCGCTCGATCCAACCGATCTTGCCGCGGATATACCAAGGAGTGCGGATGTGGCCCGTCCGATCTTCAAATTTGACCTTGACGCGATCGCCGGGTTTAAATCTGCCGGCCGCTGAGTTCACGGCTCGCCCCACTTAGCTTCGAATTCGGCGAGCTTTCGGTCGATCTCTTCTTTGCTGAGGATATTTTTTTCGATCAGGATAGTTTCGATACTAGCGATCCAGCGCTCGTAATAAGTCATGTCCCGGTAGGCGGCGGAGTCCATCTCTTCGCGAGCACGGCGCATTTCATCAGTGCGCTTGATGCCGCGCGCGCCCAGCGCCTGGTTGACCGCGTCGGCGAGGATTTCCCAGTCGGAAAGCTGGTGCTCGCTCTGGTCGATCGGACCCGCGCCCGGCAGACCGCCAATATCGTGATGACCGCGCGCCATGATCATACCTCCGTGGTTAACTTTTTAGCCGATTCGCCAGCGCCTTGTGCTCCTCTTTGATACCGGCCGGAAGATGATCGCCGAAAGTATCGAAGAAATCGCCCTGGCTCTTAAGATTATTTTTCCATGCGTCGCGATCGACGGAAACCAATTGATCGAGATCGGACTTGGAGACATCGAGTCCGCCGCCGTTCAAGCTTGACGCCTTGGGCACGTAGCCGATGGGCGTCTCGTCGGCTTGACCGCCTCCTTTAGAGCGGTCGACGACCCAGCGCAATACTCGGAGATTTTCACCAAAACCGGGCCAGAGGAACCGGCCGCGCTCATTGCGTTGAAACCAGTTGACGCGGAAAATCTTTGGTGGATTGGTCGCGCGCTTGCCGATCGATAGCCAGTGGCCCCAGTAATCCCCCATGTTGTAACCGCAAAACGGCAGCATCGCCATCGGATCTCGCCGCACCACGCCCACCGCGCCCGTAGCCGCGGCCGTGGTCTCGGAGGCTAAAGTTGCGCCGAGAAACGTGCCGTGCTGCCAGTTAAAAGATTGATAGACGAGGGGCACTAATTTTTGCCGGCGTGCACCGAAAAGAATCGCGCTGATAGGCACACCTTCGGGCTTCTCCCATTCGGGTGAATAGGTTGGACTCTGTTTGATCGCGACCGTGAAGCGCGAATTAGGATGGGCGGCGGGACTACCGCCTTCCGGATCCCACGGTTTGCCGCGCCAGTCGATGGCATTGTCGGGCACCGGATCATCGTGACCCTCCCACCACACCGTGCCATCCTCGCGCAGCGCCACATTGGTGAAGATAGTATCCTTTTTCACCGTTTGCACGGCGTTCGGATTGGTGTTCGATCCGGTTCCAGGAGCAACGCCAAAAAATCCCGCTTCTGGGTTGATCGCCCAGAGCCGGCCGTCATCGCCCACCCTCAGCCAAGAAATATCGTCTCCGACGGTGTGGATTTTCCAACCCTTCATGCTGGGTGGCGGCACCAGCATCGCCATGTTGGTCTTGCCGCAGGCGCTCGGAAAGGCGCCGCAGACGTAGGTGATCTCTCCGTCGGGATTTTCCACGCCGACGATAAGCATATGTTCGGCGAGCCAACCTTCTTTTTGCCCCAGTTTGCTAGCGATCCGCAGCGCCAGGCACTTTTTCGCCAATAGCGCATTGCCGCCATAACCGGAGCCGACGCTCCAGATGGTGTTGTCTTGCGGATAATGGCAGATAAATCGCCGCTCCATATCGAGATCGGCTTTCGAATGAAGGCAACGGGTGAAATCATCCGAGTTGCCGAGATGATCGAGCGCAATTTTGCCCATGCGCGTCATCAAGCGCATATTGAGCACGACGTAAACGCTATCGGTGATTTGAATGCCGACTTTGCTGAAAGCCGAGCCTTGCGGGCCCATCAAAAACGGAATCACGTACAACGTGCGCCCACGCATAGCGCCGGAAAAAATTTTTGCAAGCTTGTCGTAAGACTCGGCCGGCGCCATCCAATTGTTATTAGGACCTGCCTCTTCCTGCTGGTCGGTACAGACAAATGTCAAATTTTCAGTGCGCGCCACGTCGTTGAGCGCGCTTCGGTGGAGATAACAGCCGGGCAGTTTTTCTTGATTGAGTTGCAACAGGTCGCCGGTCTGCACGGCGATTCGGGTTAGCCGTTCCTTTTCATCTTCAGAACCGTCGCACCAGTAAACGTTATCCGGTTGGCACATGGCGGCCATATCGTTGACCCATTTGTGGATAAAAGTGTTCGCGGGCACCGTACCTGTCACATTTGCATTAGTCATAAACTGCCGATCTTCCTTTCCTACCTCACTATGTTCGAATTGGGCGTTCTTCGTAGATGACAGACGGGATTTTGTTGAGCCAAAAGGCGTGGCTAAGTTACGCAATAAATTAATTTAGGGTAGCTGATTGCGCGCAGCGATGTCAATATTCTGCGCTATTCTTGGAACACCCGTTGAAGCCGCCATCGGCCGCCGGAGAGATCTTCGGTCCATTCGACCAAAGCCGCCAGATCCCCACGGGGACTGAGCACACGCACCAATCGTTCACCCGGTTGAGCCGGATCTATCTGACCGAGAATTTCCTGCTGACCGAGGCGCAATCGAGATAGTAGGCGGCTCGGCCATTGAACCGCGCGCAGATGGACTAAAGCTTCAGCAAGCGGCACCAGGGGTGCGGAAGCATTGCCACATTGCTTTTCCAGCGCGTCCGGGGTCCACGCTCGATCGATCGCGAGACAGCCACATGCCGTGCGCCGCAAGCTCTGCAAATGTGCGCCACAGCCGATGCGCGCACCGATGTCCGCCGCCAGGGTGCGGATATAAGTGCCGCGCGAACAGGTGACCGATATTTCGATCTCCGTGTTGGTTTTGGCGCGCAATTGGAGCTGCTCGATCCGAATAGTGCGCGGTTCACGCGGCACTTCCTTTCCCTGGCGCGCCAATTGATACAGGCGGACGCCGTCTTTTTTGAGCGCCGAAAACATCGGCGGTATCTGTAACAACTCGCCGCTAAACTCTTCTTCCAAAGCGCGCAACTCGATTTCTCCAAGCGCTGGCACCGGTCGCGAGTTCATCACTTTGCCGGTGGAATCTTGCGTGTCGGTATCGACGCCGAGCAAAATCGTGCCGCAATAAGTCTTCGACGCGCTGAGAAAGATATCGGCGATCTTGGTGCCTTCGTTCACGCCAACAAGCAGCAATCCAGACGCGAAGGGATCCAAGGTTCCGAGATGACCAACCTTTTTGGCTCCCAAAAGCCGCTTGACTCGGCTGACGACCTGGGCCGACGACGGTCCTTCCGGCTTGTCGATTAGGAGAATTCCACTTCGAATCATCGGCATGGCTGGGGAAAAGGTGAAAGAAAAAAGTCGAGAATGGCACCCGCTTGGCTGCGCGAAACTAAATTTTGACCTGTTTCAGCAATGCATCGATGCGCTGGGCCTCATCCTCGCTCTCATCGTAGGTAAACTCGATCGCCGGAACAAAGCGCAGATTGAGTTGTTTGCCGAGCTTAGATCGAATAACGCCACTGGCGCTCTTAAGACCCGCAAGTGCTTTGTCACGGTCCTCTTGCCCGCCACCGAGCAAGTTAAAAAATAGGCGCGCCTGGCGCAGGTCCTTACTAACTTTGATGCCGGTCAACGCCACCGCATGGACTCGCGGATCGCGGATCTCTTTGCGTAAAAGCTCCGCGACGACTTCTAGAATGAGATCGCCGACACGATCCGAGCGTTGGTACTCCATCGAACTCAACAATAATTTTTTCCGCGATTCACCGTTCTAACAATAAAAAAACTCGGAATCCGTTGCACCGACCTCAGCGAGTCCGAGCGCTTCGATAAAGTCGACCACGGCTTGCAAGGTTGCCTCGACCACCGGCTGGCTCGTCCCGGCAACGGCAAAGCCCAGAACTGCGCTCTGCCATAAGTCCTGATCATCACACTCGGTAATCGAGATATTAAACTGATTCGCGGCGCGCGCTTGGATGCGCTTCAGAACTCCCCGCTTGCCCTTAAGCGAATGGTTTTCGGGAATTCGTAGCTTAACCTTCAAAACTCCCACAACCATGTTTCGAGGTCGGAATACGAAGTAAATTCAAAACCGAATCAAGCACCGCTCACGCGCGACCCTTCGCGCCCGGGCTGAGCCGGAGTAATGCGCCGAATGACGGGAATACGCTCGTAAGCCTCGATCACGTCCCCCTGTTTAATGTCTTGGTAGGATTCGAGTGAGAGACCGCATTCGTAGCCGGCCGCAACTTCGCGGACATCGTCTTTAAAGCGCTTCAAACTGGCGAGCTTGCCTTCATGGACAACTACTTGGTCGCGCAACAATCGGACCAAATTGCCGCGGGACAGTTTCCCGTCGGTGACGTAGCCGCCGGCAATGGAACCGACGCCGGCGATATTGAAAATCTGGCGAACCTCAAAACGAGCATGAATCTGCTCGCGGAACGTCGGCTCCAAGAGGCCTTCCATGGCGGCCCGTACGTCGGCCACGGCCTCATAGATAATCGTATACAAGCGTACCTCGACGCCTTCTTTAGCCGCCAGTGCCGCGCCCTTCGCCTCGGGCCTAACGTTGAAACCGATAACAATGGCGTTTGATGCTGCGGCCAGCAAGATATCGCTTTCGGTAATGCCGCCCACCGAGCCATGGAGAACTTTGAGCTTGACCTCACCGGTCGATAAACGCCCGAGCGCATCGGAAACCGCTTCAACCGAGCCTTGCACGTCCGCCTTGAGCACGACACGGAGTTCCTTGACGTCCCCCGTCTTAATTTGATCGTAAAGCTCTTCGAGAGAGACTTTACTTGACTTGACCAACTCGGTTTCGCGCTGCTTGCTCTGGCGATACTCGGCGACTTGGCGCGCCTTGGCTTCGTCGGTCACCGCCACAAAAGAATCACCTGCTTGCGGCACGCCTTGTAGTCCCAAAATCTCCACTGGAGAAGACGGCGGCGCAGTTTCCACCTTATGGCCATGATCGTCGATCATCGCGCGCACTTTGCCATAGAATGCCCCGCAAACGAACGCGTCACCGCCGCGCAATGTGCCCTCTTGCACCAATACCGTCGCCACTGGACCGCGCCCGCGGTCCAGTTTGGCTTCGATGATCGTGCCACGGGCAAGCTTGTCGGGATTGGCTTTGAGCTCCAAAATGTCCGCCTGGAGCAGCAGCATTTCCAAAAGGTGCGGAATTCCCTCATGGGTCTTGGCGGACACTGGAGCAAACACCGTATCCCCGCCCCAATCTTCCGCTGCCAGACCATACTCGGACATGCCTCTTTTGACTTTTTCCAGATTGGCGTCCGGCCGGTCGATCTTGTTTACCGCGACGATGATCGGCACTTCCGCAGCACGGGCGTGATTGATCGCTTCGACGGTCTGGGGCATCACGCCGTCGTCCGCGGCCACCACCAGCACGACGATGTCGGTGACTTTCGCGCCGCGCGCGCGCATGGCGGTGAAGGCCTCATGGCCAGGTGTATCCAGGAAAGTCACGCTGCGTCCGTCCACTTGGACGTGATACGCGCCGATATGCTGGGTAATCCCACCGTGTTCTTGGGCAGTGACGTTGGTGCTGCGAATCGCGTCCAAAAGCGAAGTCTTGCCGTGATCAACGTGACCCATGATTGTGACCACGGGCGGTCGCGTCGTCAACGCCGTTTCGTCTTCCTCGACTGGATGTTCAACCTCCAGCGCGCTGTCCACGTCGAAGGCGACGTTTTCTACCTGATGATCAAATTCGGAAGCGATCAAGGTCGCGGTGTCGGCATCGAGCACTTGGTTGATGGCCATGGGGAT
>Ga0193716_1000625_pt1 | contig 21403 bp, 19 predicted proteins | sample U2c1metaG_FD_145901 | JGI IMG/M metagenome (GOLD analysis project Ga0193716, IMG submission 145901) | Soil microbial communities from a riparian zone of the East river system, Colorado, United States - U2c1 | ecosystem: Environmental > Terrestrial > Soil > Riparian zone | place: USA: East River...
GCATCAACATCAAGGACTACACCGTAGAAGTCCGTGAAACCAAACTAGGTCCAGAAATCGTTACCCGCGATATTCCAAACGTATCTGAAGAATCACTTCGTCACCTAGACGAAACTGGTGTCGTTCAGATCGGTTCTGAAGTAAAAGCCGGCGACGTACTTGTCGGTAAGATTACGCCAAAGGGTGAACAAGAACTAAGTTCAGAAGAACGACTTCTTCGTGCGATCTTCGGTGAAAAAGCCAAGGATGTCCGAGATACTTCACAGCGTATGAACAACGCCGGTGGTGGTAAAGTCGTCGGAATCAAGATCTTTAGCCGTGAAAACGGTCACGAGCTTAAAGCTGGTGTGCTCATGCAGATTCAGATCTTCGTTGCGCAACTTCGCAAAATTAGCGTTGGTGACAAGCTTGCTGGTCGCCACGGTAACAAGGGCGTTGTTGCTAGGATTCTCCCTGTAGAGGACATGCCATTCATGGAAGACGGTACCCCAGTTGACGTAGTACTTAACCCGCTAGGCGTGCCTTCTCGTATGAACATTGGTCAGCTATTTGAAACGCACCTTGGTATGGCCGCACGTGCTCTTGGGTACAAAGTTGCAACCCCACCATTTAACGGTGTTCCAAACGATATCATTAGCGACGAACTTGAAAAAGCTGGTTTTGCCCGTGACGGTAAATCACAACTATTCGACGGTCGTACTGGTGATGCATTCGAAGAACGGACAACTGTCGGTGTGATGCACATTATTAAGCTTCACCACATGGTAAGTGACAAGATTCACGCTCGTTCAACTGGTCCATACACTATGGTTACCCAGCAGCCGCTTGGTGGTAAAGCGCAAAACGGTGGTCAGCGATTCGGAGAGATGGAAGTATGGGCACTTGAGGCGTATGGTGCTGCTACGACCCTTCAGGAAATGCTTACGATCAAATCAGACGATGTCTATGGTCGTGCAAAAGCATACGAATCAATCATCAAGAACGAAGCGATTGTTGGTCCTAAACTGCCAGAATCATTCAACGTGCTCGTAAAGGAACTTCAAGGACTCGGCCTACGTGTCGACCTATTAGTTGATTCCGAAGATGCTATTGTTGATGCCGAACAGGTAATTGCCGCAGCTGGTCCAGCCGACAAGACTGTTCCTGCACTTGATGACACTGAAGTCGAAACCGTTCTAGATGAAGCTGATGAACTTGGCGACATTGACGGTGAAGATGGAATAAGTATTCAAGACATTGATGAAATAGAAGAAATTAAGGAGGAGGCGTAATATGAGCCGCATTATCGCCAACAACGGAATTGCTGATTTTGACGCTGTCCGCCTTGCTGTAGCCAGTCCAGAAGATATGCTGAAGTGGAGCTACGGGGAAGTCACAAAACCAGAGACGATTAACTACCGTACGCAAAAACCTGAACGCGATGGTTTGTTCTGCGAACGAATTTTCGGACCAGTAAAAGACATCAACCCGCACGATAGCAAGCTAAAGGGAGTCCGCTCTCGTGAAGCGGCTGTCGACAAGAACGGTGAACTGGTCACTAAATCAATCGTTCGTCGTGAACGAATGGGCCATATTAACCTTGCTGCGCCTGTTGCGCACATCTGGTTTATGCGCGGTACACCGTCAGCCATGTCACTATTACTTGGCGTGACTGTCCGTAACCTTGAACGTATTGCTTACTTTGCAACCTACGTCGTTCTAAAGGTTGACGAAGAAAAACGCGACCAGTACCTTGCTGATCTAGAAGCTGAGACCGAAGCTGGACGTGCCGCGATTAAAATTCGCTACGAACGCGAAGCAGAAGGCGAAGGCGTTGACGTTAAGCAACTAGCTGAACAGCAATCACGCGAAATCGAAGAGCTTGAAGAAACATATACCGTTAAAAAAGCCCAGCTTGAAATGCTCGTAAAGAGCGCGCTTGTTAACGAAACTGATTTCCGTAACCTTCCTGAAGAATACGAAGATCTAGCAGAAGTTGGCATGGGCGGTACGGCACTTAAAGCACTCCTAGACGAAATTGACCTTCCGACGCTTATTACTAAGCTATCCGAAGAAGTCGAAGGCGCTAAGGGCCAACGCGAAAAGAAACTCCTGAAGCGCCTTAAGGTGCTTGAGGGTATGCTTGCCGCTGGTATCAAACCAAGCAGCCTAACGCTAACTGTTCTTCCTGTTATTCCACCGGACCTACGTCCAATGGTACAGCTAACAGGTGGCCGTTTTGCGACATCTGATCTTAACGACCTTTACCGTCGTGTGATCAACCGTAACAACCGTCTTAAAAAACTGATTGACCTAAACGCTCCTGAAGTTATCCGCCGCAACGAAATGCGTATGCTTCAAGAAGCTGTCGACGCCCTCGTTGATAACAGCGCAGCCCGTGGTGGCCGTGCTGTTAACGCAACAGGTGGCCGTCGCCGTCTAAAGTCAATTAGCGACATGCTAAAGGGTAAACAGGGTCGTTTCCGCCAGAACCTTCTTGGTAAGCGCGTAGACTACTCTGGACGTTCAGTAATTGTTGTTGGTCCAAAGCTAAAGATCAACCAGTGTGGACTTCCGAAGCAAATGGCGCTTGAACTATTCAAACCGTTTGTCATCAGCTGGTTAATCCGCGGCGAACACGCCCACAACATCCGTTCAGCTACCCGTTTGATCGAATCTGGCGATACGCTAGTCTGGGACGCACTTGACGCGGTTATCGAAGGCAAATACGTGCTTCTTAACCGCGCACCATCACTTCACCGTCTATCTATCCAGGCATTTATGCCTAAGCTAGTCGAAGGTAAAGCGATTCAACTGCACCCACTTGTCGCGAACGGATTTAACGCCGACTACGATGGTGACCAGATGGCTGTTCACCTGCCACTTTCAAACGACGCTCAGCGTGAAGCTCGCGAACTGATGTCAGCGACAAACAACCTGTTGAAGCCAGCCGATGGCGCGCCAGTGCTTAACATCGGTCAGGACGTTGTGCTTGGTAACTACTACCTAACATACGAAAAACCGAGTGCCCAGACTGATAACGTCAAACCTTACAGCTCTGTTTACGAAGCTGAAATGGCGTATGACAACAAAAAACTACAGCTGCAAAGCCCAATCCGTGTTCACGCAAAGGGTGAAATCCGTAACACAACGCTTGGACGTGTATTCTTTAACGAGATCCTGCCAGCCGATTATCCTTACGACAACGCTATCCAGAACAAGAAACAGTTAAAGAAAGTCCTTGCAAAGATCTTTAACTCGTACGGTGCCGAAGTTACTGCCGCTACTGCTGACCGAATGAAAGGCCTTGCCTTCCGATTTGCAACCATCGCCGCCGTATCTACTGGTAAAGACGACTACATCCACTTTGATGAAGTGAGTGAATTCGTTGCCGAAGGTGACGCCAAGACAACATTGATCTCTGAACAGTTCGATGAAGGTCTGATTACCGAAGACGAACGCTACAACCTTACCGTTGGTGCATGGCGCGCGGTTGACCGCCAAGTAACAGAGTTCCTTCAGTCTAAGCTGAAGGACATGGACACTAGTATTAGCGTCATGGTCAACTCTGGTGCTCGTGGTGATATTTCAAACGTGAAGCTTGCAAGCGCCATGGTTGGTATCATGGTGGACGCCAGCAACAAAGAAATTGAGCTGCCAATCCGTTCTAGCTATCGTGAAGGTCTAAGCTCACTTGAATCATTCGTCGCCACCCGTGGTGCGCGTAAGGGTCTGATTGACACCGCGCTTAAGACCGCTGACTCGGGTTACCTAACTCGTCGTCTTGTAGACGTATCACAGGACGTGTTTACCGTCGAAGACGAAGCAGGCGATGACGATGGCTTCAGTATCTTCCGCAATGAGTCTGAACTTACCATGATCAACTTCGGTAACCGTCTATTCGGACGATTCACTGCCGAGGAAATCCCTGGTCACGTCGGTAAAGACGAGCTCATTACTCGTGAGATCGCAGACGCTATCGAAGCTGACGAAAGTCTTGAAAGCGTTAAGATCCAATCCGTTCTTTCGACTAAGAACCTCCGGGGTATCCCACAAAAGAGCTACGGTATCGACATGGCAACCGGCGCACTTGTTGCCCGCGCACAGCCAGTCGGTGTTATCGCCGCTCAATCTGTTGGTGAGCCTGGTACACAGCTAACGCTTCGTACCTTCCACGCCGGTGGTGTAGCTGGTGGCGACATTACGCAGGGTCTGCCTCGTGTCGAAGAGCTGTTCGAAGCTCGCACACCAAAGGGACAGGCATTCGTTACCGAAGTAACTGGTCTTGTTGACACCTGGGAAGATGGCAAAAAGTACATCGTTCAGGTTACTCCAGCAGCTGGTCACGTCGAGCGAATCGCGCTTGAAGGCCGTACCGTTGCTATCAAGGCTGGAAGCAACGTTAAGGCTGGCGACATCCTTGCATCTGCCGAAGGTGAAGCGAAACCTCTTACCGCGCCATTTGACGGTGTCGTAGAGATCGCCGAAGACACGCTAGTACTAGCGGCTAACGCTAGCGCGCCTGTTCGTTACGAAGTTCCTGGTGCGACGCAACTTGTTGTCCGAAGCGGTGACATGGTTGAAGCGGGCGACCGTCTATCAATCGGATCACTTAACCTTCACGACCGTATGCGCCTAAAGGGTACTGAAGCGACTCAGCGTTACATCATTAACGAAGTTCTGCGTATCTACGCCGCACAGGGTCAAGACGTTGCCGACAAGCACCTTGAGATCATTGTGCGCCAGATGTTTAGCCGTGTTCAGGTTGAAGACCCAGGCGACAGTAGCTTTGTAACCGGTGATATCGTATCAAAGGCTGCCGTTGTCGAAGCAAACGCCGAACTAGTACAAACTGGTGGCGAACTTGTAAGCTACACCCAGTTACTCCTTGGTATTACCAAGGTGTCTATCTGGAGCGATAGCTGGCTGTCTGCCGCGTCATTCCAGGACACAACCCGTGTGCTGATCAATGCTGCCGTATCTGGCCGCGCAGACCGTTTGCATGGTCTGAAGGAAAACGTTATTATCGGACGCAAGATCCCTGTGGGAACTGGCGCCGAAATGAACGAACCTGAAGAGCTTTTGGCAAACGAAATCGCCGAAGACATCGAACTAGCTGTCTAGCTAGAACGATCGGTTCAAAAAATGCCCCGCTTGTATTAAGCGGGGCATTTTGTTTGAAAATTACTTGACACTTTACTTTTGCAAGCGTATGTTGGTATGTAAGCGAGAGATACTCCCACTTGGGAGTTTTTTTCACGCTGATTGTCCGAAGTTCTGATCGAGGAGGAGTTATTTAATGTCCAAGCGGGACGAAGTGCCTACAGCACTAGACCGTCGAGTACGAGTCTGGTTCGGCGACCATCCCATCACTGATGTGACCAAGCCTCCAGCCGAGGCGGCTGAGTACGAAGCTGGCATGCGTCGGCGATTCGCTGGTCTGAGGGTCACGAATCATGCAGTATCACGCACTGGCGAGACGATCGACTAGAACGGGCAATCACGCCCGGGGAGAGCGCCCTCAGGATTAATACCCTGCTAGGGCCGCTCCTCCGGGCTCTTTCCTTTTCTGGAACTTATTTTGTTATAATAGGTATTATGTCTGAACGATTAGTCCTCTTGAATGTCGGTTACAGTACCCACAAGCCTAAAAAAGGCGACATTCCTTCTAATGAGGGGAAGATCCTCGACTTTATCGCAAGTCAGAGAAAAGACGAAAATGATCCGGGTAGTACAACATTTGTACTGATTGACACTATATGGAGTAATAGATTCGGTGAAAACGACCCCGATACGGGTGAAAACAAATCCCTAGCTAGCCATTTAGGGCTACGAGCAGCCTTTACGACGCTTATTGACGATGATGAATACGCTAATAACGAATGGAAGAGTCAAATAAATGTCACTATTGGAACTGATCACCAAGTCGCAATGGAGAATGGTAAACCTCTTTCGCAAATCGTGCGACTAGGCGAAGGTAAGGAAAAAGCACGAAATGCCTTAATCACGACGTTAGAGTTCAAATCGGCACTAGGGTCGAATGCTGTAAAATTACTAAAATTGGCAGCCGTCTATCCTCCCGAAACTGACCCCCATGCCCAGATGAGGCACATCAGTGGTCTTAATACAGCACTAAACGGCGAGGGTATTATACCTAGACCTTCTGGCTACCAGATAGTTGCCGGTGATCTTAACGGTCTGGATGAACACGCCCGCTACAAACCAGGACTCCCGAAGCTGGGCAGTAAACTTGTAGAACTTTGGGCCAAGAAAGCCGAGCGTTCCACAGATCCGAGTTACTGGGACAAAGTAGCGCTTACATTAGACAAACGTCTTGTGATACCAAAAATGCGATCGTTCAGGTATCTAGAAGCTGGAGCAGGCTCAACCTTCCATAGCCGGGCATCTATACTCGATCTAGATCGCATACACTACTACGGCCTTCGCAAAAAAGGAGCAAAAACTGTCGGAAAAGGCTTGTCTGATCATAGAGCTGTTGTGTTCGATTTCGATTTGTTATAACGTAACCCTCGACAGTTCACAATCTTTTTGCTATAATCACAGATGAGTTTCCTCTTTTAAACCGTAGTGGTGATTTGAATGTGTACACACCCATCGGAAGTTAAAGGAATGACACGACGAGGACATGCTGAGTCCAGATCGTAATATAGGGACACCCTTGTCCCATTTGTAATGAAATAACAGGAGTTTTCATGCCAACGATTAACCAATTGGTGCGAAAGCCACGCAAGACTGCTGGTAAAAAAAGTAAGTCACCTGCGCTTGGCCGCATCCACAACGCGCTAAAAACGCGTTACTATGATCAGAATAGCCCGCTAAAGCGTGGTGTTTGTATCAAAGTAACAACTAAGACACCTAAAAAGCCTAACTCGGCTCTTCGTAAGGTTGCACGTGTGCGCCTAACAAACGGCCAAGAGGTTTGGGCATACATTGGTGGCGAAGGTCACAACCTACAGGAACACGCCGTTGTGCTAGTTCGTGGTGGTCGTGTGCCAGACCTTCCAGGTGTTCGTTACCATATCGTACGTGGCGCCCTTGACCTTCAAGGCGTTGCAAAACGTCAACAAGGCCGTTCAAAGTACGGTGCTAAAAAGGAGGATAAAAAGTAATGCCTCGTAAAGTCACTAGAAAGCTTCAGCGCGAGCTAAAGCCTGACCGCAAATATCAGTCTGTACTTGTACAGCGCCTGATCAACAAGTCTATGATTGATGGTAAAAAACTAGTTGCTGAACGTGCGGTTTACGCTGCACTTGAAACAGCTGCGAAAAAGCTTGAAAGCGAAGACCCACTAGAGGTATTCGAAAAAGCGCTTCGTAACGTCGCTCCAAACTTCGAAGTTAAATCTCGTCGTGTTGGTGGTGCTAACTACCAAATTCCATTCCCAGTTCAGGGTCACCGCCAACTGCACTACGCGTACAGCTGGTTGGTTCAGTCTGCTCGTAACCGTAAAGGTATGCCATACTCTCAGCGCCTAGCGCTTGAAGTCGTCGACGCCTACAACGGTGCCGGTGCTGCTTTCAAAAAGAAAGAAGACACCCACAAAATGGCCGAAGCAAACCGTGCATTCGCACACTTCGCCCGAAGCTAATCTACAGTTTCAAAAAAACACCTCGCCGAAATGGCGAGGTGTTTTTGTTTAACGGCGCGAATTCCACTGGACAAATCCGCTTCGATGCAGCCACTGCATCAATCCGGTATTTCAGTGCGAGTTCATTGTCATAGGGTCAGCGCCACCTCGAATACCCGTGTCTAGCGCATTGATTTGTTCTATATCTTCAGTACTGAGCTCAAAATTGAAAACGTCGAAATTTTCTTTGATGCGTTCTTCGTGAACGGACTTTGGAATGACAATCAAGTCGTTTTGTAAGTGCCAACGAATAACAACCTGGGCGGCAGACTTATTGTACTTAGAGCCTATCTCCTTAATTACGGGATTATCCAGGACGGGCGTGACATCGTTTTTGCGTGATCCGCCTCCACCAGGACCGCCAATCGGACTCCACGACTCGACCTTTATATCATTACCTTTGCAGAACTCACGCATGGCAACCTGTTGGAAATAAGGGTGAAGCTCTACCTGGTTAACCGTAGGCAATATCACGGACTCTTTCATGAGTCGTTCCAGGTGTTCGATCGCGAAGTTACAAACACCAATTGCTTTTACTCGGCCGCTTTCATGTAGCTGCTCCATTGCTTTCCAGGTATCTAGATATTTATCTAGTTCTGGCGCAGGCCAGTGAATCAGATAAAGATCCACGTAATCTAGCCCTAGCTTCTTTAGACTAACGTCGAAGGCTTTTAGGGTAGAGTCAAACCCTTGGTCGCTGTTCCATACTTTTGTCGTGACAAATAACTCCTCGCGTTTGATGCCGCTGCGGCGAATTCCTTCACCGACACCCTGTTCGTTACCGTACACGGCTGCTGTATCAATTAGGCGATACCCAGCTTTAATTGCAGCATCAACAGCACTTGCCACTTCTTCGCCGTCTTTAGCATTCCAGACCCCTAGGCCGATTTGTGGCATAACCACACCATTATTTAACGTAATTGTTGGTTGAGACATTAGCCCTCCTTAATATCTCTATTATACGTTAAATCAAACTCCGAATACAGAAAACACGATGTCAAGTTGAGGGGAGAGAATTGACTAAAGTTATATTTTATTATATTATGATACAGATACGTCCAAGAACAGTGCGATCATTCTGAATTGGAGAAGTACATGAACACTACCGAGTCAAACGAGAACGGGTCGACTGGCAAGCGGCGGTACATCGCCATTGCGGTTGCGTCTACAGCTGTCTCTTTCGTTGTTTTCGTGTTTGCTATCGCGGTATCGTCGTGGGAATTCAACAAGACTCATGTACTGCATGGCGCGTACGTCGGGATCGGCATCGGCTTAGGTACGACCATCTGCGCCTGGTGGGATGACAAGAAGAAATCTAGGTCCTAGCTCTGACAGCGCCGTCCTGGATGTATCGCTACACGCGGGAGTAGCTTAATGCAGCGAGATTTTCATCGCGTTGCAGGTCCCGAAAGGTATAGATTTGTGGTTGAAAGTATTTTACTTTCGCCTGCTATATCTTACTGCTTTACAAATGTGTATTTGTACTGATGAGTCCAAAAGGACGAAAGCGGACAAAGAATTTCCAAATGAGCGGGAAGTGGACGACTAGCACTGGCATGCCCTTTCGCTTATACATAAGGTTACTGGGTAAAGTTCCGACCAGTAACACGTGACTTTTACACCGTAATCTGCTATAATGACAAGTAAAGAGTTATTTTTTATGCCTTAAATTTGGCCAAAAATAACGAAAATAATAAGCAAAGGAAGAGCAAGACACGCTATGGCACAAAAAAATGTCCCGCTAAAGGACTTTCGTAATATCGGTATTATCGCCCACATCGACGCGGGTAAAACAACCACAACTGAGGGTATTCTTTACCGTACTGGAATCAACCACAAAATTGGTGAGGTTCGTGGTGCTGACGGTGATAGTGCTACAACAGACTGGATGGCACAGGAAAAAGAACGTGGAATCACCATTACTTCTGCTGCCGTAACCGCATTCTGGAAGGGTCACAAGATCAACATCATCGACACCCCAGGACACATCGACTTCACTGCCGAAGTAGAACGTTCACTTCGTGTTCTTGACGGTGCCGTAACCGTATTCGACGGTAAGATGGGCGTAGAAGCCCAGACCGAAACCGTGTGGCGTCAGGCAAACAAATACGGTGTGCCACGTATCTGTTTCATTAACAAGATCAACCAAATTGGTGGTGATTTCTACAAATCACTCGATACTATTCACAACCGTCTTTCAAAACATGCTCTTCCTATTCACCTTCCTATCGGATTTGAAAAAGAAATCAACGGTCTTGTTGACCTAGTTGACATGAAATCGTATACCTACGAGGACTACACGGACAAGGCGCTTGTTCCAGGTGAGATTCCTGCTGACATGCTTGAAAAAGCAAAGAACGCCCGTAGCCTACTAGTTGAAGCAGCTGTCGAAGCTGACGACGAACTATTCGAACGCTTCCTTGAAAAGGGTGAAGAATCGATTACTATCGATGAACTAAAAGCAGCCCTGCGTAAGCGCGTGCTTGCTGGTGACTTTTACCTAGTTACTGGTGGTGACGGCCGTGGTGTAATCGTTGAAAAGGTGCTCGACCTCGTTGCTGACTACCTACCATCTCCACTTGACGTTGACGGTATTTGGGGCGAAAACCCTAAAACTGGCGACAAAATCGAACGCAAACCATCAGAATCAGAGCCTATGGCTGGTCTAGCATTCAAGATTGCAACTGACCCATTCGTTGGTAAGTTGATCTTCGTTCGTGTCTACAGTGGTGTTATCAAGGCCGGTTCATACGTCCTAAACACGACTACAGGCAACAAAGAACGTATCGGCCGTATCGTTCGTATGCACGCCGACAAGCGTGAAGAGATCGATTCTATCGGTGCTGGTGACATCGCCGCTGTCGTTGGCCTGAAAGACACCTTTACAGGTGCAACTATTTCCGACCCAGCTCACCCGATTACCCTTGAAAGCATTACATTCCCAGAACCGCCTGTATCAATTGCGGTAGAGCCTAAAACTAAGGCTGACCAGGAAAAAATGGGTGTTGCACTTCAGCGTTTAGCCGAAGAAGATCCAACTTTCCGTGTTCATACCGACGACGAAACAGGCCAGACAATTATGTCAGGAATGGGTGAGCTTCACCTGGATATCCTTATCGACCGTATGCGCCGCGAATTTAACGTCGAAGCAAACATCGGTGAACCACAGGTTGCGTTCCGTGAATCTATCAAGGGCACATCAAAAGTCCAAGGTAAGCATGCCAAGCAATCTGGTGGACGTGGTCAGTATGGTGACGTTTGGGTTGAATTTGAACCAAACGAACCTGGTAAAGGCTTCGAATTCGTCGATGTCATTAAAGGTGGTGTCGTGCCACAAGAATACCGAAAACCTGTCGAACAAGGTATCCGTGAAACACTTCTTGGCGGAGTTATCGCTGGTTACCCTGTAGTAGACGTCAAAGCGACGCTTTACGACGGTAGCTACCACGACGTGGACTCAAGCGAACTTGCCTTTAAACTAGCAGGTGCACTTGCAACGCGTGAAGGTATCAAACAAGCGAAACCGATTCTGCTTGAACCTGTCATGAAAGTTGAAGCAACTACTCCTGAAGAATTCATGGGTGACGTTATCGGAGACCTTAACGCTCGTCGTGGCCGTATTGATGCCATGGAAGACCTACTCGGCGGTGCCAAGCTCATCCGTGCCTATGTGCCACTTGCTAGCATGTTTGGCTACACCGGTGATCTACGCTCAATGAGCCAAGGCCGTGCGGCATCTACGATGGAACTTGCTAACTACGAAGAAGTACCACCAAACGTAGCGCAGGAAATCATCGAGAAGCGATCTAGCAAATAGTCGTTGATCGAAACAAGAAATACACCGTCAGCGATGGCGGTGTATTTTTAATAGTAAAACTAGGAGCTACGGCTAGACTTATAGTGGGAAACATCACCCCAATTAAATTTATATATAAGTAAGCCCATCTTGAACTCTTTAATACATTGATGCAACACGATACACTGTAAAGCAAACAGATGAATAATTAGGGAGATCATATGGAAATATTCCAAGAACGACAACATGAGTGGCTGCAGATTTTCTTAAAACATATTCGCGATCGAACAATCAACATTCATGTGCGCGAAGACGAAAGATACAAGTTTGAGGCTGTGCAGCATTTTCAAGCGCATTTTGATCTTCAGACGCCAGACCTGGCAGGTAATCTTGAGGAGGCTGTTCTTAATAATAATCTAGTTGCAGGCGCGATGTACTTTCCCCGGAAGATGCTTCTTCTATATGCACAGGTATTTCCCGAAGACACTCGTCGGGTTTTACAGAACCTCTTTGACGAGGCGCAAGATATAGGTAAGCGGATTACTGAAGCGCAAGAAGCATTTTTGGAACTAGAGAAACGACGAGCCGCAGAGATAAATGAAAAACCCGCGAACACATATATTGGTTTACGTTTTCTAAGCCTATTACTTAGTTGTTATGATCCCAATCAATACAATGCGTTAAAACCGGCAGAGTGGCGAGTTTTTTGTAGGTTTATCGATCCTGGGTTTTCAATGCCAAATCATACTCCTGCAGGCGAACAGTACAAAATCTATAACAGTTACATTGAACCTTTGCGAGAGTTTCTGAAAACACGTAGTGAAATTAAAGAAATTAAAGATAAACTAACCGAAGGCTTACTTTTTAAAGATGATGCGTACCGCTGGATGACGCAAGATGTGATTTTCGTAACTGCCCGTGCCTACGCGAACACCCGTGCTAAACAGGTTGAAACTGATGATCAGGCTATGGACGAAGTAGGGTCGGATGTCACCGAGATAGCACAAGTAGACGATCTCAATACCGGATTTATGGCGTATGAGCTTCACCTGGAAGAATACGTCATAAAGAATTGGCGCAACATTAATTTTGGTGAAAAGCTGGAAATGTACCTTGAAGAGGATGGAACGACCGGTCAGCAGTATACAACGGACGTAGGCATCATGGACATCTTAGCGCGGGATGAGAATAATGACTTCGTAGTAATTGAACTCAAAAGGGCTGAATCTGGATATAAAGTGGTTGGCCAGGTTCTAAATTATATGGGATGGGTGCAAGACAAGTTAGCGGCTGAGGGTCAAAAAGTAAGAGGGCTTATTATTGTCGGAAAAGCGGATAAGACACTCCGTGCTGCAATCCGACCTGTCGAGAATATGATTTCGTTGAAAGAGTACCGTATGCAGATGTCTCTAGAGTCCCCTAGGGAATAGTAAAGGAGATTATCATGAATACCATCACATGCCCTCACTGTGGCAAAGCAGTCGAAGTAGATAAAGTCCTCGAGGGGCAGATTGAAGCTCAGGTTATTGCTGCCGAGCATAAAAAGCACGAGGCCGAACTAGCGAAGGTTCGCCAAGAGGTTGAAGAAACAGCGAAACGCGAACGTGACGCCGCACTTTTACGCACAGCTAAGCAGATCGAAGGCGAAAAGGAATTATTGAAGCAGCAAGCAGCAGATGAATTGGAACTAGCCAAACGAAAGCTAGAGCAAGAAGCGGCTAGTCTCGCCAAAAAAGCCGCGTCCGAACAGGATGGTCTGGTTAAATCCCTCCGTGAAGATGCCGAAAGCGCCAAAGAAGATAGTAAAAAGCTCCGCGAAGAATTAAGCGGCATGATGAAACTACTCCGTGAGGAAAAGCAAGGACGAGCAAATGCCGAACTGGATGCTGCGAAGAAGCTAGCTCAAGATGAAGATAAAATCCGCGAAGAAGTGCTAAAGAACGCCGACGAGAAATACCGGCTAAAGACCATGGAGCAAGAGAAGAAGATTGCTGACATGCAAAAGTCGCTCGACGAGGCGCAGCGTAAAGCAGCCCAGGGATCTCAGCAGAACCAAGGCGAGGTATTAGAACTTGACCTGGAAAACCGCCTGCGCGAGGAATTTCCGTTTGATGATATCAGCGAAGTTAAAAAAGGCCAGCGTGGTGCGGATATAGTCCAGACGGTCAAAAACCAAGCTTTTGCCGCCTGCGGCATACTACTTTGGGAAACGAAGAACGGCAAATGGCAGCCAGCGTGGATTCCAAAGTTCAAACAAGACATTCGCGAGGCAAATGCGAATATTGGCGTGATCGTATCGCAGGAAATTCCTAGTGAATACGGCGATATGAAGCATCTAGAAGCTAACGTATGGGTAGTAAAGCCCAAACTAGCGCCAGTCCTCGCGGCTGCACTACGCGGCACAATACTGCAAGTAGACGCGGCCAACCGTAATAACGAAGGCAAAGATGCCAAGATGGAAGCCCTCTACCAGTTCCTGGTTGGTCCTGAATTCCGTCACCGAGTAGAGGCTATCGTTGAAAACTACGGGACGTTGCAATCTGAAATTGAAAAAGAAAAGCGCGCAGCATCGCTACGTTGGGCACATCAGGAAAAGGCGATCCGTGCGGTTATAGATAATACGATCGGTATGTATGGCGATCTACAAGGGATTACCAGTAGGGCACTGCCGGCGATTAAATCGCTTGAAATTGACGAAGAAGAGTACGAGCAACCCCGATTGATAGATTGACACTTAGTAATTTTAAGAGTATAATATTATAGTCAAGATTTATAGTCAAACTGCAAATCGCGACTCGACCAACGGAGATAAGCAGATGCTCGAGCACTACGTACGACGCGCTGGGAGACTTCCCGTGGAGATTAAGCACAGGTGGTGGATGACCTTTCGGGTTCGCAACCACCCCTCGCCCTTCTACCTTAAGATATACGACTGGAGTCAGAGCCGGTACGGCAAGGTCTCGCGACCAGCCGCCAAGCTCTTCGGCTACCTGTGGAGCAACCTGTTCGCAGAGCAGATCGCCAGCTATAAGTTTCACCGGGCGGTCTCGAGCCACGTGAAGAGTTTGGAGTTCCAGTTTCGGCTGAGACAGTTCATCGGGCGTACGGCCAACAGGGAGACCCCTGAGGTTTGCGCCCGAATCCTTCTACGTCAGCCCGACGAGTAGTACCTGCCCTTCTGCGGTCGAGCCCCTTACACTACGGTGTCTGGGGCTCGATTCATTTCTAGGGATAGCTAGATTGACATAAACACAATTATGATGTATAATAGTAGTCTGTGGAACACGATGTTTCATAAACGACTATTGGGGGGATTATGGAGTACGGACGTTTTGAAGCCTTTCGGGCTCGCGTCACTCTAGCAATATCAGAATATGGATGGAAACGAAGGGGATTAGGCTTGCCTAAACTCACCTTCTCGTCCAAGGATGAGGCCCGGGCGCACCGACAGCGCCTGGAAGAGATTGAGATTCTCTTCCAGAGGATGCAGACGTTACAGAACCGTAGGTATCGCTTCAATCGGCGAACCACCCTCGGTGCGGGTAGTTTTAATCCCGAGAAGGATTACAACTTGCGCGTGAACATGCTCAAAGAGAAGTTCGCGCTGGAACTGACGTTTAAGCGCGAACTTCAAGAGCAGGGATCGCGTACCGGGATGTATTCCCCGTTCTTTGTTTGGATCACGGCCAAAAGCTTCGAGCTTGACTTTGAGATCCAAGAGACTGAAGAACATCTTCGTCTGGCTGGCTGTAATGTCAAGGAACTTCGCAAGAAGTACGACCCTGACGAAAACTATTAACTCCACAATTCACCAATGGTCGAAGCCTCCGCGCATGTATATGTTCGGAGGCTCGACTCTTTTTAGAGGTATATAATGAAAGTACAAGACGACTGTGTCTTGGACAACCATTAGGGGGTGAGCGCGTTGATACGTGGCTACCTGACGGCTTGGTATGCCGTAGACAAAGATGTGAAGTCAAAGATCGTGGTAGTGCCTGTCCCGGCTAAAATGCCCGACGAAGCACCACGCACGGTCGAGCAAGCATTGCTGATGTCCGACATACTGGGCAAACGTAGCAAGCGTCTGACGATTCGCATTATGCGGACAATCAGAAAGCGACGCACGCTCAAACGGCAAGAGAAGCTCTTAGGGCAGACGAGACACTTGCTGAAATGGATCAATCTCCGACAGATCTATCTAAACAAGGCGACGAACCTCCTATGGCTGAAGGGTTGCGAGCCTAGCGAGGGGATCACATTGCGCGAGAAGCTTCTGCGTGAGGAACGCCGCCTTGCGACTCTTGCGCTCGAAAAGCTTAAAGAGATATCGGCCGAAATGGAGCAGCAAGGCTAGCGGCTTCGTCCCTAATGGTCCGCTCCCGGGTATTCGTAATATCCGGGAGTCTGACCCCTTGTATCGATTGACAAAATTATGTTTTTAGACTATAATAACTTCCGTCTTGACACCGTGTCTTGACTCGACTATGGAGGTGAATCGTGCGCGCATCGAAGCCTATCATGCTTCAGGGCTTTACGGAGAGGTCTCTTCGTGAAGCGGTCAGCGATCCCGCAACGCGTCTGACGATGATCCGGGCATTCAGCAATCGACGTGTCCGGTTGTCGGCAAGAATCTGGGACAAGACCAATGGTCTGTACGGCTTGCCGCTGGTCGTCCCGCCGGAATACGGCATGACCCGCGAAGAGTACGCCAGGGACTTTCGGCCGTTTCGGAAGCTTGAGCGGCTCGTCCTGCTGGCCAGTCCACTCGACATGCTGTTGATCAGCCTCTGCTGGGCAGGACGCTCCCTTTCTAGGAAGATGCGTCAGTTCCGCAGGTAGTTCGCACCACGACAGCTTCGTAGTCGAAGCCTCCGCGCACTTACCCTGCGTGGAGGCTTGACTTCGCAAATTACACGAATACACCGTCAGAAATGGCGGTGTATTCACTTTCATTGACAAATGAGCAATTAGAATTTATAGTAATGAACACAAGACGGCCCGTCTTGCATGACTATGGGGGTGGAGAGATGCTCGATTACGACCACAGTGTCGTTCCGGCGACCGAGGCCGATGATCCTGCTCAACTGATTGAAGAGTTGTGGGTCAACGGGAAGTTCAGTGACATTTTGTACGTACGTCTCATGGACGTCCTCGAGCCCGAGGACACCGTGCAGGCTCAGGTGCACCGCGCCGTCACCTGGTGCTTCGGAGCGGCTCAGCCGATCTTGCAGTACGCGGAGTATGTCAAGGCCAACTACGAGCTTGCTCGTGCGCAGCTCTGGAGCAACCCTGTCGTTGCGGCGATGAGCCGGCTGCGAACCATCATCTCGTAAAGCAGGGACTGAAAAGTCCTTTCGCTCTCTACCATAGTCAATCCCCGGACACATGTTGTTGTGTCCGGGGATTGATCTTTTTAAGAACGTGCGAACTTCTTCAAACATACTCTTTACGAACAGGGAATAACCCTGTATAATTGACCTCATACGTCGTGGAGTCTGTTCTAGACTGCCGTACGAAATATAATTAATAGGAGAATTAACCTAACATGGCAGATTTCGATCGAACCAAGCCTCACGTCAACGTCGGTACAATGGGTCACGTTGACCACGGAAAAACTACACTAACTGCTGCAATTACAGCTGTTCTTGCAAAACGTCTTCCAAGTGACACCAACAAAAAAGTTGACTACGCACAGATTGACAACGCACCTGAAGAGCGAGCACGTGGTATTACCATCGCTTCATCTCACCAGGAATACGAATCAGCTAAGCGTCACTACGCTCACGTCGACATGCCAGGTCACGCCGACTATGTTAAGAACATGATCACAGGTGCTGCACAAATTGATGGTGCTATCCTTGTGGTTGCCGCAAACGATGGTCCACTTCCACAAACTCGTGAGCACGTACTTCTTGCTCACCAGGTGAACGTGCCAAAGATCGTTGTGTTCCTAAACAAGATGGACCTTGCTGATCCTGAACTAGTTGAACTAGTTGAGATGGATGTTCGTGAACTTCTAACTAAGAACGGCTACGACGGCGACAACGCTCCTATCATCAAGGGCTCTGCTACTAAAGCTCTTGAAGGCGACGCTGCAAGCGAAGACGCTATCATGGAACTAGTTGACGCACTTGATACCTACGTTGAAGAACCAGTTCGTGATCTAGACAAGCCTTTCCTAATGCCTATTGAGGACGTGTTCTCAATCAAGGGTCGTGGAACAGTTGCTACTGGTCGTATTGAACAAGGTATTGTTAAGATCAACGATCCAGTTGAAATCGTTGGCGTGAAAGCTACTCAGCAATCAGTCGTTACTGGTATCGAAGCTTTCAAAAAGAACCTTAACCAAGGTCAAGCTGGCGACAACGCTGGTATCTTGCTTCGTGGTATTGAACGCGAACAAGTTGAACGCGGTCAGGTGCTTGCAAAACCAGGTTCAGTATCACCACACACTGAATTTGAAGCTGAAGTATACATCCTTAAAAAAGAAGAAGGTGGCCGACACACACCATTCAGCAAGGGTTACAAACCACAGTTCTACTTCCGTACTACGGACGTAACTGGTGAAGTTGAACTTCCTGCTGACAAAGAAATGGTTATGCCTGGCGACACTTTGACTTTCAAGGTAACATTGCTACAGCCAATCGCCATGGAACAAGGTCTAAACTTCGCTATTCGTGAAGGTGGCCGTACCGTTGGTGCTGGTGTTGTAACCAAGATCACTAAATAATCTCGTAGTAATACGATTATTCAAAAGAGCTCCGTACGGAGCTCTTTTTGTTATCGAAGAGATAACTATTGACACTAGTACCAAAAGATAGTATAATTAATCTAATGATTTCAGTAAGCCGTGCAAATTTCCTACGTACTACCCCCTCTGAGGAGCTTGTATCAGAATTTAGTAACTACACCAGTCACCAGTTTTCAAATGAAGGCGTACCAGTGCTTATTGCCGCCCGAAACGAGCAAGAAGATTTACCCGCGACTCTCATTAGTCTAGCTTATAGCGGCATCGACGTTCGCCCTATTGTTATTGAAAATGGTAGCGATGATGAAACGGCCAGAAGGGCTATGAAGATGGGCGCAACAGTGCTCCATAGCGACATGCCTTTTAAACTTGCCGCTCTTCAAGAGGGTGTTCAGATGCTTGACGATCAAGATAGGATTTATGATAAGCCATTACTATTTACTGATGCCGATACTCTTGTAGGTAGAAATTGGTCAGAAACTATGGCGAATGCAGCGCTCACTCCTAATGAAAAGTTATCTCGAGTTGTCTGTGGGTCTGCCATCATATGGAATGGTCCAAGTATGGCCATAGATACACTTCGCACAGCCAATGCCATAGTTAAAGATACATTATCTTCACTACGAGGCACTGAACCCATTGGCCGCGGTCATAACATGGCTATTAACTTTGCCAACGAAGACGCTATTGACATGTATGCTAACCTTGACCCTACGTTATTTATCGCCGAAGAACAGGCGATCATGGATGCGATTAAGCGAACTGGCGGGGAAGTCGTTCAGTCATTAGGCCTGAAATCGATCGTTCTTACTAGGGGTGATCGTTTCGAAACCCTAAGAGATTGCTTTGGGGTAAAAGGTGATACAACCAGGGAAAATCGGAAACAACTTTATCCTGAATACGACGGTATTACACCCTACACGTCCCTAGAGTAAATATAAAAGCTCATGCAGAACCCCGCTCCAACCGGAGACGGGGTTTTCGTCTGCGACAGTTGGTGGGCGGGGTAGTTAGGACTTGTGCCCTAGGGGCGGGAAGAGGATCGTAACCCATCTTCTTTGAACGATGACTTTGGTGAAGTTTTTCAACTCTACCGAGTTTCGACAATCGTTCTCGATTAGAGACTGAGCATTGTCCGGAAGATCGAATCTACTACAGATTCTGATTTTATTCCCTTTGACAATAGACCCATTTCTAGTGGTTGGCTTCCACACTGCATCGATGTGCCGTGCTCTTTCTTTGATGCGTCCCATTACCTCCGTGATTAGTTCGTCCGACGACTGACCTTCGTGGTTGTAGTGGTTGGACAATGCTCCTCCCGATTGACGCCCTACTAACGAGCCTTAGTAGTAAGACTTATAATACGGTGTAATTTCAGAAAGTCAATAGATAGAATAGCGATATATAATAGAAAGTTGTATAATATATATTGTCCAAATCGGACGAGAGCACCGGGCTAGCACCCTAATTTACAATATGCATTATCTAAGGTATAATAACCGACATATCAAATAATCATATCGAGAACTCGGCCGTGGCAGAATAACACTGGACCATAGCAGAGGTTACGATATAGCACCAAGGAGTATAGTTATGGCAGAAAAAGCCACAACCCCAGCAGGCCTACGAATTCGTATTCGCCTAAAAGCGTATGACCATAAAGTCATCGACCAATCAGCAAAACAAATTATCGATACGGCTATCCGTACCGGCGCGAGCATTGCTGGCCCTGTACCACTACCGACTCGTCGTTCTAGCTTTACGGTTGTAAAGTCACCTCACGTCTACAAAACTGGTGGTGAAACATTCGAAATGCGCGTGCACAAACGTCTAATCGACATTACAAACGCGACACCGAAGACTATCGACAGTCTGCAAAACCTTAGCTTACCAGCTGGTGTTGATGCAGAAATTCGTATGTAATTTATTGGTTATCAACAAAAAACTCCGCTGAAACGCGGAGTTTTTTGTTATTGTTTTGAAACCTAGTAATGTACTTTCGAGGAAGTATTACCTTCATCGATTTGGTCGTATAAGGCCTGTATCTTCATATTTAAACTAAGTACCCATATGCCAAGAGCAAGAATCAATCCGCAGAGGATAAGCCAGTAGACTGATTGGTGGGTAAATTTTAAGGTAAAAAATGGTGATGGATTAGGTGATTTCCTGAATGAACGGTGCTCAATAGGTTTTTTCTTTGTTGTGACCATCATAAAATTCCTTAATTAACGTTTTCTCAAGTATGATTTAATTAGCCGGAAAGTGCAATAGAACAGTTGTACTTATGCTTTTCACTTTGATATACTCTATAGAATGACACGGCCAAAACAAAAAAGACCGCGTACTTATGCACGAAACCGCGCTGCCATAAGTCGGCGTGGTAATGAATTGATTTTCGAAACAGACAGTAGGTTCTTCTTAAAATTAGTTGTTTGCGTACTGCTCGGAACATTCTGGGTAAAATTTGCAGCTCCAACTAGCTGGATAGGGATACCTCTATATGCCGTTCCTGTAGGCATGCTAGTAGGGATTTTATTAGTAAACCGCTTCGAAAAACATCAATCAGATCGCAAAATTTGGTATGCTACCTTACTTGTCGTCACGGTCATTACTTGCATCTCGCCTGCTGGGGTTGTCATTTAAAGTGCGGCTTTTGTCACGTATAAGTATTGCACTCGCAGCCGCAGGAGCTATTGCGGTATCGATTGGCGCGCTAAGTTCTACGACAATTGCTGCGCCAGCATGCGATTCTACGAAAGAACTTTGCCAGACTGAATCTTTATTCGAGCTATCTCCTACATTGGCCGCAATAAAAGCTCCTGCTGTTCCTGCTCCGGCATGGCTTAATCCACCACCCGTTGCACGCGCACCTGTTGCCGCTACAAGAACAGTAACCTACAGCGTGCAGACTCTCGGAGTAATTACTGCGGATGTCGCGACGTTCAAACAATATGCAAACGCAACCCTGAACGACGCCCGGGGTTGGGCCGCGCTAGGCCTACGCTTCACCGAAGTAGCTAGCGGGGGAGACTTCACGCTTATTTTAAGCGAAGCAGCACATCTCGCGGACTATCCAGGCTGTGGGACCGATTACAGCTGTAACTACGGGCGCTACGTTATTATCAACCAAGATCGATGGCAGGGAGCAACACCTTCATGGAACAATGCAGGTGGAAGCCTGCGTGATTATCGCCATATGGTCGTTAACCACGAAACTGGACATTGGTTGGGC
>Ga0193716_1000626_pt1 | contig 21402 bp, 20 predicted proteins | sample U2c1metaG_FD_145901 | JGI IMG/M metagenome (GOLD analysis project Ga0193716, IMG submission 145901) | Soil microbial communities from a riparian zone of the East river system, Colorado, United States - U2c1 | ecosystem: Environmental > Terrestrial > Soil > Riparian zone | place: USA: East River...
CGAGCGGACCGAGCGGATCTTCGGGTTCCACTACCGGATCGAGATCTACGTGCCGGAGCCCAAGCGGGTGTACGGGTACTACGTGTTCCCGTTCCTGCTGGACGGCGAGATGGTGGCGCGGGTCGACCTGAAGACCGACCGCGCGGCCGGGGTGCTGCGTGCGCGGGGCGCGTTCGCGGAGGCGGGCGTCGACACCGGTCGGGTCGCGCGGGAGCTGGCCGCGGAGCTGCGGACGATGGCGGAGTGGCTGGGGCTGGACGCGGTCGAGGTGGAGGAGCGCGGCAACCTGGCGAAGCCGCTGCGAAAGGCGGTCCCGCGGTGAGCTAGGGGTCCAGTCGACGAGAAAACCTTTGCTCGCAACGACTCTGAGCGCTGGTCGGCATCGAGGGAGTCGTGCCCGTCGGCAGTCCGGCGCCTCGAGTCCGAGAAAGCTCGAACGGCGGCCCGTTGCCGGAGCCGCCGTTCGAGACCTACCCCCGTCGGTCCGGGGCGTGCGCCCGGACCACGTGCGCGACCGTCAGTCCACCGCCGGCGTCACCAGCGCCGCACCGGAGCCCGTCCGCCCTCGGATCCGCAGCAGCGGCTTGGTCTCCGGCGGTGAGACCGTCAGTTCCAGGTCGCTGCGGGCCTCGCCGGAACCGGACGACAGGTCGACCTCCGCGGGGCTGCCGGCGTGCACCCCGACGTGGATCGCGCCCGAGCCGGTGTGCAGTTCGAGCTCGCCGGCGGCCGCGTTCGCGATCGTCACCCGGCCGCTGCCCGTGCGGGCCAGGACGTCGCCCGCGACGGCGCCAAGCCAGACGTCGCCGCTGCCGGTCACGACCGTGCTCGGCGCGCCGATGGCCGTGACCTCGACGTCGCCGCTGCCCGACTTCGCCCGCAGGCCCGCGGCCATCGGGCCGAGGCGGACGGTGCCGGAGCCGGTGTCGACCTTCGCGGCGCCCTCGGCCTGGTCGGCGCTGATGCGGCCCGACCCGGTGGTGAGGTTCAGCCGGCCGGCGCCGCCGGTGACCGTGACGTCACCGGAACCGCTGCGTGCCTCGACGTGCGACTTGAGCGGCGCCTGCACGGTCACCGAGATCGGCACGTTGCGTAGCTGCAGCTCCTTCGGCGTCCGGACCACGAGCCGGCCGGCGGTGTAGTCCACGCGCGTCTGCCGCACAGCCTCAGCCTCGGCGTTCGACCCGTCCGGCACGGTCTCGCCGAACTGCCCGCCGATCTGGCTGCCGAACTGGGTGCTGACCCAGCTCATCAGGTTGGTGACCCCCTGGGTCCACGCGCTGCCGGCGCCCGGGTCGTGCCGCACCTCGACGTGCACCCCCGGCTCGTCGACCAACCGCACCGTGACACCGCCACCGCCGGTCCCCAGGTCCAGCTCCACCGGACCGTCGGACTCGAAGCTTCTGCGGAGCACCACGCTCTCCTCTGACGTCGTCATTCTCGTCACCCCTCGTACCAGCCGTGTACCCGTGACGAGCCGCGCCCGCCGGAACCGTCCGAACCGGCGGCGCCCCAGCCGCTGCCCCAGTCCTTACCCTTGCCGCGCCCGCGACCGTGCAGGGCGCCCTGGACGGCCTGCTGCACGAACGTGTTCAGCGAGACCCCCTGCGCCTGCGCCGCCTGCTCGGCCTTGCTCTTCAGCTGCTCGAACAGCCGCAGCGTCATCCGGCTCATGTCGCCGGTCTCGTCGACCGGCGGCAGGTTCTCGCCGCGCGGGTCGTCGTGCGGCGCGGCCGTGCCGGTCACCACGACCTGCACGTCGCGGCCCGACAGCCGGACGTCGACGACGTGGTCGTCCAGCGCGGCGGTGACCTCGGCGGCCAGGTCGGACAGTGCGTTCATGATCGCCAGGCGGGCGGCCGGCTCCAGAGCCGCGGCCAGCACCTCCGCCGTGCGGCGGGTGTTCTCGTCGCCCGCGGACGCCGCCGTGGCGAGGTCCTCCCGCAGCGAGGCGATGTACGGTGTGAGATCCATGATGTCACTATGACGTCACTTCTGACATCAGTCAAGTGTCGCAGGTGACAGCACCCGCGTCGCTGCGAAGCTTTGGCAGGTCCGCCCGTTACGCTCACCGGCATGACCGAGACGGTGACCCCCAGGGTGCAGCTCATCGCGAAGACGGAGTTCTTCCCGCCGGAAGACGTGCCGTGGTCAACCGACGCCGACGGCGGTGAGGCGCTCGCCGAGTTCGCCGGGCGCGCCTGTTACCAGTCGTGGAAGAAGCCGAACCCGGTCACCGCGACCAACGCCGGCTACCTGCGCCACATCCTCGAGGTCGGCCACCTTTCGGTGCTCGAGCACGGCACGGTGAGCTTCTATGTCCCGCTCCCTGACGCACGAGCTGATCCGCCACCGGCACTTCTCGTACTCGCAGCTCTCCCAGCGCTACGTGCCGGAGCGGAACGCGGCCATGGTCGAGCCGGCGGTCATCGCGAGCGACCCGGTCCTGCACGAGAAGTTCGTCAAGGCCGCGGAGGCCAGCGTCGCCGCCTACACCGACCTGCTCGAAGGTCTCGAGGAGCGCTTCGCGGACGTGCCGAACGCGACGCTGCGTCGCAAGCAGGCTCGGCAGGCCGCCCGCGCGGTGCTCCCGAACGCCACCGAGACCCGCATCGTGGTCACCGGCAACTACCGCGCGTGGCGCCACTTCATCGCGATGCGAGCGAGCGAGCACGCCGACGTCGAGATCCGTGAGCTGGCCGTGGAATGCCTGCGGCAGCTACAGAAGGCGGCCACGAACGTGTTCGACGACTTCGTCATCGCGACGCTGCCGGACGGCACCGAGGTCGCGTCCAGCCCGTTCGTCACCGAAGGCTGAGGCCGGGTGAAGCGGCTCGCGATCGACATCGCGCCGGGTGAGTACACGGTCGCACGACTGCCGAAGGGCACCCCGGCACCTCAGTTCACGCTCGACGAGCCCGCGCTGGTCTCGGTCACGAGCACGCCGACCGAGGTGTCGGTCGTGTGCCCGACCTCGGTCGCGCCGAAGAGCGAGAACGCCCACGACGGCTGGCGGTTGCTGACCGTGCGCGGGCCGTTGGAGTTCAGTCTCACCGGCATCATGGCCGCGCTCGCGGGCGCACTGGCGGCGGCGGGGGTGAGCCTGTTCGCGGTGTCCACGTTCGACACCGACCACGTGCTGGTGAAGGGCACCGACCTCGACCGGGCGGTGGCCGCGCTACGAGAGGCGGGACACGAGGTCGGCCCGGCCTAGCGGCCCGGCCTCCGGCGGCTGGCCTCCGGCCCCCGTTTTCCAGCCTACCGGCGGCCACCGACAGAAACGCTCGCCGGCGCACGGCCTGTGGACAGTCGGCGCGGTTGTGGACAACTGCCGGGAGAGTGCCCGGTGAGCGCCCGGGATTGTCGGACCCGTGCCGTAGCGTGGTTCGAGGGGGCCAGCGGCCAACCGCGCCGGCCAACCGGCCGCGATCGGCAGACGTCGGGCTCGGTCGCGAGGGCGTTGTGGGGACAGTGGCATACAGGACCCGACCCGAGCGCGGCCGCCGCCGGCGCCCGAAGTCGGGGCCGGAGGCCAAACCCGGCCTGTCAAGCCATGCCTCTGTCAGTCCTCCGGCACGGACTCTGCTGCGAACTCCGCGCGCACGCCCAACAGCCGAACCGGGCGGTCGAGTTCGAACTTCGCGAGTACCTCCTCGGCCGCCTTCTCCAGGAGCGCGGCGTCGCTGGTCGGCGCCGGCAGGGTCATGCTCCGCGTGTGGGTGAAGAACGGCGCGAACCGGACCTTCACCGCCACCCGCGCGGCGGGCCGGCCCTCCGCCACCACGTCGTCGGCCACCCGGCGGGCCAGTAGCGCGACCTGCGCGGCGATCTCGTCGGCCGCCGACAAATCAGCCTGGAACGTGGTCTCCCTGCTGCGGGACCTCGCCACGTACGGGGTGCCCGTCACCTCGGCGCTGCCGGCGCCGCGGGCGAGGTCCCGGTACCACGGGCCCATGCGCGGGCCGAGCGTCCCGGCCAGCACCTCGTGGGAGGCCTGGGCCAGGTCGGCGACCGTCGCGAAGCCGAGTGCGGCCAGTTTGCGGCCGGTCTTGGCGCCGATACCCCACAGCGCGGTGGTCGGTCGGTCGGCCATCACCTCGAACCAGTTGTCCCTCGTCAGCTCGAAGACGCCGGCCGGTTTCGCGAAGCCGGTCGCCAGCTTGGCGCGCAGTTTGTTGTCGCCGATACCGACCGAGCAGGCCAGCCGGGTCCGTTCGAGCACCGCCGACCGGATCGCGGCAGCGAACGCGTGCGGGTCGTCGGTGTCCACGCCGAGGAACGCCTCGTCCCAGCCCAGCGCCTCGACCACCGCGTCCAACGAGCGCAGCACCGTGTACACGGCGGCCGACGCCTCTTCGTAGGCCGGCGCGTCGTGCGGCAGGAACACCGCGTCCGGACAACGGCGCAGCGCCAGCCGCAGGGGAATCCCGGAGTGCACGCCGAACTCACGAGCCTCGTACGACGCGGTCGCCACCACCGCACGCTCGGTCGGGTCGCCGCGACCGCCGACGACGACCGGCTTTCCGGCGAGCGAGGGGTCCCTCAGGACCTCGACCGCCGCGATGAACTGGTCGAGGTCGACGTGGAGTACCCAAGCCGCCATACCGCCATCATCGCGCGCAGTAGCATCTCGCGGGTGACACAGCAGCCCGAACAGGTGACCCAGCAGCGGGTGATCGCCGGCAGGTACGTCGTGCTCGAGGAGATCGGCCGCGGCGGCATGGGCGTGGTGTGGCTCGCCGAGGACCGCACGATCGGCCGCCGCGTCGCGATCAAGGAGCTGCACCTGCCCGCCGGTGTCCCGCCGGACGAGCGGAAGGTGCTCGAGGAGCGGGTGCTGCGCGAGGCGCGGACCGCCGGTCGGCTCAACGACCCCGGCGTCGTCACCGTGTACGACGTGGTGCAGGAGTCCGGCGCCACCTACATCGTCATGGAGCTGATCCAGGCGCCGACGCTCGCCGCGATCGTCGCCAACCAGGGCCCGCTGTCGCCGGTCGCCGCGGCGCGCATCGCCGAGCAGCTGCTGTCCGCGCTCGAGGCCGCGCACGCCGCGGGCGTGGTGCACCGCGACGTCAAGCCGTCCAACATCATGGTCGCGCCGAACGGCCGCGTGAAGCTGACCGACTTCGGCATCGCCCAGTCCGTCGACGACCCACGCCTGACCAGCAGCGGCGTGCTCATCGGGTCGCCGACCTACCTCGCGCCCGAGCTGATCCACGGTGCGCAGGCCGACGCGGGCTCGGACCTGTGGGCGCTCGCCGCGTCGCTGTTCTTCGCGGTCGAGGGCCACTCCGCGTTCGAGCGCTCGTCGACGGCCGCGACCATGCACGCGATCATCAACGAGGTGCCGTACCTGACGCGCTGCCGCGGCCCGCTCGCCTCGGCGATCATGGGGCTGCTCAACCCGACCCCGCAGGCGCGGCTCTCCGCGCAGCAGGTGCGCGGCCTGCTTGCCCAGACGGTCCAGGGGCACCCGACCGGCGAGCAGACGGTGATCACCGCGGGCCAGGTGCACGGCGGCACCGCGATGTACCCGGCGCCGGGCGCCACCCAGGTGGCCCCGCGCGCGGCCGGGCGGCGCCGCGGCCCGTGGCCGGTCGTGGCACTCGTCGCGCTGCTGGTCGCCGGCGCGTTCGCGGGCGGCTGGTTCGGTGGCCGCGCAGGACTCGTCGACCCACCCGCCGTTGACCCGGCGAAGGGCGAGACGTTCACCTACGGCGACGGCGGCCAGATCCCGGCGTTCACCTTCTCGACGCACAACTGCGGTGGGTCACCGATCGAGGCGGGCCGCGAGTACACGTCCAGCGTCAACTGCGACGAGACGCACGACTTCGAGGTCGCCTACGGCCTCGACCTCTACGGGTCCGACGCGATCGACTATCCGGGCGTGGCGAACCTGACCGCGTACGGCGAGAAGCTGTGTGCGCTGGTGTTCACCAACAACACCTTCGTGCCAGAGGGACGGCGCGGTGCGCTCCAGTACGTGACGCTCGTGCCGTCGGAGCGGTCGTGGACCGCGGCGGAGGACTACGACCGGGCGACGTACTGCCTCCTCCGAAACCGGAACCAGGACCAGCTCAGCGAACAGGTCGTCCCGACCAACTGAGCTACCCGCCGGTAGTCTCGGGTCATGTCAGTAGCCACGGACGAGCGCAGCGCGCTGTGCGACCTGTTCGACGAGCTCGGACCCGACCAGCCGACGCTGTGCGAGGGCTGGCTGACCAGGGACCTCGCCGCGCACCTGGTGGTGCGCGAGCACCGGCTCGACGCCGCGCCCGGCATCCTGCTCGCGCCGTTCTCGGGGCACACCAAGCGGGTGCAGGACGGCTACGCGCGCCGGCCGTGGGGCGAGCTGGTCGACCTGGTCCGCGCCGGCCCGCCGGTGTGGTGGCCGACCCGGATCGAGGCGCTCGACAAGCTGGTCAACAGCGCCGAGTTCTTCATCCACCACGAGGACGCGCGCCGCGGCCAGGACAACTGGGAGCCGCGCAAGCCCGACGAGCGGCGGGACGCGGCCTTGTGGGACGGGCTGCGGCGGGCCGGGAAGATGACGCTGCGCAAGACGCCGGTCGGGCTGATCCTGCGGCGCCCGGACGGCGACGAGATCGTCGTCAAGCGCGGCCCGAACACCGTGACGGCCGTCGGCGAGCCGGGTGAGCTGCTGTTGTTCGCGTTCGGCCGCGACGCCGTGCGCGTCGAGTTCGACGGCGAGCAGTCCTCGATCGCCACCGTTCGGGGGCTCGACCGCGGTTTGTGACCGAACCCGGGGAACCTAGGATCCCTTCTTCCGGTCGGAGAGACAGCCGGGTGGAGGAGGTCCGAGGTGACGCAGGAGCCGGTGCGGGTCGGCGGGCGCATGGTCGCCGGGCGGTACGCGATGCTGAAGGAGATCGGCCGCGGCGGCATGGGCGTGGTGTGGCTCGCCGAGGACCGCACGATCGGCCGTCGAGTCGCGATCAAGGAGCTGCACCTGCCCGACGGGGTCGAGCAGGCCGAACGCACGGTGTTCGAGGAGCGGGTGCTGCGCGAGGCACGCGCCGCGGGCCGGCTCAACGACCCCGGCGTGGTCACCGTGTACGACGTCGTCCAGGAGACCGGCGCCACGTACATCGTGATGGAGCTGATCCAGGCCGTCACGCTGTCCGACCTCGTGCGCCAGCAGGGGCCGCTGGCGCCGGCGGCGGTCGCCCGGCTCGCCGAGCAGTTGCTCGCCGCGCTCTCGGCCGCCCACGCGGCGGGCGTGATCCACCGGGACGTCAAGCCGGCCAACATCATGGTGTTGCCCAACGGCCGAGTGAAGCTGACCGACTTCGGCATCGCCCAGTCCGTCGACGACCCGCGCCTGACCACCAGCGGCATGCTCGTCGGCTCACCGGTCTACATGGCGCCGGAACGCCTGCGCGGCGCGGACGCCGACGGGGGCTCCGACCTGTGGGCGCTCGGCGCGGTGCTGTTCTTCGCGGTCGAGGGCTACTCGGCGTTCGAGCGCTCGTCGACGGCCGCGACCATGAACGCGATCCTCAACGAGGTCCCCTTCCTCTCCCGCTGCCACGGCCCGCTCGCCTCGGTGATCATGGGCCTGCTGAACACGCACCCGGACGCACGACCGTCCGCGGCGCAGGTCAGCGGCCTGCTCGCGCAGGCGACCAACACCCCGCCGGCCGGGCTCACCATGCCCGTCGCGTCGCAGCACACCGTGCGGCAGACGCCGCCGCCCGCGCCCCGGCGCGCCAGGTTGGCGCTGGCCATCGGGTCGGCCGCGGCCGTGGTCCTGTTCGTCGGCGGCTTCCTCACCCGGCTCGCCACCGAACCGGAACCGGACAGCGGCCGTCCGGCGAACATGGCCGAAGCCCTCACCTACGGTTCCGGCGGCTACCTCGCGGAGCTGACGTGGACCTCGTACCCGAGCGGCGGCTGTTTCGACAGCGAGCTGGCCAAGGGCCGGCACATCACCAACAACACGCACGTCGAGTGCACCGAGTCGCACGTGTTCGAGGTCTTCGACACCAGGACCTTCTACACCGCACCCGCCACCTACGAGAAGTTTCCCGACATCGACTACCCGGGGCAGGACGGACTGACCCGCTACGCCGAGGCGAGCTGCGAGATGATCTTCAACTCGGCGAAGGTGCCCGACGCGTCGGACAAGTCCGTGCTGCGCTACCGCGCGCTGGTGCCGACCGAGGGGGCGTGGGACGAGCAACGCGACGCCGTCTGTGTGCTCTACCGCACCGACGGCAACCAGATGTCAAAGTCGTTCATGGCCCTGGAGTAGCGTCCTCCCCATGAACACGTGCCCGACTGCCAGGCCAGGGAGGCCGTTCGGCCAGGTGCTCACCGCCATGGTGACCCCGTTCGACGCGAGCGGGAAGCTCGACCTGGACGCCGCGCAGAGCCTCGCCAACCACCTCGTCGACCTCGGCAACGACGGTCTCGTGGTCAGTGGGACCACCGGCGAGTCGCCGACCACGTCCGACAACGAGAAGGCCGAGCTGGTCCGCGCGATCGTCGACGCCGTCGGGCACCGGGCGACCGTGGTCGCGTCGGTCGGCACCTACGACACCGCGCACTCCGTGCACCTCGCCCGCGAGGCCGAGCAGGCCGGCGCGCACGGGCTCCTGGTCGTCACGCCGTACTACTCGCGGCCGCCGCAGTCCGGGCTGCTCGCGCACTTCACGGCGGTCGCGGACGCCAGCAGCCTGCCGAACATGCTCTACGACATCCCGCCGCGCTCCGTCGTGCCGATCGAGGTCGACACCCTGCGCAGACTCGCGGAGCACCCCAGGATCGTCGCGGTGAAGGACGCCAAGGGCGACCTGTTCGCCGGCAGCGAGGTCATCGCGAGCACCGACCTCGCCTACTACTCGGGCGACGACGCACTGAACCTGCCGTGGCTGTCGGTCGGCGGCGTCGGCGTCGTCAGCGTCATCGGGCACGTGGTCGCCGGCCGGCTCCGCCGCATGCTGGAGAGCTACGAGAACGGCGACGTGAGCACCGCCCGCACCGTCCACCGTGGACTGCTGCCGGTGTGCCGGGCCATGGGCCGGGTTGGCGGCGTCATCTTCACCAAGGCCGCGCTGCGGCTGCGCGGCCACGACGCGGGCGACCCGCGGCTGCCGCTGCCGCCCGCGACCAGGGAGCAGATCGCCCTGATCGCCGCCGACCTCGGCGACGCGGGCGTGCCGCTCGCCGAGGCACCACCGTCCGATGTGGCCGCCGCGCGAGTCGCGCGGGCCGACGCGGCCGCCGCGTACGTAGCCACCACCACCCACACCAGCGCCGGGCAGGTTCATCAGTGACGAAAACGAAGTTGGCCGCACCGGGCAAGCTGGCCGACGGGGGGCTTCGGGTCGTCGCGTTGGGCGGCATCGGCGAGGTCGGCCGCAACATGACCGTCTTCGAGTTCGGCGGTCGCCTGCTGATCGTCGACTGCGGCGTGCTGTTCCCCGAGGACCAGCAGCCCGGCGTCGACCTGATCCTGCCGGACTTCCGCGCCATCGAGTCCCGCATGGACGAGGTCGACGCGGTCGTGCTCACCCACGGCCACGAGGACCACATCGGCGCGGTGCCGTTCCTGCTGCGCCTGCGGCCGGACGTGCCGGTGATCGGCTCCCGGTTCACGCTCGCGCTGGTCGCCGCGAAGTGCAAGGAACACCGGCTCAACCCGAAGCTGGTCGAGGTCGCCGAGGGCGGCCGGGCCTCCTTCGGCGAGTTCGACTGTGAGTTCTTCGCGGTCAACCACTCGATCCCGGACGCGCTCGCGGTCGCCATCCGCACGCCGGCCGGCGTGGTGCTGCACACCGGCGACATCAAGCTGGACCAGTTGCCGCTCGACGGGCGGCTCACCGACATCGCGGGCTTCTCGCGCCTCGGCGACGACGGCGTGGACCTGTTCCTCGTCGACTCGACGAACGCCGAGGTGCCCGGGTTTGTGATGGCCGAGCGCGAGATCGGCCCGGTGCTCGAGGGCGTCATCTCCCGCGCGCAGCAGCGGGTGATCGTGGCGTGCTTCGCGAGCCACGTGCACCGCGTGCAGCAGGTGCTGGACATCGCCGCGCGCAACGGAAGGCGGGTCGCGCTGGTCGGCCGGTCGATGGTGCGCAACATGGGCATCGCCGTCGACCTCGACCTGCTGCAGGTGCCGCCGGGGCTGCTCGTCGAGCTGGACGAGGCGATGCAGCTACCCGAGCGCGAGGTGCTGTTCGTGTCGACCGGGTCGCAGGGCGAGCCGCTGTCGGCGCTGTCGCGGATGGCCAGAGGCGAGCACCGGCAGATCCGGATCTACCCCGGCGACACCGTGGTGCTGGCCAGCTCCCTGATCCCGGGCAACGAGACGGCCGTGTTCGGGGTCGTCAACGGGCTCGCCCGGCTCGGCGCGAACGTCGTGCACCAGGGCAACGCGAAGGTGCACGTGTCCGGGCACGCGTCGGCGGGGGAGCTGCTGTTCCTCTACAACGCGGTCCGGCCGAGCAACGTCATGCCGGTGCACGGCGAGTGGCGGCACCTGCGTGCGAACGCGGCGCTGGCCGTGGCGACCGGGGTGCCACCGGACCACGTCGTGATCGCCGAGGACGGCGTGGTGGTCGACCTGGTCGACGGGCGCGCCGCGATCAGCGGCCGGGTCGAGGTCGGACACGTCTACGTGGACGGCTCGTCGGTCGGCGACGTCGGTGAGTCGACGCTGTCGGACCGGTTGGTCCTCGGTGAGGGCGGGTTCATCGCGATCACCGTGGCCGTCGACTCGACCACGGGCCGCGCGGTGGCGCCGCCGACGATCTCCGGGCGCGGCTTCTCCGACGACCCGAAGGCGCTCGACGAGGTCGTGTCGCTGGTCGAGATGGAGCTGTCGCACTCGGAGTCCGAAGGCATCACCGACACGCACCGGATCGCGCAGTCGGTACGTCGGGTCGTCGGCAAGTGGGTGGCCGACACCTACCGCCGCCGCCCGATGATCGTGCCGACCGTCATTCCGGTGTAGAAGGGATCAACGCTGCTTGGCGACGGCGAGCAGCAGGGCACAGCCCACGCTGAACACCTGCCGCAGCAATGCTCTCCGAGCCTTGCGCTGTTCCCGCCTGGTCGGCTGATTCATGATTCCCACCCACTCGACGCGTGTCTTCGCCTGATGTATCGCTGACAGCGTCTCGTTGTGACGGTCGCCACGTCGTCAACCCATTGGGTGAACCAGCTCGTCCTGAGGTTTGGGACGCGACGCGAGCTGCACGACCGTCGCGCCGGCGAGCAGCACCACCGCGCCGACGACCTGCACGATCGAGAGTGCCTGGCCGAGGGCGACCCACGCGAGCGCGGTCGCGACGATCGGCTCGCACACCGCGATCACGCTGACCACGTTCGACGGCAGGTACCGCATCGCGCTGATCGACAGCAGGTAGGCGACCGCCGTACTGACGATCGCGCAGGTCAGCAGCAGGACCCAGACCGGAACCGCGAGGCCGCCGAAGTCCGCGCCGGCGCCGAGCACGTCGCCGGGGAGCGACCACGGCGGCGCGAGGACCGCAATCGCCACGCCGCCGATCACCATGCCCCAGGTGACCAGGCCGAGCGGTTCGAGCGTGGCGACACCGTGCTCGCCGATGAGGAAGTACGCCGCCGCGCACAGTGCCGCGCAGATGCCGAGCAGCAGACCCAGCGCGTCGAGCCGCAGGCCCTGCCAGACCTCCGCGATCAGCGCGAGCCCGACGAGCGCCAGCGCGGTACCGATCCACATGCGGGCCGGCAGGATCACCTGCCGGACGAACCGCACCCACAGCGCGACGAGGATCGGCGAGGTGAACTCCAGCAGCATGGCCACGCCGATCGGGATGCGCGACACGGCGGCGAAGTAGAGGAGCTGCACGCCGGCGACACCGACCAGCCCGTACGCCACGAGCAGGCGCCAGTCCTGCCGCCGGACCCTCAACAGCGCCGGCCGCCGAACCACGACGAACGCGAGCAGCAGCGCGGCGGCGACAGAGATGCGGAAGCTCGCGACCTGCTGCGGCGACAGACCCGCGTCCATGGTCGGTTTCACCAGCGGACCGGACGTGCCGAAGCAGATCGACGCCAGCACGATGAGCATCGTGCCGCGGCTAACCTGCGTATCCTTCTTGCCGGTGACCGGCGAGTTCACTGTGGCCGGTGCCGCGTTCGTCATTTCTGTGGAACCCCCTCCCGCACACGTACTTACGTGGTTCACGGTAGGCGAGACGGCGCGAACCGCGATTGAATATTCTCGCGGGATCACGCAAAGTTATTGCGTGAAGAAGAAGTCCGAGCTGGTGCTCGACGACACCGACCACCGCCTGCTCGACGAGCTGCAGACCGACGCGGGCCGCACGCTGCGTGCGCTCGGCGAGGTCGTCGGCCTGTCGCCGAGTGCCGTGCAGCGCCGGATGGCGCGCTACCGCGCCTCCGGCCTGATCGCACGCACGACGGCGGTGCTCGACCCGAAGTACAGCCCCGACCTGGTGTTCGCCGTGTGCCTGGTGGCCGTCGAACGGGAGTCGCAGCGGCTGCACGACGCGTTCCAGCGCCGCCTGCTCGCCGCGCCCGAGGTGCAGCAGCTATATGTCGTCTACGGCGAGTGGGACTACGTCGTCATGCTCGTGACCTCGGGCATGGCACACCACAACGAGGTCTCCGAACGGCTGCTCACGCAGGCACCGAACGTCCGCAACTACCGGACGCAGTTCGTGCTCGACGCGGTCCGCACCGGCTCGAGCATCCCCACCTCAGCCCTTCGGTGACTGCGGGCGGTGACATTGGGTCGCTGCGCTCCTCCGCCCTGAGTCGATGTTCGCTCCGCAAGCTCCGCGAAGTAGCCGTCTTCCCTCCTCCGTGCTCGGCGCTGGCGCGCCTGCGCGCGAGCGTCAGTCCAGACGGCGGACGCTCCGTCACTCCGCTCCTGGCCGCCACGGGCTGGTGCTGTCCGTCGGTCGGGTCGGGTCGAGGAAGCGTGGCTTGTCCGGCTCGTCGGCGCGCAGCGGCACAAGGTTGTCCGTGATCGCCTGCATGATCCGCCGGTGGGCCCGCATCGCGTCGCCCGGTGTGCTCGGCGACAGGTCGGACAGGGGCACCACCGGGCCGAAGTGCACCTTGAACGTCGGCCGCACGCGGACCGCGTGCACGAACGACTTCACGCCCGGCATCAGGTCGCGCCAGCCGGTGACCGTCTCGGTGCCCCAGGCCACGGCCTCGTGCGCACCCCACTGGCTGATCGTCAGCACCGGCACGTCCGCGGCGAGCGCCATCCGCGCCACGCCGGTCTTGCCGCGCTCCGGCCACAGGCCCGGCTCCCGGCTGACCCGCCCCTCCGGGTACACGAGCACCGGCCCCGGCGTCTCCTGCAGCGCCTTCGTGACCCGGTCGAACGCCTCGACGACGTTCGCCTTGCCCCGGTCCACCCGGATGCTGCCGCCCTGCTTCAGGCCCCAGCCGATCACCGGCGCGTCCAGCAGGCCACCGGTAAGCAGGAACCTCGGGTTCACCCCCGCCTCCCGCAACGCGGCGGTCAGCACGAAGGGGTCGAACATGCCGATGTGGTTGGCGGCGATCAGCAGCGGCCCGCGCCGCAGCTCGTGCGGCACCGCCCCGGTGATCTCCAGGTTGCCGACCATGCCGACGCCTCTACGGTCGAGCCACGTCATGGCCCGCCAGGACCGTGAGACGCGGCCTTCCGGCGGTCGGGGGCGGCGTCCCCGGCGTGTCGGCTCGGTTGTGCGGCGAGACAGCGCGACCATGAGCGGGAGCATCGCACGAACCCCCCGGGGCTCCGCCAGCGGATAGCGTCATAACCGGGGCTCGTGTGGCAAGAGTGACTCGTGTGATGGAAGCCGACTACCGTGTGGGGTATGGCGAACCGGACAGCAGCCTCGAAGTCTCCCAAGAGCCGCGGCTCGGGGGGCGGCTCGCGCACGGGCGCCAGAACTCCCGCCAAGACCGCCACCAGGACCTCCGGCCGCTCGGCGACCCGGTCCGGCGCACGCCCGGCCGCACGTCCCGCCGCCCGCCGGTCACCGGCGCGTAAGCCGGCCCGCAAGGGCTCGGTCGGCCGCGCGCTAGGCCGCGGCCTGCGTGGCGGGTGGGGGCTGCTGGCCAAGGGGGTCGGCGGCATCGCCCGCACGGTCGGGCGCACCAAGGACCTCGACCAGGCGCACCGGCGCGACGGCCTCGCGTTCGGCCTGGTCGCGCTGGGCGTCATCGCCGGTGCCGGCATCTGGTGGCACGCGGCCGGCCCGGTCGGCCGCTACACCGAGATCGGCGCCCGCTCGGTCGTCGGCGCGGCCGCGATGGCCCTGCCGCTCGCGCTGCTGGTCGTCGGCATCACGTTGATGCGGTCGGACCCGAAGCCGGAGAAGCGGCCCGGGCTCGTCATCGGCGCGCTGCTGTTCGTGTTCGCCATCCTGGGCATCCTGCACGTGTTCTCCGACCTGCCGGAGGACAACACCGGCCGGATGTACGCGGGCGGCGCGCTCGGATACGTCTCCGGCGGGCTGCTCGCCAAGGGTGTCACCGCGTGGGTGGCGCTGCCGCTGCTCGCGCTGGTCCTCGGTTTCGGCGTGCTGGTGTTCACCGGCACCCGCTTCCGCGACATCCCGACGCGGCTGCGTGAGCTGGGCATGGACCCGGAGGACCGCGAGGACGCCGAGGGCATCGAGCTGCCCGGCGAGGAAGAGGAGATACCGGAGCCGGAGCCGGTCAAGCTGCGCCGCCCGTCGCGTCGGCGCCAGTCCGCCATGGCGGACGAGCCGCCGCTCGCCGAGAACCGTATCGACGAGGAGATCCCGCTCCCGCCCGAGCCGCCGGCGCCACCGCCCCGCAAGCGGCCGAAGCCGGTCGAGGTAAAAGAGATCCCGCAGGCCAAGGAAGCCACGCAGCTCATGCTGACCAGGGCCGTCGACGGCGACTACACGCTGCCCGACCCGAACATCCTCGAGGCGGGCGACGCGCCGAAGACCCGCAGCCGCGCGAACGACGCCATGATCGAGGCCATCACCGGCGTGCTGGACCAGTTCGCGATCGACGCGCAGGTCACCGGCTTCACCAGAGGCCCGACCGTCACCCGGTACGAGATCGAGCTCGGCCCAGGCGTGAAGGTCGAGAAGATCACCGCGCTGACCAAGAACATCGCGTACGCGGTCGCGACCGACAACGTGCGGCTGCTCGCGCCGATCCCCGGCAAGTCCGCGGTCGGCATCGAGGTGCCGAACTCCGACCGCGAGATGGTCCGGCTCGGCGACGTCCTGCGGTCCAACACCGCGGTGAAGGACGCGCACCCGATGGTGATCGGCCTCGGCAAGGACATCGAGGGCCACATGGTCACCGCGAACCTGGCGAAGATGCCGCACCTGCTGTGTGCCGGCTCCACCGGTTCCGGCAAGTCGAGCTTCGTCAACTCGATGCTGGTGTCGCTGATCGCCCGCGCGACGCCGGACGAGGTCCGGATGATCCTGATCGACCCGAAGATGGTCGAGCTGACGCCGTACGAGGGCATCCCGCACCTGATCACGCCGATCATCACGCAGCCGAAGAAGGCCGCCGCCGCGTTGACGTGGCTGGTCGAGGAGATGGAGCAGCGCTACCAGGACATGCAGGTCAACCGGGTGCGCCACATCGACGACTTCAACAAGAAGGTGAAGTCGGGCGAGATCGCCGCGCCGCCCGGGTCCGAGCGCGAGTACCGGCCCTACCCGTACATCCTGGCGATCGTCGACGAGCTGGCCGACCTGATGATGACCGCGCCGCGCGACGTCGAGGACGCGATCGTGCGGATCACGCAGAAGGCACGAGCCGCCGGCATCCACCTGGTGCTGGCGACGCAGCGCCCGTCGGTCGACGTGGTGACCGGTCTGATCAAGACGAACGTGCCGTCCCGGCTGGCCTTCGCGACGTCGTCGCTGACGGACTCGCGGGTCATCCTGGACCAGCCGGGCGCGGAGAAGCTGATCGGCCTGGGCGCCGCGCTCTACCTGCCGATGGGCACGTCGAAGCCGGTCCGTATCCAGGGCGCGTTCATCACCGACGAAGAGATCAATGCGATGGTCTCGTTCGTCAAGGAGCAGGCGCAGCCGGAGTACACCGACGGCGTCACGGCCGCCAAGGCGAGCGAGAAGAAGGAGGTCGACGAGGAGATCGGCGACGACCTGGAGGTCCTCATCCAGGCGGCCGAGCTCATCGTGACCTCCCAGTTCGGGTCGACGTCCATGCTGCAGCGCAAGCTGCGGGTCGGCTTCGCGAAGGCCGGCCGGCTGATGGACCTGCTGGAGAGCCGTGGCGTGGTCGGCCCGTCGGAGGGCTCCAAGGCCCGCGACGTGCTCGTCAAGCCGGACGAGCTGGACTCGGTCCTGTACACACTGCGCGGCGGCGGCCCACCCCCGTCCGACGACGACGAGGACGACGACTACGCGGACTGACGGGCCCGTCGACGCGGTCGCCGCGTGCCGCCCCTACGATCGGTGATCGCGTTCGTTCGGGGGAGGCCGTGTTGTCCGCGCTGGAACTGATCCTGTTGGTGACCCTGGTGATCGTCGTCTTCGCGATCGTCTCGGGGTTCGGTTCTTCGAGAAGGCCGGGCAGCCGGGGTGGGCGGCGGTCGTGCCGTTTTACAACGCCTACATCGTGCTGAAGATCGTCGGCCGGCCCGGGTGGTGGCTCGCGCTGATGTTCATCCCCGTGGCGAACATCGTGATCCTGATCATCGTCGCGGTGGATCTCCCCAAGGCGTTCGGGAAGGGCGGCGGGTTCGCGGTCCTGCTGATCCTGCTGCCGTACGTGGGGCTCCCGGTCCTCGCCTTCGGCGACGCCACCTATCGGGGGCCGCTGGCCGACCCGATGTTCCTGCACGCCTACGGTCCGATGGGGTATGCGCGGGGGTACGGCGCGCCCGCGGGTTACCCGCAGCCCGGTGACCCGCAGCCTGGCTACCCGGTCGGCCAACCGCAGGGATATCCCGCCGGTTACCCGGTCGGCCCGCAGCCCGGCTACCCGACTGGTCCGCAGGGCTACCCAGGTGGTCCGCCACAGGGCTACCCAGGTGGGTAGCCGGGTCAGCGGGACGCCTACCCGCTGGGGCAGCCGCCGCAGGGACGCTGGCAGCGGTGAGGGGCGCGCCTGTGCCGACCGGGCGACCGGCGCACCCCTCACCGGCCGTCAGGCGGCGGCGCGCGCCAACGCCTGCGCGGTGCTCATCGAGCTGTTGCCGAACTGGCGAACCGCCGCGTAGTAGATGTCCGCCAGTTGCCGTTGCAGATCTCGTACAGGTCTTCCTTGAAGTTGTTGTCGATCGACAGCCGGGTGGTCTCGTTGAACCTGGCCTGCCGCTTGTAGTTGCGGTACCCGAAGTCGTGCCGGTAGCAGGCCTTGATGAAGTTGAACCCGAACGGGTTGTCCGGCGAGTTGGAACACCCGTCCGAACCCCAGTCGAGCTGGTCGCCGTAGGGCTGCTGCCCCCGGACGGTCTGGAAGTTGTTCAGGCTGGAGCTGAACAGGTACTGGTCGGTCACCTGACGCAGCTGCGTCGGGTCGAGTGCGGCCTGTGCGGTCGCGGCGCCGAACAGCAGCGCGCCGATGACGGCGAAGGTCGCGATGGTTGCCCGGGCGGCACGACGCAGGGTTGACGTGGCCACGGTTTCTCCCTCGTGAGGCGGGTGAGCCCACGTGCTCGCGGGCCCTGATCAATTACGCCCGCCGGTCGATGGCCGGGGAACCCCCGATCGGCTTAATGATCGGTATCGATAGCGGGACGAGATCAGAGCTCCAACAGCATGCGAGCGTTCCCCAGCGTGTTCGGCTTGACGTAGGGGAGGTCCAGGAACTCCGCGACACCCTCGTCGGCCGACCGCCGCATCTCCTCGTACACCTCGGGGCTGACCGGCGTGCCGTCGATCTCGACGAAACCGTGCTTCGCGAAGAAGGCGGTCTCGAAGGTCAGCACGAACACCCGCGCCAGCCCCAGCTCCCGCGCGACCGCCAGCAGTTGCTCCACGAGCAGCCCGCCGATACCAAGGCGCGCGACGTGGGGGAGCACCGCGATCGACCGGATCTCGGCGATGTCCTCCCACAACACGTGCAGGCCGCCGCAGCCGACCAGCTCGCCGTCGTGCTCGGCCACCCAGAACTCCTGCACGTCCTCGTACAGCGTGACGAGCTCCTTGGTCAGCAGCACCTTGCCGACGTAGGTGTCCACGATCGACTTGATCGTCCGCACGTCCCCGATCCGCGCGCGGCGAACAACAACGGACTCGCTCACGGAATGTGATTGTTCGCTCGCAAGCTCGCTCACGACCTAGAACCTGCCACGTCCGACCCGCCCCAAACACACCGGGTTTAAGTCGACCACCGCTGACGTGCGGCTCCCGTCGCGCGGCCGGTTACCCTGAAGCACGTGTCAACACCACCACCGTCGCGTCGTGCCGCCCTGCTCACCCTCGGGTGCGCCCGCAACGAGGTCGACTCCGAGGAGCTCGCCGGCCGGTTGGCCGCGGGCGGCTGGGAGGTCAGCGAGGGCATCGACGGCACCGCGGGTGCCGACGTCATCGTGGTGAACACCTGCGGCTTCGTCGAGTCGGCCAAGAAGGACTCGGTCGACACACTGCTCGACGCCGCCGAGACCGGCGCGAAGGTCGTCGCCGTCGGGTGCATGGCCGAGCGGTACGGCGCGGAGCTCGCAGAGAACCTGCCGGAGGCCGCCGCGGTGCTCGGCTTCGACCACTACCCGAACCTTGGGGAGCGGCTCGACGACGTGGTCGCCGGCCGGCCGCTCGCCTCCCATCAGCCGGTCGACCGCCGCACGCTGCTGCCGATCACGCCAGTGCAGCGGCCCGCCGCCGCCCCGGACGTCACGGTGCCCGGCCACGGCTGGGGCCCGCGCGTGCTCCGCAAGCGCCTCGACACCGCGCCGGTGGCCGCGCTGAAGATCGCGTCCGGCTGCGACCGGCGCTGCTCGTTCTGCGCGATCCCGTCCTTCCGGGGCGCGTTCGTGTCCCGCACGCCGGACGAGATCGTCGCCGAAGGCGCCTGGCTCGCCGGCGAGGGTGTGCGCGAGCTGTTCCTGGTGAGCGAGAACTCCACGTCCTACGGCAAGGATCTCGGGCGCGCGCACGGCGGCCCGGACGCGCTGGCGCTGCTGCTGCCGCGCCTCGCCGCGCTGCCGGGTGTCGAGCGGGTTCGGGTGTCCTACCTGCAGCCCGCGGAGACCCGGCCGACGCTGCTGCGTGCGATCGCCGGCACCCCGGGCGTCGCCGACTACTTCGACATGTCCTTCCAGCACGCCAGCTCGACCGTGCTGCGCAGGATGCGCCGCTTCGGCGGCACCGAGTCGTTCCTCGCGCTGGTCGAGCAGATCCGCGCGCTCGCGCCGGACGCCGGCATCCGCAGCAACGTCATCGTCGGCTTCCCCGGCGAGACCGAGGAGGAGCTGGCCGAGCTGGAGCACTTCCTCACCGAGGCGCGGATGGACGTGGTCGGCGTGTTCGGCTACTCCGACGAGGACGGCACCGAGGCCGAGAAGCACGGCGGCAAGCTCGACCCGGAGGTGGTCGCCGAGCGCGTCTCGCGGGTTTCCGGCCTGGTCGAGCAGCTCACGGCGCAGCGCGCGGAGGACCGGGTCGGCGACGAGGTGCTGGTGCTGGTCGAGCGCGTCGACGAGGACGGGGTGGCCGGCCGCGCCGCCCACCAGGGTCCGGAGGTCGACGGCGAGTGCCTGCTGCTCGACACCGAGGCGACGGTTGGGCAGTTCGTCCGGGGCAAGGTCGTCGAGTCGGAAGGCGTCGACCTGGTCGTACGGCCGCTCGAGGTGCTGCCATGAGCGAGCTTGCGAGCGAATCAACGTCACAGGGTCACCGCGAGCGGCGTCACCGAGCCTGCGAGGGGATGTCGTGAGTGCCACGCCTGCCGACGGCACGCCGCCGCCGGAGGCAAGAGCCCCGGGGATCCCGGGGGTGCCGGCCGTCGCGCAGGTGCCGCTCGTCAACATCGCGAACATCCTGACCGTCACCCGGCTCATGCTGGTTCCGGTGTTCCTGTTCACGCTCTTCCCTGGTGACGGCCTCTCGACCGGGTGGCGGATGGTGGCGTTCCTCGTGTTCGCCGTCGGCTCGATCACCGACTTCGTCGACGGCCACCTCGCCCGCAAGTACGGCCTCGTCACTGACTTCGGCAAGGTCATCGACCCGATCGCGGACAAGGCGCTGACCGGGGCCGCGCTGGTCGGCCTCTCGGTGCTCGGCGAGCTGCCGTGGTGGATCACGCTGACCATCGCGGGCCGCGAGATCCTGGTGACGCTGCTGCGCTTCTGGGTGATCCGCTACGGGGTGATCGCCGCGAGCTACGGCGGCAAGGTGAAGACGTTCGCGCAGATCATCGCGATCGGGCTGTACCTGCTGCCGCTGCCGGCCGCGTTCGACCCGGTGCTGTGGGCCGCGATGGGCATCGCGCTCGTGCTGACCGTGGTGACCGGCATGGACTACGTGGTGCGCGCGGTGCGGCTGCGGGCCGCGCGTGGGTAGGAACCCGCTCGCCGAGGCGGTCGGTGTCGACGCGGACGGACTGACCGAGCTGATCGGCGCGTTGCGGAAGCGCGACGAGACGGTGGCGACGGCAGAGTCGCTGACCGGTGGACTGGTCGCGGCGCTGCTCACGAGCGTGCCGGGGTCCAGCGCGGTGGTCCGCGGCGGCCTGGTGGTGTACGCGACCGAGCTGAAGGCCGAGCTGGCCGGTGTCGACGCCGCCGCGCTCGCCGAGCACGGCCCGGTGCACCCCCTGATCGCGGCGCGGCTGGCCGACGGCGCCCGCGTCCGGTGCGGCGCGACCTGGGGCATCGGGCTCACCGGGGTGGCCGGACCGGACCCACAGGATGGGATCGAGCCAGGTGTCGTGCATGTCGCAGTGTCCGGCTCGAGTTGTTCCGACGTGCGCACGATAGGGATCGAAGGCAACCGCCACCAGGTCCGCGCGGCGGCCGCTCAGGCCGCGTTGGACCTGCTCAGCGGGCTCGTCGACGAGTCGGCCGCTGGCTGAGCTCGAGCGAAACGCCAGGCGGCCCGTCATACTTGTCGGGAACACTCAGGTGAGTTCGGTCGTTCGCCCTTGGCGTACGCACCGTGATGTCGGTGCCGATGGCCGCGAGGTCTCGGTAACGTAGTCACTGTGCCTGACCGGCCCGTCGGGCTGTTGATCTTGAAGGGAGGCGCGCGATGACCGTGCTGTTGCGCGAGGCGATCGGTGACCGTCTCCGGCACGCCCGCACCAACCAGCGACGCACGCTGCGTGAAGTCTCCCGAGCGGCCCGGGTGAGCCTGGGCTACCTGTCGGAGGTCGAACGCGGTCGCAAGGAGGCGTCGAGCGAGCTGCTCGCCGCCATCTGCGACGCGTTGGAGCTGCCGCTGTCGGTGCTGCTGCACCACG
>Ga0193716_1000627_pt1:0-2500 | contig 21399 bp, 18 predicted proteins | sample U2c1metaG_FD_145901 | JGI IMG/M metagenome (GOLD analysis project Ga0193716, IMG submission 145901) | Soil microbial communities from a riparian zone of the East river system, Colorado, United States - U2c1 | ecosystem: Environmental > Terrestrial > Soil > Riparian zone | place: USA: East...
CCCGCTCTGGGTCACCCAACAAGCAGGACTTTTTAAGAAATACAATTTGGATGTCGAGCTGCTTTATCTCTCGGGCGGCACCCTCTCCACGGCAGCGCTGATTTCCGGCGATGTGCAGTTCGCTTTCACTGGGGCAGCCAACGCCGTGGCCGCTAATCTGACCGGTGCGGATGTAGTCCTGCTCGGCGCCACCATCGATCTTCTGCCTTTCGAGGTTTGGTCCGTGCCCGCCATCAAAGAGCCCGCCCAACTCAAAGGCACCAAGATGGGCGTCACGCGGATCGGCTCCACTACCCACTTCGTTGCGCGCTATGTCCTCAAGCACTGGGGCATGAAGCAGGAAAGCGACGTAGTCTTCTTTCAGACCGGTGGACAGCCGGAATTGTTTGCGGCGCTCAAGAGCGGCGCGATTCACTCCGCTGTTCTCAACGCGGGACCATTCACCGTACGGGCGCAAAAGGAAGGATTTGTACGGTTAGCCGACGTCGCCACCATGGGGCGGCCCTACGTTTATGGTACAGTGGCGACCCGCGATTCCTTCATTCAGAGCCGACCGGACGTGATCCGCCGGTTCTCGCAAGCGTTCGTCGAGGGCATTCATCGTTTTAAGACCGATAGGCGTCTGGCCTTGGCGACTATGGAAAAATACACCAAAGCCAAAACAACGCCCGAGTCCGAACAAGTTTACGAGACCTATGCCAATAGGTATATCAAACGCACGCCGGAAATCACCCGCGAAGGGATGCAGACCATCCTTGAGGAAATCGCGGAAAGCCGGTCCCTGCCTTCTGGCATCACACCTCAGCGCTTTCTCGACTCACGATATTTCAGAGAGTTGACTAATAGCGGCTTTGTCGACGCGCTCTATCGACCTCGTTAAGACTTTAAAGTACTGGACTAGGAAAGTAAGCCACCTTTCGGTGATCGCAAGGATCTAACTATCTTTGAAAATATGGTTGTCGAACTATTGGCCATCACGGGCGGCTCGACACTGCTCCAAGCGCTGGTCGGGCGAAGTATCCACTCGGCCAATGTCACAGCGAGCGCCGGGGCGGGCAATCGCTTCGAGTGGCGACTCGCCGATCACCACAACGCTTCTCAATAAAAATCTCTACAGAATCGATCCAGCTGATTCCATCCGGCAACAACATGTCGCGTTTGATCTCAATGGAAGGCGGCGCCGCGACGACCGTCACATTAGTCCTGGCGCCGTGGAAAATTAAAACTACTACGGCACGGAACATAAGGATCCTGGCATGGATCATATCGGATTCAAAGTTGAGAATCTGGAAGTGTTCATCCAAGATTTGGAGATATTGATCAAGGGCAATAGAGCAACAGATGGTTTGTATGGTTGTAATGAACCGTAATTTAATCAGGATCGAAGCTAAGTTGGTTGAGACGAATCTTGAATCAGTTAGCGGCATCGGATTATACTCGGCAACGGTGCCTTGCTATGGTAGATGTAACTTCCCTTGCAACAGGAACAGCACTGGAGGTGGTGGCGGTCTGACAAATCGATATCGACTACGTCTCTCGATCGGCATTGTCATTTCCAATTTGCCCTTTCCACCAGAGTATTTTTTTCGGAATTCGGTTCAATCACATATAAACCCGGACGCGTTAGCAGCAAAAACTATGTGACTATTTAGTGAGTTATTTTTTCGACGAACAAAAAGACCAACCAGGTATGACATTACACCAGGATGCATCACAAGTTCCCGGTCCACCGCCCGCTCGGCTGCTCGGTTCGCAAGGAAATTTCGTCAAATTCCTGCGCGATCCCGTCGGGTATATGCGTGCGTTGTACAATAACTACGGAGACGTAGCCGCCCTCGTCAAAGGTTCTCGCGGGATGATTTTTGCCTTTGGTCCGCAATTTAATCAACAAATACTGTCCAACCCGGCAACCTTTTATTGCACCAGCTTGATGATGCCGGGCCCGCAAAATTCCGCTCAGCGCCGGCTCAGTAACGCCGTGTTCAGTATGAACAATGAAGTGGCGTTGAGCCGGCGTCGCTTGCTCATGCCGGCATTTCACAAACGCTATATCTCCGAATACCGAGACACCATGGTCGACTTGACGCAAGCCACGCTGGATTGCTGGAGCGTTGGTAAACCCATCGACATATTTGAGGAGATGCGAAAACTTACGCTGCAGATCAGTGGCAGGTTACTATTCGGGCTTGAGCAAGATTCACCGATTGCAACCGTCGCCAACATGATCGACCTTTGGATGAAACGGAGTACTTCGGTACCAGTGAGACTTTTGCGCTACAATTGGCCCGGCACGCCATATAGACGCATGCTCTTATTGGCCGAGCGGTTGGAGAGAGAAATTCTTGCCATCGCGGATCAAAAACGGCGACAGTCGGACCGCGCCAATGATGTTCTGTCATTGTTGCTACAGGCGCATGACGAGAGCGGCCTTGTTTCTGATTCCGAACTCGTGGGCCAGACCAACCTGGTGCTCTTGGCGAGCTATGAAACTACAACCACG
>Ga0193716_1000627_pt1:10000-21399 | contig 21399 bp, 18 predicted proteins | sample U2c1metaG_FD_145901 | JGI IMG/M metagenome (GOLD analysis project Ga0193716, IMG submission 145901) | Soil microbial communities from a riparian zone of the East river system, Colorado, United States - U2c1 | ecosystem: Environmental > Terrestrial > Soil > Riparian zone | place: USA...
CGCCGCGTTTGATGATTGCGAGTTGGCTTTGCAGATCCGCCATACTCAGTGCTTCGCTTCCCAATGAACTCTCAGCCGGCGAATTTCGCGAGCTTTGCCGCTCTCGTCGTCGATATCGACGATCACGCCTTGCAGCACGACATTGTCCTGCGCCACTTCGAATTGGCGCGGCAATTGGGTAATAAAGCCACGAATAACGGTTTCCTTTTCCATTCCGATCACCGAATCGAACGGACCACACATTCCGACATCCGTGATATAGGCGGTGCCCGCCGGGAAAATCCGTTCGTCAGCAGTCTGCACGTGCGTGTGCGTGCCGTAAACGAGGGACGCTCGGCCGTCGAGATACCAGCCCATAGCATATTTTTCCGAAGTCGCTTCCGCGTGCATGTCGACGATGACGACTGGTGAGATGCCACCGCGTTCTTTGAGAATCCCATCGACGCAGCGAAACGGATCCTCCACGTGATTCGGCATAAAAACGCGGCCCTGCAAATTGATCACCAGCGCGCGCAGTCCGTTGTGTTGCCAAAGACACCAGCCCTTTCCCGGCGCACCAGCCGGGAAATTTGCCGGTCTGATCAAACTTTCCTGCTCGTCCAAAAATGAATAGATTTCCTTCTTTTTCCAAATGTGATTGCCGGAGGTCATTATTTGGACGCCCGCGGACAGTAACTCTTTTGCGCTTTTGAGATCGACACCCATTCCACCCGCTGCATTCTCCGCGTTGGCGACCACAAGATCGATCTCTTCTTTTTCGATGAGTGATGGGACGAGGTCCCGTACCGCGCGCCGGGCCGGACGTCCCATCACATCACCGAGAACCATTACCCGCATTTCGTTCGATCCTTTATTTCGCGTAATCGACCGCACGCATCTCGCGGATCACCGTGACCTTCACCTGTCCCGGATAGGTCATCTCGTTTTCAATTCTGCGAGCTACTTCGCGCGCCATGCGCGACGCTTCGTCGTCCGAGACGATGTCATGCTGCACCATGATCCGAATCTCGCGCCCAGCTTGGACGGCGTAGGATTTTTCCACGCCTTTAAACTCGTTTACGATGCGCTCGAGCTCTTCCAAGCGACGCGTATACGTTTCCATCATCTCGCGCCGGGCGCCGGGTCGCGCGCCGGAAAGCGCGTCCGCAGCGTCGACCAATGGCGCCAGAATCGTTTCGGCTTTGACATCTTCATGGTGCGCGGCGATGGCGTTGACGATCTTCGGCGACTCACCGTACTTGCGCGCCAATTCCGCACCGATAATCGCGTGTGAGCCTTCGACCTCGTGATCCACCGCTTTGCCAATGTCGTGCAAAAGCGCGGCACGGCGAGCTTGCTTTTCGTTCAATCCCAGCTCTGCCGCCATCGCGCCGCAAATGAATGCTGCTTCGATGGAATGGAGAAGCACATTTTGTGCATAACTGTAGCGGTATTTGAGCCGGCCAAGGAGTTTGATGATCTCCGGGTGAACCCCATGCACACCGACGTCGAAAATCGCTTTTTGGCCCGCCTCCCTGATCGACTCATCGAGCTCCTGCTCCGATTTGCGCACCACCTCCTCGATTCGGCCAGGATGAATACGCCCGTCCGAGACCAATTTCTCTAGGGATAGCCTGGCGATTTCTCGGCGAATTGGATTGTGCCCGGAAATTATGACGGTCTCCGGCGTGTCGTCGACAATCAAGTCGATACCCGTCGCCGCTTCGAGAGCACGAATATTGCGCCCTTCGCGACCGATAATCTTTCCTTTTAGTTCGTCATTGGGCAACGGAAATACCGTTACCGAGCGCTCCGCGACAAAATCACCGGCAAGCCGCTCGATCGCCAAAGCAACGATCTTTTGGCCTTTGCGCACCGCTTCTTCTTTGGCTTCTTCTTCAACCACTCGAATTCGCTTAGCTGATTCATGCTTGGCTTCGTCTAGCATCTGGTCGATCAAACTCTTTTTTGCTTCTTCGCGGGTCATGCCCGCGACTTGTTCGAGTTGGCGTCGCGCTTCGTCCACGTGACGGTCGCATTCAGCGGCCCGGTCTTCGATATTTTTCTCCCGTGATTTTAGCGATTGCTCACGTCGTAGAAGTTCTGCCTCACGTTTGTCTACGCCCTCGATTCGCTTGTCGATGCCCTCTTCCTTGCCGATCAAGCGCTTCTCTTGATTCTGCAGTTCCCGCCGTGTTTCGCGTACCTCCTTTTCGAACTCGCCCCGCTCTTTGAGCACACCGTCCTTCGCTTGAATTTCCGCTTCTTTTTTTATCGCGCTAGCGTCTTTTTTTGCCTCCTCGATAATTCGAGCGGCGCTATTTTTCGCCGCTTCCGTTTCTCTCTGCACCTGCTTGTTGCGTATGAACGCAACGATCCAGGCGACAATGAGTCCGCCGGCTAATCCGGCGACTCCCCATAATAGTCCTTGATCCAAAGTGAGCACCCCCTTTCAAATGGTTGAACCGATCGGCGCAATCCCAGCTACTGCGTTAAATGCCGCAGTCGATTACCCGTTTTTCCGTGATAATGTACTGAACTTTCCGATCCCACTTCTCAGCCGCCAATCTTTCTACGAGCTGAAACTCATAAGCTAAACCAATAAAAATACCTCTCAATCGTGCTAATAGGCGGTCGTACCAACCATCGCCCCGGCCCAACCTATTGCCGCAACAATCGAAGACCACTCCGGGAACAAACACGACTAGACTTTTTTGATCGGTCTCGATCATCGGCCAACAGGAATCCGGTTCACGTACACCGAATCTCCCCGCCACGAGCTGAATCGGTGAGAAAACTCGATATAACCATGGCTCCTCCGTCGAAATCATTCTCGGGTAAAAAAGACATTTCCCCGCCGCGAGCGCATGCTCCAGTAGCTCTCGAGTATCGACTTCGCTTTGAATCGGGCTGTAAAGGGCCACCGAACGGGCGGCGAGATAATGGGGCAGCTTGAGCGCCTGCGCCTGAATCAGGCCGCTCCATAAAGCAGATTCAGCGTGATCTAGTGCATTGCGCCGGGAGAGCACATCACTGCGCAAAGCATTCCTCTTCTCGTCCTCGACAGCTCCGTCCATAATTCTTTCGGGAGCGGTTTGGAGAGATGATGAGAAGAACTTTGCTGGAGAACTTTCGGCTAGAGATCTGAACGACGATTCACAGCAGTTGGCCCACGGGACCACCGCCCATCAGACCGATCCAAGGCGGGTGTCACAATGGCCAGCGTCAACGGTTTATCCATGTACGCTTCAGGATTAGCCGTAACGGGCTGCCGCATTACTAGCGAATCGAACAATAAACCTACCCAACGGCTCAGATCCATTGCTATCGTGCTTCTCCATTCTCTCATCTGTCCACACCCGCCTCAATTAAGGCTCATTCCGTTTTCGATCCGTTACGGAAAGTGATTCACCTTAACTGGCGTTAACCCTCCTCCGACATTGTCACAGACAATTTTTTGGACAATTGGTCCAAGCGAATCATAATTGCGTCATGCGCGTCTCTGAGACGATGATACTCGTCGGCGATGTTAAGCGCGGCTAACATGGCAACATTGGTCTTCGCCGACGCTTTCGACTGCATCAGCTCCTGCATTTTGCTGTCGACGTAATCCGCAACTTTGAGCATGTAACTTTCATCCGCATCGCTGCTGATCGTAAATTTTTGTCCCAGAATAGTGACATCCAGAGCCTTTTTCATGTGGCTTCCAGTCGTTCAGTCGGTAAGATCCAAACTTGCGAATTGTCCGATAATTTTGTCCAATTTTTCCCTTAGCTCAATCCGCTCGCGCTCGTACTGGCGAATTTGCCCCCGCAAGTGATGCCACTCGCTTTCTTTCTGCTCGAGTTTTTTTTGTAAAGATTCCTTTTCTCGCTTGGTTCTCTCATGTCTTTCGAGGAGCTGATTGACCGTCGCTTCAAGTTGCTCAAGGTTATCGAGTGGCATGTTGTCTGCACTGTGAAACTTCATGTTGGAGTTTAATTTTAACCTAACATCTTGTCAAGCCGATCTTTGAAGCCGGCCATTGGCTGCCAACTGCCTGAAATAAGAGCGATAGTTTTGCAGTTGGCGGCTCGCCACGGCCATTTACACGCACTTCTGAAAGACTTGATTTATCATCTTTTGTCCTCTGGTGGCTCGTCATAACCCAAGACTGTTTCCCAGGGAATATTGCAGTGTGCGACCACCAACGTATCGTATTTTTCCCACCAAGCCAGATCGCGGCCTTCGCGGCTGAGGAAGCGAACCATTTGCAGCAGGTCGTTAATCTCGGACGGCCGCAGGGCCGGTTCAAATGCCGGCATGACCCCGCGCCCCTCAGCGATGAGTTTCCTAATTTGGTTGTTGCTTTTTCGCTGCACGGTTTCCCGGAAGTCCGGCGTTTGCACTGGCAAGTTAACAGCGGTCGGACCATCACCGCGGCCGCCAGGGCCATGGCAACTATAGCAACGCTGCGCATAGAGCGCGTCCATCCGTTCATTGCGCCCGCAAGCGGCACAAAGCATCAATAGAATAAAGGCAGTTCTTAGAATTCTATTCGGGTTCACGCAAAATAGCCGTACCACAGGCCGGTCACGCTTCCAAGAATACCAATCCACATGTTTGACACGGAATTAATGTTCGTGCTACGCATCGGCATCGGTGACGACTATGCATCACTTATCGCGTTTCGGCGTTTCGCTGGAAGAAGATCTGTTAGCCGCGTTTGATTTGAGCATCGGTGGGATGGGTTACCAAAACCGCTCTGAGGCGATTCGCGATCTGATTCGTGACCACTTGATTCAAAAGAAGGTTGGGCTGAGCGATACCGAGGTAATCGGGGTCGTCACCCTAGTTTATGACCATCGCGTGCACCGGCTAAGCGACCTTTTGGCCGACATGCAGCACAAAGCCGAAGTTGCCGTCAATGCCAGCCTGCACATTCACTTGGACGAACATAATTGTTTGGAGGTAATCGTGATTCGCGGCCGCGCCGACAAAGTTCATGAGATTGCCAGCAAACTCATCGCCACCAAAGGGGTTCAAAACGGCAAGCTCGTGACCACGACACCGGAAATGAACCAGTAAAATTTTTTTGACTCGAAGTAACACGAATTCTAAATTCATACTATCAGGAGGATTCTGGGGAACATGCGACTACGACTTCTAAGCACCCTGGTCTTGGCTCTGAATGTTGCGAGTCAGAGCCAAACGCTCGCACAGCAGACACAAACCACCACCACCGAGCCGGTCGAGGTTTACGTCTGGGGGCAGCAACCAACCTCCGCGGCCACAGAGCAAACCCGCTGGCAAAAAGACCTGGAGCTTCGTCCGACCAACACTCCCAGCGATGTATTGCGACTCACGCCCGGGTTGATCATCGGCCAGCATCATGGCGGCGGTAAAGCCGATCAAATTCTTTTTCGCGGATTTGACTCCGACCACGGCACTGACTTCGCTGTTTTCATTGATGGCATCCCGGTCAACATGGTCAGCCATGCTCACGGCCAAGGATACGCCGATCTCCACTGGCTGATCCCTGAAACCATCGAGAAAGTTGAAATTTACAAGGGCTCCTACTTTCCTCAACTCGGCGACTTCGCGACCTCAGGCGCCATGAACATCATCACTAAGAACCGCGACAAGGACAGCATGCTCACCCTCAGCGGAGGCAGTTACAATACCCAGCGCTACGTCGGCATTTTTGCGCCGCCCGAGGGAACGATTCTACGTCCCTATATCGCCGGTGAGGTCTACATGAACGACGGGCCGTTCAAAAACCCCAATGACTATGTTCGGTATAACATTCTTACAAAATTCGGTCTCTTGCAGACGGCAAATTCAGACCTGAGTTTCATGGGAACCTTTTTTAAGACCGGGTGGAATGCTTCCGGCGAGGTTCCCGCGCGTGCGGTGCGCGGCGGCGAGATCGGTCGCTTCGGCTCCTTCGACCCCAGTGAAGGCGGAAAATCCGAACGTCAGAACATGAGCTTGATTTACAACTACGCCGACGCCAACCAGTCATTCAACGCGCAGACCTGGATGTCCTGGTACAGACTCCAATTGTGGTCGAATTTCAGCTTGTTTTTGAACGATCCCGTCAACGGCGACGGCATCGAACAAAATGACAAGCGCTTTTTAATCGGCAACAACATCAATTATCGCCGCAACTACAACCTCGTTGGCTTGCCGATGGAAACCTTTGTCGGTTTCCAGAGTCGCTTTGATCACATTCGCGTCGGTTTGTTTAGCCAAACCGACCGCCGCCGCACGACAAAGTTAGGAAACATCTCGCCCACCATCAGCAATAACGACATTCAACAAACCAATCTCGCCTTATTTGCCCAACAGGAAATCAAACCGACCGATTGGTTACGAACTCAAATCGGCGTGCGCATGGATAATTTTATTTTCGACGTTAAGCAAAAAGGCGATCCGACAGACATCGTCGATCCGATCTCCGGCGATGGCTCCGCGACCATCGTAAACCCCAAGCTCAATTTCATCTTTACACCCTTCAAAGATAACAACGTCGTCAAGTCCACCGATCTTTTTCTCAATTTCGGCGGTGGCTTTCACAGCAACGACGCCCGCGTCTTCGTTCAAGACGACGACAAAAAAATCCCCCGCTACTGGAGCGGTGAGCTTGGGGCGACGTCGCGATTCTTCGACCGCTTGGACGTAACTTTTTCCTATTGGCGGTCTTATCTGGAGAGCGAGCTCGTGTTCGTCGGCGACGAAGGCACCTTCGAGCCCGCCGGCCCGAGCCGCCGTCACGGCGTCGAGAGCACGTTCCGCTATGACATTTTGTCATGGCTATCCTACGATCTCGACTTGTCTTATACCTGGGCAAAATTCATAAATGGCGACCACGTTGCATTGGCGCCTCGGTTTCTCGCGTTCACCGGTGTAACCGCGCGCCACGACTCGGGCATTCAAGCACGCCTTCAGATGCGTCACATCGGCCGGCGTTACGGCATCGAGGACGGCAGCATCATGACGCCAACCTCGACGACCTTCGATTTGTTTTTAAAGTATATATGGAAGCGCTACGAATTCTTCGTGCAGTTCCAAAACCTAGCAAATAAGAAGTGGCGCTCCGCCGAACATGTGTTCGAGTCGCGCACTCCCGCCGAAGTCGCATCGGCCGCGCCCGGACAAGTCGACGCGCATTTTACACCTGGCGATCCGTTCACGGTGAAGGCGGGCATCACAATTCACCTTTGGTAGAGGAAAGGAAAATCTACGCCAACTCAATAACCAGCCCTTAGTTCTTTCAGCGCCACCTGGGGATCTTGAGTCTCGCGTGAGCTAGCAATTGAATATGCAAGCCATAACAAAACCAGACAGCATCGAAGAAGCTTCCAATCGCACGGCGATTTTTTCCATCGTCTGTAGCGCCCATTTCGTCAACCACTTCCAGTCAGCCATGCTTGGCGTGATCTATCCGCTGATGATGAAAGAGTTGGGCATGAGCTACATCGCCATCGCCTCACTCGCTGCAGTGTACAACACACTGGGCAGCGTCTTTCAGGCCGGCTACGGATTTGTCGTTCCCTACGTGCGTCGCGGCGTGATCCTCGGCACCGGTAATCTGCTTTTGGGTATTTCGGTCGTCGCGAGCGGCTTTGCTTCGAGCTTCAATCATTTTTTTACCGCCCGTCTGGTCGGCGGCATCGGCTCCAGCCCGCAGCATCCGGTTGGATCGAGCATTCTTGCGAGTCACTTTGCCGGCTCGCGCGGCAGCGCTTTGGCTTTTCATTCTACTTCAGGGCAGCTCGGCAGCCTATTCGCACCGCTGATCGCCGCGTTGTTGGTTACCTATCTTGGCTGGCGCGGCGTCTTCTGGGCTGTTGGCAGCTTCTCCATTGCTGTGGGCTTGGTCTGCTTCGCCTTCCGCGACAGCTTGCGAACAGCCCGTCAAGATCAGCCAAAATCGCGGCTTATCCCTCAGGGTTGGGAAGCTTATAAGACCTGTCTCAAAGACAAAAATATTCTCCTCGTCTCCCTGGTTTTCATGGCTGGCGCCGCGGGTCGTGGCCAGGATATCAACGAAGTTTATATCATTCCGCACTTCGTTCATGATTTTAAAATCAGCATCACCTATGGCGCCTTTCTCTTTACCTTTATTCAGGTCGGCAGCCTGATCGGACCTTTCGTATGGGGTTGGATCTCGGATCGTTTCAATCGCAAACTGGTGATTCAAGCGTCACTGTTGATGTCGGCCGTATGCACGCTCTGGCTGGCGTGGCAAGAAACCGTCTCCGCTGGACTTTTCGTCAATCTGGTCGTCTACGGCGCCGCCGTCACTTCGCGCCAAACGCTCACCCAAGCATTGCTTAGCGATCTGGTTGGTGAAGATCTCTTCGACGCAGCCTTCAGCCTTTATTACTTCATCGGCTTCGTTTCGATTCCGTTCTGGACTGTAATCACCGGCGGCGTGATGACCAAATACGGTTTTGGACCCGCCTTCACGGTAATCTCGACTTCTTATTTGCTCGCCATGGGTCTTCTGGTTTTTCTTCGTGCGCCGGCGAAAACACGCAGCGCGACTTGACCTGCCATGTTTAATTTAGTCGGAATTCGGGGGAACACTCAGCGCACGGCTCGAAGAGAAGTGGGAAATGACACCTTCGGCGTTTCTCTCTTCGCCTCTTTGGTCATTCACGTCTTGGTAATTCTCCTTGGCTCCAACCTTGTCCGTGATAATAATAAGTCACGTCAGCACGACTATTTTCCCATCGATTTAGTCGAGGTTCCCACGAGGGATAGTCCGCTGCCAACCAAAAAAGTCGAAACGCCACCTTCGAAACCAATGGAGAAACTCAAAACGCCGCCGCCGGGTGCGAAAGCTCCGAGCGTTAAGCCGGAATCGACGCCGCCATTGCCACCGATCAAAGAAGATCCAGCCAAACCGCTCCAAGCCAAGCCGGTTGCGCCGACAAAACTCGAGCCTCCTCCAAGCTTTGCTTCCACAGCGCCCATCGAGGGCGGAGGCAGCGAAGCCGGCGCAGGCAATCTTTTTGGCCAAGGGGATGTTGGCATCGTTCCCGGTACCGGCACCGCCGGCGGGGGCGGCGGCACGGCTGCGTCAGGATTGGGACGTGGTTCTGGCGCGCCAGGCCTACCGGCGCAGTCGATTCTCAAAACCAACCGCGAGGCCAAACCAATTCAAATCGTGCGCGCTGCCTATCCGCCAATGGCGCTGCGCGCCGGCCTCGAAAGCGATGTGGCGCTGAGAATTGAAGTGGACCCTGCAGGAAACGTCACCAAAACGAAAATCACCAAGAGCGGCGGCAGCGGTTTCGACGAGGAAGCGCTCAAAGCCGTCCAGCAGTCGCGCTTCGAACCGGCGCAGCGCGACGGCCACAGCGTCCCCGCGGAGTTTACCTACGTGTATCGTTTTCGCTTACGGAAATGAGGCACAATTAGTGACGTGCACGCTGAGAAAACTTGGCTAAATGCTACATTTCGGCGCCGAGGGACGTGCCCGGCACAAGATAATTGACGACATAGTCGTAAACCGATTCGCTTAACGGTGTGATCGGTTTAGCGTAGCCTGCATCGAGTAATTTTCCAATATTCGCCTGAGTGAAGTACTGATATTGCTCACGGATCGATACCGGCATGTCGATATATTCGATGCGCGGTTTTTCGCCGAGCGCAGCGAAGACGCAACGCGCCAACTCATTCCAAGGATGGGCAACTCCCGAGCCGATATTAAAAATACCGTTTGCCGCGCGATTGGCGGCGAGATGAAGTGTCATCGCTACCGCGTCTTTGACGTAGAGAAAATCGCGGCGCTGCTCGCCGTCGCGGTATTCGCGACGGTAGCTTTTAAACAAACGAATGACTCCGGTCTCTTTGATCTGCGCATAGCTCTTGCGCACCACGCTTTGCATCTCGCCCTTATGCGCTTCGTTGGGACCGAAGACATTGAAATACTTGAGCGCCACGACGTGATCCAACCAACCTTGGCGCCAAGCGTAAACATCCATCATCTGTTTGGATCGGCCGTAGGGGTTTAGCGGCCGCAACTTTTCAAGCGCGCTGAGATCGCGATCGTCCATGCCGGCGCTGCCATCACCGTAGGTCGCCGCGGACGACGCGTAGATAAAGCGCACGCCAGCCTTAATCGCCCAATCGGCGAGGTCTCTGGAATATTCAAAATTATTCCGGCGCAGATAATCTTCGTCCATCTCCGTCGTCGACGAGCAGGCGCCCAGATGAAACACAAAGTCGAACTTGCCGAGAGCGCCGGACTGAACTTGTCCGAGCAAATTACCCGGCTCGACGTAGTCGGTAAACTTGAGCGACGCCAAGTTTCCACGCCGGCCCGCATGGGCGGCGAAATCCGCGATGACGACGTTCGTACAACCGCGCCGGTTGAGTTCCCACACCAGCGCGCTGCCGATAAAACCGGCGCCGCCAGTGACCAAGACGCGTTCTTGCCGCCAAAAATCCTGATCTTCGTCGACGGAGGACATGGCTGGGATGTTACGCGAATCTCAGACGTATTTCATCTATCCGGCGCTGATCAGTTCATCGACTGACCGGATTGTTTGCTTCCATTCATGATCACTGCCTGACGAAGCCGTGACCGGAGATGGAGTCGCCCGTGTAGCATGAATTTGAATTTCGTGCTATCAAAGAACTACATTAACAAACCGGATTGAACGAATCAGGAGGTAAACCATGGCCGATTCATCACACGAGCATCACAGTGATCAGGAACATGCGCACGATCATGATCCTCACAATTGGGCATCACCGGAGTATGTTTCCAAATGGGCAAAGGGACAGGATCCGAAAGAAATCAATCGAGAAGAGGCGTTTAGCCTGCTGGCAGACACTATTCCCTACGAAAAATCTGCGCCGATCAAAATTCTCGACATGGGCGCGGGCTACGGCGCGTTAACTAAGCACTTACTCGAGCGTTTTCCCAACGCCACGGCGATTTGCCAGGACGGCTCGGAAGAAATGGCCAAACTCGGCCGCGAGCGCATGAAACATTTCACCGGCAGATTCGAATATGTCCTGTGCGATTTCGGCAAACACGGTTGGAGCAAACTCCTTCCCGGACCTTTCGAAGCGGTCGTTTCGTCGATCGCAATCCATAACGTCGGGAGTCCGGACATCATTCGCGGCATCTACGAGGACGCCTACACACTCGTGAAACCCGGCGGCTGTTTCTTGAACTTCGATCGACCGCGACCTCCCTGGGAAGACCAAATGAATTGGCTGCGCGGCGCGGGCTTCAAAGACGTGCGCAACTTTTGGCATGACGCAGACCGAGCGGTGTTTGGCGGATTTAAGTAGAGTAGACGATTCGCTGCTATCTCCACGCTGCATTCTTGCTGGCCGTTTCATCGTGCAACGTTGACCGGGAGTTTGTGAGTCCAGCGCAAGAAATCGGTTTCAACCGCATTTGCCACCGGATG
>Ga0193716_1000628_pt1 | contig 21366 bp, 20 predicted proteins | sample U2c1metaG_FD_145901 | JGI IMG/M metagenome (GOLD analysis project Ga0193716, IMG submission 145901) | Soil microbial communities from a riparian zone of the East river system, Colorado, United States - U2c1 | ecosystem: Environmental > Terrestrial > Soil > Riparian zone | place: USA: East River...
CCGATCTGGAGGAAGCCGGCTTTCTCCATGCCCATATCGATAAACGCCGCTTGCATACCGGGCAGAACCCGCGCGACTTTGCCTTTGTAAATATTCCCGGCAACGCCCATTTCTTCTTTCCGTTCAATCAGAAATTCGGCGAGGAGACCGTCTTCAATGATCGCGATACGGCTTTCCTGGGGCGTCGAATTGATGAAAATTTCTTGCTTCATAGAATCAAAAGATGTGTGAATTTGGTGGGAACTGGGAAGACAGGCTTCCCGACGGGCGTCGGTGAATCCACAATCTCCAAAATGGCAGCCAGCATGGTTTATAGAGGAAATTCCCTTCGACTTCAAGCAAGTTTACGCGGCACGCAGAAACACTTCAATTGACTTTGGCTGCCCCGCCCGATATTTTGACCATGGACAATCGCAACACTGGCCTGCAACTCCAGCGAGAAAAGCTGACTCATGGGTTATCCGGCATCCGCGACCGCCTATTCAATACTGAACACCAAAGTTCTTATCCTCAACCGTTCTTATCTGCCGATCCACGTTACCCCGGTTCGACGCGCCTTTGTGCTGCTGTACCAAGGTATCGCCAAAGCGGTCAACGAACAGTATCAGACTTTTGATTTCGAGAGTTGGAGCGATTTATCGATTTCTGCTCACGACGAAACTGTCGGTTTGGTAAATCGCGTGATCCGTGTCCCCCGGGTAATTCTCCTGGTCACTTATGATCGTGTGCCAAAACGTCAAGTCCGTTTCAGTAGATACAACATCTACGCCCGCGACAAGTGCACCTGTCAATATTGCGGCCGCAGGCTGCCACGCCACGAGCTCAACCTGGACCATGTGATCCCGCGCTCTCAGGGCGGCACGTCGCTTTGGGAAAATGTGGTCTGCTCATGTCACGAATGCAACCGGCGCAAAGGCGGACGAACCCCACAACAGGCGAACATGCCGCTGGTGCGAAAACCGCTCAAACCACAATGGACCCCATTCATGCAGGAGACTTTCAGCATGTCCCGATACAGGGAATGGGTGCCCTATCTCAACACCATCGACGTCTCCTATTGGAACACCGAGCTCTTGGAAAAGTAGTCCATTGGGTCGAACCCGGAGAGCGCAATGCCGCTCGTAGTGGTGATCTACGGCATCACCTTGTCTCTAGCAAGATGTAACCATCTCCAAGAAACAAGCCCATATCTTGTGGTGAGTTATCCACAAGCTCCCAGTATATTGTGATTTTTGCTTGACACCCCCATTCCACTGTGAAATATTGCAGGCAATCTGCACGGCCGGATTTGCCAAAAAGTCCTCTCGATTGAATTACTTATGCGCTTAAAACGCCTCGAAATGATTGGTTTTAAATCGTTTGCTCAGAAGACTGTGGTGGAATTGAACCCCGGCGTTACGGCTATCGTCGGCCCGAACGGTTGCGGCAAGTCCAATATCGTTGATGCGTTGCGCTGGGCTATGGGCGAGCAAAGCGCTCGGCATCTGCGCGGTCATCAGATGGAAGACGTGGTCTTTAGCGGCAGTGACAGCTTGCCCGCCACGGGAATGGCTGAGGTTTCCATAGTCTTTGATAACGAAGATGGGCGCAGTCCGGCAGAATACAGCAGCCTGAGCGAAATTATGGTGACTCGGCGATTGTTCCGCTCAGGCGAATCGGAATATGCGATCAACAAAACCGATTGCCGTCTCAAAGACGTGGTCGATTTGTTTCTGGGCACAGGCGTGGGTAGCAAAGCCTATTCGATCGTTGAGCAAGGAAAAGTCGACGAGCTGGTTAATTCCAAGCCGGAGGATCGGCGCAGCCTGATCGAAGAGGCTGCGGGCACGAGCAAATATAAAAGTCGCAAGATCGTCGCCGAGAAAAAGCTCGAACGCACGCAGCAAAATCTTCTGCGGGTGAGCGATATTGTGCGCGAAATCGAACGCCAGATCCGCTCCATGGAACTGCAAGCCAAGAAAGCCGAACGTTATCGCGCCGTGAAATCCGAGCTGAAAGAAAAGGAACTGGCCTTCACCTTCCTGCAGCGCGAGAGCCAAAAGGGCGAGATCGCGCGTCATGGAGCGCAACTCGCTGGAGTGGAAGACCGCTTGGCGGAGTACTTAGTCTCGCTTCACGCCAAGGAAGCGGAAAACGAATCAACTCAGCTGGCGCTCTTGGAATCGGATAGAGAAATCGCCGAGCAGCAGGAAGTCGTTTATCAGCGCCGGGGCCAGATCCAGTCTGACGAGCAAAAGTGCGACTTTTACAAGAGAGATTTGACACAAATTGAACAAAGCGAAGTGGAAACCCGTAGCGCTCTTGACCTCCTCGAAGAGCGCACCAAAACTCTCGCACAAGAGATCGGCGAGCTGAATAAAGCCGAAGCGAGCTTCACCCAACTCTCGCTGTTTGAAGAAACTTTCTTGCGCGATAAGGAAACCGAGCTTGGAAAGTTGCAAGCGCAGATCCTAACACTGCAAGACGAGCTCGATCGCGAGAAGGAAGCGCTGATCGATGCCGCCAACCAAATCGCGTTTCTAAAAAATGACGCCCTCGGCAAGGAAAAACGGCACGGTGAAATCGCCAGGGAACTGGCGCGCAGCCAAGAGGAGCTAGCCCAAGTCACAGACTCGCTAACCCAGTGCGGGTCGACGCGCGACACCACCGATCACGCCTTGACGGCCTGCCTCGATGCCCTGCGCGAGCGCGGTATCGAAACCGCCCACATTACCGCCTCGATCCAGGCGTTGAGCCGAACCAAGGACGATCACGAGAAAAAAATCACTGCGCTCAAAGCGCAGATTCAGGAAAACCGATCCCGGCTGGTTTCGCTCGAAGACTTGCAGAAAAATTATGAAGGTTACCAGGAAGGTGTGCGCGCGATCATGCTCAAGAAGCAGCAGGAAGCGACACCCAACGGGATCTACGGCCTAGTCGCCGAGGTCATTGAAGCGCCGGAGACCTATGAGAAGGCGTTGACGGCCGTACTCGGCGATCGCTTGCAGTACGTGATCGTCAAAGGGCAGGAAGAAGGTATCGAGGCCATCGAATATCTCAAGAGCGAAGCCTCCGGACGCGGCAGTTTTATTCCGCTTCAATTGTCGCGCAAGCAGTATAAGGAATTGCCGCTCGGCGAAGCCGAGGTGATCGCGCCGCTGATCGACATGATCACTGTAAGAGAAGGCTACAGTGAAGTGGCGGATTATCTGCTGTCCGACGTGATGGTGGTCAGAGATCTGGTCTCGGGATTATCGCTGTGGAACCGCAACGGTTATTATTGCACGCTGGTAACTCCAGATGGCGAGGTCATCGACTCCATGGGTATCGTGACCGGCGGCAGCGGCGCCTCGCTCGAAGGCAGTGTTCTCGAACAACGCCGGCGGATTCGTGAGATCCGCCGTACGCTCGACGAATTGGAAGCCAAGCTCCCCGCCGAGACGGAGGAAAATGATAAACTCAAGCAAGCGCTGGAACAAGCCGAGACGCAAAAGAGTTTGCTCGGCGCGGAAATTTACCGGTTGGAGATCGAACGAGTACGTCTCGAACATGCAAACCGCGCCGCTGAACAGGAATATCAACGCTTGACCCGGACCGCCGAGGTGCTCTGCCAGGAGCAAAACGATTTGACCAGCACCATTGCGCTCCTGGGCGAGGAAATTCAGCACTGCCAGCAGAGCGCCGAGAAAATCAGCGCGCAGAAAAGCGAGCGCGAACAGTTACTCGCGCAAAAGCAGGTTGAGGTCGGAGGGTTGCGTCAAGCCGTCGAAGCGGCGGAAGATGAGGTGACTCAATCGCGTGTCCGCAACGCGGCCTTAGGCGAACGCCGCGATAATACTCATGTCAATTTGGCCAATCGGCGCAAGCTGCAAGAAGAAACGGTGCGCGACATGGTGATCCGCCAACAACGGATCGAGGACTTTAAACGGCAGCGCGGTGCGACGGAACAAGCGCGCGCGCTCACTGAAGCGCAGCTTGAGCAAAATCGCGCGGCGCTGAAAGGGTTGGAGGAGCGGCTGCAAGCCGACCGACAGAAATACCGCGCCATCTCGATGCAGCTGGCGGAGATCGGCGAATCGATCAAGGAACTCCGCCCCCTCGCCGAAGCTTGTCAGGAAGAAAAAAATCAAATCCAATTGCTACTTGCTGAAAAACGACTTCATTTGCAGCATCTCGCCGAGAACCTCCGCGAAAAATACGACGTGGACCTCGATCTCCTGACGATGGAGCAGTCGGATATCCCGGCAAGAGCAGACCTGACGAGCGAGATTGACGACCTGCGCAGCCGCTTGGAACGCATGGGTGAAGTCAATCTGGCGGCCATCGGCGAGTATGAAGAGCTCACCGCTCGCTTCCAGTTCACGGGCCAGCAAAAAGACGACCTGGAAAGGTCCATGGCCGATTTGCAGCAGACGATTGTCAAGTTGAACCGCATCTGCCGGCTGCGTTTCAAAGAAAGCTTCGAATTAATCAACGAAAAGTTCGAAGCGATCTTTCCGCGGTTATTCCGCGGCGGCAAGGCGCGCTTGGTCTTGACCGACGAAAACGATTACTTGGAAACCGGTGTGGACATCGTAGTCCAGCCGCCCGGCAAAAAACTCCAGTCAATTACGCTTCTCTCGGGCGGTGAAAAGGCGCTTACCGCGGTAAGTCTTCTGTTCGCCATATTCTTGACCAAGCCGAGCCCGTTCTGCTTCCTCGACGAAGTCGATGCGCCCCTCGACGACGCTAACCTCGACCGCTTCAACGAGATGATCAAGGAAATGAGCGAGCATTCGCAATTCATTTTGGTCACTCACAACAAGAAAAGCATGCAGGCCGCCGAAATGTTATACGGCATCACCATGGCCGAGCCTGGCGTGTCGAAAGTCGTCTCCGTCCGGTTGAATTAGCTGCCTCTCCCGGTGAGAGTTCTTTACCGCGCAGTTGACTCTTAGTCTGTCTTCCCTGAGTATCAAAGCATGGAAGGTAGTTCTTTTTTTCAACGACTAAAACGCGGCCTCACCAAGAACCGGGAAACTTGGGTACAAAAAATCGGGTCGATTTTCCAGAATCGCCGCTGGGACGAAACCTCGCTCGACGAAATGGAAGAGAGCCTGATCGCCGCCGACGTAGGCGTCAACGCCGTTCAAAAAGTCATGGCGACCCTCAGGCGTCAATCGCCCACTGGTAGCGAAGACGCCGGGCTGGAAATGTCGTCACGTTTACAAGGCGCTCTCGTGAGCATGCTTCGGGGCTCGAAACCAATGCCCACGCGCGAAGCGCTCTCGGTCAAACCCTGGGTCATCCTCTTTCTCGGCGTCAATGGTGTCGGTAAAACAACCACCATCGGCAAACTCGCGGCGCAGTACCGTAACGCCGGCAAGAAGGTCCTCCTTGTTGCCGGCGACACTTTTCGTGCGGCCGCGATCGAACAACTCGATGTCTGGGGCCAGCGTGCTGGAGTCGATGTTATCAAGCATCGCCCAGGTGCCGACCCGTCGGCCGTGGTTTTCGACGGTATGCAAGCCGCCAAGAGTCGCGGCACAGACGTTCTGCTGATCGATACAGCCGGACGTTTACATACCAAGCTCCATTTGATCGAGGAGCTCAAGAAAATCCGTCGGGTGATCGCTCGCGAACAGCCGGATGCGCCCCATGAAACTTTCTTGGTCTTGGACGCGACCACGGGACAAAACGGTCTACAGCAAGCACGGGTGTTCAAGGAAGCCACTGACATTAACGGAATTGTCCTTACTAAATTGGATGGCACCGCCAAAGGCGGAGTCATCATCAGTATTCAAGAGGAGCTCGCTGTACCGGTCAAGTATATCGGCGTCGGAGAAGATGTCGAAGATTTGCAACCGTTCGATCCGGAACGTTTCGTGCAGGCCCTGTTTGAGACTTGAATGACGATGAACCGAGCGATCTTGACATGGGCAGCAGGGCACATTACCCTTGAACTAGGTATTTCTGATGACAATCGAAAATAACAATCAAGAATCTTTGGAATTAAGCCTAACTGACAATGCTATCGAGCAGGTCAAACGGCTGCTCAGCCAGCAAAAACGCGAAGGGCACGGTCTGCGGGTCGCCGTGGCGGACGGCGGTTGCTCTGGCTATTCGTACAAGTTGGATTTCGACAAGGAACAAAAATCCGAAGATGCGGTGCTCGAGCGCAACGGACTTAAAGTTTTCGTCGATCGCGCGAGCGCGCCTTACCTCAAGGGAACGGTCATCGATTTCGTCGGCGGGCTCTACGGCGGCGGCTTCAAGTTCACCAACCCCAACGCATCCGGCACGTGTGGTTGCGGCACGTCATTCTCGGCGTAGATTCGCTAACACTTAAGCCGGTTCAAAATCGCCTTGAATACTTCTGCACGTCAGTGAGCCCCATTGGCCGGCGCCTGCGGGGTTCTCTAGGCAGGAGACATCTTCCGGAACAATTCCAGTAAGCGAGAACGGTTAGTTGAATTCGATACAAAAAAGGCACGGCAGTGTGACATGGTGCGCTACTAGGATATTCGAGAACCGCAAATCCATTGTCCGTCCGACATGATGGTCCGAATCAAGGCTGCCCGCGCTCAAGCGCGCCGACCTCGTATTCATCAAGGAGTCAGTGGCGCAGGATCGATCATCGATCTGTCTTTGAGTTGAAGGAATTAGCTCTCGCCCCACCAACGCCTGCAGGCGGGCAAACAGTTCGGCAAAATCATTTTCCGGATCGACGGTTAACCTAATTTTTGTTGCGGATTTGTGTGATTGCAGTGCTAATATCCCTATGCGCGTGATTGGCGGAAATGCTAAAGGCCGTCGACTGCTGGTACCCAAGGGGCAATCGGTCCGACCGACGGCGGTTCGAGTGAAGGATTCTTTGTTCAATATTCTGCCCCGCGACCTTGCTGGCATGAAGGTCCTCGATCTTTTTGCCGGCACCGGGAATTTGACCATTGAAGCCTTGAGCCGGGGCGCGGCGGAAGCAGTATTGGTTGATGTTTCGGCGCGATCCGCTGAGGCGATCCGGGAGAATTTGCGCCGATTCGGATATGGCGAGCGCGCCACGCTGTGGGTCGCGCCAGTGGCGCGAACGTTGCGCGTACTGGCAAAGCGAGCTCAGAAGTTTGACCTGATTTTTCTCGACCCGCCCTACGACAAAGGATGGGTTGGATCGTCCATCGAGATCATCGATCGAGGCCAGCTATTGAGCGCTGCGGGAACGGTTGTCGTCGAGCACAGCGAGCGCGAAGCGGTTTTAACGCGCTATGAGAGTCTGGTCTTGAACGATCAACGACATTATGGTGATACTCGGCTTTCTTTTTTCCAACACGCAGCGCAGAGCGATTTTTCGAATTGAGGACACAAATGGCGAAAGACACCATAGCAATCTACCCAGGATCCTTCGATCCCATCACCAACGGCCATGTCGACCTGGTCAAACGGACCTTGAGAGTTTTCGACGAGGTCGTGATCGCCATCGCCACCAATCCGGACAAGGACCATTCCCTATTCAGCGTCGAAGAACGCTTGCAAATGATCACCGAAGTTTTTATCGAAGTCCGCGACCGGGTGCAGGCCGATTCCTTCCATGGCCTGCTGGTCGATTATGCCGAGAGAAAACAATCGACCGTGGTCATTCGCGGTCTGCGCGCCATCTCGGATTTTGAATATGAATTTCAGATGGCCATGATGAATCACCGACTCAAGCCCAAGCTCGAAACGTTTTTCATGATGACCGGCGAATCGGAGTTCTATACCAGTTCGCGATTGGTCAAAGAGGTCGTGAGCCTGGGCGGCGACGTCTCGGGATTGGTTCCCGATAACGTGCTACAAAAACTCAAAAGGAAATTCAACCGCTGAGGAATCCGTCGAATGACCCAGCTTGCTGACAGAACCAAACTAATCAAACCGTCTGTTACTTTGGCCATCGCCGCCAAAGCGGGTAAGCTTCGTTCCCAAGGGGTCGATGTCGTCAACTTCTCCGCCGGAGAGCCAGACTTCGATACACCTGAACATATCAAAGCCGCAGCTGTTGACGCGTTACGCAAAGGCATGACCAAGTACACCGACGTTAAAGGGATCGAGCCGTTGCGCGAAGCCATCGCGCAAAAATACCAACACGAGCACGGTCTCACCTATCGCAAGGAGGATGTGCTGGTCAGTTGCGGCGCGAAACACTCGCTGTACAACATTCTTCAGGCGGTGGTAAATCCCGGCGACGAGGTACTGATTCCTGCGCCGTATTGGGTGAGCTACTCGGATATGGCGTTGCTGGCCGGCGGCGTGCCAAGGCTTATTCCAACCGACGAGAGCACTGGATTTCGTATTGAGCCCGAGCAACTCCAAGCTGCTCTGACGCCAAAAACCCGGGTATTTTTGCTGAATAGCCCGTGCAATCCGACCGGCGCGACCTACAATCGGGATCAATTGTTGGCGATCGCTGGGATTTTGGAAAAACACGATTGCCTAATTCTCACCGACGATATTTACGAAAAAATCATCTATGACGGATTTGAAGTGCACAACCTCGTGACGCTCTGTCCGACCTTCAAGGAACGTACGTTGATCGTCAACGGCGTCTCCAAGACCTATGCGATGACCGGTTGGCGCATCGGCTACGCCCTCGGCCCAGAGGACGTCATCGCCGCCGGCGCCAAGATTCAAAGTCAAAGCACGTCGAATCCTACGTCGATCGCCCAAGCCGCTGCTTTAGAGGCCATTCGCGGCGCTCAAGACACAGTCGCTATGATGGTCCGCGAGTTTCAAAAACGGCGTGACGTGATCGTCGAGCGACTGAATAAAATTGCCGGCATTCGCTGCTTGAAACCGGAGGGTGCCTTTTATGTCTTTCCCAATATCAGCGGGCTTTTGGGCAAAACCGCCGAAGGCAAACAGTTGAGTTCGCCATCCGACGTCGCGGATTACTTGCTTGATGAAGCCAAGGTCGCGGGTGTTCCGGGCGAAGATTTCGGCTCGCAACAGCATATTCGATTTTCGTATGCCACCTCGCTAGAAGACATCGAAAAGGGCTGCACGCGAATTCGCGATGCAGTTAGTAAGCTGGCCTAGGCGCGAATCTGCAAATCTATGGCCGAGGTCGTCTGCCGGTTTTCTTAAGCGTGAAGTAGTCGCGCAATATCTGTCGATGGTCGAAGGCAATCGCACTAGGCAAATCAGCCTCGCCACACAGCCGCGCGGTTTTCGCATCGTCGGCGCCATGCGGTTCGTCTTGCGCCGTCGCGATGAATACCGTCGAAACGGTGTGATGACGCGGATCTCGGTGCGGATCGGAGTAGGTGTAAAACTGGTCGGTGAGCTTCACCGCCAACGATGTTTCCTCCGCGGCTTCGCGCACCGCAGCGCTCTCGATGCTCTCACCGTAATCGACAAAACCTCCCGGCAACGCCCATCCGTGGGGCGGATTTTTTCGTTCGATGAGAACAATCTTGCCGTCGATCTCAATGATGATATCCACTGTGAGCAGTGGATTGCGAAGTTTCTCGCTCATGCAGCATCCCTACCTTGACTCTCTGCGAAGCGCAAGGTAGAAAAAGAATCTCATTGTGTCGCGGGGTGGAGCAGTCTGGTAGCTCGCAAGGCTCATAACCTTGAGGTCCCGGGTTCAAATCCCGGCCCCGCAACCAAAATAAGCTAAGGGGCCGCAAGGCCCCTTTTGTTTTGTTGTTCGCTCCGGAACTTCTCTCATAAATCTTTTTTTGTTTTAGAATCGGAAAGCATCCTTCAATTCTAGCCGCTTGAGTCGTCAACGGCACATGTTAAATTACCTTCATGAAATCTTCTGCGTTTCCATCGATGGGCTGCCTGTGGCCCAGTTTGCGGGCACCATTGCAAAAAACCAGGTCGCTCCCGGGACCAAACATGCGGCCGGTGTTCACCGCCTTGCTCTTCCTATCGCTGTTCCACGGCACGGCCTTTTCCGCGGGCGAATACACCGACAAGCAGATGGATGCCTTGACCGTCCGGGTGGGGAAAACGTATTGGGTCAAAACAGTTGACGGCAAAGGACCGCTGTTTTTGACCGCGCCCTCGGAAAAAGCAGCGACGTTTCGCGTCGAAGACAGTGAATCCTTCGAGATCACAGAGGTGGTGGGGCGTGCCAACAAGAATCCCTATTTCAAAACTAAATTGCTCTCCGGCAAAGAGGGCTATATTCGCCCTGATGCGTTTCTTGAAGAATTTAATTTGACGATCGTGACCGCGGACCCGCACGCCGGTAAGAAGAGGCAGGCCGACGAATTTGCCCAAGAAGAAAATGCCCGAGTCGAATGGATTCAGTCCCAACCATGGTCACCGGCTATAAAGCAAGCGTCGATCAAGAAACAGCCGATGCCCGGTTTGACGACTTCCGAGATCAAGAAAGTGCTGGGCGCTCCCAGCCGAGTCGTCAAAACTCACGGTCCACTGAAAGTTATCGAGGAACGCTGGTATTACCCTGATGGCAGAGTTCTGACGTTTCACAACGAGCTGCTCAGCACCATCGACCTTCCCGAAAAAAAATAAAGGTCGGCAAAACTCAACCGGCAACTAAGTTTTTTTATGCAAACTTAGGATCCGACACGCCAGCAAAACACGGGAATCATAAGCGAAGCTTTTTTAGTCTTTCTTGACGTTTTCTCTCTGTTTTGCCAATTCGGTGCGGATTTCCGCGGTGCAACGGCTGTTCATCCACTTCGTCCGCCTCGTCCTCACCGGTTGCGTCATCAAGACCACGGAGAATTTGATTGAACTCCGATGAGGAAATAGCGACGGCGCCGAAACCCTCGACAGCTTTGCGAATTTCGCGGTCGGACGTAACCACGACACAACCGCTTCCCTTCTCGCGTGCCAGTCGTATTACGACGGCATCAGCCTTTTCCCCTATGCGCGAATAGACTACGGTAACAGCCTCATGTCTTTCTTTGGTCTCCTGAGTCTGGCCTGAGCGCCAACCGTCAAACACAAGGACAATACTAAAAGCCTTTCGACGCTGATACGCGACGAGCTTTTGCGTCAGCCAGTTGCGTTTTGGCTCGAGGGCACCGCGCAGACCGTCATCGGCGCCAATCAGGTTGTAACCGTCGATAATTAGATCCATTTTGAGAAAATGTGGGCCCGTTAATCCTAGCCCATCAATGATTGCGGCTTTTATAACAGTTGTCAAAACCGCAAAAAACAGGTACAAACATTGCGATTTTCCTGTGGAGGTTTTAGCCCATTGGCCCTGACTATTAAAAAAGCTCGACGAATCAGTGAGTTACCACCTTACCTTTTCGCTGAGATAGATCGGCGCAAACGCGAAGCCCTGGCGCGCGGCGTTGATCTCATTGATCTTGGGATCGGCGACCCGGATATTGCGACTCCTTCGGTGATTGTTGAAAAGCTCCTGGAAGGCGCCAGCAAGCCGGTAAACCACCGATATCCTAACAGTACCGGCATGCTGGAGTTCCGCCAGGCGGTGGCTGCTTGGTATCAAACGCGCTTCCATGTAAAGCTCGACGCCGCCAAAGAAGTCGTTTCTCTCATTGGCTCCAAAGAAGGCATCGGTAATATGGCGGTAGCGTTTGTCGATCCCGGGGACGTCGTTCTCGTTTCGAGCCCCTGCTATCCGGTTTATCATATCGGCACGGCCTTTAGTGGCGGTAAAAATTATTTCTTGCCTTTGACGAAACAAAATCATTTTTTGCCGGACTTGGAATCCATTCCAGCCGACGTCGCCAAGCAGGCCAAACTGCTCTGGATTAACTATCCGAACAATCCTACAGCCGCAGTGGCAGATGAGGATTTTTTCAAGCGCGTAATCGCGTTCGCCAATAAATATAACGCCATTGTCTGTCATGACGCGGCTTATACCGAAATGGGTTACGACGGATATCGTCCCATGAGCTTTCTGGAAGTCGACGGCGCCCGCGAAGTCGGCATCGAATTCCATTCGCTGTCAAAGACTTTCAATATGACCGGCTGGCGCATCGGCATGGCAGTAGGCAATCCCGAGTTGGTCGCCGGTTTGGCCCAGGCGAAGTCGAACCTGGATTCCGGCATCTTTCAAGCCGTTCAGGAAGCCGGCATCGAAGCGCTTAAGCTCGGCGACAAAATTGTTGAGCCTTCAAGGAAGATCTATCAAGAGCGGCGCGACATTTTAGTCGAAGGGCTGCACGCCGTAGGTTTGGAATGCGAAAAACCGCGGGCGACGTTCTACGTTTGGGTATCCTGTCCCAAAGGACTGTCCTCGGCGGAGTTTACCGCGAAACTCTTGGACGATGCCGGTGTGGTAACCACTCCCGGCAATGGGTTCGGCGATGCCGGCGAAGGTTATGTTCGATTCACGGTATGCGTTGACAAAGAACGACTTCGGGAGGTTGCGGAAAGGATTCGCCGCGTCAAGCTTTAATCGCCTTTCCCAAAAATTACAGCATGGCAAGCGCAGTCGCCCACCAAGTCTACATTGGAATCGGCTCCAATCTGGGGAATCGACGCGAAAACTTTCTCGAGGCAGTGATGCGGTTGTCCAAGCTGCCCGACACCAGGGTCATTAAGGAGTCCTCGCTTTATGAAAGCGAACCCTTGGGCGACGCCAAAGAATGGTATGTCAACGGCGCGGTGGAAATCGAGACGAGATTTAAGCCCGACATGCTGCTCAAAAAATTCAAAAACATCGAACGCGCCATGGGCCGCAAGAAAGTCAAAAAGCGCTGGGGCGCGCGCATTATTGACTTAGATATCTTGTTGTACGATGCTGCGGTGGTAAAGAAAAAAAACCTGCGGGTGCCCCATCCCGAAATGTCCAATCGAAAATTTGTGCTGCTTCCCTTGAGCGAGATCGCGCCCCAGGTAATCCATCCGGAGCTCGGGATGACGATTTCGGAGTTATTGATCAAACTTAAAGACAACAAGCGCATTCATTTATTCCACTCTTAAACGGCAAGATTTGCCTGGGCGAGCAAGAAGTTGCTGCTTCGTCTATTAGTAATATTCGCGATCCTTTACGTGGTCTGGTCCGTCCTCAAAGCTAATCTGCGGACGCGGCCGACCTCCGCTCGCAAAGCTGCAACGACCGAAGGCGAAGAGATGGTTCTGGACCCGCAGTGTCAGAGCTATGTGCCGAGAGCGGATGCAATATTACAGGCGGGCAAGTATTTTTGCAGCCAAGAATGCGCGCGGCTTTACTTAACCCGCTAGCGCTTTAAGAATGCGATCGAGCACCCCGTCGAAAGCGCCGTTCGACATGACCAGCACTATGTCGCCGCTGACGGCGTGGCTAGCGATATGCGTGGCGATATCCGAGGCGTTTATGATTGATTGGGCGCGCCCATCGCCGGTGCAGCGGTTGATCTCGGCAATGACGTTCGGCACCGACAGGCGCTCACTTTCTGGTATCTTTTCAGGCTGATAAACCCCAGCGACAATAATACGATCCGCACGGGCTAAGGCGTGCGCGAATTCGAGCTCAAATATATTGCGCTTACTGGTGTTGCTGCGCGGCTCGAAGATCGCCCACAATCGGCGCCCGGCATAGGCGGCGCGAACCGCGTCGATGGTCTCACGCACCGCCGTCGGATGGTGCGCGAAATCATCGATCACTAAAACACCGCGGCGCTCGCCGCGAATCTCTTGGCGCCGTTTCACCCCGGCAAAAGTCGCGAAGCCTTCTAACAATTTAGCTCGGTCGATACCGAGCGTTCGCGCGAGAACGTACACGGCTAAAGCGTTTTTGACGTTGTGCATGCCAATCACGCCGACTTCGACTCGGCCCTCGGATCTCCGTCGAAAACAAGGTTCGAAAAAACTTCGGCCTTCGTGAAATTCCACGTTGACCGCAGTCCACTCGTTGTCTCCACCACCGTAAGTCACCGTCCGGCAACGCGCCGAGGCCGCGATTTCTATAGCCGCCGGATAATCGCTGCAAACGATCAGAGAACCATCGGCGGGAATAATATCGATCAGACGCGCAAACGCACTCTTGAGATGCGCAAGATCGCGATAGATATCCGCGTGGTCAAACTCAACGCTGGTCAGAATCACATTCTTTGGCCGGTAGTGAAGAAACTTCGGTCCTTTATCGAAAAAGGCACTGTCGTATTCATCCCCCTCGAGGACAACATAGGACCCCTCACCTGGCCGCCAGCCGCTACCGAAATTGAGCGGCACGCCACCGACAAAGAAACCCGGAGCCAGTCCGGCACAGCTAAACACCCATGCAGCCAACGCGGTCGTCGTCGTCTTGCCATGGGTCCCCGCAATGACCAACGAAGTTCTATTGCCGATCAAATAGCGACCCAGAGCTTCCGGAAAAGAAATATAGGGGATATTCGCAGCAAGCACGGCATTGGCTTCGAGATTGCCGCGCGAAACCACGTTGCCGATGACCACCAAATCGGGGCGCGGCGAAACATGTTCGGCGCGAAACCCTGGCAGCACATTGATGCCAATCGACTCGAGATAGGTGCTCATCGGCGGATAAACGTTTTGATCGGAACCGGTAATTCGGTAGCCGCGCGATTGCAGCAAGCCGGCGAGCGATGCCATACCGACGCCACAAATAGCGGTCAAATGAATATGAGCACCAGGAGCGGGATTGTCGTTCATGGGAAAAGTGTTTTCATGATCAGATCGTGAGTGTATGGCCGAAAATCCTTGATTTTTTCGTTGTTACGCGACGGATGCACCCGATTGGTCAGCAAAATCACGTGAGCATTCTTTTCCAAATCCCACCAAATCGAACAGCCGGTAAAGCCCAGGTGACCGACTGAGCGGGCAGAGAACAGGTTTCCGCTGGCTGAATGGGTTGGCGAAGGCGTGTCCCAGCCAAGAGCAAACGTCGCTCCGCTAATGGAATTATCCTTAGCCAGAAACTCCTGCACCAACGCCTGCGGTAAAAAATCGTCGTTACCGTTGCGGCAGCGGTTCATTCGAATGAGAAAGCTGTGAACATCTCGCGCCGATGAAAATAAACCGGCATGGCCCGCTACGCCGCCCATCGCATAGGCATTATCATCATGCACTTCACCACAGAGAATCTTTTTGCGCCACGGGCAATTCTCCGTCGGCGCGATCATTTCCACCGGCTGCAGGCGGCGCGTGCGTAAATGCGAGAGATCGACAAACCCGGTCGAGCGCAGCGCCAATGGTTTAAACAGCCGGTCCTGACAAAACCGGTCCAAGGTATGACCGCTGACCATCTCCACCGTTTCCGCCAATACCATAAACCCGAGGTCGCTATAGAGGCTTTGCATTCCTGGCTGGCTGAGCGGTTTTTCCCGGTGAATCATCTCCAAAACATGGGTTTTGGCCGCGCTGCTCGCGACAAAATTGACTCGCCCCGCTCTTTTGCTCTTGACGACCTTCTTGAAATACGGCTTCCACGCTGGCAGTCCCGACGAATGACTCAACAGCTGGCGAAACGTCGTCAGGTTTTTGCCAAACACTCCGAACATGGGAACGATCCGTGTGAGTTTGTCATCCAATCTAACCTTTTTCTCGTTGACGAGAATCATGATGGCAGCGGTCGTCGCCAACGGCTTTGTGAGCGACGCCAGATCGAAAATGGTTTCCAGCTGCATCGGCGTTTGCTGCGGTACCGTCGACCGGCACCCGAACGCTTTCTCGTACACAATCTCCTCGTCTTTGCTCACCAGCACGACCGCGCCGGGAAAAACTCCCTGTGTTACCCCATCCTGGAAAGCGTTATCGACGGATTGAAAATCCATGTTTACGGTATGATAACATCAAAGCTCGCCCGTGGAGCGCCGATGCGATCCCGACAACATCCGACTCACCCTACGAACTCTTGATCAATGACAAAATCGAAGTTCAAATCAGCTGACCGGAGACTCATCTAGCGACAAGGTACAGTCGCCGCTATCCAATGACATCGGAACGCCGAACGGTAAGGCCAGATTTTCCGCCCCGTGTCCGGCGGTCAGGCCCATTACGACGGGAAAATCGGCGGCGAGGAATAATTCTTCGATTACCTGGCGAACATCGCGTGAACTATCGTCCGTGCAATTGGTAAAATCGCCGAAGACGATCCCTGCCAGGCCGTCAAACTTTCCCGCCATCCGGAGGTGAATCAACATACGCTCGATCCGGTACGGCTTTTCGCCGACGTCTTCAAGAAAAAGCATTTTGTCGCGCGTATCAATTTCGTAAGGCGTGCCCAAGGTCGTTACCAAGAGCGACAAACAGCCTCCCGTCATCTCCGCTTTGACCCGTCCCGGACGGATCACCTCGCCCAGATTTACCGTCCAGTTGCGCCGCGCGCCGGTTAAAATTTCCCAGAAATGTTCGCGACTTCTAAGAGACAAGCCTTTGGCGAGATCCATCGCTACCATTGGCGCATGGAAAGTCACCATGCCGCAATGCTGCCGAAACCAGTTAATTAAAATTGTTATATCGCTGTAGCCGACAAATATTTTTGGATACTGGCTCAGGTCCCGATTTAGATGGGATAGCAATTGGATCGAACCAAAGCCGCCCCGGGCGCAAAAAATACCATCGATATCGCTGCGCTGGAAAAAATCTTTGAGTTCCAAAGCGCGCCGCTTCTCGTCGCCGGCAAAATACCCTTTACGATCGTGCACGTGCGCTGCGACTTCGACCTCGAAGCCTTCCGCCTTGATTGCGGCGATGCCTAAATGGAGGGCTTCTTCGCCGACACAGCCCGCTGGTGCAACGATCCCGACCCGTGCTCCGGGTTGGAGACGGAGGGGTTTATTCACAGCCCGCGATAGTCCGCGCTGACGAGAATTCTTGTGGGGCTGCCGATAGGCTTCTTTCCGTGTGGATAACTCGTCGATGGGTTTCGCCATAGGTATTTTCACGAGCCGTTATAGTCGCAAAAAAGAGTTGTAGATACAAGTATTTTCGCATTAGTGCGAGGCTCTATTCGCGGTCCGCGAGGTACTTCCGCCATTTGACATCACGACCCAGCCTCGGTAAGAAATAAACTTAGAATTAACAATTTCTGCCAGGTTGTTCACGCGGTTTGAGCAGCTTATCCACAAGGATCTCCACAAGCGATGAAGATCAAGAGCGAGCAGCTCGATCGCTTGGCGGCCACTTTGGTCGCCAAGTACCGAAATAAAGAATTGATCGCCAGCAAGGCCACCGATCAAGAAATCAAGACCAAGATCATCGAGGTCATCAACCAAAATTTTGCCGAGGAGGAAGTTATCGAGGCGGATGCGCGCAAAATGCTGGCGTCCTATGCCCAAGCGACGCGTGATATGGACCCCTACAAGATGTTCCTCCTCGCCAAACAGAAACTGGCCGCTAAGAAGGGCTTTATTTTATGAGTCGGCTATCGGACAGCCGGATATCTCACCTTGCACATTTGGTAATGGACGGCCTGCGTAAAGCGAAACTGGGAGAATTCACGAACGAAGGCCGGGCGCTCACGGAAACCAAAGAAACCCTGCAGGAATTTTTTCACAGCGAGGATCAGCTCGATGACGTCGTGCGGCAGAAAATTGCATCCCTTTCGCGCCACGTTCCGCCGGGCAGTCGTGAATGGGACATACTTTACCGCAAATACCACGAGGAAGAGACGCGAAAGCAGCGCAAGTAAACTCCGACCGCGAAGTTGCGGGTTAGCAGCCCAAATAACCAACAATTTTCCGCAAAATACCTTGACATCAGACAAGGGGTGCTTAAATTCAGCTCGCCGCGGACTATGTGATGTGTTAGGACGTTTTTAGTCTGGGGCAAACCCCTTATAAATTAGTGAGTTAAATTAAAATATTCGAAAGGAGGCTGAATGTGAAGATTAGGCCTTTGCAGGACCGGGTCATCGTGAAACGAGTTGACGAGGAAGCGAAGAGCAAGGGAGGGATCATCATTCCCGACACCGCAAAAGAAAAGCCCCAGGAAGGCAAAATTGTGGCGGTTGGAAAAGGGAAAGCCGGCGACGACGGTAAGATCACCCCGCTCGATGTCAAAGTCAATGATCGTATTCTGTTCGGAAAATATTCCGGCACAGAAATAAATTTCGATGGCGAAGAGCATCTGATCATGCGCGAGGAAGATATTCTCGGCATCATCGAGAAGTAACATTCAAGATAATCTCAGGAGGAAAAGATGGGAGCCAAAATAGTCAAATTCAATCGCGATGCGCGGGACGCGATCTTGAGGGGAGTCAATATTCTCGCCGATGCGGTCACCGTCACGTTAGGACCCAAAGGACGCAACGTCGTTCTCGACAAATCGTTCGGCGCTCCTAACGTCACGAAAGACGGCGTCACCGTCGCTAAAGAAGTCGAACTGGAAGACAAATTCGAAAATATGGGCGCGCAGATGGTCAAGGAAGTCGCCAGCAAGACCTCCGACGTGGCCGGCGACGGCACGACAACCGCGACGGTACTAGCGCGGCAAATTTATGCCGAAGGCGTCAAGCTGGTTGCCGCAGGCCATGACCCGATGACCCTCAAGCGGGGTATCGACAAGGCCGTCGAAGCGATCGTTGGCGAGCTCAAGGGTCTCTCCAAAGCCACCAAAGATCCCAAGGAAATTGCCCAGGTTGGCACTATCGCCGCGAACAATGATTCGACCATTGGCGATGTTATCGCCGAAGCAATGAATAAGGTCGGCAAAGAAGGCGTAATCACCGTTGAAGAAGCAAAAGGGCTCGAAACCACGCTTGATGTAGTCGAGGGCATGCAGTTCGACCGCGGCTATCTTTCACCCTACTTCGTCACCGATCCCGAGCGCATGGAGTGTGTGCTCGAAGACGCCTACCTGCTGATTCATGAGAAAAAAATCAGCAATATGAAAGATATCCTGCCCGTCCTTGAGCAGATCGCCAAGTCGAGCAAGCCCTTCATCATTATCGCCGAAGACATCGAAGGCGAAGCACTGGCTACACTCGTGGTTAACAAGATTCGCGGCACGTTGCGTTGCGTGGCCGTCAAAGCCCCAGGCTTTGGCGATCGCCGCAAAGCGATGCTCGAAGACATTGCCACTCTCACCGGCGGCAAGCTCATCGCCGAGGAACTTGGCATCAAGCTCGACAACATCGGACTGACCGATCTCGGCCGCGCTAAAAGAATCGTCGTCGACAAGGACAACACCACGATCATCGACGGTGCCGGCAAGAAATCCGATCTGGAAGGCCGCATCAAGCAGATCCGCGCCCAGATCGACGAAACCACTTCGGATTACGATCGTGAAAAGCTCCAAGAGCGCCTGGCGAAATTGATTGGCGGCGTCGCGGTAATCAATGTGGGCGCAGCGACCGAAATCGAAATGAAAGAGAAAAAGGCTCGCGTGGAAGATGCGCTCCATGCGACCCGAGCAGCCGTCGAAGAGGGCATCGTTGCAGGGGGTGGCGTTGCTCTGCTACGCGCTTCAGTGGTGCTCGATAAACTACGCGTCTCCGAGGAAGAAAAGTGGGGCGTCAACATCATTAAACGGGTCGCTGAAGAGCCGCTTCGCCGCATCGCAATCAATGCTGGAGTGGAAGGCTCGATTGCCCTACAGAAGGTAAAGGAAGGCAAAGGTGCTTTCGGCTTCAATGCGGCCACGGAAGAATATGAAGATCTTCTCAAGGCGGGAGTCATCGACTCGGCCAAGGTCGTGCGCACCGCTTTGCAAAATGCGGCATCGGTAGCCAGCATGTTGCTGACGACTGAAGCGATGGTAGCCGACAAGCCGGAAGACAGATCGTCTATGCCGGCAATGCCTCCAGGTGGAATGGGCGGCGGCATGGGTGGAATGGGCGGTATGGGTGGAATGGGCGGCATGATGTAAGCTCTTACTCCGTCGATAAAAGCCCGTTACGTCCGCGAGTTCGCTGCCGTAACGGGCTTTGTTTTTTCCATTCCTTGACAGTGAGCGATTTTCATATTACTTTTCTCTCTACTTTTCGCTGAAAATATCAGTGCTTAGCGATTTCTCCCCATGTTTGAATCTTTAACCGACAAGCTCGAACTGACCTTCAAGCGCCTCCGCGGTCAGGGCAAAATTTCCGAGAAGAATATTGACGATGCCTTGCGCGAAGTGCGCCTGGCACTCTTGGAAGCAGATGTTCACATCAAGGTCGTCAAGAGCTTTCTTGACGCGGTTAAAGCCAAGGCCATGGGCCAAGACGTGCTGCAAAGCCTCACCCCCGAGCAACAGTTCATCAAAGTCGTGCGCGACGAGTTGGTCGCGCTCTTGGGCGGAGAACTTAGCGAAATCGATCTGAAAACGGCGCCGCCGGCGGTGATCATGCTGGTCGGGCTGCAAGGCTCCGGCAAAACCACCACCGTGGCGAAGCTGGCGCGCTATCTCAAGAAGGAGAAACAGCGGAACCCCTATCTGGTTTCCGCCGACGTTTATCGACCGGCGGCAATCGATCAATTAAAGATCCTCGGCAAAGAACTCGATCTACCGGTCTACGATTCCAATCCAACGACATCGCCGGTGGCGATTTGCCGCCAGGCGCTGGAAGAAGCCAAGAGGAAACTTTGCGATGTTCTGTTGATCGATACGGCGGGCCGGTTGCACATCGATGAAGAGTTGATGCAAGAGCTATCGGCAATCAAGGATGCCGTGCGGCCGCACCAGATTTTGTTCGTCGCCGATTCCATGACCGGGCAGGATGCGGTCAACCAAGCGATGGGCTTCGATTCCAAGCTCGCTCTTTCGGGAATCATCTTGACCAAACTCGACGGCGATGCCCGCGGCGGCGCCGCCTTATCGATCCGTGAGATGGTCGGCAAGCCGATCCTGTTTTCGGGCGTCGGCGAAAAACTCGACGCTCTTGAACCCTTTTATCCCGACCGGCTGGCGTCGCGCATTCTCGGCATGGGCGATGTGCTTTCGCTGATCGACAAAGTTCAACAAAATGTCGAGCAGAAGGAAGCCCAGCGCCTGCAACAGGCTTTTCAAAAGCAGCAATTCACGCTGGAGGAATTCCAGCTGCAACTGCAGCAAATTAAACGCATGGGGTCCATGGGGAGCTTGTTGGAGATGATCCCCGGAGGCAAAAAACTCGCTTCCCAAGTGGATGCCGAGAAAGCCGAGCAAGAGCTCAAGCGCGTGGACGCCATCATCAACTCAATGACACGGCAGGAGCGGCGCAATCCAGCGCTGTTGAACGGCAGCAGGCGCCGCCGTGTCGCCCAAGGCAGCGGCACTACCGTCACTGATATCAATCGCCTGATGAAACAATTTATGGAGATGAAAAAAATGATGCAAAGGGTAAGCAAAGGCGGCATGCGTTCGCTGCTCGGCCGGATGCCCAACCCTTTCCACTAAAGGAGAAAGAAGAGAGCTATGAGTGTTACAATTCGCATGAGCCGTCACGGCGCAAAGAAAAAACCTTTTTACCGTATTGTCGTCAGCGACCAGCGCTTTCCCCGCGACGGCCGTTATATCGAACAGGTGGGCACCTTTGACCCGCGCGCGAAAGCCGGCGGCGTGAAACTCGACCAAGAC
>Ga0193716_1000629_pt1 | contig 21359 bp, 23 predicted proteins | sample U2c1metaG_FD_145901 | JGI IMG/M metagenome (GOLD analysis project Ga0193716, IMG submission 145901) | Soil microbial communities from a riparian zone of the East river system, Colorado, United States - U2c1 | ecosystem: Environmental > Terrestrial > Soil > Riparian zone | place: USA: East River...
CGAATGCGCCGCTCGTCGCGTTCTGCCCGACAGGAGAGGCCGCAACCGAAGCCATTGCACGCGGCTATCGTCCGCGCGGCCTGCAATGCCCAGATAAGTACGCAGCTTTGCTCAAGCCGGTCGCCGCCAGAGCCGGCGACACGGTAGAAGTCAGCCAGAACGGAATTAGCGTTAACGGAAGACTTCTTCCCAACACAGCCTCTTTCAAGACTGACGTGAAAAAGCGTCCGATGCACGTCTGGCCCAACGGGACGTACATCGTGCAACCCGGAACCGTTTGGGTTCTCTCGACCTACAACAAATACTCCTATGACTCCCGTTATTACGGGCCAATCCAGCTCTCGACGGTGATTACCCATGCAAAGCCTTTCTGGACTTCTCACTAAAGCGAGGCGGCTGGCGCCGCCTCTTGCTTCGTTGTTCGCCGGGGTCCTCATCGGAGCCGTTGCGTGGAGTGGTCATGCACTGACCATTCCAATCAGTCTCCTTTTCTGTTTCGGCCTCCGCGTCGCGCCAGGTCCACTGTGCCGCTTCCTGATTTGCACGGGGTATTTTGCAGGAGGGTCGTGGACAATGTTGCCGGGAGCGGCCGTCTTCTACGGCTCTGAATTCAATCCAGGCGGGATCTTCTGGATGTGGATCGGATTTGCGGTTTTGATGGGCGCTCCGTGGGCCCTGCTATGCAACCCATCTCCGCGCCGGCTCGCCTGGGCGATTCCGGCCTGCTTTGTGCTTACGTCGATTCCGCCGCTCGCACTCGCAAGCATCGTGAACCCTTTGACGAGCGCCGGTATCCTGATGCCTGCAACGTGCTGGTTAGGACTAGCCGCTACCATCGTCCTGGCAACCTTCATGGCTGTTCGTCCTCGCTACGGCGTCCCTGTTTGGGCTGTCTTGCTCGTCATTGCATGTCTCACCTACCACCAAGCGCCGACAATTCCGAACTGGCAGGGCATCGACACCGAGTTTGGAGGCTCGGGAATCAATCTTCCCGGTCCTCTTAGCGATTATCGCAACGCGCAATTCATCCAGCGCGCTGCCCTCGCTTCGCAAGCGAACGTTGTTGTTTTCCCTGAAACGTCAGTGCATCGTTGGAACAGCTCGACCGATCTTTTTTGGGGTCCACAGCTCCGGCTCCTGCAGAAGCGGGGAAAGACACTCCTCATCGGAGCGGATGTTTCAATCCCCGGGGGAACCGCCTACAAAAACGTCATCATCATTCGTGGCGATGCAGCAACCGGCCAATTCCAGCAGCGCGTTCCTTTGCCGGTGGCCATGTGGAAGCCCGGAGCTCCCGACAGCGTTCCTTTGAATCTCAACGGCCCAGGAACGCTACAGGTCGGCCATGAACGCGCTGCGATCCTCGTTTGCTACGAACAGCTTCTCGTGTGGCCGGTTCTGAGTTCGATGGCCGAACGGCCTTCCGTTCTCGTTGGACTAGCGAACGATTATTGGGCGAAAGACACCATCATTCCGGCGATCCAGCATAGCTGTCTGCAGGCGTGGGCAAGGCTTTTCGACATCCCCCTCGTGAAGGCGGTCAATTTCTGATGAGCATCCAGAGTCAACAAACTTCATACAGGTTAACTTTGAGGGTACTCAACCCGGTTACTCCCGCCACGCAAAGAAAAGTCAACAATGTTCATACAAGAATCATACAATTGCTTGAGCACGGCATCATGCTATTTGCTGCGCTCAGTTGCGGCTCGTATCTGGCCGCGCAGGCTAACACCCGACTTCCTATGGCAACATTCAACCAACTCGCCGCGAGATGCGCGCCCAACGCCGCTGTAGACACGCTAGAAGCCGTCGCCTTGACCGAATCAGCCTTGCACCCTTACGCGCTGAGTCTCAACTACCCTGCTACCGTAGCGGCCTACAACGGCCTGCACAATCAAGAGGTCTACCTGACTCGACAGCCGGCGACACTGCCTGAGGCGATCCGTTGGACGCGCTGGTTTCACAGCCGCGGGTACACCGTCAGTATCGGGCTTATGCAGATCAACAGCGAGAACGCAGCCAGATACGGCGTTGCCGTTCGCCAGCTTTTTGACCCATGTACAAACGTGGCGATCGGAGCGCGGTTGCTTGGGGAGATCTATTCGACGACCTCTCATTCCGGGAAGCCGGATGTTAATGCCCTGTTTTCCACATTTTCCCTTTACAACTCAGGCTCATTAACAACTGGATTGAAGAACGGTTATGCGTCTACAGTTATGAGCAACGCTCATCGAGGAGCTGAGAACTAGCGAGTTTGGTCGTTGACAAAAATGAAAGCCCGGCGTCTGCAAACGCCGGGCCAGTCTTACACCCGCATAGGAGGCGGGCACCATTTGGATAAAGTATCGCAGATCATCGAACAAAACGCATCTCTATTCCCAGCCGAGATCCTTCCACCGCGGAAAGACGCGAAAACGCAAGCTGCAAAACGCGGACGAGCTGCAAAGAAAAAGGGGATGCCAGGCGAGCCGAGAAACTACGAGCAGGAAACTGAGAGTGCTCAACTCGCTTTAGTGGATGCTCTTGCCGACTACACAGAACTGCGGCGCTCCGGTGTGAGTCCGCAGCTTGTTCAGATTGCCCAAGCGCTTATCTTCTGCGGCCTTCCATATCGTGAAACCACCGAAGACAGAATCAGCCGCGTCTCCCGCGACCGAGACGGGAACGACATCCGCGTCACTTTCTACGCCCTGGCTTCAGACAAGGAAGGCAATCGGATTCCCATGCCCTACGGCGCAGATCGCACATTCCTTCACTGGTGCATCGACAAGGCGATCAAGCTCAAAAGCCCTTTCGTGCCGCTTGAGAAAGCGGCAGACTTTCTCACCGAGGTAGGCCATTCAAAATCAGGCCAGAACGTAAAGCGGCTCCGCGACGCATACCGCCGGCTCTCCGGACTCACGATCTTTGTAGAGCGTTACGGCAAGGAGAACAGGGACCACGAGAGCGACGAAGACAGATCGTTGTTGCCAATCATCGAAGACTCGCGTGTACCAGCCAGCATTCAACCGAGAGCTACGCCGATCACTGGCCCGGCCGGTCTAAGGTTTGGTGAGAAGTTTTTCAAGGAGATCAATCGGCACCATGTTCCGTTTCCGTGGGAGATTCTTCGCAAGCTAGAACAAAAGCCACAGATGCAGGATTACATCTTGTTCCTACACTGGCGCAGCTACGCAGCCAGGACAAGAACGCTGATCACTTGGAAGCAACTACGCGGCCAGCTCTGGCACGCGGACTCCAACACGGCGCGTATCCGCGTCAGGTTTGACAATGCAATCAAGCTGCTCAAGGGAGTGTGGCCCGAGCTGTCGGCCGAGGCGACCAAGAAAGGCCTCATGATCGGACCTCCAGCAAAGGGTCAGCACCTCATACCTTCGCACAACGTCGAGACGAAATATCTCAATGGGTAGTGATGTAACAGGTATAAATGTCCCGCGAAAAGCCCCTTTTTGGGGCTTTTTTGCTGGACTTTTCAGGGCCGATCGTTGCAGTGATGTTCCGGGTCTGTTTTAGCCGTATCTCTCTGATAGTGCAAGGGATGTAAGATTGGATCGCCGAAACTTGAGTGATGTAACAGGTATAAATGCACTGTAAAACCGTTGGTAAAAGCCATTTTTTCAGCCGCTTAGAGGCTTAAACAAGGGACAGTGATGCTCCGGGTATAAATGCACTAAGGTACACATTACAAAGCGCTTGTATGAATAAGTTGGGTGAAAAGCTCGGTGTGCCAAGGGAAAGAAGTGATGCTCCGGGTATGATTTCCGCGCAAGTTATTGAGGATATGCCACTTGCAGGAGAGTCGAGCAGACAGGGAGCGGGTGTGAGAAAAAGTGGTGATGCTCCGGGTATGTATGACGAGCAACTCGTAGCAGCAGAAAGGCTTAGATATTTCCCACAGCTACAGGAAAAGTCCCCCAAAAAAGTGATGTTCCGAGTATGAAAAGTGATGCTCCGAGTCGGGTAATGTGATGTTCCGAGTCAGAATTGGTGATGCTCCGGGTATCCCTATAAGGAAGCAAGTGGTTACAAGTAATTCCATGTTGATCGTCGCAGGTTGTTATCCCTGTGCAAAATGTGCGAATCGTCCCAGCAATAAGGCACGCCCTAACGGGCGGATAGCTAAAAGACCAAAAAGCGCGCCCTTCGGTCGGATTTCCAAAAACAAAAACGATCCGCGCGCCCCAAGGGGCGCAAAAGAAAGACAGATATCAACCACAGTGCCTGATTCTGAAGCTCTGGCGGGCTTAGGACGCGCCGATAGGCTCTGCTTGGACCTCCGGCCTACTCCAAACGCCCTGTAGGCCAAATTCCGGGTAGTTCGGAGCCAGTTCCCTTCCCTCTCATTTCGAGCTGGCCTTACGGCGATCTGACTGCATTGCCTCTTCCAGAGCGTGCATAAATCTCACATCAGGCTCAACCATTGAAAGGGCCGCTCGGACAATGACGCTATCGTTCGTTCGTATGCCGTGGTTCGTCGAAGCGTATCCGCTCAATTGTCGGAGTTTCGTCAAATCTTCCGGATAGAGATAGACCGTGTTCCGAGTAGGATTGAGGGATTTCGCCAACGGCTTCACAGGCGCGATCGATGAACCGGCATTTCCAGGACGGAGCTGCTTTCTTTCCTCAGCTGGGTTCCCTGCCGGCTCGCTTCTCTGCTCTGTCTCAGGAGGAGCTGCAGCAATAGGTTTTGCCGCTTCCTCGTTTCTGAGTACAGCCTGGTCGACGGCTCTTTCTTCCGTGGCCTGTTTCAATGCTGCCAAGGGATCTTCCCTGAGCATTTGTGTAGGTTTGTACGCTGCCTTTGCCATCCTTGATTCCCCTCCCTATCTTTTTGCAACAGCGCTGGACTCCTGGCTGAGTGACGAGCTGTTGGTTAGGCTCACAATTTCCAGCGCCAACTTGCCGGCGATAACCTGAGCCGCACGGTCCAACACATTCCAGCCTCCGCCGCCTACAAAATGAGCGAACACCTGTCGGTCGGGAATTTGCGTCTGAAGAGCCTTCACTTTAAGAGCAGCAACTGACTCATCGACACTTCTTGCCAGAATCGTTCCACTTTTTACCTTGTTCACAAGCACGCGGACGACAGCGCGGGGGTTCGTTTTTTCCGCAAAATCGACGGCTTCAGTGACCTCCCAGAAGTCCACGATCTGCTGGCCTGTGACGATGAGTACGACGTTGGCCTCTCTCACCGCGAGCAGCGTCGCCGGATGTTCCAGGTTGGGGGGCGTGTCAAACACGATGTAGGTGTATTCGTTTTTTGGGATAGCGATCTCTACTTCAGACTTCGAATACGTCAGGCTCTTCGTACTGGACCCCTGCTTATCGAAATCCTGCACCGCCACGTGATTGCCTGCCTGGCGTAAAGCCTCAGCAACAAGCAGACTCGAAGTAGTCTTCCCTGCCCCGCCCTTTTTGGCTAGAAAAGCGATCTTCATACTATCACACTCTCACATTGGCATAACTGCATACTCTCACACACAGAGTAGCATCATTTAGTGTGAATGTCAGAGTGTCATAATCAACACTGTGTCATATAGTATGAGTATATGCGAGTGAGTGGAAGGCAAAATTTTTCTAACTCTGTTAGAATCAGTGATTTATAATATACTAATACTGTATGACACTCATACTGTATGAGAAGGTTCCGCTATCGCGTTTGTGATCGCACGCTTAAACGCATCCGTCTTTCCTAAATATCGCTCGGTGGTTTGGATAGAGGAGTGCCCGAGCAGTTCCTTGATGTCTTCCAAGGCGGCATCGGATGCACGCAAGAGCCGGGCACAAGTGCGTCTCGCGTCATGAGGGCGAAAGCCTCCTAGGTTCTCAGAAACCGTATAGTGTGAGAGTATGAGTTTCACACTCTCATCAGACATCTGTACTTTACCGAGCCTACCGTGCCTGGAAATACTACGAAACATAGAGCCCTGGACAATACGAGTCGCGCCTAACCAGTCATAGATGGCGTCTTTGACCCAGAGTGGCAGAGGGACGCTACGGAGCTTGCCGCCTTTGCCAACAAGGTCAATCAGGCCCCACTGACCGTCCTGCTGTCTCAAGGCAGCGACGGGCAGGCCAACCAATTCACTACGGCGCAGGCCCGTCGAAAAGAGGACGGCCAGCATAGCAAAGTCGCGTTTACCTCTAAGCGTGTTGCGGTCCGGAATACGAAGAATACGGTCCAACTCCGCTTTCCCAACCCACATGCCTATGCGACTGGATTGACTCTTTTCACCGCGCACACGTCGGATTCCTGCTGCTTCCGTCGGAGAGATTAAACCCTGGTCCGCCGCTTCTTGTGCCAGGGCTCGAACCGCGGCCAGTCTCTGATTCACTGTCGCCGGGGCATAGCGCCGTTCCAGGCGCCCATCCTCCAGAACCTCGCCGGCCGCGACGAGCGAGTCTTTGTACTGAAGAACGGCCATCCGAGAGAACGTCGTTACGTTGGACTGAGCCCAACACCAACCAAAGAAATGGAGCAGGGAAGTGCGGTATGCGCGTCGGGAATTCGGCGACTCAAGGCTCCGCTCGACCCCTTCAAGGAGCCGGAGGATCGGAGCGGGCAACTCCACCTCGCCATCCTGGGAGTCTGAAACCGGCGCGGAATGAAGGAGGGCAAGTTCCATCTTTTCAGGCTACTAGAATCTCATACTTTGGATAACGTACATTATCAAAAGTCATAAATAGCCCGTTTTGGGGGTAGGGGATTGTTGCGCTTATGCGCAATAATAGTCCCAGGCGCGATTCTTGCGGAGGAAACGGCATGGGGCGACGGCTCTCTTGGTTGGACCGGATCTACCCAATCTCCCGCACCGTTGCGGGCTCAGCCCGCTCCCACTACGACCGGAAAGACCTCCAGCAGCTTTTCGAGATCCAGCCGCGTTCAGCTCAGAACCTCATGGCCGCGCTGCCGACCGTACCGATCGGCCGGGCGCGCCTGGTCGATCGGGAAACCCTCAACAACTTCCTGGAGCAGCTTCAGCAGGCCGACGATCCAGCTCAAGCCTTTGCTGAAATCAGGGAAGGGAAGGGAAAGACCGTCCGGCGAAAGCTGCGCACCCTCGTACTCCAAGATGTGCAAACGGACATCGAGACTCTGCCGGCGTCCCTTCAGATTTCTCCCGGCGAACTCCACGTCAGGTTCAAGACGGTAGATCAACTGGCCGAGGCACTGATGCACCTGGCCGTAGTTCTGGATAAACAGCTGGATAAATTCATCGCCAGGTACGAGCCGCCTTCAGAACCAAGCCCCGAAGAGCTGGCTGAACGAGAAGCTGAGCGAGCGGATGCCGAGTATTTCAGGAATTGGGTACGTTAGTATGACTGTCACACTGTCATACACTCCAAGGCTACGCGGAGACTTCTAATTGGGGTCACCACACCAAACGTCAAAAATTGTACGTTTAGCTCCCCGCACTCTTTAGAAACTGTAAACCCCGTACCTTGGTACGGGGTCAAGCCTTCAATCGAAGAAATTGTTGAGCAGTCATTTACGGAGCGTCTTCGACAGGATGCACTTGAAAGTCATTTGTCTCAGAGCTGAAGTAGCGGCGCCTCATCCAGAACGCCACATTGACGAGCCCAATGAGTGCTGGAACTTCGATCAGCGGCCCGACGACGCCGACGAAGGCCTCGCCGGATTTCAGTCCGAAGACGGCCACTGCCACCGCTATCGCCAGCTCGAAATTGTTGCCCGCAGCTGTGAAGGATAGCGTTGCGGATTGCGCATAGTCCGCGCCCAGCTTCTTGCCCATCCAAAAGCTGACCAGGAACATGATGAGGAAGTAGACGACGAGCGGGATCGCTATCTTAACCACATCCAGCGGGAGTCGCACGATCAGATCGCCCTTAAGGGAAAACATGACAAGAATCGTGAACAGCAGCGCGACGAGGGTCAGAGGGCTGATGCGCGGAATAAAGCGGGTCCGGTACCACTCCTCTCCCTTTGCACGGATCAGTAGGTAACGAGTGATGAAGCCGGCGACGAATGGAACACCGAGGTAAAGGCCAACGCTCTTCGCAATCTGGCCGATCCCGATGGGGACAATGCTTCCCTCCATTCCAAACCACTTCGGCAGGACCGTCAGGAACACCCAGGCATAGAGGCTGTAGAAGAGCACCTGAAAGACGCTGTTGATGGCAACGAGCCCAGCAACGTAATCCGTGTCCCCTTCCGCGAGTTCATTCCAGACCAGCACCATTGCGATGCAGCGGGCTATGCCGATCAGGATCAGCCCGCGCATATAGGCGGGCTCGCCACGGAGGAAAACTATCGCCAGGAGGAACATCAGCACCGGGCCAATAAGCCAGTTCTGCACGAGCGACAACCCGAGAACGCGCTTGTTGCGGAATACCTCTCCCAGCTTTTCGTATCGGACCTTCGCTAGAGGCGGAAACATCATAATGATGAGGCCGATGGCGATAGGGATGTTTGTTGTCCCTGTCTGAAAGTGGTTAACGAAGCCGGCAGACGATGGAATGAAGTGGCCGATTGCAACGCCCATCGCCATAGCAAGAAAGATCCAAAGCGTCAGAAATCGGTCGAGAAACGAGAGCTTCTTTCGAGCGGCAGGGGCACAGACGCGGCCTTGAGTGACGGGGGCGGTGGACATTAGCAGGCCTCGCAGGATGTTTCTTGGATCGTTGTGGGCAATGGTGCGCCTTCAAGAAGAGCGTATTTCGCCGGCGAGCAACATGCCTTTGTCAGCCGCGCCTTGTCAGCCTGCATTGCCTTCTCTTCTTTTAACCAGCCAAGCGTCTGTCGCAGGACTTGCGAGGCTCCGATGTGCGGCGGCATGACGATCCGATAATGCATCCACTTCCCCTCCCGTCGCGCCGCGACGATACCGGCGCTGCGGAGGTAAGCCAGGTGACGCGAGATCTTCGGTTGAGGTCCGCCCAGGATCTCAACAAAGTAGCAAACACAAATCTCCTGGTCGCCCATGAGATTCAGGAGCCGGAGCCGAGTGTTATCCCCGAGAGCCTGAAAGAACCGTTCCACGTTGAAGGTCTGCTTCGCTGCCATATATTTATGTATACGCCTTGACGTATGCGAAAGCAAGACATATAGTCGCCTAAGCGAATGTTTGGAGGATATATATGTCAGGGCAGCTATTGGATTCGGTGAAGTCTAAGTACGGAGCAGTTGCAGAGAGCACGCTAACGAACGATCATGCAGGCGTGAAGGCGGTTGCGGAGGCCTTTGGCTACAGCGCCGAAGAGCTCACTTCAATTCCAGCAGGGGCTAACATGGGCCTCTCCTGCGGCAATCCCACAGCTACAGCCCACCTGAGAGCCGGAGAGGTTGTCGTTGATCTTGGCTCAGGCGGCGGTCTTGACGTTTTTCTAGCGTCCAAGATGGTTGGGCCAGAGGGCCGCGCGATCGGCATCGATATGACCACTGCTATGATCGAGCGCTCGCGTGAGAATGCGCAGCAGGGCGGCTACACCAATGTGGAGTTCTATCAGTCCACCATCGACCAGATTCCGCTCCCAGATGCTTCCGTCGATTGCGTCATTTCGAACTGCGTTGTGAATCTGGCGCCGGACAAGCCTGCTGTCTTCCGCGAGATTGCGCGGGTCCTGAAGCCAGGTGGACGAGTCGCCATCAGTGATATTGCACTGAAACACGAGTTACCGGAAGCCGTTGCTCAAAGCATGGCAGCGTACGTCGGCTGCATCGCAGGAGCCATCCTCATAGACGACTACCGCGCAGGGTTACTCGCAGCAGGATTTCAGCACGTCGAGATCGTGGATAGTGAGGCAGACTTGAACGCATACGCCAAGGTTGAAAATCAGGCGGCTTGCTGCTCTCCTAGCATGGAAGCAGGCAGTCCGTTCCAAGTAATCGAGGCGGCTTGCTGCACCCCAGCAGCCAGCGAGCCATCGTTGCATGAAGAGTTAACTACACTTCTCTCGCAATATGACGTGAACGCCGCGGCAGCCAGCGTCAAGGTATATGCCGTAAAGCCAGTCAAGGCTGCTCAAACGGCTTGCTGTGGCCCGACCTGCTGCGCTCCAACGGCGGCCCAGTGACCATCGCCCTTCAAACCGACGCTGGATTGCAAGCTCAGTTGGAACTGGCCCGGCAGGTTCAGCTGCGCTTACTTCCGGACCGGCGCTGCTGCCTTAGCGACTGGGAGGTAGCGTTTTCCTACGAATCGGCTGGATTTGTAAGCGGCGACTATGTCGATTTGATTCCAGCGGTGTCTGATGCCTTCTATTTCGCTCTGGGTGATGTGTCAGGCAAGGGTGTGGCGGCGTCGATGCTGATGTCTCATTTGCATGCCACGCTGCGGACATTGCTGCCTTCAAGCAGGACGATTGAAGAAGTAGTGACCATCGCAAGCAGCACCTTTTGTCAGAGCGCACTTCCTGCTCAATTTGCGACATTAGTGCTGGGCAAAGCAGATCGCAGTGGGAATGTGGAGTTGGTCAACGCCGGTCACAATCCAGTCCTACTTGTCGAAGGCGCTGAAGTTGAGATTATTGCGGCTGCGAGTCTTCCTCTCGGGATGTTTTGCTCGACCGAGTTCACGAGCGTTAAGCGACGTGTCAACCCGGAAAATACACTGTTCCTCTATTCGGACGGGATTACGGAATCTACCGATGAAACCGGAAACGAGTTTGACCTAAACCGGCTCGCCGAAACGCTACTTCAGTCTAGAAACCAGCTCCCATCTGAGTTGGTGGAAACAATCCAACGCACCATCATTGGCTTCACCAATGGTGCGCAACCAAGCGATGACCGCACAATGCTTGCGCTTCGCTGGTCACCGAAAGGAATTTGAAAATGCCACACTACAACGTCTTGTTCCTCTGCACAGGAAATTCCGCGCGTTCGATCATGGCCGAAGCAATCATGAACCGGAAAGGGATGCCGACCTTCACTGCCTACAGTGCCGGTAGTCACCCTTCGGGTTCGGTGCGGCCCGAGGCCCTCAGCCAGATCGAGAACGCGGGTTTGAGCACTGAGAACTTCCGGAGCAAGTCCTGGGATGAGTTTTCTAAGCCGGATTCCCCCTCGCTTGATTTCGTCTTCACGGTCTGCGATAACGCAGCGAACGAGGTCTGTCCTTTGTGGCCTGGTCAGCCCATGACGGCGCATTGGGGTATTCCCGACCCCGCCGCCGTCCAAGGAACGCCAGAAGAGATCGAGCATGCTTTTAGTCAGGCTTTCACCATGCTCGACCGACGCATCAGCCTTTTTCTCTGTCTTCCGCTCGCGACGCTCGATACGTTCTCCTTGCAGAAGGAAATCGACAACATTGGGAAGCGGTAGACGCTCGGCGATGCGATTCCACAGTCAAACACGCTTATAACCGGGAGACACAATGCTTAAGGTAATTTTCGCCTGCGTCCACAACGCTGGCCGTTCACAGATGGCCGCTGCTTTCTTCAACCAGCTTGCTGACCGGCAAAAGGCAGAGGCCGTCTCCGCAGGTACTGAGCCCGGCCTACGCGTGCATCCAGAGGTATTAGCTGTCATGAAGGAGGTCGGAATCGACCTCAGCAATGCCAAGCCGCAGAAGTTGAGCGATGACCTGGCACGCGAAGCGCAACTTCTCATCACCATGGGATGCGGCGACAAGTGCCCCTATGTTCCGGGTTTGCGGCGAGACGATTGGCCACTCAGGGACCCGAAGGGATTGCTAATTGAGGAAGTCAGGGTGATACGCGACGATATTGAGGGGCGAGTGCAGGCGCTGCTCAACAGCGAAGGAGTGCATTCATAGAAATCTGGCCCTGATGCGGCTTTGTGAACGGATAGGGGAGCACTTCAATAAAGATAGCGACTGACCGAGCGGGGGCATTGCGGAAAGGAACGTTTCTGCAATGTGCCGCTCTCTGCCGAAAATGCCTGTATTTCGCGTTGCAGAAATGTATTGCAATTGGCTTCCTAAAGGCGATAGGTTTTCGCAACAAAACCTAAACGTACTATTTTTGACGTTTGGTGTGGTGACCCCTAATTCCGTTGAAGGGTGTCCCTTCCGGAAACGGGTAGAGTCGAGATGTGACGAGCGATTAGGGGGGACTCATGGCGCGAGGGGTAGCCGAGACCGGCAGGATTCTCGGCGTGGATCGGGAACAGGTGAAATCGTGGACCCACACCTTTCGGGAATACATGAGTAAATCCGCAAAGCCGACGTCGGGCCGGCCGCGGCAATTTACGGATGATGATCTGTTCGTTCTGATGCACGTTGTGTCGCACTGGGGGAACGACCCGGACATCGAGAGTATCCGGATGAGCCTCAATTGCGAAGAGCACCTCGACAATGATCTTTACCGTCGGACCCTGTATGCGCACACGCCGATCTTGCAAGAACCTCCCGTGGACCTCGATGAGACCTGGAGAAGCGGAGTCTTTCTCAATGGAGGTGGCGTCGACGAATACCTTACGTTGGCTCGCAGCTATCGCTATACCGCCGACCCGTTGCTCGACACTGCCCTGACGAACCCCGAGCCGCGGGACTGGGCTTATCCCGTTCTGTTCGCCTACCGCCATACTTTGGAGCTTTACCTGAAGGTCATCGGGCACATCAAGGAACTCACCCACTCGCTTCAGCGTTGCGTCGAGCTGGTCGAAAAGCGTTTGGGGCAAAGGATCGGCGCGCCCATCCGCGAATGGATCATTGAATTCGACAGCATAGACCCGGGCGGTACGACCTTTCGCTATGCAGACGATCCGGCCAGAACCCTGAGCTATGGCGAATATTGGGTGGACTTCCACCACCTGAAATATGCAATGGGACTTGTATTCGACGCCATGGACCAGGCATGCATCCGTGGCTAGTGTCCTTTCAGATTTTGCTCAGGTAAACTTTCCGTTCTGACAGGTTTGGGAGTCGCTAGGCAACTGACCCTGCAACCTGTTTGGCACATCGGGTGTCACGCAGCTTAATCTGCGAATCTGAAATGACAATCAAGCTCCACGACGCATCCTTTAGTGCCGGGTCGGAAAGCATCCGTCTGTCGCCCCGTGATCTCGGTCACCTCGCTACCCACCAGCTTGACCTTGCGCCCGGAAAACTGCGCGCATCCTGATAAGCCGAGCTTGAGCTGCTCGGGAGAAATCTTCCTGCTCCCGATTCGCACGATGATATGCGAGTTATCGCCCATTACCGCGCCAAGCGAACGCCACATATCGCTGATAAAAGACCAGTAATTGTCTGCGGTGCCGTGACGGTCGTCGCGAGAGACGACGCCTTTTTTGGGGTAGGTGAGGCCCCCCAGAAACCAGAGGCGCAGCCATTGATCCTCTTCGAAGCTCGTCACGTTCAAATAAGGCGGCGATGTGATAGCGCAGCGTATCGATTTCCTGGCTTCTTCGTCGATAAGCCTCGGGAGCTGGCGCATATCGGTATGAAGTACCAGCGAATTACCCGCGGGCAGCGGCGACTCATATCGAAAGGCAATCATATCGCCCAAGACTTGAAATGTGTCGCGAACTGGCGCGATAAGATTGCGATCTTTCCAGAACTTAACCGAGTATCGAGGTTTTGTGCTGATGGTCCTCGGCATCTGGTTACTAAGATAGCGCTTGCTGGTCTGCGATTCGCCGTGAAGCGATCCGAGAACGAGGGCGGCAATCATATTATCGACGCGAGACTTTTTCCAATTCAGCTCCTGGCGGAGATAGAGCAGTTGACCAAGGGTTTCCGGCGCATATGCGCATCGGAAAAACTCATCCGCATCTTTAGCTTGCCGTTTCCATTGGGATGGCTCGAAATCCCTCTGTAATTGCGAAACACGGGCTTTTAATCGGCCAAGGGACGGGGGTTCGGTCTTCGCCTTAGTGAGGCAGACGGCAACGTCGTTTACATCGCTTGAAATTGCGTTCCGCCCTTGCAGAAGAGCCGTCAGGGCCGTGGTACCTCGACCGCTGAAGGGATCCAGAACGGTATCATCGCGCTTTGTGAGGCGCTTAATCCAGGACTCGGCGAAGCTCTCCGGGAACATGGCGAAGTATGGGCACAGCGCATGGAAGCGGTGCCTCATAACTGGAACTGTCCTTGCTGCTGCCTGCTTATCGCCGCATGTAACCATTGCTTACAATTATCGAACACGTCGGCGGAAATTTTATAGCCGTATTGGACCATCCTGCAGCGATCGAGCAATAAACCTCCGTGCAGGGAATGGTCATCCCATTCCTTCTCTTCGAGGCGATGGGGCACCATATAGACACGGATTGGATGAATAATAAGGGGCTGCTTCAGATAACTTCGGGTGAAGGCCTCGGGCTGTAGCTTAGTCAGATGGGTTTTCCAATGGATGCCCGTCTTGCATTGAGCGAATCCCACGAGGCCGCCTGATCGGCCATCGGCGAAAATTCGCCAGACGACGACGTCGAGCTTGCCGTCACCGGCACCGGGCAGCTTGGCGCCGACTTTCATGCCGCGGCCCTCGCGCAAGGTGAGACAAAGATGCTCGATATTCGACTGGAACTTATTGTTATGCGCGGCTTTTTTTCGAGCCGTACCGAAGACGATCGAATCGGCCAACGCCGAACGGCCGCCCCAGAAATTGATGAGGACATCCGCGCAGAGTCGTTCGAATATAACTGTGGGATCTAACCCATTCATTTTTCGCTGGGCATCCATGTCAGCGCGGCTGGCGGTGAGTAGGAAAAGATAAATGATGCCTGCCTTCGTGCGCGTGGATAGCGGCGTTCGCATCGATAACAAATTGCCTGTGTCATTGAGCACGAACGGATATTCATAACCACTCGCCATGCCTTCTATGGGCGCACACGCGGTATAGCGATCAGCCAATTCTTTGAATACGTCCGCGGCCAATCCTTTGGCGTTGGTTTCGTTCATCGAATATGCCCGGGAGATGGCACGCGCCAGATCCTCTTGCGAGGCGTTTCCATCGGCTTCCAAGACAGCCTTCATCTCAACCCAATCGGCAAGGTTCACAAGGCGATCGTCAGCTTCAGGTGAAGGAACTTTAAGCAGATTCGTCATGCCTGCGGTTTGGTCTTTCTCGCCTCTCGGCGGTCCCTCTGTTTCTTGGCAGTCATCGCATCGACGAGGTCGTGCGCCAGACTCTCGACGTCTTCGGCCAGCCTGAAAGCGTCAGCGTCGTCGGCACCATAGCCTGTGGTCAGAGTCCCATGCGCTTTCTGGAGGGCTTGTTTAGCCTGCTGCAGTGCCTGACGAAAAATACGCTCGTCGCCCTGGCTGATATCGTGGGCTACACTAAGCGGTAATCCGTCCCGCAGCGCCTTAATACCGGTATCGCTGAGCAATATGGTATCGAGCGTCTTCAAATCCGGATTTTGCGACCGTATCAGGGAAGGAGCGTCGGCACTTTCCCTTCCGTAGAGCCAACCGAGAAGATCGCCAAGATTTTTCAGCTTGGCGGGCGGGACGGGTTTTTGCGGCGTCACGCCTTTCGACCGGAGACCAAGGAAGCCAACGATTCCCGGATAGTCCATGCCGGTGTAAATGTAATTGAAGTGGAATTTGTTCTTGGCGATATCATGTCGCGCGAAGACCTTCGACTGCTCCGCCTGCTCGATAATCATCAAGCCGCGATACATGCGCAGCACTGTGGAATTATAGTCACCGATCTGCAGGGCGATGTCTTCCAGGGGCACGCCATAATCGTTATGGACATGCGCGATGTATTGGGCCTTCGAATATGAGCCCCACGTTGCCGGGCCATTGACATGCTTAAAGCCAAGATAGCGCCACGAATCCTTGCGCGTGGTGACGATGACGGGAAGCTTCGCGAGGGACGCGACGCGAGCCTGATTGACGGCAGGAAGCTTGGTGGCTCTGAGTTTTTGCCTCAGCGCAGGGTCAACAAGCAGCATTACCGCCGCGAGTCGTCGGTTTCCTTCAATTACGACATATTTTCCTTTACTGTCTGGCTCTACAAAGAGCGGCTCGTGTTCGAAGTAGCCGCTGTATGCGATCGACATGGCGACTTCTTCGACCGCCATTTCTTCCCAAAGCGCCTTCACCAGATCGAACTGCTGCGAATTAGGGGGAATGCCGAGCTCGGCAAGGCGAGGGTTCTTTGAGTCGAGCAGTAGATCTTTGAGCTCGATGTGCTCATAGCCTCCATTCGGTGCTTCCGGCGGGGCCGGTCCCGCAGCGATTTTCTTCATCAGTCCTACTCCTCTTCAAGCTTTTCTTGGCGTCACACGGAGAAAGAATCATTTTCCTTGAGCCAATTAAAAAGCAGCTCTTCAACCAGATCGCTCAATTCTTTCTCTTTGCTTACGAGGCGCGTCTTCACGCCCAGATGCGTGGTCTTGCGAATATAAGTTGTGAACTTCATGAATTCTGGATCATTGCTCTTCGCCAGACGCCTTGAGATCACTTCCTGCTTTTTGGGGCGGCTGGTCGAAGCTGCGGTACTGGAAACCTGGCTTGCAGCGACTTTGCGGGGCAAAACCGGGTGTTTGCTCATTGAGCGCCATCCTAAGTTCCGTTTTCGCGGCTCTGCACACGACCGCCAGTGGAACATCAAAGCGTATCATAACCAGCCAAACGGTTGAAAAGCTAAACAGCTAGACAGTTGCCAGTTGAGCAACATTCCGCATACTTTCGGCACGGATAATGCTTCGCATTCCCAAGAAGCTTTCCTGATTCCTTAAGCGAGTTTTCCGTTCCGCTGTTCCCGGAATGCGGAAACTATCGGCCCCGATCCGGGCCGCGGCGCACCGCCAGCTCGTCTCTGATTTGCCCTCTTACCGAGTCCATCAAACCATGCGTGTAGAAGCGCGCATTGTCGCTCTGCCCGTGCCGTCCAGTTAGATACGCCTGAATCTCTGTTTTCTCCAGACCATACAGCAAGCCTGCGCGAACTGATTCCATGTCCTTCTTGACGGCCCCAGAGCCGAGTTTCGACGCGTATTCGTTTGTCGCAACCCAGACGGGGACCTGCAAAGAGGGTGTGTCGCTGTATCGACCGCTAGCCTCACTCCTCTGCTGCATTTCCGTCAGATCAACGACCTTTGCGGGGATGGCAAACTCGATCTTCGGGATACCTTCGGCTGTGCGCCCTTTCGGGCTCATCGTGTTCACGAAATCTAGCTCGCCCAGGACAAGAGAGTCTTTATGCGTTTCGAGCCATGACACATGGCGGTGATAAGGGCGATCCTCGCCCTTGCGAGACATCTCGCGCACCGTAACGTCAATCTCGACTCCGTTCTTCAGATCACTTGCCCATCGTTGCTCGAGATCCCAATACGTTCCGCCACCCTGATTTTGCCGGTAATTCTGAATGCTCAGGTTGTAAGGCGCCTCAGGACCGCCGAACTGATGCGCGATGAGATGGCCAGCGTCGTCGCCGCGGCCCTTTGACACGGCCCGCTGCGCTACTACGTCGCGCTGGCGGACTACGGCGCCAGGCACTTGCAGTTTGCCCGCAGCGAATTTGATATCGTGCGTCGCTGTTGCCTCGCGCCAGAAACGCATGGTTCCGTGCGTATGCTCATCCATTCTCATCACGAGCCTCTTAAAGCGTTTTGTACGAAAACAAAATTGGAGTACAGAAGCCCATCACACCAACGATCGCGCAGGCACGCGAGGCCCTAAGGACCACATCCCCGTCCATGCCCTTCAAGACAGCAGACGCGAACAAAAAAGAAAAACCGATTGTGCAGCCGAACAGCAGTGCACGCGCAAACCGTTTCTCTTTATGCTCGCCCCGGAACGGATGGTGCTTTAGCCGGTATCGAATCGGCTGCACGATGCCCAGGACAAAAACCATAACGAAGATCAGCATGACCATCCAGCCGACGACTAGCTTCATCTGGATCAAAACGATGAGGAGAAACCCAGCCGCCAGCATAATCAGCCCATTCTTACGCAGGGCGACCTTACGCTCGCGTGCGTATTCCATCAGCTCGAAATCCGATTGCATCGCTCACCTCGCAACTGTTTAACCCTTTCTCGATTTACATCTCCACGTCTTGCCACTGCGGTAGATAGCTACTATTGTAGAAAGCAATCGTGTTTCACGCCACACGATTTTGTGAAACCTCACACGCTCGGGAAAGGACGCAACTGTGTACCCCCACTTCCTTACACGTCACTCGCTCGCTTTCACAGTGGCTCTGATGCTCGCCGCCCCTGTTGCCGTAACGTCTCCGGCCGCGTTTGCTCAGAAAGCGCCGCCTTCCGACAATCTCCTTACCGTCAAAGTCGAAAATGCTCTCAACGCTGAGCATGTCTTCCAAGGAATGCGTGTCAATGTCACTGTCTCGAAGGGCGTCGTGACTCTGAGCGGCTTCGTCACGAGTGACGCTGCAAAGGTTTTAGCGTCCGAAGAAGCCGGAAGCGTTACAGGCGTCAAAACCGTACTCAACAACCTTACGGTGCAGCAGGCAGGCACACCCGCCGTCGCCCCGCCTACGCCAGCTCCGGCCCGCCCCACCCAGGCTGCGCCTCCAGTCCCAACCCTTCCGCGATCTGTGGTCCTCGGACAGGGCACGTTTATTCCAATTCGGATCACGGATCCAATTTCCAGCAAGACTGCGAAACCCAATGATGAGTTTCACGGCACGGTTGCGGCGAACGTATTCCAGAGCAACCTTGTCCTCATCCCAAGCGGAACGTCTGTTCTAGGTCGAGTTGTAGAAGCAAAAGAAGCGGGACACTTTGTAGGGCAGGCATTGCTAACCATCGAGCTTGTAAGCATTCGCCTACCATCGCCGGATGGCCCGCAGGATGTGTCCCTTATTACCGAATCTCTCTCCAACAAGGCGAATGGCAGGGGAGCGAATACAGCAGAGAAAACAGCGGGCGGCGCTGGAGTCGGTGCGCTCATAGGTGCCCTTGCCGGAGGCGGCACGGGGGCGGGGATCGGCGCGCTGGCTGGCGGAGGCCTCGGAGCCGGAGCCAACGCGGTAACACGCGGCCAGGAAATCAACGTCAGGCCTGAAACGCTGCTCAGGTTTCGCACCGCAGCTCCGCTCCAGGTCACGGTGCTGATGCGAGGCAACATGCAGGTGCAAGTACCCGCGCCGACAGGACCGGCGCTCAAGGCCCGGCCAGCCGCGCCAGATGCAACAGCGACGCCAACGACAACACCGAATGCGGAGACACCAAAGACTCAGCAATAAGGAGGACGGGTAGAGTTCGCCCACGGGCTCTACCAACCACCGTAAGTTTTGTGGCCCAACGCGATGACCATCCCCGTCCATCTCGCCAGCTACACATCCGCAGGTCCGCGATTCCCGCACGCGAACAGCCAGTACAGCTCAGGTGCGATAAGCCTTCACGTCACTTCTTACCCTTCCTGTTTCGTTGCGGGCGCTGCTACCGTCGTGACCTTTCTTTATTCAGGTTCTCGGATGGGACTCCCACACACGCGATGCCACAGCGGCTCGCGCCGTTCTCTTTCAGAATCGTTGGCAACGTTCAACGTAACGCGATCTAACTTGGGAGGCGTCCCTGTAAGCCAATCGTGGGATGTTTTACACGATTCTCCTTCAGTCTCCCCTTATGCTCGGGCACCATGCCGGTAATACCGTTCACGTCCTGCGGCAACGGCGGGCTTCTGCTTTCAAACTCATCAGAAAGCAGCCCTTGGCACTTGGAAGCTCACAACACGTCATGCCCTCCGGGTGGATGCCCCGAGCGATTCGGAGGACTTACAAAGGAGAAGACATCATGAAATACCAAAACACCCAGTCAATCCGCGGCTATGTAGGACAGGACGCCAAAACCACCAAGCTTGAAAACGACCGCCAGGTCACTAATTTCTCAGTTGCCACGAAGACCTTCTGGAAAGAGAACGGGGAAGACAAGAGCCGCACAGAATGGCATCGCGTCGTTGTGTGGGGCAACCTCAGCAAGAAAGTTGCCGAGAACCTGAAGAAGGGTCAGCCGGTCCTCGTTGAGGGCGAGATCCGCACCCGCGAGTATACGAAACAGGTCGAGTCCGGGAAGAAGAAGATCGACGTGAAGACTTCCATCACCGAACTTTTCGCAAGTACGGTGCTGGTTTTCGCGACGCAGGAATCTAACGACGCGGACCAGGCCGATGAAGCCCCCGCCAGCGAAGACGGGGTGCCCTTCTAACGCGGGGCGCATAAAACAACGAACGGGCGGCTGGCGCCGCCCGTTTTACTTTGCTCTCTCTACCCGTTCACTTTAATTCCACGTTGTCACTACGCACCCACATCTCCTCGAACTTTTTCTGGAAGCGCGCTACGTCCGTTGGCGCTTGCGTGTAAATGGCGACATTATCCTGCCGTCGCAAACCTCCGATCGACCAATTTGCTGATCCTGATCGAAGCAAAGTCCCGTCTACGTTGAAATCTTTTTCGTGCATCAGATCCTCGCCGAACTTGATTTTGACCTGCACATTTGGCATTGCTGCTAGCTCGTCTGTTACGCAGGTCTCGCCGCGCTCCTGGGCTCGCTGTTTCTCTTCGCGGTATTGCTCTTGATCGCGGTAGAGACGGATTTGAACCCGATGCTTCGCAAGCGTCTCTAATTCTCGTTCTATCGGCCGGTCCGTGAAACTGTACATCGCCACGTCTACTCGACTCCTTGCGTGATCGAGTACGCCAATGTCTATGCCTTCCAAGTTCTCGTCGGGAGCGTAGTGTGTCGCTGCGACCCAATTGTTTGCCACCTTCAAGGACGGATGTTCTGGTTTGACCACTTCGCTCAAAAGGCCCGATATCTGCTTGTTCTGCGGCATCCGCGGCAGCAGTAGAAATCCCAAACCGACGACAGCTACGACCGCCAAGAGTTTGTTGATTGTGCCCAGTTTCATGCGTTCTACCGTCTTTTCATGTGGGAGATAGCTACTACAGTAATTTTAGGCTAGAAAACCCGAGTATCCATAAAAATCCAAATGATTCAAAGGGGCTCCTGCCCCACGCTACAACCTGGCCGCAGAGGACGCGGCCAGTTTTCCGCTACCCCCTCTAGCGGGCCTGTTCCTGCCCGCAACGCCGTCCCTTTAAGAGCAGCGATAACGACGCCGGCAAGAAGAACCGGCCTCGCCATCGCAGATGCAACAGCAAGTGCTCCTAAGGGGAGCTCCGCCCCTCGCGCCCGCAAGGGGTTTCCCCAATCTTCCGCGCTTCGCTTGTGCAGACCTCCGCTGCGCTCCGCCCTTTCCACTCTCGCTATCGCTTCGTTTCAAGGGTGGGGATACCCCTCCCCTTGCACTTGCTACCCCCCGCCTTCGCCAGGTGGCGTTCGGCATGTATGTCACATGCCACTGCCAACAAGGCAAAAGCCAAGGAGCCACGACAATGCAGTTTCTTCTTCAGCTCACAGTGATTCACCCCGCACTTCTGAGCCGTCCTGAAACGACGGTGAAGATCGAGAACCCCCCATATATGTCCCTCACCGTGGAGAACATCGGGCTAGGGCCTCGCG
>Ga0193716_1000630_pt1 | contig 21344 bp, 18 predicted proteins | sample U2c1metaG_FD_145901 | JGI IMG/M metagenome (GOLD analysis project Ga0193716, IMG submission 145901) | Soil microbial communities from a riparian zone of the East river system, Colorado, United States - U2c1 | ecosystem: Environmental > Terrestrial > Soil > Riparian zone | place: USA: East River...
CTCATCAGCGCACTCAGGACATCTCGACCAGTGCGATGACGTCCTCCGGGGTGAGGTCCGACAGTGCGGTCAGACCCAGCTCGCTGTAGGTGCGCAGCGGGCTGACGTACCACTTGCCGTCGACCTCGGTCGCCACGACGCCGGTGTTGTTGATCAGGCCGGACGCGAGGTTGGCCAGCGCCTGCTGGACCTTCGGGTCCATGTCGCGGCCGCCGATCTCAGCGGCCAGGTCGTCGGCGCACAGCTTGTCGCTCTTGCCCTCGCCCTCGGCGGTGTAGCAGTCGCCGTCCTTGGTGACCCGGTAGGTCTCCCCTTCGGCCTTGACCTCGATCTCCTTGAGCATCACCTTCTGGCCACCGGTCTCCGCGTCGGTCGACTCGGTCTCCAGCTTGGTGATCTCCACCTGCGTGTCCGGCGTGCTGCCCAGCTCCTCGAGGAGCACGGGACCGGCGTCGTGCAGGGCGCCCATCTCATCCGGCGGCAGCAGCTCGATGACCCGCTCCAGGTCACCGTTCACCGCGGCCTCGACCATCTCCTTGACCGCGTCGTCGGCACTGCCCGCGCCGTTGTTCGCGATCGACTGCGCCGGCCAGTCGGCCTCGACGCCCTGCAGCGCGTAGTCGGCGACCGTGTAGAAGAGGCTCGGGTACCACTTGTCGTCGACCTTGACGGTCGCGATGCGGATCGGCTGGCCGGACTCACGCACGAGCTCGGCGATGTCGACCTTCTCGTTGGTCGGCTGCGCGTCGACGCCGTCCGGGAACGCCGCCCGCATGAACTCGTCGGTGAGCGGCAGCTCGCTGACGTCGGCGTGGAACGACACGGTGCCGCCGATCAGCTTGGTGATCGTCAGGTGGTCGTTGACCTTCTCGGCCGCACCCTCGTCGTACTTGAGGTTCGTGGCCTCGACGCTCGCCCCGTGCAGCTTGTTCGGGTCGGCGTCCTCCTTGTAGACGTCCAGCTCCTTGAGCCGCTCGGTGGTCTTCGCGTTGAAGTCGACCAGCAGCGCGGACTCGGCGGGCGTCAGGCTCTCCAGCACGCCGAGCACGTCACCCTGGCTCAGGCTGTTGACCAGGTTCGTCGCGGCCTGCGTCGGGTTGTCCTGCCCGGCCTGGTCGCTGCTGCTGCGGTTGAGCACCAGGACCGTCGCGGCGACGCCGAGCGCGACCACGAGCACCGCGGCGACCGCGCCGATGATCGGACCCTTGCCGCGCTTCTTGGGCTGACCGTAGCCCTGCTGGCCGTACTCGGGCAGCCCGCCGTACTGCGGCTGCTGCGGGTAACCCTGCGTCGGCTGCGGACCGGTCTGGTAGCCGCCCGGCTGCTGGTAGCCGCCTTGCTGGGGGTAACCGCCCTGCTGTGGGTAGCCGGGCTGCTGGTAGCCACCCTGCTGCGGGTAGCTACCGGGCTGCGCCGGAAACGGACCGCTCCCCGGGCTCTGCTGGTTCGGATCGTTCGGCTGCCATTGGCCGCCTGAACCTGGATAGGTCACGGTTCCCCTCCTGCGTCTTCGGTCGCGCTTCTGCGCCGGCCAGCGAAGATGCCCACGACCCCTACGAGTGTCAGCACGGCCCCGACCGACGTGGTCGGCGGACCGATGCCCGCGATACCCAGGCGGACTTCCTCACCACCACCTACGACGGTCGCGGCACCCGCAATGGTTCCGCTGATTATCGCCACAATGGTCGAAATCGTTGCGGCCGTCCGGCGGAAACCCAGTGCGTACAGCACAATGCAGACCGTGACCACCGGAATGATCAAGGTCCACGCGTCCAGGACCAGCTCGAGCGGACTGCCGTCGAGGACCTTGATGGTCCGGATCACCGCGATCGACTGGTAGCTGTCCCGCAGCACGGCGCCGGAGCGCACCCACGGCAGGAACGTCCCGACCGCGACGGTCACGAGACCGACGGCGGTGAGGGCGGCCCCCGCGATGCCGATCACCGAGGGTGGGCGGGCCGTGATTCTGGACAGCACGGCGCCATGGTGTCAGCCCTGGTGGCGGCCCTTGACGACGACCCTCCGTGGGTCTCCCGTGCCCACAGGGGTGAAAGTTGTCCCCGATGCCCAAGTTTCTGGTGTGGCGACTGGTGTGAAATACCACTGAAGTGGCACAGTGAACTCGCTGATCCCGCTGTTCAGAGGAATGTTGGGCCGGCGCGAGGGAGGGACGCACCGTGGGAGGTGTGCCGAGAAGGGTGGCCGGCGCGGGGCTTCGCATCGTGGCCGCCTCGCTGTTACTCGCGGTGAGCATGGGGGCCGGCACGGCCGCCGCCGTCCCGCCGCCGCCGCCGAACCCGAGCGACTCCGACCTCGGCAACAGCAAGGCCAACGCCAACGCCAAGGCCACCAAGGTCGGCCAGCTCACCAACCAGGTCGCGCAGGCGGAGGCGCAGCTACTGCAGCTACAGGCCGAGGTCGAGCTCAAGATGGAGGACGCCAACCGCGCGCTCGTCGACCTCCAGACCGCGCAGGACGTCGCCGCGCAGGCCAGGGCCGACGCGGACGCCGCGAAGCTCGAGGCGGACGGCGCGTCGAAGACGGTCACCGACGCCCGCGACCAGCTCGACCAGTTCGCCGCCGCCAGCTTCAAGCAGGGCACCACGATCGGGTCGATGTCGGCCTACATCGGGTCGAAGAGCCCCGACGACCTCCTGGCCAGGGCGCAGCTTCTGGAGGCGGTCGGCGAGAGCCAGCTCGACGCGCTCGACAGCATGGAGCTCGCCAGGACCGACAAGGCCAACAAGGACTCGGCCGCACGGGCCGCGCGGGACCTCGCGAACCAGAAGGAAGCCGACGCCCAGGAGGCGAAGCAGGCCGCCGACGCGGCCAGCGCGACCGCGCAGCAGGCGCAGACCCAGCAGGTCGCGGCCACCCAGCAGCTCCAGTCGCAGAAGGACTCGGCGGAGGCGCAGCTCACGGCCGCGCAGGCGGACGTCGCCGGGCTGGCCGACCAGCGGCAGCGCTACCAGAACTGGCTCGCGGCGAAGCAGGCGGAGGACGCCGCGCTCGCGCAGCAGGCCGCCGGCGGCGGTGGTGGGGGCGGGGGCGGCGGTGTGGCGCCGCCGTCCGGCGGGTCGGCGAGCGCGGTGATCAACCGGGCGATGTCACAGCTCGGCATGCCCTACGCGTGGGGCGGCGGCAACGCGAACGGGCCGACGCGGGGCATCCGCGACGGCGGTGTCGCGGACGCGCACGGCGACTACAACAAGATCGGCTTCGACTGCTCGGGGCTGATGATCTACGCGTTCGCCGCGGCCGGGAAGCGGCTGCCGCACTACAGCGGCTACCAGGCGACGGCGGGCCGGCGGGTGCCGCTGTCACAGATGGCGCCGTGCGACAAGCTGTTCTGGGCGACGCGCGGACGGATCCACCACGTGGCGCTCTACATCGGGAACGGGCAGATGATCGAGGCGCCGTACTCGGGCTCACGGGTGCGGATCGCCTCGGTGCGCTACGGCGGCATCGTCGGCCAGGCGACCCGCCTGCTCTGACCGCGAGTCGCACGTTCAGAACCCGCGTGTCGCACGTTCGGGACCGGTGAGTTGAACATTCGCGACCCCGCGTGTCGCACGTTGAAGACTCGCGAGTCGCGCGTTCCAGGCCCGCGTGTCCAACGTTCAGGACCGGTGAGTTGAACACTCAGAACGGGCGAGTTGAACGTTCGCGACCCGCGAGTCGCATCTTCCGCGCCGGCGGGCTCGGCGGTCTTCACAGCCGTCACACCGGGTATCCGGTTGCCTGTACTCGGAGATTTGGTGCTGCATGAGGAGGTTGGTCAGTGACCGAGCCGGCGGAGTCGGTGAACGGATCGGGGGGCGACGTGCCCGCTGCCAGCACCCCGGCCCGAGACGCGCAGCTGCTCGAACGCACAGTGTTCGAGGTCAAGCGCGTCATCGTGGGTCAAGACCGGCTGGTCGAGCGGATGCTGGTCGGACTGCTGTCGAGGGGGCACCTGCTCATCGAGGGTGTGCCGGGCGTCGCGAAGACCCTTGCCGTGGAGACGTTCGCCAAGGTCGTCGGCGGCTCGTTCACCCGTGTGCAGTTCACGCCGGACCTGGTGCCCGCGGACATCCTGGGCACCCGGATCTACCGGCAGGGCAGAGAGCAGTTCGATGTCGAGCTGGGGCCCGTCGTCGCGAACTTCGTGCTCGCCGACGAGATCAACCGCGCGCCAGCGAAGGTGCAGTCGGCGATGCTCGAGGTGATGGCGGAGCGGCACGTGTCGATCGGTGGGCAGACGTTCCCGATGCCCGACCCGTTCCTGGTGCTCGCGACGCAGAACCCGATCGAGAACGAGGGCGTCTACCCGCTGCCGGAGGCGCAGCGCGACCGCTTCCTCTTCAAGATCGTCGTGGACTATCCGACCGCCGAGGAGGAGCGCGAGATCGTCTACCGGATGGGCGTGTCCGCGCCGGAGCCCGGCCAGGTGCTGAGCCCGGCCGAGCTGGTCCGCCTCCAGGGTGTCGCGTCCCAGGTGTTCGTGCACCACGCGCTCGTGGACTACACGGTGCGCGTCGTCCTCGCGACCCGTACGCCCGCCGAACACGGCCTCAACGACGTCGCGGGCTGGGTGGCCTACGGCGCCTCGCCGCGCGCCAGCCTCGGCATCGTGGCCGCGTCCCGCGCGCTCGCGCTCATCCGCGGCCGCGACTACGTGCTGCCCCAGGACGTCGTGGACGTCGTACCGGACGTGCTGCGCCACCGGCTGGTGCTGTCCTACGACGCGCTGGCCGACGGTGTGCCGATCGACCACATCATCTCCCGGGTACTGCAGACCGTGCCGCTGCCGCAGGTGTCCGCCCGGCCGCAGTCCGGTGGGGTGCAGCCGCCGCCGGTTGGGGTGGCCGGTAGGCCGTGAAGAAAGAAAAGGAACGACCGGGATGGGCGCCGCCGATCCTGCAGGGTGACCGGATGGAGCACGGCCTTCGGCTGTTGGAGCTGGACGTGCGCCGCCGCCTGGACGGGTTGCTGCAGGGCAACCACCTCGGGCTGGTGCCCGGCCCCGGCTCGGAGCCGGGCGAGGCCCGTGCCTACCAGCCGGGCGACGACGTGCGCCGGATGGATTGGGCGGTCACCGCGCGCACGACCGTGCCGCACATTCGGGACACGGTCGCCGACCGCGAGCTGGAGACGTGGCTCGTCGTCGACCTGTCCGCCAGCCTCGACTTCGGCACCGCCGCGTGTGAGAAGCGGGACCTCGCGGTCGCCGCGGTCGCCGCGGTCGCGCACCTGACCGGCGGTGGCGGCAACCGGATCGGCGCGATCATCGCCACCGGCGAGAAGACCATCCGGGTGCCGGCCCGCGGCGGGCTCGCGCACGCCCGCGGCCTGGTCCGCAAGGTCGCCGAGACGCCGCGCGCGTCCGAGGGCGTCCGCGGACCAGGCCGCGAGCGTGTCGAGCAGCTACGCAGACCACCGCGTCGCCGCGGTCTCGCCGTGGTGATCTCCGACTTCCTCGGCGACATCGACTGGCAGCGGCCGCTGCGTGGACTGTCCACACGGCACGAGATGATCGCCATCGAGGTGCTCGACCCCCGCGACATCGACCTGCCCGAGGTCGGCACCGTGGTGCTGTCCGACCCGGAGTCCGGCCGGCAGCGCGAGGTCCACGCGACCGCACTGCTGCGCAAGGAGTTCGGCGCCGCCGCGGCCGAGCACCGGGCCAACGTCGCGGCGGCCGTGCGGCGGGCCGGCGGCGGGCACCTGGTGCTGCGCACCGACTCGGACTGGATCGCCGACACCGTCCGTTTCGTCGTCGCCCGCAAGCGACGGTGGTCCGGGGGAGGAGTGGCCTGATGTTCGGCCTCAGCTTCCGTAACTTCACCGCCCCGTGGTGGTTCCTGCTACTCGTACTGGTCGTGCTGATCATCGCGGGGTACGTCGCCGTGCAGCGGATGCGGCACAAGCGCACCATGCGGTTCACGAACCTGGAGCTGCTCGAGCGCGTCATCCCGAAGCGGCAGGGCTGGATCCGGCACGTGCCGGCGATCGTGCTGGTCATCGCGCTGATGCTGCTGACCACGGCGATGGCGGGCCCGACCGCCGAGCAGCGGGTGCCCCGCAACCGCGCCACGGTCATGCTCGTGATCGACGTGTCGCTGTCCATGGAGGCGACCGACGTGCGCCCGACCCGGCTGCGTGCCGCGCAGGACGCCGCGAAGGACTTCGCCACCGGCCTCACCCCGGGCATCAACCTCGGACTGATCGCGTTCGCCGGCACCGCCACGGTGCTGGTGTCGCCGACGACCGACCGCGCGGGCGTGTCCACGGCGATCGACAACCTGCGGCTGGCCCAGTCGACCGCGACCGGTGAGGCGATCTTCGCCGCGCTGCAGTCGATCGAGGGCTTCGCGCAGGTGATCAGCGGCGCCGACGGCGCGCCGCCGGCCAGGGTCGTGCTGATGACCGACGGCAAGCAGACCGTCCCGACCGGCGACGGCAACGACCCGAGGGGCGCGTTCACCGCCGCGCGGGCCGCCGCCGACCAGAAGGTCCCGGTGTCCACCATCTCCTTCGGCACCGGCGACGGCGCGGTGACGATCGACGGCAAGACCCAGCCGGTGCCGGTCGACGACCAGTCGATGCAGGAGATCGCGAAGCTCTCCGGCGGCGAGTTCTACAAGGCGGCGACCGCGGACCAGCTGCACCGGGTCTACGACACCCTCGGCGAGCAGATCGGTTACGAGACCAAGGATGCCGACGCCAGCAGGCCGTGGCTGATGCTCGGCACGCTCGCGGCGTTGATCGCGGCGGGCAGCGCGCTGGTGATCGGCCAGCGCCTGCCGTGACGAACCGTCACCCCTGACGCAACGTGTTCTGCCTGACACCGTGGTGGAGCCGACGAGAAACGACCGGGCTCGGACGGCTAACCTTGCGTCTCGGTAGGGACTTGTTCGTCCAAGGAGCTGATGGTGGGCCGTTCGGTACTGATAACAGGCGGTAACCGTGGGATCGGTCTGGCGATCGCCAGGGCGTTCGCCGACCAGGGGGACCGGGTCGCGGTGACCTACCGCGGCAAGCCGCCGCCGGAAGGGTTGTTCGGCGTGCGGTGCGACGTCACGGACACCGAGCAGGTGGACGCCGCCTTCACGGAGGTCGAGCGGGCGCACGGCCACGTCGAGGTGCTGGTGGCCAACGCCGGCATGACCGACGACACGCTGCTGATGCGGATGACCGAGGAGCAGTTCACCGGCGTCCTGGACGCCAACCTGACCGGCGCGTTCCGGGTCGCGAAGCGGGCCACCCGCGCGATGCTGAAGGCCCGTTGGGGCCGGATGATCTTCATCTCGTCGGTGGTCGGCATGTCCGGCGGACCCGGCCAGGTGAACTACGCGGCGAGCAAGGCCGGCCTGATCGGCATCGCACGGTCGATCGTGCGGGAGATGGGCGGACGCAACATCACCGCCAACGTCATCGCGCCGGGGTTCATCGCGACCGACATGACCGACGCGGTCGCCGAGGAGCGCCGCAAGGCGATCCTCGCGAGCGTGCCGGCCGGCCGCTACGGCTCGCCGGAGGAGGTCGCGGCCGCGGTCACGTTCCTCGCCTCCGACGTGGGCGGCTACGTCACGGGCGCCGTCCTGCCGGTCGATGGCGGCCTCGGGATGGGGCATTGAGTCGGTATCGGTCGGTACTGACAGACTGAGGCCGATACCCACCCTGATCTCCAGGAGGACGGCACGTGTCTGGTCTGCTCGAGGGCAAGCGCCTGCTCATCACCGGTGTCATCACGGACGCGTCGATCGCGTTCCACGCGGCCAAGGTCGCCCAGGAGCAGGGCGCGACCGTCGTGCTGACCGGGTTCGGCCGGATGAGCCTGGTCGAGCGGATCGCCAAGCGGCTGCCGAAGCCGGCGCCGGTGATCGAGTTGGACGTCCAGAACCAGGAGCAGCTGGACTCGCTGGCCGACCGGGTGCGTGAGCACGTGGACGGCCTCGACGGGGTTCTGCACTCGATCGGGTTCGCCCCGCAGTCCTGCCTCGGCGCGCCGTTCCTGGACGCGCCGAGTGCGGACGTGTCGGTGGCCGTCGACGTGTCGGCGTTCTCGTTCAAGTCGCTGGCCGTCGCGTGCCTGCCGCTGATGGGCCCCGGCGGGTCGGTCGTCGGCATGGACTTCGACGCGCGGGTCGCGTGGCCCGCCTACAACTGGATGGGCGTCGCGAAGGCCGCGCTCGAGTCGGTCAACCGGTACCTGGCGCGTGACCTCGGCCCGAAGGGCATCCGGGTCAATCTGGTGTCCGCGGGGCCGGTGAAGACGATGGCCGCCAAGTCGATCCCGGGCTTCAACGAGTTGGAGGACGGCTGGGACGGCCGCGCGCCGCTGGGCTGGAACGCCGAGGACGCCACCCCGGTCGCGAAGTCGATCTGCGCGGTGCTGTCGGACTGGCTGCCGGCCACGACCGGCTCGATGATCATGGTGGACGGTGGCGTGCACGCCACGGGCCAGTAGATGGACGCGTTGCTGTGGCTGTCGTTCGGCGGCCCGGAGCAACCGAAGGACGTGCGTCCGTTCCTGGCGAACGTGACTCGCGGGCGGGGAGTGCCGCCGGAACGGCTCGACGAGGTGGCGCGGCACTATCTCGGGTTCGGCGGGGTGTCCCCGATCAACGCGCTGAACCGGTCGGCGATCGCCGCGGTGTCGGACGCGTTGGCGGCGCGAGGGATCGACCTGCCGGTGTACTTCGGCAACCGCAACTGGCACCCGATGGTCGAGGACACGCTCGCGGAGATGGCGGCCGCCGGGGTGCGGGACGCGCTCGTGTTCCCGACCAGCGCGTACGGCGGGTACTCGGCGTGCCGGCAGTACGACGAGGACATCGCGCGGGCGCGGGCGTCCGTCGGTGCCGACGCGCCGACGCTGACGAAGCTGCGGCAGTTCTTCGACCATCCGCTGTTCGTGTCGGCGTTCGCGGACGCGGTTCGCGCGGCGGCGGCCGGGCTCGGCGAGTACCGGCTGGTGTTCACGGCGCACTCGGTGCCGCTGTCGGCGGACGCGGCGTCCGGGCCGCCGGCCGAGGGCGGTGGCCGGTACTCGAAGCAGATCGCCGAGGCGGCCCGCCTCGTGGCGGCCGACCTCGGGGTCGCCGAGTACGACGTGGTGTGGCAGTCGCGATCCGGTCCGCCGCGAGTCCCGTGGCTGGAGCCGGACATCCTCGACCACCTGGATACCTTGCACGTCAAGGGATGCCCAGCGGTGCTGCTGTGTCCGGTCGGTTTCGTGAGCGACCACCTCGAGGTGGTGTGGGACCTGGACACGGAGGCCGCGGACAAGGCGGCGGCGCTGGGTATGGGTTTCGCGCGTGCGGCCGCACCCAGTGGTGACCCGCGGTTCGCCGACCTTGTGGTGGAGCTGGTGCGGGAGCACCTCGCCGATGCGCCGGTCCGGAAGCTGTCGGACTTCCCGACGGCGGGCTGCACCGTCGACGGCGCCCCGTGCGCGACACTGTGCTGCGAGCCCGCACGCCGCGGTTAGAACGTGCTCAGGTAGGCCGCGCCGCGGGGGGAGAGGCGGTAGCCGACCTCGAGACTCAGTGTGAGACCAAGGTTCTTGAGCTTGCGAACGTCCACTTTGAACGGAAGCATCTCCCGCCCCAGCTCGTCGGCGAGGTCGCCCGCCCGCACCGCCGGGCGCTGTTCGATGAGCCGGAGCGTGGTCGTGGTCCACGGGCCATGGCTGCTCGCGCGGTCCAACCGGTCGAGCCTGCGCGCGATCTCCGTGAGGTCCGATGTGGACAGTTCTCCGGTCGAAGCGAGCAGAGCGCGGGGATCCTCGTCGTCGGCGGGCCGCAGACGCACCAGGAACACCGGGTCCTCCGGCGCGCCACGCAGGTCCGCGACCACGGCCGTGACGGTCGGGTAGCCGGCGGCGAGCGCGTCGACGCGACGGATGCGGGACGGGCGGATCTCGGTGACCTCGTCGACGACCACGCGGCCGGCGGCCGTGCGATAGACGTTCCCCGCCGTGACCTGCCGGCGCCGCCACCTGCGGAACAGCACGGTGATGGTGCCGTCCCGAATGCCGTCGTGCAGCCTTCTCTCGATCAGCACTGGTCCGCCTCCCCGCATTTTTAAGTGTGGGTCGCGTTCCGACGAAGGTTCAGCTACCGAGGTGGATGGTGGCTGGGTGCCGTCACGTTCCCCTGAGTTATCTGTTCGTCAGCACGGACTGCGCACAAAGATCCAAGGGACGGGCCTCAGCGACGCTCGGCGTGGTCGGCCAGCGTGCGCACCGCCTCGGCGACGGCGGCGCAGCGGGCCGTGCGGACGGCGTGGAACAGCGGCCGCAACGCCTCCGCCCGCTTGAGCGCGGCGGACGCGGACAGCGCGCCACCCGGCTCGTCCTCCATCGCCAGCTCCAGGATCGCCGACACCTCGGCCGCGCGTTGCAGCACGCGCAGCGCGCGCTGCGGCATGCCGGCCGGCCAGTTCGCCGCCGTGCGGTCGGCGATCCTGGCCTGCAGCTCCTCCCGAACCCCGGCCCGCTGCTTGGCGACGCCGAGCTCGATGAGCATGCCGGCGGCGACGCGCATGGCACCGGTGAGCTCGTGCTCCGCCTCGCCGAGGGGCACGTGCGGTGTCGGGGCGTTCTGGGCGACCTCGAAGACCGTCCACCGGATGATGCCCTCTGCGATGCGGTCCGGCACGAGGCCGAGACCGCTCACCACGACCGCCTCGCCGGCACGTAAGGCTTCCGCGGCGAACTGGCTGGCGCCGCCGAGGCCGCGCACGTCGCCGGGCACCGGCATGACGAGCTCGCCGCTGTCGGCGCCGGAACGCCGCAGTGCGGCGAGCAACGCGGCGGGTGACCCGGCCGCGATGCCCCGCAGGGGGATCTCGAGGGTGATGGCGAGCCGCTCGTCCGCGGCGACTACTTCGTGCAGCTCAGCCCAGTCCTGCAAGGCGTCGAGCACATCGTCGGCGGCGGCGGCGCCACTCAGCCAGGCCGAGCTCCACACCGCCAATGTCGCGCTGGGGGATGACACCAGGAAAAGGTTACGCGACGATGTTCGGTTCGTTCCGGTAGGGCACTACCGCCGGGCGGCGGGACCGAGCCGCGTCTCGAGCAGGGCGCGGAAGCCGTCGAGGTCCTCCTGCTTGCCGAACGCGCGACCCGGCACCGGGAACAGGCCGGTGTCCTCGGCGCGCAGCACGAAGTTGTGCTTGGTCTCCACCCAGCCGGTGAGCGCGGTCCACCGCAGGTCGGTGTACGCGGTGCCGTCCACGGTCATCATGCGCAGCGACTGCTCGTCGACGGTCGCGGTGACCGTCGCGGCGGCCACCGGGTTGCGCCGGAACTGGGACCGCACGCCGAACACCGGCAGCGCGGCGATCACCGCGGCGCACACCAGCCCGAACACGCCGGGCACCGGCTGTCCGGCGAACAGCAGCACCGCGGACAGCGCGGCCAGTGCCAGTGCGAACCACGGCGCCCACCGGTACATCGGCAGCACGGCGCGCAACGCGTCGCCCCAGTCGCCGGGGTCGGGGTCCCATCGCAGTTCGAGCCGCTCGTCGGTCATCGCCGTGTCGTCCTCCTCGTGTTTGACCGCATGGGTCAGACTTTCTCTCATGACACATCCCGCCCGGGTACGGGTCGAAAGGCTACGGGAGTCCGGCTCCGCGACGACGCTGGAACTGTTCTTCGACCTGGTGTTCGTGTTCGCGCTCACGCAGATCACCGCTCTGATGGCGGACGAGCCGAACGGCCGGGGCCTGCTGCGCGGCACCCTGCTGATCGCCGTCGTCTGGTGGTGCTGGGTCGGGTACTCGTGGACCTCCAACGTCGTCAAGGCCGACGAGGGCCTCGCGCGGGTCACGTTGTTGGTCGCGATGTCGTCGATGTTCCTGCTGGCGCTCGCGATCCCGGAGTCCTTCGTGGACCTGCCGGGCGGGCTGCCCGGTCCGACCGTGTTCGCCTTCGCCTATCTCGTGCTGCGGGCGGTACACCTCGGGCTGTTCTGGATCATCAGCCGAGACGACCCGGCGCTGCGCCGCCAGGTCGGCCGGTTCGCGCCGACGATGGTCGGCGGCACGGCACTGCTGCTGCTCGCCGCGGACACCTCCGGCTACGCGCAGCTGTTGCTGTGGCTCGGCGCCGTCGTCGCCGACTACGGCGGCACGCTCGCGATCGGCGCGCGCGGCTGGCGGCTGAACTCGGCGCGGCACTTCGCCGAGCGGCACGGCCTCATCGTGATCGTGGCGCTCGGCGAGTCGATCGTCGCGATCGGCGTCGGCGTGACCCACCTGCCGATCTCGTGGCCGATCCTGGGCGCCGCGACGCTCGGGCTGGCGGTGTCCGGGAGCCTGTGGTGGGCCTACTTCGACACGGCCGCGATCCTGGGGGAGCACGCGCTGGTCAGCGCGAAGGGCGACCACCGGGTGTCGATGGCGCGCGCCGCGTTCACCTACCTGCACCTGCCGATGATGGTCGGCATCGTGATGCTGGCGCTGGGGCTGAAGAAGGTGCTCACCTACGTCGGCGACACCCACCACCACACGTTGTCCGACCCGCTCTACGGCGCGCCGCTGTGGGCGATGTACGGCGGCGTCGCCCTGTACCTGCTCGCGCACGTCGGGTTCGCGTGGCGCTGCTACCGGGGGATGAAGGTGTACCGGCTGGTGCTGGCGGTCGTGCTGCTCGGACTGGTGCCGTTGATGGCGAACCTGCCGGCGCTCGCGAGCCTCGGCGTGCTCGCCGCGCTGCTGATCGCGCTGAACATCACGGAGTCGATCAAGTTCCGCAGCGCCCGCGACGAGATCCGGCACGGGGCGTCCGGGGAGGCGGAGCACTAACCGTACGATCGCCGCCGATGGAGACCTCACCCGTTCGCAGGTTGCCGCTCGCGTTGAGCATCGCGGCGGTCGTGCTCGTGCTCGACCAGGCCACGAAGTTCTTGGCGGAGCGGACACTCACCGGGCATGCGCCGGTCCCCGTGCTCGGCGACTTCATCAGGCTGCGCCTTCTCTACAACCCGGGCGCGGCGTTCTCCATGGGCACGGGCGCCACGTGGGTGTTCACGATCATCGCGGCGGTGGCCGTCGTCGTGCTGCTCCGGTACGTCACCCGGCCGCAGCCGAAGGGAATGGCGATCTCGCTGGCACTGCTGCTCGGCGGCGCCACGACCCACCTCGGTGACCGGTTGTTCCGGGCGCCGGGCTTCGCGCGCGGGCATGTCGTCGACTTCATCGACTACAACGGGTGGTTCGTCGGGAACGTCGCCGACATCGCGCTCACCTGCGGCGCCGTGCTGCTGCTGATCTTCGCCGCGCGGCAGCCGGCGGCAGCCGGGGAATAGTCAGCTGGAGTGGGCTCCACGTCGACTGATCGGCGGAACGTGCGTAGCGTCGTCTCTGTGACAGGCGTTGTACCTACCCCACCCCAGGACCTCCCGCGCACCGCGGGTGAGCTGCGCGCGGCCGAGCACCTCCCGCGTGGCGTGAAGACCGAGATCCGCGACAACCTGCTGGCCGCGCTGCGTGCCGGCCGCGATCCGTGGCCCGGCATCGTCGGGTTCGACAAGACCGTGCTGCCGCAGTTGGAGCGTGCGCTGCTCGCCGGCCACGACTTCGTGCTGCTCGGCGAGCGCGGACAGGGCAAGACCCGGCTGCTGCGCACGGTCGTCGGCCTGCTCGACGAGTGGACGCCGGTGATCGAGGGCGCCGAGCTTGGCGAGCACCCGCTCGACCCGATCACCCCGGAGTCCCGCCGGCGCGCCGGCGAGCTGGGTGACGACCTGCCGGTGGTGTGGCGGCACCGTTCTGAGCGGTACGCCGAGAAGCTGGCCACCCCGGACACGTCCGTGGGTGACCTGATCGGCGACGTCGACCCGGTGAAGGTCGCGCAGGGCCGCACCCTCGGCGACCCGGAGACCATCCACTTCGGACTGGTGCCGAGGTCCCACCGCGGCATCGTGGCGATCAACGAGCTGCCCGACCTCGCCGAGCGCATCCAGGTCGCGCTGCTGAACGTCATGGAGGAGCGCGACATCCAGGTCCGCGGCTACACGCTGCGGCTGCCGCTGGACGTGCTGCTGGTGGCCACCTCCAACCCGGAGGACTACACCAACCGCGGCCGCATCATCACGCCGCTGAAGGACCGGTTCGGCGCCGAGATCGTCACGCACTACCCGACGACCGTCGCCGTCGAGGTGGCGGTCATCAAGCAGGAGGCGGAGCTGGTCGCCGAGGTCGGCGACGAGCTGCTCGAGGTGTTGGCCCGGTTCGTGCGCAACCTGCGCGAGTCGACGGCGATCGACCAGCGGTCCGGGGTGTCCGCCCGGTTCGCCGTCGCCGCGGCGGAGACCGTCGCGGCCGCGGCGCTGCGGCGTTCCGCGCTGATCGACGAGCACCCCGCGGTGGCGCGGCCGGTCGACCTCGACTCGGTGCCGGCGGTGCTGCGCGGCAAGCTGGAGTTCGAGTCGGGCGAGGAGGGCCGGGAGACCGAGCACCTCGTGCACCTGTTGCGCAGCGCGGTCGCCGAGACCGCCAAGGACCGGTTCACCGGTCTGGACCTGCGTCCGCTGGTGGACGCGGTCGTCGACGGCCACCTGGTCGCCACGGGCGAGCGGGTGCCGGGCAGCGAGGTGCTGGCGGCACTGCCGGAGCTGCCGGTGCTGCACGAGGTCGCGACGCGCCTCGGCGTCTCGGCGACCGACACCCCCGGTCGGATCGCGGCGGCCGTCGAGCTGGCGCTCGAGTCGCTGTACCTGCGGCGCAAGCTCGCGAAGGACTCGGACAGCTCGGACGGCACCACGGTGTACGGGCCGTGAGTCAGTTCGTCTACGGCCGGTACTACGACGGGCCGGACCCGCTGGCCCCGCCGGTCGACCTGCGCGACGCGCTCGACGCGATCGGCCGCGACGTCATGGACGGCCGGTCGCCGCGCTCCGCGCTGGAGGAGCTGCTGCGGCGTGGCACGCGGAACACCGCGGGGCTGGACGAGCTGACGCGGCGGTTGTGGGAGCGGCGTGCGCAGATCCAGCGCCGGCACAACCTCGACGGCACGCTGCAACAGGTCCGCGAGCTGCTCGACGAGGCGTTGCGTGCGGAGAAGGCGGAGCTGTTCCCCGACCCGGACGACGACGCCCGCTTCCGGGAGGCGCAGCTCGACGCGCTGCCGTCGAGCACCGCCGCCGCCGTGCGGGAGCTGGCCGAGTACGACTGGCGGTCCCAGCAGGCCCGCGAGGCGTACCAGAAGATCAGCGACCTGCTCGGCAAGGAGCTGATGGAGTCGCGGTTCCAGGGCGTGAAGCAGGCCCTGGAGAGCATGAGTCCTGAGGACACCGAACGGATCCGCCGGATGATGGCGGACCTGAACGACCTGCTGCTGGCGCACCTGCGTGGCGACGACACCACTGCGCAGTTCACCGACTTCATGCGTCAGCACGGCGAGTTCTTCCCGGAGAACCCGCGCAACACCGAGGAGCTCGTCGACGCGCTGGCGGCCCGCGCGGCCGCGGCGCAGCGGATGATGAACTCGATGTCCGACCAGCAGCGCGCGGAGCTGTCGGACCTGATGGCGAACGCGTTCGGCGACCCACGGCTTGTCGAGCAGGTGTCCACATTGGACGCGAACCTGCGTGCGCTGCGGCCGGGGGAGGACTGGACGGGTTCGGCGCGGTTCCGCGGCAACCAGCCGATGGGCATGGGCGAGGGCGCGCAGGCGATGGGCGACCTCGCGGAGATCGACGCGCTCGCCGAGCAGCTCGCGCAGTCCTATCCCGGCGCCCGCTTGGAGGACATCGACCTGGAGGCGCTGGAGCGTCAGCTCGACGACGACGCGCGGGTGGACGCGCGCCGGCTGTCGGAGCTGGAGCAGCAGCTCCGTGAGCAGGGGCTGCTGGAGCGCGCCCCGGACGGCTCGCTTCGCTTGTCGCCCAAGGCATTGCGTCGGCTGGCCCAGACCGCGCTGAAGGATGTCGTGAACGCGGCGCGGCGCACCGGCCAGCGCGACTCGTCCCTGGCGGGCGCCGCGGGCGAGCCGACCGGCGCCACCCGACCGTGGCAGTTCGGCGACACCGAACCGTGGGACACGTCGCGGACCGTGCGCAACGCGGTGCTGCGACAGGCCGGCCGGACCCCGGTTTCCCTGGACGTCGTGGACGTCGAGGTGACGGAGACCGAGCAGCGGTCGCGTGCGGCGGTCGCCCTGTGCGTCGACACGTCGTGGTCGATGGTGCAGGACGGGCGCTGGGTGCCGATGAAGCGCACGGCGCTGGCGCTGCATCAGTTGATCACCACCCGGTTCCGCACGGATGCCCTGCAGCTCATCACGTTCGGCCGGCACGCGAGGTCGGTGGAGCTGCCGGAGCTCGTCGGTCTGGAGGGCGTATGGGAACAGGGCACGAACCTGCACCACGCGCTCCTGCTGGCCGGCCGGCACCTACGCAAGAACTCCGACGCCCAACCGGTGGTGCTGGTCGTGACCGACGGCGAGCCGACCGCGCACCTCGAACCCGACGGCGAGGCGGAGTTCAGCTACCCGCCGCTGCCGAGGACGTTGCGCAAGACGGTCGCGGAGGTGGACGCGCTGGCCAAGCTCGGCGCGTCGGTGACGGTGTTCATGCTCGGCGAGGACCCGAGCCTGGCGAAGTTCGTGGACCTCATCGCGAAACGGAGCGGCGGCCGCGTGGTGGCGCCGGACCTGGACGGCCTCGGCGCCGCGGTGGTGGGCGACTACCTAACCTCCCGCCGCGGCCGCCGATCCTGAACCCGCGCGAGTCTCCCGTTCGGGACGGGTGAGTTGCCCGTTCGCGAATGTTGAACTCACCTGTCCTGAGTGTTGAACACGCGGGTTGTCCGAGCGACCAGGTCCTGCGCGGCGGCACACCGCAGGCATCTCACGAAGTGATGTCCTTCGTTCGGAAGCGGCGGGCCGCCAGCAGCCCGAAGAACGCCGCGTAGGCCACGGCCGAGAACGCGCCGGCGGACATGTTCGACCAGTCGATGTCGGTCGAGATCAGGTCCGACCACGCGAACGCGTAGTGCGTCGGCAGGTAGTTCCGTAGCCCCTCGAGTGCCGTGATCTGGTCCAGGATCGACGACAGGATCGCGACCAGCACCGTCCCGCCGACGGCGCCGAGCGGGGCGTCGGTCGACACGGTCAGAAACAGCGCGAGCCCGGCCACCCACAGCAGGTGCACCGCCAGGTAGGCGACCGTGAGCAGCAGCGCGAGCATCGACTGGCCGAACGGGATCGCGTCACCGGTGGGGCTGACCGCCTCACCAGCGCCGTAGAAGATCACGCCGACCAGCAGCGACACCGCCGGCAGCAGGATGATCGCGAACAGCGACAGCAGCCCGGACGCCACGGCCTTCTGCCGCATCAGCCGGTGGCGGGGGATGGGCATGGCGAGCAGGTACTTCAGGCTCGACCACGACGCCTCGCTCGCGATGGTGTCGCCGAAGAACAGCGCCACGATCATCGGCAGCAGGAAGCTCGACACGGCGAACAGCACGAACACCACGAAGTTCGGCGCCGACGCGGTCGCCAGGTCGACGAACCCGCCGGACCGGTTGCCGCTGGAGTCGGTGCCGAACTCGAACGCCGCCCACAGGATGAACGGCAGCAGCACCAGGAACCCCAGCACTAGCTGCACGCGCCGCCGGTGGAGCTGACGCGTCAGCTCCACCCGCAGCCGGAGCGTGCGCGCCGCCCGGTACCCGACGACCGAGCCGTCCGGCTGGACACCGGTGTCCTCGTGCAGGGCCGCCTCGGCCAACTGCTCGATGGCTGCCGGATCGGTGTGCACGTCGTGGTCGTGCTCAGTGTCGATGGGGTTCGTCATCGGGTGCTCTCCTCTCCCACCAACTGCAGGAACGCGTCCTCGAGACGCCGTCTCGGCCCGGCCTGTTCGACCGCGACCCCGGCGCCGACCAGCTTGGCCAACGCCTCGGCCCTCGGCAGGCCGTCCAGGTCCGCGTGCACCTGGTCGCCGTCCACGACCACGTCCTCGACGCCGTCGACGGAACGCAGTAGCTCGGCCGCGTCCTCCGGGCGGTCCACCCGGAACGTGGCCTCGCCGCCACCGCCGACGATGTCCTCGACCTTGCCGGACGCGACGAGCCTGCCGTGGTGCATCACGACGACGTGGTCACACGTCTGCTCCACCTCGGCCAGCAGGTGCGACGACACCACGACGGTGCGCCCGGTCGAGGCGTACCTGCGCAGCACGGCACGCATCTGGTGGATCTGTGGCGGGTCCAGCCCGTTGGTCGGCTCGTCGAGCACCAGCAGGTCCGGCAGCCCGAGCATCGCCTGCGCGATCGCCAGCCGCTGGCGATCGCCCTGGCTGTACGTCCGCACCCTGCGGTGCACGGCGTCGCCGAGGCCGGCGATCTCCAACGCCTCCGCGATGTGCGCTCTCGACGGTGGCCGGCCGGTCGCCGCCCAGTACAGCTCCAGGTTCGACTGCCCGGACAGGTGCGGCAGGAACCCGGCGCCCTCCACGAACGAGCCGATCCGGGACAGCACCGGCGCACCCGAGTACACCTTGTGCCCGAACACCCGGATGTGGCCGTCGCTCGGTGAGATCAGGCCCATCAGCATCCGCAGCGACGTCGTCTTGCCGGCGCCGTTCGGGCCGAGCAGGCCGAGCACCTGACCGCGTTCGACCCGGAACGACAGGTCGTCGACGGCCGTCACGCCACCCGGGTACTTCTTCGACAGTCCCGTGATGACCAGCGGCACGTCCGCGAGCTCCGCGTCGAGGTCGGTCGAGCGCCTGCGTCGGATCGTGCCCCAGATCGCGGCCAGCACGCACAGCCCGAGCACGATCGCGATGCCGATCAGCGGGCCGCTCGGCGGGCCGGTTTCCGACCCGGTGCCGGACACGACCGGTGCCTCGACGACCGCGTCCTCCGCGATCGACACCCGGTACGCGGCGGCCTGCGCAGGCGTCGCGTACGCCTGGTCGGTCGTGGTGACCACCAGCTCGACGCGCCGGTCGGCCTCGATGGGCCGGACGATGCCCGGCAGCGTCACGGTCACCTCGACCGGCGAGCCGTCCGCCGGCAACGTCGGGATCCGGAAGGGGGACACCGCGGAACCGGGCAGGATCCGGGCGCCGTCCGGGCCGACGTCGTACAGCTTCGCGAACAGGACCGCGCCGCCGTCCTGCGGCGCCGCGCCCGGCATGGCCGACACCCGCAGCCGCACGGTGCTCGCACCGGCGATCAGGAGTTGGTTGCTGAGCGGCCGGCTCGTGAAACGCGCCGACTGGCCGGGCAGGTCGATCGACACCCGGCCGGCCAGGCGGGACGAGCTGCCGATGATCGCGCCTAGCCCTGGCAGGCTGCTCACCGACGCCGGGTTGCCGCCCGGCGGGTTGATGATCGTCTGCTCCGGGCCGTAGATCCGGACCGGAGTGCGGTCGGTCGGGCCGCTCCCCGCCAGCCCCGGGTACGACCCCGACGTCACGGTCCGCACCGACGGCGCGCCCTGCACCCGCAACGCGCCCTGCACCGCGTACGACAGGCCATGACCCGGGTCGCTGCCGCGCCCACGCAGGTGGAAGTCGAACCAGTCGGCGATCTGCCCGCGCAGCTCAGGACCGGGCTTGCCGCCGTCGTGGCCGCCGGTGTACCAGACGACCTTGACCTCGCCGCCCGCCGCGGCGATCTGCCGTGCGTTGGCGTCGGCCTGGTCGAGGCCGAACAGCGTGTCCTGCTCGCCCTGCACCAGCATCGTCGGCTGGGTGATGTTCTTGGTGACCGCCACCGGCGACACCGAGCGCAGCAGGTCGACCGTCTGCTGGCTGGCCCGGCCGGTCGTCGCGACCTCGGCGTAGGCGAGGCAGAACTCCTCGCGGAACTTGCCGCACGGGTTGCCGGCGTCGGGCTGCCCGCCACCACCGGGCGCGCCGCCACCGCCGGGGGCCGCGTCGGTCGGCGCCCCGCCGGCGGTCGGCGCGGCGGCGCTGTCGTCCTCACTGCCGGCCTCGACGGCGTCGCCCGTCGGGTCGGCGAGCCCCGCGCCACCGACGCCGGACGCGAAGAAGATGCCCGCCCAGGACCGCTTGAAGACACCGTCGGGCGCGAAGGCGTTGGCCGCGGGGGTGTCCGGCACCGGCTTCGTCGTCGCCGAGTTCGGCAGCAGCGCCTGGCTGAGGTCGTTGTAGGTGATCACCGGCGCGAGCGCGTCGACCCGCTTGTCGGTGCCGGCGAGCAGCAGCGACAGCGAGCCGCCGTAGGAGCCACCGGTCACGCCGACCTTCGGGTCGCCATCGCCGTCCTTGGTCACCTCGGGCCGCTCGGCGAGCCAGTCGACGATCTTGGACGCGTCCGCGACCTCGTAGTCGATGGAGTTCAGCGAGATCCGGCCCTCGCTGGCGCCGAACCCGCGCGCCGAGTACGCCAGCGCCACGAACCCGCGCTCGGCCAGCTCACGGGCGTCGCCGTCCACGCTCTGCTTCGAGCCGCCGAACCCGTGCGCGACGATGACCGCCGGCGCGGGCGTCTGCTCCGGCAGGTACAGCGTCGCGTCGAGCTGGACCGGTTCCGGGTCGTCGGGACCCTGCTCGCCGTCGAGGCTCAGTTCGCGGGTGTGGACGACGGGCGGGGCGTCGCCGCTGTTCAGCCAGACGATGCCGCCGGCGGCGACGATCACTACCGCCAGCGCGAGCGCGACGATGCGCGGTCGCGGGCGTGGAATTCGGGGCACGGCAGAACGGTATTGGACGTTTCCTGAGAGTGGCTGAGAGCCCCTGACCGTTTGGTCCAGATCGTCCGTATGTGACATACGACAACCCCGCTGGACTGGTGCGTTTCGTCCCAAGGCGGGACAATGGGGTCCGGTGGAGGGGAGTATTCCTTCGTGCCGGCGTCGTCAACACGGATCCCATCTGGTAGCGGATCCCGGCTCCGGTGGTCGGTCGAGCAGACCGGCGGAAGAGACCTCCGGTTGTCGGTTTGAACCGTTGAACCGGAGGTTCATGGATGAGTGTTCCCGTGTGGATCTGGCTTGCCACCATTGGCGGCCTGCTGGTCCTCCTGGCCATCGACCTGTACGTCGTCGATCACAAGCCACATGAGGTGGGCATCGGCGAGTCCGCCCGCTGGGTGATCTTCTACGTCGCGTGCGCCGTGGTGTTCGGCATCGGCATCTGGATGTTCTCCGGCGGCACGCATGCCGGCGAGTACTTCGCCGGGTACATCACCGAGTACTCGCTGTCGGTGGACAACCTGTTCATCTTCCTGGTGATCATGTCGGCGTTCAAGGTGCCGGTGATCCACCAACACAAGGTTCTGCTCGTCGGCATCCTGCTCGCGCTGGTGCTCCGCGGCATCTTCATCGCGGTCGGCGCGGCGGCGATCTCCCAGTTCAGCTGGGTGTTCTACGTCTT
>Ga0193716_1000632_pt1 | contig 21327 bp, 18 predicted proteins | sample U2c1metaG_FD_145901 | JGI IMG/M metagenome (GOLD analysis project Ga0193716, IMG submission 145901) | Soil microbial communities from a riparian zone of the East river system, Colorado, United States - U2c1 | ecosystem: Environmental > Terrestrial > Soil > Riparian zone | place: USA: East River...
CCGGGAGTGGCCGTCAACAGCGACGGACAGCCGGGTGCAGTGCCGAACGTACGCATCAGGGGCTTCAGCACTTTTGGCGGTTCGCAGCCCTTTTATGTGGTCGATGGAGTACCTGGCGCCACGATCAGGGATTTCTCGCCCAACGACGTCGAGTCGATGACCGTATTGAAAGATGCATCCGCGGCGGCCATCTATGGTGCGGCGGCGGCCAACGGCGTCATTATCGTCACGACAAAAACGGGCAAGAAAGGTGCACCCATGAAGGTCACTTATAACGGTTATGTCGGTACGGACAATGTCTGGCAGCGTCAAAAGGTCACCGACAGAGTGCAGTACCAGACGCTGAATAACGAGTCCCGCACCAATGCCGGCAAGCCCTTGTTCCCTGCAAACGATCCCAGCAATCCGGGTTATGTAAAGATCAATACGGATTGGCAGAAAGAGGGATTGAAGCGCGGCACCCGTCAGGATCATTTCATCAACATAGGCGGCGGTGGGGTTTCCAGCGCCTATAACCTTTCCCTCGATTATTTCGATCAAAAGGGCACCTACGTCGGCAATGGCCCCGACTACCAGCGGTATACGGCCCGGATCAACACCAGCGCCGAGAAAGGTATTTTAAAGATAGGAGAATCCTTTAGCTATACGCACTCACATGAGAACACACTTACTTTCAGGGATGACATCCTGCTCGGCGGTATCCCTCCGCTGATCGGCACCCTCGTGGTGGCCATTCCCACGATGCCCGTTTATGACACGGCGAATCTCAACGGCTTTGGGGGAAGCAATTCCGAGTTCAACGGGGCCAATTCGCTCAACGGCATCGGCATCAACAGCATCCTGACCAACTGGGTTGATGTCGATAGGACCTTTGGTAATGTTTATGGTGAGCTCAAGCTGCTAAACACCAACGGGCATCACCTGAGATTCAAGACCAGCCTCAGCTATGACAAGACGACCACCCGGGATTATACCTGGCAGCCTCCATTTTATCTCGGCAAATTCTTCAGCAAGGAGTCGGCCGTGCTGAATGACAATTCGCGGGTTTATACCAATGCCGCCGTCGAGAATACCCTGAGCTATGACAAGACATTTGGCAAACACGTGTTGGAGGTCCTGGCGGGTCAGTCTTATCGTTATGGCAGCTCCGTGTTGCGCGAGGCCAGGGCGGAAGGGTTTACGCCGCCCTATTATCCTGTTATCAGCAACGGGGCGACCACGTCCTCGAAAGGGACCCAGTTTGAAAATGGCCTCGATTCCTATTTCGGGCGTGTCAACTACTCTTACGACGACCGCTACCTGCTGAGTGCCTCGATTCGCCGGGACGGTTCTTCGCGGTTCTCTCCTGTAAACCGTTATGGGTACTTTCCGGCAGCGTCCGTAGGCTGGAAGATCAGCAGCGAAAAATTCTGGGATGTTTCACCCGCCGCCATCAGCTCGCTGAAACTGAGAGGCAGCTATGGCAAACTGGGTAACCAGGAGATCGGGGACTACCAGTTCCAGGGAACCATCAATTCCGGGGTGGTGTATACCTTCAACGGCACCAACTATATCGGCGGTCTGCAGACCCTGGTGGCTTCACCCGATATTAAATGGGAGTCGAAAGCCATTAGCAATGCAGGCTTTGACGGTAGTTTCCTCAACGGCGCACTGGATTTCTCGGCCGAATATTATTATGCAAAGAGCACCGATATCCTGGTGGGTATCACGATCCCGGCCAGTACGGGTTATGAGAACCTTAACCCCACGGTCAATGCGGCCACGCTGAGAAATTCAGGGTTCGAGGTTTCCCTTTCCTATCATAAGTCAAAAGGCGCCTTTACCTATGATATCTCCGCCAACCTGTCCACGGTGAATAATAAGGTGCTGCAGCTCGGTGGCGATAACCAGCCGCTGATCGGCACCGGGTCAAAGACTGTCGTCGGACGAGAGATAGGCGAACATTATGGCTTTTTATATGACGGCATTTTCCAGAGTCAGGATGAGATAAACAACCATGCCACGCAGTTTGGCGCCGTGCTGAAGCCGGGGGATGTAAAATACAAGGACATCAGCGGCCCGAACGGAAAACCCGACGGCGTCATCGACGAAGCATATGACAGGACCTATATAGGCAGCGGAATCCCCAGGTACAATTATGGGTTTAGCGTTTCGGCCGCCTATAAACATTTTGACATCGGCATCTTTGCCTCCGGCAGCGCCAAATTTATGATCAATAGCAGGATGTACAGGGATCTGCATCATTCCGCCGGCGCGCTCAATTATAGCACGGATATGCTCAACCGATGGACTCCATCGAATACACACACGGATATCCCTCGTCTGAATGACGATGATGTCAATAATTCAAAGGATTCCAATCGTCCGGGATGGCTGCAGAACGGAACGTATCTGCGAATCAATACGGTATCACTCGGTTATTCGCTGCGGGACGGTCTGGTCAAGGGAGTCAGCAGTGCGCGTGTGTATGTGACCGCTCAGAACTTATACTCCTTCCAGGGCTACCAGGGCTATAACCCCGACTTTACATCGGGTACCCTGAACCCGGGTTTTGATTTCGGTTCGTATCCAAAACCCCGGACCCTGCTGGTCGGTGTACAAGTTGGCTTTTAATCAACCTTAAATCAACGAAAATGAAGAGAATATTATATCTGATCGCCGGTCTGGGTTTGATCTGCTCCGGCTGTCAGCGTAAACTGGATCTGACCAACCCGAACAGACAGACGACGGACGCGTTCTGGAAAACCAGGGAGCAGGCCTATTCGGGCTGTACTGCGATCTACAACGCCCTAACGGTCGATGGCACTTATATGCGTTCCTTCGTGGGCCTTAGCGATAGCCGCGGAGACGACTTCACCGGTGACAGCCCCTGGCTGGATCTCGACCTCACAGGCGAGTTCATCATTCCTTCGACCTCCGATCCCGTTTTCTGGATCTGGAGGGATTTCTATCTCGCGGTGAACCGTGCGAACCAGGTGATAAAATATGTTGGCGCATACGATCCTTCGGTGCTGCCGGCGTCGGAGAAGAACAGGATCCTCGGGCAGGCTTATTTCCTGCGAGGTCTTGCTTTTTACAACCTTGCTCTCAGCTTCAAGACGATACCCATCATCACCGAGCCTTTCAAAGACGCCACCGAATATTTCACCGCCACCGCTACGGATGATGAAATTTGGAACCAGATCTATTCCGACCTCAGCGCTGCCGAAACAAACCTGCCGGTTTCCTATGACAATGTCGATGGACTGGACAAGGGACAGAGAGGACGGGCCACCAAAGGCGCCGCTGCCGGTTTATTAGGCAAGGCTTACCTGTATAAGAAGGACTACGCCCATGCGGGTACACAGTTCCAGAAATTTCTGTCCGGCGGTCCGCTGGCAGGGGTATATTCCCTGATGACCGACTACAGAGATAATTTCAAGGATGTGAATGAGAACAATAGCGAATCTCTTTTTGAAGTTCAGTTTACTGAAGGGACTGGTACCGATATCAACTGGGCCGGTGATCCCCTGGGTTCCTGGAAACAGGTGCAGGCGATCTCGGTGACCTATGGCATGGAAGGCGCTGGTTTTTCCGATTATCTGCCTACCCGGTGGATCTATGATGAGTACAAAAAAGAAAAGACGGTGGATGGAAAGGACGATCCCCGACTGCTGGTGACCATTGCTTCCAAAGAGCCTGCGGACAATTCAGTACTGGCTTATGGAAGGCCATGGTTCAATCCCGATACGGCCATTTATCCCAGGAAGTATACCAATGACGGCATCGGGAATGGCAAGACAGTGGAGAATGCGGCAGAGTCGGGCATCAACTACCGGGTTTTGCGTTATTCGGATATCTTGTTGATGTATGCAGAAGTGCTGAACGAGACGAACAAGACCGCCGATGCCTATCCATATATCCAGCAGGTTCGGGCGAGAGCGAAATTGCCAGACCTGGCCACGGCAAAACCCAATATGTCACAGGCGCAGATGAGGGACCAGCTTGCGCACGAGAGGGCGCTGGAGTTTGCCATCGAAGGCCAGCGTATACAGGATCTCATCCGCTGGGGATGGTTTAGCGATCCGGCAAAGCTGGCAGAACTACGGACGCATGATAAGGACTTTAACACCTATACTCCCGGCAACGAATACCTTCCTGTTCCACAGATCGAGCTGGATGTAAACAAAAACCTGAAGCCCAATTCAGCCAATTGATGTGGGAAGGGTACAAAATAAGGTGGGTATTGCTGGGTCTGGTCCTTTTCGGTTGCAGGGAAAAGGAGGCCGTTGCTGACAAGCTGCATTTTACAAAAATGGATGCAGACAAGACAGGTATTGATTTTACCAACACCATCACCGAGAGTGATTCGGTGAATATGTTCCTGGACGAGTATACGTACAATGGTTCAGGGGTCGGGGTAGGCGATTTTAACAAGGATGGTCTACCCGACCTTTTCTTTTGCGGGAGTATGGTTAGTAGCAGACTATATATCAATAAAGGTAATTTCAAATTTGAAGATGTCACTGCGTCTGCAGGACTACAGACCCTGAAATGGTGTACGGGCGTGAGTATCGTCGACATCAACGGGGATGGTTTTCCGGATATCTATGTTTGTGTGTCGCATTCGCACGATGCTGCGCAGGGGAAGAACATGCTGTTCATCAACGACGGCGCGATGCATTTCACCGATCAGGCAGAAGCGTATGGGCTTGCGGATACCGGTTTTTCCACGCAGGCTGCCTTTTTTGATTACGACAAGGACGGCGATCTCGATATGTACCTGCTCAACCATGACCTTTATAGTCATACCGCCAATGACCTGCGCCCCATGGATACCAGCGGGTTTTCACCGGCGCAGGACCGCCTGTACCGGAATGACGGTGTGCCGGCGGGTATGTCTGGCTCCGCTCCGACGGGGGTGTCGCACCCCATCTTTCACGAAGTGTCGGCGGCAGCGGGGATAAAAGAGGACGGCTATGGCCTCGGCCTGGTCATCACGGATGTGAACGGAGATGGCTGGCCGGATGTCTATGTCGCCAATGATTTTCTCGCCAATGACCTGTTGTGGTTGAACAACCGCAATGGGACCTTTTCGAATATCATCGGCAAAGCATTGCACCACCAGAGTTACAACAGTATGGGAGCGGATGCAGCCGATATCAACAATGACGGGTTGCCGGATATTTCGGTGGTGGACATGCTACCGGAAACAAATGAACGGAAGAAGATGATGGGTGGAGCGACAAACCAGAATAAATTTGATATGCAGCAGCGGTTTGGGTACCAGCCGTCTTATGTGCGGAACATGTTGCAGTTGAATAATGGTAATAGAAAAAATTTGCCCTATTTCAGCGAGATCGGCCAGCTGGCCGGCATATTCCAGACCGACTGGAGCTGGAGCGTACTGATTGCCGACCTGGACAACGACGGCTGGAAAGACATCCATGTCACCAATGGTCTGGGCAAGGACGTGACGAATAACGATTACGCCAGTTTTACCAGTGGATATATGGGCAATTATGGTTTTAGCACAGGGGCACATGCCGATCCGCGGACCGATAAAACGGACATCCACGCCATGCGCAAAAAGCTGGATGCTTACGGCCCCATCAAAATGGACAGCTATATCTTTCATAATAATGGCGACCTGACATTTAGCGATGTGTCGAAGCAGGCTGGCCTTGATGTCCCGGCCATATCGAATGGTGCGGTCTATGCCGACCTCGATAACGACGGTGATCTCGACCTGGTGGCTAATGCGATCAACCAGACGGCCGTGGTTTGGAGAAATGATATCAGACAGCGTCTCACGGACAGTGCGCACAATTTTCTGGGGCTTAATCTCGAAGGACCCTCCGGCAACAGGGCCGGTTTTGGTGTCAAGGTCCTATTGTTTGATCATGGGGGCCGGCAATTTCTCGAACAGTCACCGGTGAGAGGTTTCTCTTCCTGCGTGGACGAGCGTTTGTTTTTTGGAGTGGGAGCGGCTTTATCGGTGGACTCCGTTGTCGTGCAGTGGCCGGATGACAAGGTGCAGGTGTTGAGACATGTGAAGGCCAATCAGTATTTGCGCGTGCACTATAGCGATGCAGCAGCCCGCGCGACAATGTCGCCGGCGCGGCGAAATCTCCTGTTCAACGATATCACCGATAACTACGGCATCGATTTTAAACACAACGAAACGCCGCACTATGACTTCGGCGGTCACCAGCCCATCCTGCAAAAATATTCACAGCTGGGCCCCTGCATTGCCACCGGCGATCTGAACGGCGACGGGCTGGAAGACTTTTTTGTAGGAGGCGCGGCCAATCAATCGGGTAAAATTTTTATCCAGCAGCCCGGGGGTGCGGGCGCACGGCCCGGCGGAAGCTTCGAATCCACCGACCTCATTACAGGTATAAAATCAGGCGAAGACCTCGGGGCCATCTTTTTTGATGCAGACGGAGACAAGGACCTCGACCTGCTGATCACCGGCGGCAGCAGTGAGTTCAGTGTAAAAAAATATAACCAACCCCGCTTGTACCTCAACGATGGCAAAGGACATTTTACCTGGGCGAAAGACGCCCTGCCGCCGATAACCGATGTCACAAAAGCCGTAGCCGTAGCGGATCTCGACGGGGATGGCGACCTTGATGTTTTTATCGGAGGGAGGCTGGCAACGGGGCATTACCCCCAGTCACCGAGGAGCTATCTGTTAAGGAACGACCACGGAAAGTTCACCGATGTAACAAAAGAGGTTTGCGGACAGCTTCTGCTCCCGGGTATGATCACGGATGCGGTGTTTACGGATCTCGATGGAGATAACAAGACCGACCTGGTGGTTTGCGGGGAATGGATGGGGATCCGGTTTTTTAAGGGAGCGGGTGGCCGCCTCGCCGAAATCACCGACGGTACAGGTCTCGATAACATGCGCGGTCTATGGCGCTGCATCTATGCGGTAGACCTCGACAAAGACGGGGACATAGACTTCGTCGTTGGTAATACGGGCCTCAACAACCGGTACGGGGTGACTCCGGCAAGACCGATGAAATTATTTGCAAAAGATATGGACAACAATGGGTCGGACGAGTTGATACCCGCTTATTACATAAAAAATGGCGCGGGCGCCTATCAATTATACCCCGCACTCGACCGAAACCAACTGGCGCAGGAGATCCCTGCAGTTAAGAAAAAATACCTGCTGCACAAAGATTATGCAACAGTGACCATGGCCCGGCTCGCCGATGATTTTGGCGCCGACGGCTGGACGGAGCTGACCTGCGAGACCTCAGCCAGCATATGGCTGGAGAACAAGGGAGGAGGAAAATTCAAGGCACATATCCTTCCGGTGCAGGCGCAATTCGCACCCATCAATTGTATTGTGGCTGCGCATATAGATGGTGATGCGAGCATCGATCTTATCCTCGCAGGCAACGAATACCAGGCCGAAGCCAACACCGGCAGATCTGACGCATCCTATGGCCTCGTGCTGAAAGGAGATAGCAGGGGAGGTTGGGCGCCGATGGGCGGGACCCGAAGCGGACTGTTTCTCGACGGAGACATAAGAGACATGAAGGTCATCAAAATAAAGGACAGGGGAAGTTTGCTGCTGGCTGCTCCCAATGACAACAGATTATTGACATTTCAATTCCAATAAACCACATGAAGAAAAATATATTTATCCTTGGACTTCTGATTCTCACCGCCTGTAAAAAGAGCGGTTCGGGAGGCAATGGAGGTGATCCGCCCGTGCCACCACCACCACCTGTGGCAACCTTCGACATAAATTCTATCACCGACACCTATGCATCGGTGACCCCGATGGCGGATTACCTGCAATGGGGTTCATACAATGTACACGATCCGGCCATCATAAAAACAGGTGATTATTATTATTGCTACAGCACCGATGTCGGCTATGGGATCGATGTGCGCGCCGGGTTGCAGATCCGCAAATCAAAAGATCTGGTGGAATGGAAATATGTGGGCTGGGTCTTTCCCGACCTCCCCGCCAAAGGCAAGGCTTTTATACAGACTGCCGGCGGTACGCCAAACAATGCGCTGTGGGCGCCCTGCGTCGTAAAAGTTGGCGCGGAATACCGTCTTTATTATTCGCTCTCCAGCCCGACACCCAGGCTGAGCGTCATTGGGCTCGCAACTGCCTCCAATCCTGAGGGACCCTGGACCGAAAAGGATCTCGTCGTCAATTCCAAGAGCGACAACGTGACGCAGACGAATGCTATAGATCCCTCTGTCCTTGTCACCACAGCCGGCGAACACTGGATGGTATATGGATCCGCCTGGGACGGCATCTATCTTTTAAAGCTCGACCCCGCGACGGGACTGGCGGCTGTGTCCGGGGACAAGGGCAAACGAATCGCCAACCGGGGATTTACCGGCGGCAAATACAACGGCAATATCGAAGGAGCGGAGCTGCGATATAACCCGACGCTAAACAAATATTTTTTGTTCATTGCCTATGACTGGCTCGAAACAAAATACAATGTGCGGGTGATGCGCGGTGACAAACCGGATGGCCCTTTTTATGATTATACCGGGGCGGACGCCAATACGGATGCCGATCATGGACCGATGATCATCGCGCCGTACAAATTTTCCGGTCACGGTGGCTGGCAGGGTGTATCACATTGCACCGTATTCGACGACGGTGCGGGACAATATTTCATCGCACACCAGGGGAGACCGGCGGTCGACAAATATTATATGGACCTTCACGTCCGGAAATTATTCTGGACGGCTGACGGATGGCCTGTCGCCTCTCCCGAGCGTTATGCCTGGGAAAAGGATTCGCTGATCGCTGCGCCTGATATAGTGGGTAACTGGGAAAGGATCGTGCTGAATTATACCGTCGTGCCCGGTTATGCCGCGGAACAGACTTCGCCGGATTTTCAGACCCCGGCAGATCTGTCGGTCGACGCGGGCGGAACATTGAACGGCAACGCGGCCGACACCTGGACCTACACCGCGCCCTGGCTACAGCTAAAATGGAGCAACGGCACTACGGAAAAAGTCTTTGTTCAAAAAGGCAGGGACTGGGAAAATAAAAAAAATAGTATCATATTCACAGGCTTGAACAATACAGGGACAGCCGTATGGGGTAAAAAAAAGTAATTATATGAGAATAAAGAACTGGATAGCCGCATTGGTACTTCTTATAGGTGCACAACACACAAATGCGCAGCCAAAAAATGACATCATCATAAAGACAAACGCACCCATCGCAGACGTGCAGCCCACGATGTGGGGGATCTTTTTTGAGGACATCAACCTGGGAGCAGACGGCGGTATCTATGCAGAGCTGGTGAAGAACAGGAGCTTCGAGTTCTATGAACCGATGATGGGATGGAAGGTTCGCCAAAGTACATTCAGGGAAGGAAGTGTGCTGGTCCTGAACAGAAAGGAGCTTGCCGGCGCAAATCCCCGTTTCCTCCGTGTGAAGAAACGCGAGGCGGCAGATACGCTCAGCATCACCAATGAAGGGTTTCGTGGCATGGGGATCAAAAAGGGCTTGCGCTATGATTTCTCGCTATTATACCGTCTTCCGGCAGCCGGATTGACACTGCATGTTGAATTGATCAGCAGCACGGGAAAGGTTATCGGCTCTTCTTCGCTTAGCCCCGCTGTCACCCCGGGTGAGGAATGGAAGAAGGCTGCCGTCAGCTTCAATTCGACAGATTCGGCATTGCGCGGTCATATGAATATCTGGTTCGAAGGCACCGGTACGATCGACATGGACATCGTCTCTCTTTTCCCCTCGGATACCTGGAAGGGGCGCCCCGGCGGGATGCGGGCCGATATGATCCAGATGCTGGCCGACATGAAGCCAGGCTTTATCCGCTTTCCCGGAGGCTGTATCGTGGAAGGCCATGACCTGTCGGTACGTTATCAATGGAAAAAGACCCTGGGTCCTATAGAGGACAGACAGCTTATTGTAAATCGCTGGAACTATGAATTTGCCCATCGCCCTACTCCTGATTATTTTCAGACCTTCGGGCTTGGCTTTTATGAATATTTTCAGCTGGCCGAAGACATCGGCGCTTCACCCTTACCCATCCTCAATTGCGGCATGGCCTGCCAGTTCAACACGGCCGAAGTCGTGCCGCTGGATCAACTCGACCCTTATGTGCAGGATGCGCTGGACCTCATCGAGTTTGCCAACGGGGATGTAAATTCGAAGTGGGGCAAGGTGCGGGCCGATATGGGACATCCCGCTCCCTTCCATCTGAAAATGATGGGCATCGGCAACGAGAACTGGGGCCCGCAGTATATCGAACGCCTAAAGGTTTTTACAAAAGCCATCAAAGAGAAATACCCCGAGATCAATCTTGTCAACAGCAGCGGCACCGATCCCAATGGGGACAGATACGATTATCTTAACAAGGAATTGCGTAGCATGCATGCGGATATCATCGACGAACATTATTACCGCCGGCCGGAATGGTTCCTGCAGAATGCACGCCGGTATGACTCCTTCCCCCGCAACGGGTCAAGGATCTTTGCGGGAGAATATGCCGCGCAGAGTGATAGGACGGTGAGCGTATATAATAAGAACAACTGGCAGACCGCATTGAGCGAAGCGGCCTTTATGACCGGGTTGGAACGGAATGCGGATGTCGTGTCCATGGCCAGCTACGCGCCTTTGTTCGCTCATGTCGATGGTTGGCAGTGGACACCCGACCTCATCTGGGTGGACAATCTGAGGGTCAACGCCACCCCGAATTATTATGTGCAGAAATTGTTCTCGGTAAATAAGGGCACCCATGTCGTCTCTGCGCTGCGCAATAAAAAGGTGCTCGCGGGCGAGGACAGTCTTTATGCGTCTGCCGTGATCGATGATGCGACCGGCGAGCTCATCGTAAAGATGGTCAACGTTTCAGCGAAGGCGCAGACGATACCCTTGAATATCGAAGGGGCTGGAAAGCTTACAGGCAAAGCCACCCTAACCGTTTTGCGGAGTGATGAAACAGCAGCGGTGAATACCATTGGCGATGCGCCGGCTGTGAGGCCTTTGGATGAAGGGGTCGAAGTAAAAAATGGAAAGCTAGTGATTGACGCAAGCCCATATTCCTTCACCATATTGAAATTTAAGCTTTGAAAACGATCAGCGTCCTCATCTGTTTGCTGGCCCTCCGACCCGCCTTGTTCGCGCAGCGGACCGATACGCTCTCGCCGACACGCCAGACTCCTGTACACGACCCTGTCCTGATCCGGCAGGATAGCACCTATTATCTTTTCTGCACCGGGTTTGGGATAACGGTGTATTCTTCAAAGGACAGGGCCACCTGGAAAAAAGAAAAGCCCGTGTTCGCCGAGGCGCCGCAGTGGGCCGTAAAGGCCATACCCGGTTACCGCGGACATACCTGGGCTCCCGATATCAGCTTCCACAACGGTCTGTATTATTTATATTATTCGGTGTCTGCCTTTGGAAAGAATACTTCCTGTATCGGGGTGGCTACGAATAAGACCCTCAACCCTTCCTCGCCTGACTTCAAATGGCAGGATCATGGAAAGGTTATACAGTCGGTCCCGGGCCGGGATCTGTGGAACGCCATCGATCCGAACCTGGTAAGGGACCAGCGGGACATACCCTGGCTGGCGTTTGGTTCTTTCTGGCATGGCATCAAGTTGGTGCGGCTGTCCGCAGACGGGACTTCCGTAGCGGATCCACAGGAATGGTACACAGTGGCCAGCCGGAACAGGAATCCCGTACTGCCCGACTCGGTGGCAGGAGATGCGGCAATAGAAGGACCCTTTATTTTCAGGAAGGACGACTACTTTTATCTCTTTGTATCGTTTGATTATTGTTGCCGTGGTGAAAAAAGCACCTATAAGGTCATGGTCGGAAGATCACAGCAGGTGCGGGGCCCCTATGTGGATAGGGACGGTGTGCCAATGAACCTGGGCGGTGGATCTCTCGTAGTGGAGGGGGACAAGGAATGGAATGGGGCCGGACATAGTGCGACGGTGAGCTTCGACGGCGTAGACTATTTGGTTTTCCATGGTTATGATGCGGCAGACGGCGGCAGGTCGAAGCTGCGTATTGAGAAGATCAGCTGGATCAATGGATGGCCGGTGCTGAGACGGAGGGAGAATTAGTCCTTCCTCTTTTTTAGGTGTTTGTCTCTAGTGTAAAGGCGGGCATTTCAATATTTTTCTTTTTTTGGAACAGTGCGACGATGATTGGGGCCCGGAGAGTTGGATATTTGAGGGCCCCATCTAAATCGGCTCTTATGAATGGTCTGATTAAAGCATTTACAACCCTTTTTCCCGCTGCCAAATGGTTCAGTAAAATCCATGGTAACCAGGGCCCGAAAACGCAGGGAAGCAGCATAACCTATCGCAATCCTACGGCGGAGATAACACCCCCCAGGACCCTCTTTTATGATATTTCCGGCAACTAAGCAATGCGCGATCCCTCGTCGTAGACTTTATTCGCTATCAGCGCTCCCTCGAACAGCATATACATTTCGTCCGCAAGGCCTTCCGATGGTTATCACCTCTCCCGGGTCCGTCATAGTCAAAGACTCATCCCCCCATCCATTATTATCTCGGCGCCTGTGATAAAGCTGGATGCTTCTCCGCAAAAATAAGCGACCATCTTGCCGACATCTGCGGCGTCGCCTATTTTTTTTAATGGTATCCGACCGACCATCCATTCCTTGACCTCTTTCAGTTGGGTCTCATCGAAGCCGACCTTATTCATTATCTCCGTCTCGATCGGACCAGGGCTAATACTATTGACACGGATCTTTCTGGGAGCCAGCTCAACGGCGGCGATCTTCATCACGGAATTCAGCGCGGCTTTGCTGGAGGAGTAGATAGAAGAGTTGGCCCCGTTCATGCTTGCGGTATTGGACGAAAGGAATACCACGGATGCGCCGTCATTTAAGAGCGGGATAAATTTACTAAGCGTGAAATAGGCTCCTTTGAAATTTATGTCCATGACGTTGTCAAAGGACTTTTCCGTTGCGTTTTCGATCGTCCCCAGTTCCACTATGCCGGCATTTATAAACAGGATATCGAGCTTTCCGTATTTTTCCCTGACCTGTGACGCGAGAGCTTCTATAGCGCTGACCTGGCCCTGATCGGCTAAAAAACCGGCAACCCCGAGTTCCGCTGCCGCCTTGTCCACGGCCTCTTTTCTTCTGCCCGTAATCATCACTTCGGCGCCCTGTGCCTTTAATTCTTTTGCGGCGGCATAGCCGATCCCGCTGTTTCCGCCTGTTACCAGTGCTGTTTTTCCTTTTAACTCTTCCATTGTCATTTTTTTTACAAAAGTATTTTCAAATCACTATACATTTGTAACCACTATCACAGAGTATAGGGCTACAACAATTTCATATTATTATGCAAGACAGAAAAAGAGCCAAAATGGTGAAAGAGGTCCTCGGCAGCCCGCGCAATCCAAAGCAGGAAGTGCAGGCCTTGCAGGATACTATTTATGTCATCGGCGGAAAGTGGAAGCTGCCGATCATCAATTCCCTTTGTAATGGGCACAGGCGGTTTATGGATATCGAACGCAGCATACCGGGGATCAGCCCGAGGATGCTTTCACGCGAGCTGAAAGAGCTGGAAGCCAACGAGATCATCCGGCGGACGGCGGACCCCGATACGCCCGGGATCGTCGAATATTCCGTCACCGACTATTGTTATTCCTTTAGCGATATCATCCTCGAGATGATCAAATGGGGGAAAAGCCATCGCACCCGGATAAAGAAAATATTGAAGGAATAATATCAATAAATTTGCTGGTAATGAAAGAACCAGGCTTTAAGATATCACCGGCTATTATCTGGACCAGCTCTATCTTTCTGGGGCTTTTATCCTCGATACCACAGATTGCCGAGTCCCAATTCCTTATTGCAGAGGCGGCTGTCAACGCAGGTATCACCACCGCGTTTTCCTTACTGATGTGGTATTTCAATATTTTTATGCTGTCGCGCCAGGCCGATCGGCCCCGAACACAAGGGCTGTCTTATTCCAGGCTTCTGATCAGCCTGGTAGTCGGGCTTGCCGTCATGCTGGGACTGGCCTGGATTCAACAGCTGATCCTTTCCCATATCAATTTCGGGCCGGTAATGCTGATGGTCGAAGTGCGGGGCATCCTCATCAACCTGGTGTTTTATATGTTTCTTCATCTGCTACAGCAGCACTACGAGAACCAGCATGTCAACATGCAATTGGAACGGATCAGCAACGACAACCTGGGTGCGCAATACGAATCGCTGAAGCAACAGGTCAATCCGCATTTTCTCTTCAATAGCCTCAATACTTTAAAGGCAATGGTTGAAAGCGGAGACAAAGAAGCAGTCGACTTTATTCTGAAGCTCTCCAATTTTTATCGCTATACACTCGAAAGCCGCAAACTCGATCTGATCCATGTCAGCGAGGAGATGGAGATCATTAAAGCTTATATCTTTCTTCAGAAAGCGCGATTCGAAGATGGTTTTACTTTTACAAGCACGCTTGCGTTACGGCCATTTGCATGGCAAACAAATTGATATCGTCAGCGACAATAATGTATTTCAAATCAAACTCCCTCTCATCTATGAATATCATCATAATTGAAGACGAGCTGAAGACCGCTCAATCACTTGAGAACATTATCCTGTCCCTAAAACCGGGCTCGCAGATAATCGGACGGCATCAAAGCGTCGAGAGTTCGGTAAAAGCATTGCGCGATGGGACGCAGCCCGACCTGATCTTCATGGATATTCAGCTGGCGGACGGCCTTGGCTTTGAGATCTTCAAAGCCGTCAGAATCAATTGCCCTGTTATATTTTGCACGGCGTACGACGAATATTCGTTGGAGGCGTTTAAAAGCAATGGGGTTGACTATGTACTCAAGCCTTTCTCAAAGTCCGACATCCAGGAAGCTTTCAGGAAGGTCGATGAGCTTAAGAACTTCTTCCAGCAAAAGGTAATGCCCGACCTTGGCGACCTTCTTTCAAAACTGAGTCCCCCTGCGGGGAAGAACAGCTTTCTGGTCTTTAAGCATCAGAAGTATACGACTGTGCCAACAGAGAACATCGCCTTCTTTTATATTCACAATGGTCTTACTTCGATCGTGTGCTTCGACAAACAGCGATTTGACCTCAATCAATCTCTTGATCAGATCGAGAGCCTTGTGTCCCCGAAGCAGTTCTTTCGCGTGAATCGCCAATACCTCGTAAATTTTAAGGGGATCAAACAGGTAGAACCTTATTTCCTGCGAAAGATGCTTGTCACCCTGACGGTTGAGACTCCGGAAAAGCTGCTTGTCAATAAGGAAAAATCACATGCCTTTCTCAGTTGGATGGAGGATCGTTGATCATGGCTGCTGCGGCGCGTTGAGATCTATTTGGCAATGTCAGTGATCATTTTGTTGACGATCAACCACTTGTTGTCGAACTTATGAAATGAAAGGAACTCATCGTATTCAAAATCGTACATCTTAACGTGCGCCTTGACAGTGGCTATCGAGTTGATCACCGCCACGGAGATCGTCTTCCCTTCGAAGGGTTTGCCGGAGTCCTTCGGGCTTTGCCGATTCTTGACGCCATCCAGGTATTGTTCAAGCGTTTTGGCATACGGCTGTCCCTTTACATCCCCGAACAATAAGGTTCCGGGATAGTAAATATTTTTCAGGAGATCAACATTACCTTCATAGATACCTTTATAGTAGATATTCTCCAATGCCTGGGTGATGGCAGATGAATCCTGCTGGGTTGCTTGCATTTTTGGTGAGTTTTGTGCTTTTAGGCCGAAACCGGCATATATCAAGAAAGCGGTTAATAAGAGCGTTCGCATTCTTTTGTAGTTTTAGACCGAAACCGGCATATATCAAGGCGAAGTTCAGGAGAAAATGGATGTAGGGAAAAAATAAATTTGGGAAACCGATTGGCTGCGCATATATTTGCAACCATTCGGCTTCCTATTTAAAATTTCAGATAAATGAGACGTGACATTTTTCAAGCCATCGCAGACCCCACAAGGCGGGCTATCATCGCACTTATTGCCTTGCAGGCAATGACGCCAAATGCCATTGCCGAACATTTTGATATGACCAGGCAATCGATATCCAAGCATTTACGTATTTTGTCGGAGTGCGAACTTCTGATAAAGGACCAGCAAGGCAGAGAGATCTATTATCAGCTCCAGCTTGACAAAATGAAAGAGATCGACAAGTGGCTGGATCAGTTTAGAAAGATATGGGAGAACAGGTTTAGTCAACTCGACAATTTATTATCTACAATCAAAAAAGCTAGAAAATGAAACCGAATTTGTTTTTTGATTTTTCCGTAAATAAGGAAAAAAACACCATCAACGTAAAACGGGAGTTCGCTGCAGAACTTCCGCTGGTTTGGGACGCCTGGACGAAGCCAGAACTGCTGGATCAGTGGTTTGCGCCAAAACCTTTCCGGACAAAGACAAAGTCGATGGACTTCAGGGAAGGTGGGGTTTGGCTTTATGCAATGATCTCTCCCGAGAATATCGCGCACTGGTGCAGGACCGGTTACCAAAAAATTGAAGTAAGGCAGCGTTTTTCGGGTTCGGATGCATTCTCCGATGAACACGGGAATATCAATGCCGAATTCCCCACTTCCCAATTCTCTAATGAGTTTCACGGGGATGATGATACAACCACGGTCAGCATTTCATTGGTATACCAAAGTCTTTCAGACCTTGAAAAGAGCATTCAAATGGGCTTTAAGGAGGGCTTTACAAAGTCACTTGAAAATCTTGATCAGTATCTTGAATCCCAATTCAAACTAAGAAGCGAGTATAAGAAAGATAATGCAACGAGAGTTTGTACCTATCTCAATTTCCCTGGTAACACGGAAGAGGCTTTCCTGTTTTATCAATCTGTTTTTAAAACCCGGTTTGCCGGTGATGGGATCCGGCGGTTTGGCGATATCCCGGCAGATGGCAATCATCCGCCTGTCGCGGAAGCGGTAAAGAAGATGGTGCTGCACGTGGAATTGCCGATCACCGGCAATCATATACTGATGGGAACAGATGCTCCCAAAGAAATGGGATTTGAACTTATACGGGGCAACAATATGCATATCAGCGTGGAGCCCGAATCAAGGGAGGAGGCCAAAAGGATCTTTGACCAGCTTTCGGCTGGCGGTACTATCGACATGCCATTGCAGGATATGTTCTTTGGTGCTTACTTTGGTTCTTTCACAGACAAGTATGATATAAACTGGATGATAAATTTTCAAACAAAAAGTGACAAATAGTAAAAAATGAAACCAAGAACAATCACGATCCTCTACTGGGTCTTCACCATTCTTTTTGCAGCATTGATGGTGTTCTCCGCCGCCGGAGGCCTACAGCCGACCGCAGACACCATCAAATTTATGCACGACGTGCTTGGCTACCCGATCTATTTTATTCAGTTCATCAGTATCGCGAAAATCATTGGTTCCATTGCGATCCTGATCCCGGGTTTGAACAGGATCAAAGAGTGGGCCTATGCCGGATTGTTTTTTGATCTTACCGGTGCGATCTATTCGGGGATAGCTTTATCCGGCAAATTTGATCCCCTGATGCTGACCATGCTCGCGTGGATTATTCCGGGAGTTTTATCCTACTATTTCTGGCATAGGAAAAAAAGGCTTATCTTATAAGTCTAAAACACCAAAACGATATGAAAAAGCTTGCTGTCATTTCATCCCTGACTATTCTTATAGCCTGCAACACTGCCCCGGAGAACACCACTGCTACAGTGTTTGATCTCCCGGCCGCCAAATCTGAGATCATCGCCGCAAACCAACAGTTTGAACAATCCTTTGTCAAGGGCGATTCCGCTGCTATTGCTGCTTTGTATCATGTCGATGCAAAAGCCTTCCCCCCCAATATGGACCCATGCGACAGAAAAGGAGTTGGTAGCATGATCACCGGTATACCCAAGATGGGAGTAAAGACTATGAAATTAAATACGGGTGAAGTTTACGGAGGGCCGGACGAACTCGTCGAAGAAGGTAAGTTTGAAATGGGGGACGGATCAAAGGCGATCGACAAAGGGAACTACATCGTGATCTGGAAAAAAGACGATGGCAAATGGAAGATCTTCCGCGACATCTGGAATAGCAGCGAGAAGGCTATGGCAGCTAAATAAGCCGGGGCAATGCTTCCTGACTCGCAAAACGCCTCTCCGCATATCCATCATCATTGAATTGAAATACCTCTACGCCGTAACTTCTGTACCATTGACCTGAAGCATCATGCCATTCGGCTTCGAATTTCACGGCCATCCGCCCTTTTAGTGCTCCCCAAAGATCCAGCTTCAACGTATAGTCCAGTTGTTCCTGGAATTTACGTTGCAGGAATTGCTTTAGTTCGTCCCTGCCTTTGATGAAATTTATGCCATCGCGCATTTCGACATTGTCAGTGTATCCTTCCAGGATCTTTTCCGGATCATGTGAATTCCAGGCGGCTTCTTCAAATACCAGTCGTTCGGCGGCTATCTCCATGTCCCAGGGTGGGGTGGGGAACTTTGTGCGTTTTGTTTCCATGATGTATTTTTTTTATTACACAAAAATCCGAAACGATCTGCCAGCGGCCCATGGACAAAAGAGGTTTTTGCATGGACAATTATTACCTTTGTCGATGATGTCGCAGCAATCATTTACGATACTTGATCCTCAGACCAGGGAGATGGCGCTTAGCATTACCCGATTTAAGGATGACAGTCTTTTCAAGCAAGCAGGACAAAGATCGAGCAACGCCAGGGCAGGGATGTCCAGGTTTCAAAAATGCCCCTGACCCTGGAGTATCTGCAAAACGCCATTGAGACAAATTTCAAAACCCTGCATAGCCCCGGCGATTATGGCGAGCTCCTCCACATCTCGACAAAGGCCCTTAACAAATCCTGTTTAGCCGTTATTTCAAGAAAAAAGTGGGTGTTTCGCCTCAGGTCTTTCGAGACAAAGTAGGCTTTGATAAGGCGACCGCATAGGTCATAAAAATGGGCTCGACCAGCATTGAATATTATAGGGGTAATATGTAAGCAAAAAGAGGTGAAGATATGCGCATAGGCCAAACACAGGGATTGGTAAATTTGGGCTTATCTATAAATGGCTCAAAATGAAAATATGGCTCATCTTATTATTCACTCTTTCCGTGACCCATGCCATTGCCCAGACCGAAGAGGCCGCTTTGGAAAGAAAGCTGTATGACTTACCAAACCTGTCTTTTAAAAAGATCTCCGGGCCATCCGATAGATACCTGAAATATGAGCTTACCATCAGACAGCCGTTGGATCATCAGCATCCTGAGAAGGGTTATTTTTATCAGCATGCCACGCTGCTGCATAAGGGTTTAAGCAATGCCACGGTGATCGAAACACAGGGGTATTGGCTGGATACCAGCAGGAATGAAGTAGAGAAAATGCTCGATGCCAACGATATTAATGTCGAGTACCGGTTTTATGGGAAGTCCATACCTGACCCTCTGCCATGGGAGTATCTTACTATTGAACAGGCGACGGCAGACCTGCATGCGATAAATCAGCTTTTCAGAAATGTTTATACGGGAAAATGGATCAGCACGGGCATCAGCAAAGGCGGTGAGACGACGCTGTACTATAAGTATTTTTATCCGAAAGACGTAGACCTGTCCGTGCCCTACGTTGCACCGCTGGATAATGCGCTGGAAGACGTGCGGCTTTATCATTTTTTCGATACGGCTGGTACAGCAGAATGCCGCGCAAAAATATTCCAGGCACAGGTGTTTCTGCTGCAGCACGAGAAGGAGGCAGTAGAGAAATTGAAATGGTATGCAGAAGGGGCGCATTTACACTTCAGCTATACCGGCAGCATCGGCAAGTCCTTTGAGTATGCAGTACTTGAATATCCGTTTGCGTTCTGGCAGTATCATGGTGAATGTGATAGCATCCCCACCGGCAAATCGCTGGACGACTATATTACCTATCTGATGAAGATCTCTGACATCGCCGCCTTTTCCGATGAAGGGATAAAATTATTCGAGACACATTATTACCAGGCGGCTACCCAGAGCGGCTATTACGGGTATGATATAAAGCCTTTTGCAAAATACCTCCATTACTTTAACGGGGAGAACCCGTCGGCTACTTTTCCGCCGAAGGGCGTGACGGTGAGGGCATTCGATCCGACGTTGAATGAAAAGGTCTCTCAATGGCTTACCTCAGACGGGAACAATATCGTCTATATCTATGGGGGTATCGATGCCTGGACAGCGGCGGGAATCATTGTTTCGGATAAGGTCAACTCAAAACGGTTTTTGGTGCCCGGGGCCACTCATGCCACTGCCCGTGTGAAAAACATGAGTCCACAGATGCAGAAGGAGTTTGCACTGAAAGTGAAGGAATTGGCAGGGATGAATGTGAACGTCCGCGAACTGCAATAAAAAGGGCATTGAAAAGCGCTGGCGTCAATATCCAAATCCGACCAGCTTCGTATACATTGTAGCAAGGACCAGGATAATATATAAAAAATAGAGATAGCTACGTTTTTTCCTGCCGTCCGAAATGTTATTGTTCGTCTGTATCTCATAGAACGCCCAGATATACAACCCGATCGACAGGACGCCGGCGATGCCTGCGAGGACCTTGTTCGTGACGGCATTGGCGCACAGCAGCATAACAAATGCGCCTATACTGAGGAACGAGCGATAGTGCTGGTAGATAGGGTCCTGGCTTTTTGAGCTGATCGGAGCCAGTTCCGCCAGGCGGGTTTCGAGTTCGTCCTTATTTTCGATCCCGTAGGGTATAAGGATGATGTCCCTCCGCTGTAGCCCCTTGATGATAAAGGCGCCTCTTTTTGTTTTTACGATCTCTTTTATTTCCATGAAGCTGATGGTAAGAGATGGGACACTTGCCTGTTCCTGGGTGATCCCTGTGTCTGATATGGTCACGGAATACGTATGAAGTATTTTCTTTTGTCTCCTGAATACGCTGAAGAAACTAAGACCGATGACCACTGCCAGGTATGGGATCATAAAGCTTAATGAGCTGACATTGAAACCTATGCTCCCGTGACTCGTGGTTAGCATGGCTATAAAACATCCAACAACTATGGAGATAGCAGTTGCGATATACAATCTTTTTCTGATCTTTTTGTAAGAGGATTCAGCAATTTTGAATGTTTGCATGATTTTCATCTGGCCGGTGGGGTTATAGCGGCCGGCTGACAAGGTAAAAAATTAGGTAACAATTTCCTAATATTAGCACGTAGGCCTCAATGCCCTTATCTCCGTCTTTTTTAGAAACACATTCAATGGTCACACCCGAGCTTAAGAGGTCCACGAATATTTTCTATATCGCATTATTATTATTTATAATGGATAGCCTGAGCAACCGCGCAGCGGCTCAGAGTT
>Ga0193716_1000634_pt1 | contig 21305 bp, 22 predicted proteins | sample U2c1metaG_FD_145901 | JGI IMG/M metagenome (GOLD analysis project Ga0193716, IMG submission 145901) | Soil microbial communities from a riparian zone of the East river system, Colorado, United States - U2c1 | ecosystem: Environmental > Terrestrial > Soil > Riparian zone | place: USA: East River...
TGTCGGAGTTCCGAGTCTGGGGCAGCCCGTCGGCCAAGGCGTTCGAGAAGAGCGTCGGTCCGCGCGCCGATGAGCTGAAGACCATGAGCATGCAATGTCTCGCACTCGGCAGTGCCATGAACCGGGCAGGCATGCTCGTGGCGACCGTCCGGGGCATGATGCGGGACGTGCTCGCCGAGTTCACCTGGTGGGTGCTCAAGAAGGCTGCGATCGCACTGGCCAGCGCGACCTACACCGGCGGCACGTCGCTGGTGGCGTTGGTGACCGACGCCGTCCGCACAGGGGCGAAGGTGGCCAGAAAACTCGCCGCCGACCTCGCCGACATGGTCGGGCAGTTGGGTGGCCTGTTCGCCAAGCTGCGAAAGCTGGCCGGCCTGCTGGACTCGCCGGTGGCCACGGCAGCCGCGACCATGGCACAGAACCTGGTGCCGTCCGTGGCGAAAATGGCGGACGACCAGGTCGAGCTGACGGCGACGACCAATGCCGAACAGGAAGGCGCCCAGGCCAAACGGGACGCCGCCGCGGCAAAACAGCGGGCCGACGACACGGGCTCAAGGAAGCCGGACCTGGAGATCGACGTCCCCGGGGTGGACGAGCGTAAGGAACAGGGGCCCGGGCTGCCGTCGACGTGGCAGGTCAGCGGCACGCTCGACGACTGACAGCCGCGCCAGAGGAGTGACACCATGGGGGCATGTCGCTGATTGTCGTCATGGGGGTCACCGGGTCCGGGAAGACGACCGTCGGGGCCGCGCTCGCGCAGCGGTTGCGGGTGCCGTTCGGTGACGCGGACGACTTTCACAGCGCGGCGAACGTCGCGAAGATGTCGGCCGGCGTGCCGCTCGACGACGATGACCGACTGCCGTGGTTGCGCGCCATCGGGGCCTGGTTGGCGGCGCACCGCGACGGCGGCGGGGTGGTCAGCTGCTCGGCGCTGCGCCGGTCCTACCGGGACGTCCTCCGGGAGGCGGCGCCCGACGTGACGTTCGTGCACCTGCACGGGGACCGGGACACGATACGGCGCCGCGTGGCTGGGCGGCCAGGGCACTTCATGCCGGAGTCGCTGGTGGCGTCGCAGTTCGACACGCTCGAGCCGCTCGGGCCGGACGAGCGCGGCATGGTGCTCGACCTCGACCGGCCGGTTGACGAGCTCGTCGACGCCGCCGTGGAGTAGCTTCGAGGTCTGATGAAGACCATGATCGACTTTGACACGGCTCGGACCTATGCGATCCCGATGACCACGCGGTTCCGTGGCATCGACGTCCGCGAGGGCATGCTGATCGAGGGCCCCGCCGGGTGGGGCGACTTCTGCGCCTTTCCCGAGTACGACGACCGCGAGGCCGCCTCCTGGCTGACGACGGCCATCGAGGCGTGCACCGTCGGCTGGCCCGACCCCGTGCGCGGGCGGATCCCGATCAACGCGACCGTGCCCGCCGTCGGGCCGGAGCGGGCACACGCGATCACCTCGGCGTCCGGCTGCCGGACCGCCAAGGTCAAGATCGCCGACCACCCGGACTCGCTCGCCGAGGACCTCGCCAGGTTGGAGGCGGTCCGCGACGCACTCGGTGACGGCGCCATCCGCGTCGACGCCAACGCGCGATGGGACGTCGACACCGCCGTCACCACGATCCCCCTGCTCGACCGGGCCGCCGGCGGGCTCGAGTACGTCGAGCAGCCGTGCGCGACCATCGAGGAGCTGGCGACCGTGCGGCGACGGGTGTCGGTGCGGATCGCCGCCGACGAGTCCATCCGACGCGCCGAGGACCCGCTCCGCGTGGCCGTCGCAGAGGCCGCCGACCTCGCGGTGATCAAGTGCACGCCGCTCGGCGGGGTGCGGCGGGCGTTGCGCGTCGCGGAGACGTGTGGGCTGCCGTGCGTGGTGTCGTCGGCGTTGGAGACCAGCGTCGGGTTGAGCGCGGGGCTCGCACTCGCCGGGGCGCTGCCGACGCTCGACTTCGCGTGCGGGCTGGGCACGTTGTCGCTGCTGACCGGCGACGTGGTGGGCCCCGCGCGTGCGTTGACGCCGGTGGACGGATACCTGCCGGTCGCGCCGGTGACCCCCTCGCCCGCACCCGAGCTGCTGGACCGATACGAGATCACCGACCCGGCACGCGCGGCGTGGTGGCGGGACCGGCTGACGCGACTGGTGAAGCAGGGCCGCGTGCTCAGCTGACCTGGTCGCGCGTTGGCATTCCCGTCTGCGCGCCTCGGTGCGTGGTCGAGATGCCCGCGACCCGGACGGCCCACTCGGCGGCCGCCAACAGCGACGCACCGCGTGCCAGCCCGTCGGCCAAGGCGCCGCAGAAAGCGTCGCCCGCCCCGGTCGCGTCCACTGCCGCCACCGCCGCCGCGGGGAGGTGCGTCGACTCGCCGTCCGCCACGACCAGGGCGCCGTCCGCGCCAAGCGTGACCACCACGGCGCCGGGGCCGGCCAAGCCACCGGCCAGGGCAGCGGCGTCCGCGATCGTGGTGGGTTCCGGCGCACCCGCCAGCACACCCAGTTCCGAGCGGTTCGGGATGAGCACGTCGACGTCGGCCAGCAGGTCGGCGGGCAGCGGCCTCGCCGGGGCGGGGTTCAGCAGCACCTTGCCACCGGCCGCGCGGACCGCCGCCGTCACCGCGTCCAGCGGGATCTCCAGCTGCACCAGCGTCACGTCGGCCGTCGACAGCAGCGCGCCGGCCGCCCCGATGCCGGCGGCCGACAGGTGGCCGTTCGCGCCGGGGCTGACCGCGATCGTGTTCTCGCCGCCGTCGGCCACCGTGATCAGCGCTATGCCGCTCGGGGTGTTCGGGATCCTGGTCAGCCAGTCGAGCTGAACGCCAGCCGCGTGCAGCGAGTCCCAGATCGTCGACGCCAGCTCGTCGTCGCCCGTGTGACCGACGAACGCCACGTCCGAACCGAGGCGCGCGGCGGCCACCGCCTGGTTGGCGCCCTTGCCGCCCGGCGCGCGCAGGTGGTCGCGGCCGAGGACCGTCTCCCCCGGCGCGGGCAGCGCGGCGACCGGCACGACGAAATCGACGTTGCAGCTACCGACGACCGCGATCATTCCGCGCTGGACCTCGCCCACAGGTTGATGCCGCTCTCGACCGCGTGCTTGTCGATCTCGGCCAGCTCCGAGTCGGTGAACTCCAGGCCGGACAGCGCGGCCAGGTTGTCGTCGAGCTGACGGACGCTCGACGCGCCGATCAGGGTGGACGTCATCCGCGCGTCGCGCAGGGTCCAGGCCAGCGCGAGCTGCGCGAGGGACTGGCCGCGCGACGACGCGAGCTCGTTCAGCGCGCGAATCTTCGCCAGGTTCTCGTCGGACAGCATCGACTGGGACAGCGAGCCGTCGCGGGCGGCGCGGGAGTCGGCCGGGATGCCGTTCAGGTAGCGGTCGGTCAGCATGCCCTGCGCGAGCGGGGAGAACCCGATGCAGCCGACGCCGAGCTCACCGAGGGCGTCCAGCAGGTCCGGCTCGATCCAGCGGTTCAGCATCGAGTACGACGGCTGGTGGATCAGCAGCCGCACACCCATGCCGGCGAGCAGCGCGTGCGCCTCGCGGGTCTTCTCCGGCGAGTACGACGAGATGCCGACGTAGGTCGCCTTGCCATGCTGGACGGCCGACGCGAGCGCGCCCATCGTCTCCTCGAGCGGCGTGTCCGGGTCGAACCGGTGCGAGTAGAAGATGTCGACGTGGTCGAGGCCCATCCGCGACAGGCTCTGGTCGAGGCTCGCGAGCACGTACTTGCGCGACCCGCCGCCCTGGCCGTACGGGCCGGGCCACATGTCGTAGCCGGCCTTCGTGGAGATGATCAGCTCGTCGCGGTACGGGCGGAAGTCCGCCGCCATGATCCGGCCGAAGTTCGACTCGGCCGAGCCGTAGGGCGGGCCGTAGTTGTTCGCCAGGTCGAAGTGGGTGACGCCGCGGTCGAACGCGCGACGCAGGATCGCGCGGCACTGCTCGATCGGCACCTCGGTGCCGAAGTTCTGCCACAGCCCGAGCGAGATCGCCGGCAGGACCAGCCCGCTGTCGCCGCTGCGACGGTAGGACAGGTGGTCGTAGCGGTCCGCTGCGGCGCCGTAGGGCGGCGGAATGCTCATGCTTCGCGTCTCCTCGATCTTCTCCTCGCGGGTAACGTGCATGGTATGTCCGAGCTGGTGGACAACGTCGGATGGATGGGCTGGAACCTGGTGCTGGCCCTGGTTCCGCTCGGCCTCGCCCGGTACCTGTTCGGCAGCCGGGAGCGGCCGCGCTGGCTGCTGTGGTCCGGCGCCGCGGTGTTCGTCGCGTTTCTGCCCAACGCGCCCTACGTGCTGACCGACGCGCTGCACCTGCCCGGCGAGCTGTCCGCCACGGATGGCGACCACTGGCTCGCCGCCGCGCTGCTCGGGCAGTACCTGTGCCTGTTCGCCGTCGGGTTCGTCGCGTACGTGCTGTCACTCGTTCGGTTAGAACGTTGGCTGGCCGATCACGGCGTGTCGCGCCGCCGGGTGCTCGCCGTCGACCTGTCGCTGCACGCGCTGTGCGCGGTCGGCATCGTGGTCGGCCGGGTGTTCCGGTTCAACTCGTGGGACCTGGTGACCAACCCGGGCGGACTGCTCGACCTGGTCCGGGTGCCCCAGCCGAGGACGTTCGCGGTGCTGTTCGTGCTGTTCGCGATCCTCGCCGGCGGGGCCACGCTCACGCGCGCCCTGCCGGCGATCCTGGACCGCGCTGCCCGCGCGGGTTAACCCTCTTGGAGGTCCGCCAGGGCCTGCTTGACCTTCGACAGCTCCGCCTCGAGCTCGGCGAGCCGGCTCTGGTGCTGCTCGCGGGCCACGTCGAGCACGGACTCGATGGCCTTCGAGATGTCCTCGTGCAGCTCGGCGGCCGCGCGGGACACCGCGGCGGCCGGGATCGAAAGGCCCTGCAGCACGCGGCTACCCGAGTGCGACAGGTCGGCCTGCCACTCGCCGTCCATCGTGCCGGTGACCGTCAGAGTCAGCTCGACCGTGCGGGTCTTGCGGGCCGTGCTGCCCGGCTTGCGGCCGCGCTTACGGGGCGCCTCGACCTCGGCGGTCGGCTCGGCGGCCGCCTCGTCAGTGGTCGCTGGCTCGACCGCCGTGGCGGACTCGGCCGCCACCGGCGTCACGTCGGCGTTGGCCTCGCTCGTTGGGGACACCTTCACGCTCCTTCTTCACGGGAAACGCTGCGGAACGCCACATTAGAACATGCGTTCACCATGCGCATCCGCAGCGGGTTCGGGGAACCACGGGTCGAATCATCGCGTCCGAGCGTCATGGGGAAAGTCCGGGTCGCCCTGTGTGCCGCGGGCGTGGTGCTGGTATTGGCGGGTTGCTCGTCCCGGGTCGGCGGCACCCCCGTCGCGTCCGACGCGCGGCAGGAACCGCTGAACACCGACGTGTTCGACGACCTGTCCACGATCGACCCGTGCAGCATGACCGGGCCGGCCGCGTTCGAGAAGTACGGCACCGCGGCCACGCCGGGCCGGCCGAGCCTCGACGAGTGCGCGGTCCGGGTGGCCACCGAAGAGGGTCGGGTGACCGTCCGGCTCGGCGAGTGGCGGACCGAGGAAGTGCTGCCGGCCGAGCGCGACGAGTTCGCCGCCCCGGACGACGGCACGTCGATCGTGCGGCTCGGTCGAGGGTGCGACATGGCGCTCGTGTTCTCGGACGGCTTGGCGCTGATGACGTCGGCGGAGGCCGCCGGCGACAGCGAGGTCGTGCCGTCGGACACCGTGCTGTGCGGGCTCGCGCAGGGCGCCGCACAAGGGGTGTACGACGTGGCGGCCGGCGGCCGGGTCAAGCACTGGGACGACCTGCCGGCGAACTCGTTCGGCGGCGTGGACGCGTGCGGGCTGCTGGACACGGACGAGGCCGCGGCCACGATCGGCGACACCTCGGGAACGGCGTACTTCTACCCCGCCAAGCACCAGTGCCGGTGGGGCAGAGCCGGTGGCGACTCCCCGACGGCGAAGCTCGACTTCCCGGTCGCGGAGTCGGCGCAGGACGCCGGCGTGCCGGCCTCGGCCACCGAGGAGCCGATCGGCGGCCGTCCGTCGTGGGTGGTGGACACGACGGCCGGGAACCTCACGGTGTGCACCGTGTTCACCGAGCACATCGAGTTCGAGCCGGGCACCGGGACGACGGAGTACGCGGCACTGCGGGTCGCGATCCCGACCGGCGGCGTGGACGCGTGCGCGGCGGCACGAACACTGGCCGGCAAGGCCTGGCCCGAGCTGCCCAGCCCTTAGTCGCGCCGGGCGGTCACCGCGAGGCTCGCGCCCAGGCCGATCATCATCAGGCCGCCGGTGCCACCCACCAGCTCGAGACGCCTCGGGGAGCGGGCGAACCACGCGCGGGCGGTGGCCGCGATCAATGCCCACACGCTGTCGAACACCAGCGCCAGCGCGGGGAACAGCGTGCCGAGCACCAACATCTGCAGCGGCACGTGGCCGGCCGCCGGGTCGGTGAACTGCGGCAGCACCCCGACGAAGAACACGATCGACTTCGGGTTGGCCAGTCCGACGACGACGCCGTCGCGCAGTGCGCGGCCGGACGGGACGGCCGGCGGCGCGGACAGAGCCTCGGTCACCTTGCGGCGGTGCCGTATCGCCTGCACACCCAGGTAGACGAGGTACACGGCACCGACGAGCTTGATCGCCGTGAACACGGCGGCCGACCGCTCGACCAGCACGCCGATGCCGATCGCCACCGCGATGACCTGCAGATACATGCCGATCGCGTTGCCGGCGACGGTCAGCAGCGCCTCGCGGCGGCCGACGGTGAGCGCTCGGCCGATGGTGAACAGCACGCTGGGCCCCGGCACCACGACGAGCACCAGCGACAGCAGCGCGAACGCGAGAACCTGGCTTAGGGACATCACGCCGAGGAGACTAGGTGCCGCTTCTCGCCCTGTTCCCCGGTTTCCACGGCTGCCCGCGCCAGACCCAGTGCCACCGTGGCGATCGCGGCCACCGCGCTCAAGGCCACCGCGCGCTCGACGAGCCCGAGCGGCACGAACAACCACCACGGGCCGTAACCGGCGGCCATCCGCACCACCCCGACCCCGATCACGCCGAACCAGCCGAGCGAGAGCACGGCGAACCCGCGCGCGGCCCACCGCCAGCCGGGCCGGGCGGGGAACACCCTGCGCGCCACCAGAAGCACGGCGACCGGCAGCGACACGAACCCGATCACGCTGGCGAACCGGTGGATCGTGCCGCCGATGCTCGGGCCGACCGTCCAGTCGGTCTTGGTGAACACGATGATCACCAGGAGGCTGAGCGTCCACAGTGCACCGAGGACCACGGCGACCGACCAGGCCCGGACGAGCCCACGCTGTACCAGCGCGACGAACGCGAGCGCAGAGCCGAGCGCCACGAGCAGCACGGCCACGTCGAACACCCACTTGTTGGGGCCGAGCGCGTACTCGCTGATCGTGCGCCGGTACGGGCTGATCTCGTTCGTCGGCGGCACCACGTGCAGCATCAGCATCAGCACGATGCCGAGCACCAACGCGACGACGCTCGCCACCGCACTCCTCGCAGACATGTCCTCGACACTAGCCAGCGAACGTGAGAGAAACGTAAGAAGACAATTCGGTCATTTGCGTTTGCGGACCAGCACCTCGACGCCGTCCAGCAACGTGGCGAGGCCGAAGTCGAAGTCCTGCTCGAGGAACTCGTCCGTGGTCTCCTCCGCGTCCTCGAACACCCCGGCGGTGATCGCCTTGGTCAACGCGGGGAACGCCGCCGGCGTGATCAGCTTGCCGACGATCGCACCGTAGTTGAGGTTGACGTGCGCGGGCATGCCGTCCGCGGCCGCGGCGACGAGGTCGGAGCTGAGCGTGGCCCAGCTCCTGGTGTAGCTGGTGAGCAACAGGATCACCGACATCTTCTCGCCCTCGTCGAGGTTGGTGCTGCCCAACACCTGCAGCCCGCGGTCGAGGAACAGCAGGCTGTTCGGGGTGACCGGCGCACTGCTCAACGGCACGCGCAGCGCCCACGGGTGCACCCGGTAGGCGGCCAGCTCGACCCGCGCCCACCACTCCAGCCCGGCCCGCCACGACTTGTCGGGCGGCGGGTCCGGAATGACGCCGAGCGCGGCGTCCACCATCAACGCGAGCAGCTCGTCCTTCGACGCGACGTACCGGTACAACGACATGGCCGACGTGCCCAGCTCGCCCGCGACCCGGCTCATGGACACCGCGCCGAGCCCGTCCGTCGAGGCCACCGTCACCCCGGCGTCGACGATCTGCTCGAGGCTCAGCCCGCGCTTCGGGCCCTTGTTGGGCCGCTCGCGGATGCCCCACGCCATCTCGAAGCTGGCCGGCAGTCCGGTGCCTTCTTCGTCGCTACCCATCAACCCTGACCCAACCCCGAGCTCCGAATCAGGGATGTCCCCGATTCACTGTTTACGTCCTACGCAATACAGTTTACCTTGTACGCAATACCGGCTCCCCGAAACCAGAGGTGCACCCATGTCCGACGAGCCAGCGATCGAGGCTACCGGTCTCACGAAGTCCTACGGCTCGGTGCAGGTCCTTGCCGGCGTCGACCTGCACGTGCCACGCGGCAGCGTGTTCGCGCTGCTCGGCCCGAACGGCGCCGGCAAGACCACCACCGTGCGCATCCTGACCACACTGAGCGCGCCGGACGCCGGCGGCGCGCGGGTCGCCGGGCACGACATCGTCGGCGAGCGGGCACTCGTCCGCCGCAGCATCAGCCTGACCGGCCAGGACGCCGCGATCGACGAGCTGCAGACCGGCGAGGAGAACCTGCGCATGATGGCCCGGCTGTGCCGGCTGTCCAAGGCTCACGCCCAGACCCGCGCGGCGGAGCTGCTCACCCAGTTCGACCTGACCGAGGCCGGCACGCGGCGCGTCGGCACCTACTCCGGCGGCATGCGCAGGCGCCTCGACCTGGCCGCGAGCCTGATCGTCCGGCCCGCGGTGATCTTCCTCGACGAGCCGACCACCGGCCTGGACCCGCGCAGCCGCGCGATGATGTGGGAGGTGATCAACGAGCTCACCCGGTCCGGCGTGACGATCTTCCTCACCACGCAGTACCTGGAGGAGGCCGATCGGCTCGCCGACCGGATCGCGGTCGTCGACGGCGGCCGGATCGTCGCCGAGGGCACGTCCGAGCAGCTCAAGCAGCAGGTCTCCGGGCACCGCCTCGACCTCGTGCTCACCGACGCCCCCGCCTACGACCAGGTCGCGCGGGCGCTCGGCCGGCACGCGCTGCTGCCAGAGCCGGACCGGCTCACGATCTCGGTCGCGACCGACGGCAGCGCGGCCAACGTCCGCGCCCTGCTGGACGAGCTCGACCCGGCCCGCCAGGCGGTGGCCCGCTTCGCCGTGCACTCGGCGACCCTCGACGACGTGTTCCTCGCGCTGACCGGGCACGTCACCGACACGAAGAAGGAGACGGCCGGTGTCTGACCTCGCACTCCGCCCCGCGTCCGGCGCGGGCGACCTGATGGTGATGGTCCGCCGCGCGACCCGGCTGACCATGCGCAACGGCGACGCGCTGCTGACGTCGCTGATGTTGCCGATCATGCTGATGCTGCTGTTCGTGTACCTGTTCGGCGGCGCCATCGAGACCGGCACCGAGTACGTCACCTACGTGGTGCCCGGCGTGATCCTGCTGTGCGCGTCGTTCGGCGCCTCGCTCACCGCGGTGGCCGTCACGAACGACATGACGAACGGGATCATGGACCGCTTCCGTTCGATGGACGTCCGTGGCGCGTCGGTGCTCGGCGGGCACGTGGCCGCCAGCACCGCACGCAACCTCGTCTCGACGATGCTCGTGCTCGGGGTCGCGTTCCTGATCGGGTTCCGGCCGTCGGCGTCGTTCGTGGAATGGCTCGCCGCCGTGGGGCTCCTTGTGGTCGCGATCGTGGCGCTGTCCTGGGCGTCGGCCGCGGTCGGACTGCTGGCGAAGACCCCGGAGGCGGCGAGCGGGTTCACATTCTTCGTGATGTTCCTGCCGTACCCGAGCAGCGCGTTCGTCCCGGTCGACACGATGCCGACGTGGATCCACGGGTTCGCGGAGCACCAGCCGTTCACGCCGATGATCGAGGCGCTGCGCGGGTTCCTGCTCGGCGCGCCGGTGGGCAACAGCGCGTGGGTCGCACTCGCTTGGTGCGGCGGCATCCTCGCGGTGTCGGTCGCCGCGTCGGGCTACCTGTTCAAGCGCCGCACGGCCTGAAGCCGGGGGTAGGTGCGGCGTCCACCGTGATGGTGGGCGCCGCACTTTTGTGCGTCACCCGTCGACGCTGAGCACGACCGGCCGGTCGCCGACCATGACGAGCAGCTTGCCGGGCACCCAGTCCATTCCTTGCCCCGCCGCGGTCAGCACGGGTTGCGAGTACAGCTCCCGCGCCTTGCCACCCGGCTGCCCGACCACCATGAGCCGGTCGGGCGACGCCACGAACGCGAGCGCGTGCCCCTTCGGCCCCCATCCCGGCTGTGCGACCGGCCCGGTCGCCACCGGTTTCGCGTCGCCACCCTGGGCCGGGACCACGCGAGCCTTGTCGGTGGTCGGGGTGTCGTTGCGGCTGTAGGCGTCGGCGAGCAGGAACTGACCGTCGGCGGAGAACGACAGCAGCGGGTAGTCGCCGCGCAGCACGTCGACCGGGTCGCCGCCCAGGGTGTTCTGCACCCGCACCACGCCGGCGCCGCCCTGCTTCGGCCCGGCGAACCACGCGATGTCGTCCGCCGACCACGTCATGGTCCGCAGGTCCGTGAACCTGATGTCGGTCTCGCGCAGCCGGGTCGGCTCACCGCCCTCGACCCGGATGGTCATCAGGTCCACGGTCGTCGCGCCCGCCGCCCGGCGAGCGAACCGGATCTGCCGGCCGTCCGCCGACCACGACGGGAACTGGTCGATCACCGCGTCGTCCGACGGCTCTCCTCTGAGGCCCCAGCCGCCGACGCCGTCGTTGGTGAGGTTGGTCAGCTCCCCCGACCCGACGTCGAGGACCCACACGTCGGGTTCGGCGCCGACCACCAATGCGTCGGTGAACGCCAGCTTCGCGCCGTCCGGCGACCACACCGCACCGCCCGTGTCGGGTTGCGACTCTCCGTCGACCAACTCGAAGCACTGCTGTCCGGAGCCATCGGCGCCACGCACGCACGCGCCGTTCTCGTCGTTGTACAACAACCGCGCACCGTCGGTCGACAGGTACGCGGAGAACATCTCCGGCTGCTCCTGTTCGCCGGTGACCCGCAGCCCCGACACGTCGACGGCCACCACCTCCGGCACCTCGTCCGACCCGCACGCGGACAACACCAGAACAGCGGCCGCGACCACGGCGACACGACGCATGAACCCCACCTCCGATGATCCTTTCGCTGCCGGTGGGGCAATGCGTTACCGATCATCGGCATAGTGCCGGCATCTAGTGGAGAACTAGCCTTTGTCAGCGGTGGCGTGCCACGACGCAACCGACGGGCGGCGCGTTCCGTCTGTTCACTATGGCGAGAATCTGTTTCGCGGTGTTGGTCGTGCTGATGGTGGCCGCGTGCGGGACCAGCGCGGGGTCGCCGGCGCCGCGGCCGGACGCGGGGCGGCTCGACGCCGACGTGCTGGAGTTCGACCCCGACGGGTCGGCGCCGGGGCGGTTCGCCGCGTTGTCCGAGTCGCCGGTCGACTTCCGGGCGTTCGCCGGCTGGTACGGCGGGGCCACGGACGACGAGCTGGAACCGATGGCCACCAAGGCGGACACGACGTACGTCGCGGTGACCGACTCGACCAAGTGCCGCGCGCCGACGTCCGTCGGGGCGCGGCTGGTCGGCGACGACCTGGTGGTCACGTTCGCCGGCGGGGTCGACCGTCCGGAGTGCGCGCGCGGCGTCGGCCCGACCGCGTTGCTGGCGTTGCGTTCCGCCGACGTGCGAGGAGTGCGCACGGTCAACGGCGCGGCGCCGCTCGATCCGGCCGGGCCGGGGACGCTCGTGGACCTCGTCGAGCTGGGGGCCGGTTCGTTCGACGAGATCGCGCCCGCCGCGTTGGGGCAGACCGAGGCGATGGCCGCGCGGCTGACAGGTGCCGCCGACGCCGTGGCGGCGCTGAGCAAGCCGCTGCCCGACGGGCACCTCGGGTTCGCGTTCGTGCGGTCGGGCTGCGGGGAGACCGGCGCGGTGCTGCTCGTGAGCCACAAGGAGATCGACGCGGACCTGACCGGCGGCGAGAACAAGAGGTGCTTCGCGCCGGAGTACTTCCTCGCCACGTTCACCATCGCCAGCGAGAACGTGCCGGAAGCGGCGGCGCTCGCGCCGCGGTGATATCACTGACGCCGGTGCCCCCTGTGCCGCGTGGCACAGGGGGCACCGGACCACTCAGGCGTTCGGGTCGAACGGGATGCCCGACGGCTTGGCGTTGCTCAGGTTGGATGCGAAGGCGCTGTCCTTGATCGCGAGGCTCGCGCTGCCGTAGTCGGCGCCAACCAGCTTGTCCCGGATACCGGCCGGGAAGTTGTCCCAGCTCACCAGGTCGGGATACTGCCAGGTGCCGTAATGGTTCTCCGGCTGCTCGGTCATGCTCGCCAGCCGGAAGCAGTGCGTGCTGGCGCCGTCCTTGTGGTAGATGACCTTCGGGTGCGTGCCCTCCCAGCCGACCTGGCTACTTGGGTAGGTCGAGTAGTTGCCGTGCGCGGACGTGGACACGTACTGCGCCTGGTCGTTCTGCACCCACACCACGACATGCTCGAGGTCGTGGCGGTGCCCGCAGCAGTCGATGCCCGGCACGGCCTGGTCCTTCTCGAAGTACAGGTCATACAGGTAGGCGCACCAGCCGTTGTTGCACTTGCTGCGCGAATAGGAGTTCGTGTTGTCGAGGTCGGACTGGTCGCGGCAGTTTCCGTTCAAGGCGCCGGAGTTGTTGAGTCCCGGCGCGATCGTGCCGTCCTGGCCGATCGCCGGGGTCGGGTAACAACCGTCGCCGTCGTAGTCGAACGCGGGCTGCCACTTGCCGTCCGCCGCGGCGTAGCTCGCCGGTAGCGCACTCGGCGGGTCAGCCGAGGCGACGGCCGGCACCAGAACAGTCAGCAGGGTGGTGGTAATCGTGACGAAAGCAGCTCTTCCCACACGCATCGCGGGCCCTCTCCGTTGAACGCGGGATGTCGCAGTCAACGTAAGTCGGGATGATCAGCGCCGGTCAACCGTCTTTCGGTGGGAATCAGGCAAACAAACAGGACCCCACCTCTGCCGCGAGGTGGGGCCCTGTCGTGTTTACGGCGTCTAGCGCAGTGTGATCGTCAGCGTGCCGGACCGGGACACGTCGGCACGCACCTCGGCGCCACGGGTGGTCTGGACGACCGTGAAGTCGACCCGTTTCCCGTTGTACGTCACCTTCGCGGGCTGCTTGCCGGCCGGCAGCACCGCGCCGACCGTCAGGTCGACCCGCGTGCGGTCCAGTCCGACGACCGTCTCCAGCCGGTTGCCAGACAGCTTCGCCGACACATCGACCGAGCCGCGGTCACCGAGCCGGATGTGCTTGCCCGCCACCGACTTCTGACCAGGCGGGAGCTGCGGCACGACCGACAGCGCGCCGACGCCGAGCGACGGCGACACCCCGAGCCACTGGTGCACGACCGGCCACAGCGTGCCGTAGGTGCCCCACGCCTGCAGCGCCATCGAACGGTCGTAGAACGGCCGGTCGATGTTCGCCACGAAGTCCGGTGACGGCGCGACCTCGGGCATCGCGCCCGGGGTCTCCCACACCGACGGGTCGAGCTGGATCCGCGCGTTGCCCGTCGTGTACGTCGACTGCGGACCGAGCCGGCCGAAGTTGCCTTCCGCCACGGCCATCACCGCGGTGTTGAGCGAGTACGTCGACCGCTCGCTCTTCACCGTCGAGACGACCGTGTCGCACGACGGGCCGGGGTTGCCCTCCGGCGCCGAGGTGGGGCCGGAACCCGTGTGGTAGAGCCCGAACTCACCCGTGTAGCAGTCCTTCTCCCGCTGCGCCAACGCGGCCGTGCCGTGCTCCGGCGACGCGAGCGGGGTGCCGCCGGGCAGCTCGATCTCCATCGGCGACACACCCGTCCAGTGCCGCTGGAACACGGGGCGGTTGTCGTTCGCCGGGTCGGTCGGGTCGTCGATCGACTCGGAGTAGCCGTTAGCGTCACCGCCGGCCCACCAGGTCGCCTCGAACTGGGCCTGGAGCGTGTCCGCGCGGCCGGACGCCCACGTCGCCGTCGCCGTGTCGCCCTTGGACGTCGCCATGTCCGCGAGGTCGCGCAGGCCGCGCAGGTAGTACGCGGTGCTGTCGAGCTTCTCCACGCCCATGCCCGGCCGTTCGACGTTGCCGAGGCCCTCGAGCCAGCCGTCGCCGTCCGCGTCGAGGTTCGCGTCCACGTACCGGAGGTTGCGGACCGCGAAGTCGTACAGGTCGTCGCGGAACGCGTTGTCGCCCGTCCAGCGCCACACCAACGCGACCGCGCTCGGGAACTTCACCGTCTCGTCGGTGTTGCCCGCGTCGTCGTTCGCGCCGAAGTAGACGTCACCGGTGGACACGACCTCGTGCACGAGCTTGCCGCTGCCCGCGTTGATGGTCTCGCTGATGTCCCGCAACCCGCGCAGGTGCGCCTTGATCGGCTCGAACTGACCGGCGGCCACCGCGGCGAACGCCGTGTACTCGCCGTCGGTGCCGAAGAGCCACGGATAGTCCGGGAACCCGGCGCCGAACCAGCGCGCCTCGTCGAGCGTGCCGGCGGGCTCTGGATACGCCCTGCCCTCGTCGGTGTCGCGCAGCTTGAGGTCGTGCGCCTCCTGCACGGAGTCGGCCAGGTTCTGCTTGCTCCACTCGACGCTCTGCTGCAACAGCCGGTCGCCCGGCAGGTCGACGACGGTGTTGCCGGCGGCCGACAGTCGACCGTCCACCTTGGACCGCAGGGCCGCGACCGGGTTCTTCGCGGCCTTCGCGTACTCCGCGTTGGCCGCGGCAGGGCCCTCGTCCGAGCCGGCCACCGTGAACCACACGGTGGTGGCGCGGCCGGGCTTCAGCGCGACCGAGTAGTTCAGCCGGCCGCCGGTGCCCTTGCCGAACGTCGAGTCGTCGCAGCGCGGCGGCGCGGTGCCGTCGGCGGGGCAGACCACGGCCGGGTCCTGCGGACCACGGTGGTTCTGCCCGAGCGCGTGGCTCACCGGCCGCTGCGAGGACCCGACGACCGCGGCGTAGTCGTGCGCGCCGGTGCCCGGTGACGTGCCCTGCTCACGGAACTTCAGCGTCCCGTTCGCGTACGCGCCGGTGTCGGGCAGGTTCACGTCGGCGGCGCCTGGGGTGGTCCAGCCCCACGGGTAGGCCGGCATCAGCTCGGAGTGGGCGTCCATCGCCAGGCTGACCGTGCGCCACGAGTCGCTGCGCAGGGTCAGCCCGATGACGTTGGCGCGTGCCCCGTCGGGGGCGAAGTCGACGCGGTCGACGGACACCCCGGCCGGCTGGTAGCCGAACCGCTGGTAGCCCCAGCCGGTCGTGTACTGCGCCGCCGGGGTGTCCGCACCGAGCCACTTGCCGTCGACGGCGAACCAGATGCCGTCGAGCAGCTTGACGGGCGGCGTCCACACGCCACCCATCTCACCGCGGATGTGCCAGCCGCTCGCCGGGTACAACCCGTTGGCGTCGCCCATCGCGATGGTGCGGTCGCCCGTGACGAGCGCCCGCCGGTCGGCCAGTCTCGTCGTCTCGGACAGCTCGACCGGATGTCTGCCCGCGAAGGCGCCTCCGGCGAGGTCGCTGTCCGATCTCTCCTCCGCGCTGGCCGGTACCGCCAGCGCGGTCGCGACGAGAACCAACACGGAGCCAAGTAAGACTGGCCGTTTCCTCATTACTTCACGCCTCCCGCGGTCAAACCCGCGATGATGCGGCGCTGGAAGATCAGCACCACGATGACGAGCGGGACGGTGACGACCACACCGGCGGCCATCTTCGTCCCGAATGGACTGTCGAACCCGGAAATGCCGGTGAACTGGGAGATCGCGACCGTCGCGGTCTTCATCTCCTTCTCGTTCACCATGGACAGCGCGATGATGAACTCGTTCCACGCCGCGATGAACGTGATGATCGCGGTGGTGAACATGCCCGGCGCGGCCAGCGGCAGGATCACCTTGCGGAACGCCTGACCGCGGGTGAGACCGTCCACCATCGCCGCCTCCTCCAACTCCTTCGGCATCTGCCGGAAGAACGTGGCGAGCGTCCACACCGCCAGCGGCAGCGCGAACGAGAGGCTGGGCAGGATCATCGACTGGTAGGTGTTGATCCAGCCGATGTCGGTGAACAGCTTCAGCAGCGGCACGATCAGCGACACACCGGGGAACATCGAGGTCGCGATGATGATCGCGGCGGCGACGTTCTTGCCCCGGAAGTCCAGTCGCGCCAACGTGTACGCCGCGAACGTGCCGATGACCAGCGTGACGATCGTGGTGGTGCCGGCGACGATGAGGCTGTTCCCCAGCGAGCGCCAGAACCCGACGCTCGGGCCGAACACGGCGGAGAAGTTCTCCAACGAGAACGGGCTCGGGATCACCGACTTGTCACCGATGTCGTTCGGCCTGCGGAACGCCGACACGATCATCCAGTAGAACGGGATCAGGCAGTAGACGACGATGACCGCGATACCGATGTTCAGCAACCAACGGCCCCCACCAGGCGCCTTCGTCTTGTCACTCATGACGCCACCTCGCAGGCTCCGTGGCGCCGCTCGCGGCCACCCTGTGACATTGGTTCGCTCGCAAGCTCGCTCACGACGTTGCCACCTCAGCCTTCGCCTTCCGCTCCTTGGCCTCCTTGTCGCGTGTTCGCGCCTCGCCGAGCACGTCAGCGCCCAGCAGTTTGACGAACGCGAACGCGACCAGCGACACGTAGAGGAACAACACGACCGCGTACGCGGCGGCCGGCCCGATTCTCAGCTGTGCCGCCTCCTCCTGCGCGAGCATCGACAATGTCTCGACGGATCTCTTGCGTGGACCGATCATCACGAACGGCAGGTCGAACATGCGCAGCGCGTCGAGGCCGCGGAACAGGATCGCCACCAGCAGCGCCGGTTTGACGAGCGGCAGCGTGATGCGCCAGAACTGCTTCCACGCGTTGGCCCCGTCCACCCTGGCCGCCTCGTAGACCTCACCGGGGATGATCTGCAACCCGGCGAGCACGAGCAGACCGACGAACGGGGCGGTCTTCCACACGTCCGCGATGATGACCGCGACCTTGGCCTGGAAACCTTCCGTGGTCCACAGGATCTGCGAGTTCAGCACCTCGTTGGCGACACCGTCGGCCTGGAAGATGAACTGCCACATGATCGCGGACACCGCGGTCGGGATCGCCCACGGAACCAGGATGCTGGCCCGAACCAGCCCCTTGCCGCGCAGCGCGTGGTGCATGACGAGCGCCATCGAGACACCGATGAGGATCTCGAGGAAAAGCGTGATGACGGTGAAGAACGTGGTGTTGTAGAAGGCGGTCCAGAACCGGGTGGCTGTCTCGCCGGTGAAGATCGCGGCGTAGTTGTCGACGCCGACGAAGTTCTCGCCCTCGACGACGAAGCCGTTCGCGTCCACCCCGTCCTGCTTGCGGTACAGCGACTCGCGCACCGCCGCGATCAGCGGGTACGCGATCACCAGCGCCAGCACGAGGAAGGTCGGGGTGAGCAGCATCAGGGCGAGACGCCCGTGCTTCTGGGGATCGGACTTCGGTTTTGGCTTGGCGGTGCCGGCTGCGGGCGGCGGCGCGGTAGTCGTGGTCACGACAAACTCCAGGGGATAGAAAGGAGCCGGCCGGGCAGGTCACGCATGGCCTGCCCGGCCGGCACACTCCGCCTACTGCTTAGTCAGCTCTTCGAGCTTCGTCTGCAGGTCCTTCAGCGCGTCGTCGGTGCTCATCTCACCGTTCATCGCGCCGTACGCGGCCTCCTGGATGGCCGCCGTGACGTCGCCGTACTTCACGGCCTGGGGCCGCGGCACCGCGTTGAGGATGGACTCCTTCAACGTGCTGAGGTACGGGAACTGCTTCAGCAGGTCGGCGTCGTCGTACAGGCTCGCCAGCGTCGGCGCCTGCGAGGTGGCGAGCAGGTTGGACCGCTCCGCCTCCTCACTGGTGAAGAACTTGATGAAGTCCAGCGCCGTCGCCTTGTTCTCCGCGAACGCGGAGATCGCGAAGTTGTGACCGCCCAAAGTGGACACACCGGGGCCGTCCTTGCCGGGCAGCGGGGCCACGTCGAACTTGCCGGCGACCGTGGACGAACCGTCGGTCGCGTTGGCCTTCGCGTACTGGTAGGGCCACTGGCGGTGGAAGATAAGCTGACCGTCCTGGAACGCGCGCCGGCCCGTCTCCTCCTGGTAGGTGACCGCGGCCGCCGGGATCTCCTTGTCCTTGACGCCGTTGACCAGGAAGTTCAGACCGTCCTTGGCCTCCTGGGTGTCCACGGTCGGCTTGCCGGCGTCGTCGAGGATGTTGCCACCCGCCGACTGGACCGCCTCGGAGAAGTTGACGGTCAGACCCTCGTACTTGTCGAACTGACCCGCGTAGCAGCCGACGCTGGCGTTGGCCGGCATGGCCGTGACCTTGGCGCAGGCCGCCTTCATCTCGTCCCACGTCTTCGGCGGCTCGGTTACGCCCGCCGCCTCGAGCAGGTCCTTGCGGTAGTACAGCATCCCGCCGTCGGAGTACACCGGCACGGCGTAGAGGTTGTCCCGGTACTTCGCCGTGTTCACGGCGGGCTCGAGGAACTTGTCCAGCTCGAACTGGTCGGCCGGCAGCTCAACGACCCAGCGGTTCGCGGCGAACTCCGCGGTCCACACGACGTCCAGGTTCAGGATCGTGAACTCCTTGGACTTCGCCTGCGCGTTCTGGATCATCTGGTTGCGCTGGTCGTCGGCCGACTCAGGCAGCTCGGTGATCGTCACCTGCTCGTCGGCGTGTTCGCCGTTCCACTGGTCGACCAGCTTCTGCATGTTGCCCGACGTGTCTTTGCCGGTCGCGAACTTGATCGGACCGCGACCCTCCAAGGCCGGCGCGGCGGCACCGCCGCCGTCACCGCCCGCATTGTCGGACTCGCTATCGCCACACCCGGCCAGCACGACCGCCGCGACGGCAAGCAAGGCGGCACCGCGCACCCTTGCTTTACCACTCATCTTGTTACTCCTGTCGATGAATAAGGAACTACTCCGCACCCTGGACGTTGGGCCACGTGGAACAGGGGCGGGTCACGGTATACCGGAATTTGGACAAGGAGACACTGGCGGCACGAGCCGCGAAGGGATGAACCGTCGGCACTCGACCGGACGACCACACCACCTGAGTCATCCTCGACTCCCTTTGAGCCTGTCCTTTTCGGACCAGGCCTAGCTGCGAATAGCCGACGACTGGCACACTTCCGCCAACTTGATCGGTCAATAGCGGCCAAGCCTGGACCAGCGCTGGCGGGAGTGTCAACCCCGCAATTGTTATCGACGAGACAGGAGTTCCGGTGTCCACAGACCTACCCCCCGGCAGGCGTCCCGACGAGCTGCCGACACCGCCGCACGGCACCCGGATGCCGGCACCGACACCGCCGAATGGCGGTGGGAACGGTCGTGCGATCGCGGTTGTGGCCGGGCTCGTCGGACTGGTGGTCGGGGCCGCGGTGGTCGCCGGCGCATGGTTGCTTTTCGGCAACGATGGCGGCGGCTCGGCCGCGCCCATTTCGGCTCCCGAGCGGGTCGGCGACTACCAACGGTTCGCCGACGTGCCGATCATGCGGAACGACAAGTCCAAGCGCACCGTCGACGCCAGGGTGGAGGCGGATCGGCGCAGCTCAGAGCTACTGTCGGCCGCCAACGACAACGCCGGCGCGTTCGTGCAGCAGTACTCCGACGAGGACCTGGAGAACGGCTTCTCCCTCGACGTGGTGCGCGCGGCGAGCCCGGCGCCGTACGTGCCCTACACCGACCCGGAGTACCTCGGCATCGACAAGCCGGTCGAGGAGATACTCGAGTTCGGTGACGTGGCATGCGCGGTGCGCAACCTTCCCTCCGGCGAAACCGTCGTGATCTTCTGCCTGCGCACCGACGCGGGCCTGAGCGTGACGGTCAGCCACGTGAGCGGTGACCTCCTGGAACAACCCGAGAAGGTCGCCGCGCTCGTCGACGAGGCGTGGTCACAGCTCGGCTGACGCCTTGGCGTTGGCCGCGTTCGCGAGCCGGACGAACTCGCTCTCGTCGAACTCGCCCGTCGCGCCGCCGGTGAACACGACCACGTGCCGACCGACCTTCGAGACCGCGGGCGGCGTCGGTTTCGCAAGGTCACAGGTTCGCAAGATGGCCGCTTCCGGCCGCGACGACTCCTCGGCTAGGGGATCTTGAAGTACGCGACCGCGCGTTCGTCGAGGCTGCCGAGGTACACGGTGCCGTCGAGCTCACGAACGCCGGTCACCATGTGGTAGTCGGGGCTCGTGCCGTGGAAGTCGTGCACGATCGCGCCTGTCGTGCCGTCGATGGCGCGCGCCCAGACCGCCCGCTTCTCCTTGACCTGCAACCGTTCCGGCAGCGCCCACACGACCTTGCGCAGCGCCGGGTGCAGCCGGTGCGCGACGTCGAGCATCGCGATCCGCTGGCTCGCCATCGCGACCCACACGAGCCCGTCCGAGCCGGTGGCGATGTTGTCCGGGAAGGCCGGCAGGCTCTCGACGAGCACCTCGTGCCGGCCGTCGGGCAGGTGCACCTTGTCGAGCGCGTACGAACCGGTCTGCGCGACGACCACATAGGACTCGTCGGGCGCGAGCGCGACGCCGTTCGCGAAGTGCAGTCCGTCGAGCAGCGTGTCGACCTCGCCGGCGGGGCTGCGCCGCAGCAGCCGGCCGGTGCCGCTGTGCTCCAGCAGGTCGGCCTTCCAGAACTCGAGGTCGAACCGGCGCGACGAGTCGGTGAAGTAGACCGTGCCGTCGGCCGCGACGGCCGCGTTGTTGCACACCCGCAGGTCCGGCCCGCCCGGCACGAGCACCTCGATCGCGCCGTCGGTCCGGTCCACGAGCAGCAGCCCGCGTTTCGCGTCGCACACGAGCAGCCGGCCGTCCGGGTACAGCTCGATGCCGAGCGGCCGCCCGCCGGTGTCGGCGATCGTGTCGAGCCGCCTGCCGTCCATGGTCAGCCGCAGGATTCGGCCGTCCTCGAGGCCGGTGAACACGTCACCGTCGTCGACCACCACGTCCTCCGGGCCGACGCCGTTCACCGGCACGACCGTCAACGGCGGCAGCGTGTCCTTCGCAGACGTGCTCGGCGCGGCCGGCGGCCGCCACACGACCGGGTCGATCTTCGGACGCCGCATGGCGTGCTCCTAACGGTAGG